>Ga0209014_10000621_pt1 | contig 20693 bp, 19 predicted proteins | sample BarGraNGADG00212_FD_184491 | JGI IMG/M metagenome (GOLD analysis project Ga0209014, IMG submission 184491) | Arctic peat soil microbial communities from Barrow, Alaska - Barrow Graham LP Ref core NGADG0002-212 (SPAdes) (version 2) | ecosystem: Environmental > Terrestrial > Soil > Wetlands >...
GGCGGGCACCACCCAGCGGCGATGCGGGCCGCCGGGGCCGTTGAACGAGCCGCGGTCCATGATGTCCCAGGGGCCGGAGCCGACGCGGCGGTAGGGCGCGGCATACGGGTTGTTGTTGTTGTCGCCCACCTTGAAGGCGAAGTGAACAATCTCGTGGGTGAGCGTGCCGGAACTCTCGCCCTGGCGCACGCTGGAGAGACCCCACTGCATCTGGCCAGCCTTCCAACTGGTCCAGGGGGCGTAGCGGGTGACCACCCAGCGCGGCTTGGACGGGTCGGGGTTGCCCCACTCGGGTGGAATGTCTTCCCGGGTCTGGAACTTCATTTCGCCGAACTCCTGCCAGACGCTGGTCTCGTCATAGCCGGCGTAGATGCGGATCACGATATCGTACTTCGATTTGACGTCGCCGGCATCGGCGCGCCACAGGGCATCCGCATCGGGTTCGAGACGGCCATCGGCGGTGAAGCCGCCGGGAACGCCGTCTTTCTGGCCCCACTCGTTTAGACCGTACTGGAAGAGGTTCTTCGGCATGCGGTAGGGACCGAAGACATCGATCTTGCCGATGCCCACCTGGCCGCGCGATTGCTCCATCCAGTAGCCGTTGATGGTGTGGCCGTGGTTGATGGGGCCGGGCATGTTATAGAAGTCGGCGTAGAACCGCGGCGCCTGCGCGCGCGGAACGGGATCGATCCGCGGATTGCCGAAGAGATCGGAGTGCCTGGGCAGGGTGATGACGAAAGGCTGGTCAAGGAAATCGACGGCCACGAGAGCTATCTTAAATTGCTTTTTCGAGGGGACCAGCGAAGGGTCGGCCCAGTCCACGCCGGGGATGGGATGATAGTCGGCCCAGGTCATGGTCTGCTGATCCTGCACACGCTGCGGATCGATGGGGGCCGGGGTTTGTGCGAACGCACACGCGGTGACGAGGAGGCCGGGAAAGTAACGCGGAGTCACAGGCTCATCATATCGGATGGGTCAGTGATAATGAAGAGGCGAGGAGACCAAATGAACTGGAATGCGATCGGGGCGATTTTTCTGGCGCTGGCCGTAGGCTTGGGCGCGTTCGGAGCGCACGGGTTGAAAGACAGGTTGGATGCGTATTCCCTCAGCGTCTGGGAGAAAGCCGTCTTCTACCATTTCATTCACGCGCTGGGAATACTGGTGGTCTCCATGCTGCCGCGCACGGGGACGTTTCCCATCAACGGCGCGTCGTCGGTCTGCTGGCTGCTGGCCGCGGGCGTGCTGATCTTCTCGGGTAGTCTGTACGCACTGGCGCTCACCGGCGCGCGGTCCATGGGCGCGATCACGCCGATCGGCGGCGTGTGTTTCATCGCGGCGTGGTTGCTGCTGGCCTATTACTTCATTGCACAGAGCGTGTGAATCACCATGAATCATCCACAGGTGGATCTAGCCGCCATAGCGCGGCAGGAGATGATGGCGCGCGGCTTCGAGCCGGACTTCCCGGTCGCCGCGCAGCAGCAGGCCGAAGGCGCGCGGCAGCAGGCGGAGCCGGGTTTGCCGGACCTGACCGGGCTGCTCTGGTCTTCCCTCGATAACGACGACTCGCGCGACCTCGATCAGATCGAATGGGCGGAGCGCGCGGCAGGCGGAATTCGCGTGCTGGTGGGAATCGCCGACGTGGATAGCGCGGTGGCCAAGGGCACGCCGATCGACCTTCACGCGGCGGTGGAGACCACCACGGTCTACACGGGGATTCGCACTTTCCCCATGCTGCCGGAGCGGCTCTCCACGGACCGGACCTCGCTTTCCGAAGGCGAGGACCGTGAGGCGGTGGTCGTCGAGATGACGGTGGCGCCGGATGGATCCATTGGGGCCAATCGCATCTACCGCGCGCTGGTGCGCAATTGCGCGCAGTTGACGTATAGCGCGGTGGGATCGTGGCTGGAGGGCACCGCGGCGATGCCGGCCAAGGTGGCCGCGTCGGTGCCCTTGGCGGCGCAGTTGCAGTTGCAGAATGAGGCGGCGCACCTGTTGCGCGCGGCGCGCGACCGGCTGGGCGCGCTCACCTTCGACCGCGCCGAGTTGCAGGCGGTGGTGGACAACGGCAAGGTGCGCAGCGTGGAAGGGCGGCGCGCCAATACGGCGTCGCGGCTGATCGAAGATTTCATGATCGGCGCCAACGAGGTGATGGCGCAGACGCTGCGCGCCGCGGGAGTGGCGTCGATCCGGCGCATCGTGAAGACGCCGGAGCGCTGGCCGCGCATGGTGGAACTGGCGGAGCAATCGGGCGACCATCTGCCCGCCGAAGCCGACCCGGCGGCGCTCAATGCGTTCCTGCTGCGGCGCAAGCAGGCGGACCCGGTGCACTTCGCGGACGTATCGCTTTCCGTGCTGAAGCTGATGGGTCCGGGCGAGTACGTGGCGGCGCGGCCGGGGGCGGCCGCGGAGGGGCACTTCGGCCTCGCGGCGCACGACTACACGCACTCCACGGCGCCCAATCGCCGCTTCGCCGACCTGGTGACGCAGCGCTTGCTCAAGGCGCTTCTGGCGCACCAACCCGCCCCCTACTCGGACGATGAATTGGATGCCACCGCGCGCAACTGCACGCTCAAGGAAGACGCCGCGCGCAAGGTGCAGCGCGACATGACCAAGCGGATTGCGGCGGTGGCCCTGGCCGAACGTGTGGGCCAGAAGTTCGCGGCGGTGGTCACCGGCGTGACGCCGAAGGGCGTCTTCGTGCGCATCAGCGAGCCTCCGGTGGAAGGGCGGTTGATGCGCGGCGAGCAGGGCGTGGATGTGGGCGACCAGATTCAGGTCACGCTGCTCAGCACCGATGCGCAGCGCGGGTTCATCGATTTCGGGAGATAGATTGTCATGACACCATCACCGGACGGCAGGATTGCCATGTTGCGCCACACGGTGGCGACGCTGGCGTATCGCGGCGGCAAGGCGCTGCGCGGCGCGCCGGCCGAGTTCGCCGGCTACGGGTCGCGTACGCCGGGGCAGATTCTGGCGCACCTTTGCGATCTGTTCGACTGGGCGCTGAAGCTGGCCGACGGCAAGCACGAGTGGCACGATTCCCCGCCGCGGGCGTGGGAAGCGGACATCGCGCGATTCTTTGCGGGACTGGAGGCATTCGACCGCCGGTTGGCCAGCGGGGTCCCACTGGGCGTCGAGCCCGAGCGCCTGTTTCAGGGCCCGGTGGCGGATGCTCTGACGCACGTAGGACAGATCGCCATGCTGCGCCGCATGGCGGGATGTCCGATGAGCGGCGAGAATTATTTCGTGGCGAAGATCGAAACGGGCCGCGTCGGCGCGGATCAGGAGGCCGCGGTGAAAGTGTTCTGACGGGGCGCGGAGAAAACATATTGGGCCACGGATGAACACCGATAGCACAAGAACGTTTTTATCCGTGTTCATCGGTGTTCGTCTGTGGCCAAAGACTTGGCTTGCGGTTTTCGGTGCGGCCCCACGTTAAGCGCAAGCGCGCCGAGAATGCCGAGCAGCGTCATCCCCGCGCCGAGGTACACGCTGACGGGGCGATAGCGCATGGTGATGGTGTGCGTACCGCGCGGGACGGCGACACCGCGCATGGCGCCATTGACTTCGTGGATTTCGGCGCGGCGGTGATCGACGCGCGCGCGCCAACCGGGGAAGAAGGTATCGGAGAGGACCACCATGCCGTCGCAGGCCATCTCGGCGCGGATGGCGAGGCGGTCGGGCGCGTGTTCGATGAGTTGGACGGTGTCCGGCGCGGCGCAGGTCTCGACCGGCGGAGGCGGCCCCAACATGTGCGCCTTGTGGCGGAAGGATTCCGGATCCTGGTCCACCAGAAGGTTGCCCTCGGCAGTGTTCGGCACGCGCACCAGTTGGTGGACCGCCCAGGCGCGCGGGAAGGCGTCGCGGCGGTAGACCTTCATGCCGCTGGCGCCGGCGAAGACTTCGTCGCCCGCGTCGGGCTGAGGGGCGGTGGCGATGGTGTAGGCGACGCCGTACATGCGGCGGCCGTTCAGGCTGAAGAATTGCGAATGAAGCACGTTGCTGGTGGCGCTGGCTAACATGCCGCCGTGCATTTCGACGCCATGGAAGGCGCCCCAGTTGGCCGCAAACGCATCCTGCGCGACCTCGGCACGCTGGAATCCGGGCTGCTTGCGCAGGTACCCGGCGATATCGGCGTTGGCGTGGATTTTGTCGAGCCACTGCATCTGGCCGCGGTCGGAGCGGTCGGCGAGGCCGTACTGGCCGGTGTTGCCGAGTTCCAGCAGGAGCAGGAGAACCAGCAGGACGCGCGCCTGAGTCCCGGTCAGAGTCTGGCGGCGCCAGGCGGCGAAGAGCGCGGCGGCAAGCAGTGCGATGACGGCGGTCAGGATGACGCGGTCGTCGCCGGGGAAGGTCAGTTTGTTGGCGAAGATCACGGCCTCGGCGATGGCCAGCGTCACCGCGCCGAATCCGGCCAGGATCCAGGTGCCGCGGGCGGTCCAGGAGGCGGCGAGTTCGTCGATCCCGAAGGCGGCCAGCGCGCCGGCCGCGAACTGGAAGAGCACCACCACGGCGGAAGGCGAGCGCGCCTTGTTGAGTTGCGGGATGAGGGCGTAGAGCGCTCCCTGAAAGACGCTGTTGTGGCCCAAGGAGTAGAGGACGGCGGCGAGAGCCAGCGCGGCCAGCAGGCGCACGCGGGCGTCGCGCCACACGGCGGTGACGGCGAGCAGAGCCAGCGAGAGGGCGACCACTCCGAGGAAGGGATCGAAATTGGCTTTCACGCCGGGGAAGACGATGCCGAAGAGGCTGTACGCCCAGAGGTCGTAGTGGGCGTGGACGGAGTAGGGGACAGGCTGGTACCACGCAATGGCCTCGGGCCCGCCCACCCAGCGTTTGGCGAGGCGGCCGTACTCGTAGGCGGGGAGTGTTTGCATGGCGCCGCTCAAGCCGGCGAACAGGAGCGCGACAGCGGCGGGAACCAGCAGGCGCCGATTCTCTCGCAGAAAATTCCCGCGGGCGAGGAGGTAGATCCAAACCCCGGCCGAGGCGACGGCGGTGAAGAGGGGGACCTGATGATGGCCGCTCAGAAAGGCGATGCCCAGGAACATGCCGGAGAGCGCGGCGTTAGCGGCGGGCCGCGGGCCGCGCGAGGCTCGCAACTGGAAGAGGAACACCAGGGGGATCCAGACGGCGCCGTTCATCATCTGCGGCCAGCCCGTGTTGCCGAGGTAGCCGGAGAGGCTGAAGATGAGACCGCCGGCGAGGCAAGCGGTGCGGGAACGCCCGAGGCTGCGGCAGAAGAGATAGCAGAAGCCGGCCGCCATCAGGTGAATCGCCACGTAATACCAGGCCAGGGCCCAGCCCGCGATATAGCCATCCTTCAGCGGCAGCAGGAAGAGGATCCAATTCAAGGGATAGGCGGCGCCGGGCTGCGCCTGTCCGAAGAGCGGTTGGCCGGTCCATAGGTAGGGATCCCAGAGCGGGAAGCGGCCGGCGTGCCACTCCTGGGCCTGCACGGTGAACCAGGGCAGGACCTGCTCGGCCAGGTCGGGGCCGGTCATCCACTCGAACTGGCGGGTCAGGGTGAGTTTCCAATAGTAGCCGGCCATCACCAGGAACAGGAGGGCGGCGATACGGAGGCGGTTACGCGATTCGGAAGGATCCATATTCCTGGACTGCCGCCTCCTGTTCTTCGACGCCGCGGACGTCGCCCCACCGCGGGCCGCGGTGCAGCATACCGGCCAGTTCCGAAAGCTTGGCTACGGGGCCGACGGCGTAGACTTCGACGCGCCCGTCGTCGAGATTGCGGGCATAGCCCGTGAGGCCGAGTTCCACGGCGGCGCGCTGCGCGAAGTAGCGATAGCCGACGCCCTGCACGCGCCCGCGGATGAGCCATCGCCGCGCGTCATTTGCTTTGCCGGCCGGTTTGGTCATAGCGGCAAATCATAGTGTAGCGTCGATGCCGGGCTCCTTCGTGCACCGCTTCCAGGGACTTTCAGGCTGGCGGCACTTCGGCGGGATGGCGACTTGGCGCTCATGTGGATTGCTTCCGGATGGCCGAACGCCCAGGAACGGCCACATTCCGGTAGCCGGACTTTCAACGGTGCTTCACGGAAACTGTCACGATCAGAAGGCGTCTTACCGACTACTGACCGACTCCAACGGCGGAGCGCTTGGCGAGCGAAGGGTCCGAATATCCCGCATCGGTGGTTGGCCAAAGAAACGGCTGTATTCGCGGTTGAATTGGCTGGCGCTTTCGTATCCGACCTCGAAGGCCGCACTTGCGGCGTCCAGACCATCCATGAGCATGCGTCCCCGCGCTGCCTGCAACCGAAACTGTTTCTGATACTGAAGAGGACTCATGGCGGTCAGCACCCGGAAATGATGGTGCAGCGTGGATACGCCCATGCCCGCGATTTCCGCGAGATCTTCCACCCGGAGCGGCTTCGCATAGTTCGCCCTGATCCAGGCGATCGCTTTTGCCGTTCGGTGGCTCTGCTCTCCTAGCGTTGCAATCGCTCGAAGGCGTGCTCCCTCCCCACTGCCAAGGATCCGGTAGATGATCTCGCGTTGAATCAGGCCACCGAGAAAGGGAATGTCCCGCGGCGTGTCCAGCAGGTCCACGAGCCGGCAGCATGCACTGAGAAATGGCACCGTGGCCTCACCGGTCGCCATGCCAGGACTGTCAGACGGCGCCTCAGCCACCTGAATCTCCTCCCGGCTGAGAAGCTCTCGGATCACGGGCATTTCGAGTTTGAGCGACAAGGCCAGGCAGGGCGCCTCTTCACTTGCCTCGATCACCCGGCTGACGACCGGCAAATCGACCGACGTCAGCAGGAATCGCGACGCATCGTAGATGAAAACGTTTCGGCCGAGTTCTACGCGCTTTCGCCCTTGGGCGATCACGGTCACGCTGGGCTGGTAAGTCATGGAGCACGGAGCGGTCGGTGCGGTCCGCCGGTGGAGCGTCAGCCCTTGGATATCCGTTGCCCGGTTCTCTGCGGAGCCAATGAACAATGCAATCTTGCGAGCCAGCTCCGTCCGCAATTCGTGTGCTGGATCTCGTAACAGAGACGCCTCTCCACTGCGGTTCCTCATGGTCACGGTTTCGCTCTCCTCTACCCCTAGGATAACCGCTGGCTCTGTGCGTGGGTCAACAGTGCGAGAGGAATAGGCAATAAATCGGAAGGATCGGGATACCGCTTCAACGGCGCCCGATCCTAACCTGGAGATGACGGGAAACGGTTCCTAAAGGAGAAAGAATGCAGCAGCGCAAACTTGGAAAGAGCGGCCTGGAAGTTTCGGCGATCGGGCTCGGCTGCATGGGAATGAGCTTCGGTTACGGCCCGGCCAAAGACAAGCAGGAAATGATCCCTCTTATCCGGGCAGCCGTGGAACGCGGCGTCACGTTCTTCGATACTGCGGAAGTGTACGGCCCGTTCATAAACGAAGAACTCGTGGGTGAAGCCCTCGCTCCCTTCCGTGAGCAGGTGGTGATCGCCACCAAGTTCGGGTTCAAACTTGATCCGAACACCGGCAAACAGGCCGGGCTGAACAGCCGGCCAGAGCACATCAAGCAGGTCGCTGAGGGCTCGCTGGAGCGGCTCAGGGTCGAGACAATCGATCTTTTCTATCAGCACCGTGTTGACCCGGACGTGCCGATCGAAGACGTGGCGGGGGCGGTGAAGGACCTGATTCAGGAAGGCAAGGTCAAGCACTTCGGCCTATCTGAAGCAGGAGCGAAGACGATTCGTCGCGCTCACTCTGTCCAGCCGGTCACCGCCCTTCAGAGCGAATACTCGCTGTGGACAAGAGGCTCTGAGAAGGAAGTGCTGCCGACCGTAGAGGAGCTTGGGATCGGCTTCGTCGCGTATAGCCCTCTGGGTAAGGGCTTCCTCACGGGAAAGATGGACGAAAACACCAAGCTCGACAGCTCCGATTTCCGCAACATTCTGCCCCGGTTCACGCCCGAGGCGATGCGAGCAAATCGAGCGCTTGTCGATCTGCTCGGCAGCATCGGAGAACGGACGAAGGCGACACCTGCTCAGATTGCGATCGCGTGGCTCCTTGCCCAAAAGCCGTGGATTGTTCCCATCCCAGGCACCACGAAACTGGCGCGCCTCGAGGAGAACATCGGAGCAACTGCCATCGAACTTACTCCGGACGATCTCCGTGACATCGACAGCGCCGCCTCGAAGATCACGGTGCAAGGGGCTCGATATCCCGAACACATCGAGCAAATGACCGGTCGCTAAACGACCACCAAGTGAAGGAATTCTGAAATGGACATCAAACGAAGCGGTTCACAGCCTTCCGGCAATGGACCGGCAGAGTATTTTACCGGCACGGTGCGGGTTGACCCGCTGTTCAACCCGCCCGCTCCGGCGCGTGCTTTCGGCGCCAGTGTCACCTTTGAACCCGGTGCCCGTACGGCATGGCATACACACCCGCTCGGTCAGACCCTGATCGTGACGACCGGCTGTGGCCGAGTACAGCGTTGGGGCGGGCCGGTCGAGGAAATCCGGCCGGGTGATGTGGTCTGGATTCCGCCCTCTGAAAAGCACTGGCATGGGGCGACGCCAACCACGGCGATGACCCATATCGCCATTCAGGAGCAGCTTGACGGCAAGGCCGCCGACTGGATGGAACACGTCAGCGACGAACAATACAAGGCCTGACTAAGGGCCGAAAAGGGAAATAACAGGAGCACAAATGATGTACAACACGAAGGCTTACTCCGCTACGAGTGCGGCATCGCCGCTTGCCTCCACAACGATCGCGCGGCGCGATCCAACCGAACACGACGTGCAGATTGAAATCCTGTTCTGCGGGATCTGCCACTCTGATCTCCATTCGGTCCGCAACGAGTGGAGCGAGTTCCTGCCCACTGTCTACCCGATTGTCCCGGGCCATGAGATCGTCGGGCGTGTCACCAAAGTTGGCTCAGCAGTTACCAAGTACAAGCCCGGCGACCTCGCCGCGGTCGGCTGCCTCGTCGACTCGGACCGCACCTGCCCCCGGTGTAAGGCTGGGCTTGAGAATTTCTGCCCGAACCTGACGCTCACCTTCAACTCCCCGGACAAGCACCTCGGAGGCGTCACCTATGGTGGCTACTCCGATAGCATCGTCGTCGATGAACACTTCGTTCTGCGAGTCCCCTCCAACCTCGATCTCGCCGGGGCCGCACCGCTCCTCTGCGCTGGCGTCACAACATATTCGCCCATGCGCCACTGGGGCATCACCAAAGGCAAGAAGGTCGGCGTGGTCGGTCTCGGCGGGCTGGGTCACATGGGCGTGAAGTTTGCACATGCGTTTGGAGCCCACGTGGTTGTCTTCACGACCTCACCCAAGAAGAAGGAGGATGCGCTCCGGCTCGGCGCCGATGAAGTTGTCGTCTCCCGCAATGCCGACGAGATGAAAAAGCACGCGGGCAGCTTCGACTTCATCCTCGACGCAGTCTCCGCCGGGCACGACATCAACGCCTATCTCAACCTGCTCGGCCTCGACGGCAACCTTACCCTTGTCGGCGCTCCCGCGAAGCCCCTGGGCGTCTCTGCCTTCGGCCTCATCATGGGCCGCCGCAATCTCTCCGGCTCTAACATCGGCGGTATCCCCGAGACCCAGGAGATGCTCGACTTTTGCGGGGCACATAACATCACCGCCGATGTCGAAGTCATCCCCATCCAGAAGGTCAACGAGGCCTACGAGAGGGTGGTCAAGTCCGATGTGAAGTACCGCTTCTCGATCGATATGGCTTCTCTCAAATCTGAGTAGCACAAAGAATATGTCCGAATCACGGGTAGTCGGGAAGCTGCCTCGCTCACGCCAACCTGACGCCTTACGCGCGACCCGCCAAGGTGGAGCCATGCGCCCAGGAAGTCTTCTGGGAGATTGAATCCGCCAGATCGATCAAACGGCAGCTACTGACAGTTCTCCTCGCCGCAGCTCAATGCGATTAACTCCGTCGGGAGCCGGCACGCTTGGCAATCTCCGCCAGGGACCGCAGCGCGGCGTTCACCGCCGCCGCGTTCGGAAACAGGTCGGCAACTTCGGGGTCGAGTAGGTGGCGAAGACGTCGATAACGACGTTCACGCGGCTGGCGGCCGCCGCTTGTGCCAATCGGTGTGGGACTGGAATTCGCGGCCGATGGCGAGCAGGGTGTTCTCGGAGAACGGGACGCCCACCACCTGGAGAGCGACGGGCATGTTGTCGGCGAAACCGCAAGGCAACACCAAGGCGGGGAGTCCGGCGAGATTGCCCATCGGAATGATGGAGCGGAAGCCGGGATCCTTGGGCGGAGGGCCAGCGGCGCCGCGGTCGAGCGGCTGATCGATTTTGGAAGCGATGGCGGCGCGGCCGGGGGCGAGCAGGACGTCCACCGAGCCGAAGACTCTGCCGACCGCGTCCTGCATCAGGCGGCGCAGGCGCATCGCCTTCAGGTAGTCCTTGGCGGACAGTTCCAGGCTGGCTTTGAGGCCGGCGATCTGCGGCTTGTCGGCCAACTCATCGACCTTGCCGCTGGTGATCAGCGGCTCGAAAATCGACCCCATTTCGCCGGCCAGAATGGTGGAAAGCGCCGCGCCATAGGGGAAGTCCGGCAGCTTGGTTTCCACGAATTGCATGCCGGACGCCTTGAGGACTGCGATGGCGGCCTCGAAGGCAGGGCGGGTGGCGGGTTCGGCCCACTCGGCGAAATCGGCGGGCGCGTATCCCACGCGGAGATCCTTCATGGGGCGCGCGTATTGGGGCGTGTAGTAAAAGCTCTTGCCGGCGGAACCGGGGTCCTTGGAATCCTTGCCGGCGATGGCTTGCAGGATGACACCGCAATCTTCGGCGCTGCGCGCGAAGGGGCCGAGCTTATCCAGGGTCCAGGAAAGCGCCATGGCGCCGTGGCGGCTCACCAGTCCGTAGGTGGGGCGCAAGGCGGTGACGCCGCAGAAGGATGCCGGAGTGACGATGGACCCTGAAGTTTCCGAGCCGATGGCGAAGGGCAGCAGTCCGGCGGCGACGGCGGCGGCCGATCCGCTGGAGGAACCACCGGACCAGCGCGTGCGGTCCCAGGGATTGAGGCCGGGGCCGGTGAGGGAGGCGGAGGGGAAACGGTAGCCGCCGCCGCCGGCGAGTTCCACCATGGAGAGCTTGCCGGCGAGAACGGCGCCAGCGGCGGAAAGCTTCTCGATCACCGTGGCGGTGTAATCGAAGACCTGGCCGGCGTAGGGCTTGGCGCCCCAGGTGGTGGGCTGCCCGGCGAAGGCGAGCAGATCCTTGACGCCGTACGGGATGCCTTGCAGCGGGCCGCGGTAACGTTGGCGCTTGAGTTCCTTATCCACCTCTTTGGCCTGACGGAGGGCTTCCTGGTGCAGCGGCAGGGCGAGCGCGTTATAGCGCGGGCCGAGTTGCTGGAGCCGTTCGGAGAAGGCGCGCGCCAGATCTTCGGCGGAGAACTCCCTGGCTTTGAGGCTGGCGTTCAGTTCGGAAAGAGGGGCGAAGAAGGTGTCGGTGCCGATGGAGGCCATGCATGCTCCTCAGGCCTTGAATTGGAAGGCCGGCTCGGTGGCCATGGGGATTGGGGTAGTGGCGAGCGCTCTGGCGTTCGCCTGCAAGCGGTCGCGGGCAGTCTTCAGATCGGTGTCTGGAGCGGGGGTGGGAGTGGGAGCGGGTTGGGGTTGCTGCGCGGCCATGGCGGTGGCGGATACCAACACGGTAGCCAGTTTGCGGCGGGTCAGCTTCATGTTTCACCTCGACGGGGGCAGGGCGTGGCCGTTGCCGGAGAGTGCCTCCAGCGCGGCCTTCTGCATGACGGAGCGCGGCGCGGTTTCGCCGGTCCAGATTTCGAACTGGCGCACGGCTTGTTCGATGAACATGTCCAAGCCCGGAACGACGGCTTTGCCCTGCTCCCTGGCGTGCTTGACGAGCACGGTTTCGAGCGGGTTGTACACCATGTCGAAAACGATGTCGGCGGGGATCCTGTCTTCGAAGAAGCACTCGTTGACGTGCGGGAACATGCCGAGCGGGGTGGCGTGAATCACGGCGTCGAAGTGGTGGGAATCGAGCTGCTCCTTGAGGAGCGATTCGGCGCCGCAGATCTTGCCGAGGGCGCGGACGCGGTCGGCATTGCGGCCCACCAGGGTAATCTTGGCGCCGGCGTCGGAAAGCGCGCAAGCCGCGCTACGGGCGGCGCCGCCGTTGCCGACGATCAGCACGCTGGCCTTGGCGATTTTGAGCAGGCGGGAGAGCGGGCCGGTGACGCCGGCGGCGTCGGTATTGGTGCCGCGCCACTTGCCGGCCTTGCGCCAGACGGTGTTGACGGCGCCGATGCGGCGCGCCAGCGGTTCCACCACGTCCAGGTAGCGGATGATCTTCTGCTTGTGGGGGATGGTGACGCTGCAACCGGAGAGGGGAAGTTTGGCGGCCAGCGAGAAAAAATCGCGCAGGCATGCCGGGGAGACCAGAAACGGCAAATAGACGGCATCCACGCGTTTGGATTGAAATGCGCGGTTGTGCACGGCGGGCGATATGGAGTGGCGTACCGGGTCTGCAATCACGCCGTAGATCTTGGTGGATTTGCCCAGCTTTTCGACGCGATAGAGATGGCGCAGGAAGCGCGAACTCACCTGGCCGGCGGCGGTGCCTTCGGAGTACATGGGGGCGGCATAGGTATACACGCCGCCGAATACCGGCGAGAGCACGCGCGTGGGAAACCCGAGTTCGCCCATGGCCAGGACGATCAGGCGGTGCTTGGGCAGCGCTTTGGCGGCGGCGAGGACGCGCACATTGTCGCTGGGCTTGCGGGCCGTGGTGACGATCTTATAGGCATCCGCCTGCACCTTCATGACCCGGTTGACCACCGTGTCCATGGGGGGCGTGGCTTCGAAATTGTGATAGGAGACGATGACGTAGGTGCGGCCGCGGAACTGGCTCAGACGGTCCTGCGCCACCTCGGCGGTTTCGATCTCGATATCGATGGCGTGCGCGCCATTGCGCACGGCCAGGTCAAGCACCGCAAGCTGTTCCTCAATGCTGCCGTTGAATTTGCCGTGGTTCTGGTGGCGCCGGCAGGTGGCCAGGAGGATGCAATCCGGGTACTGTTCGAGGAACTGTGGGATGGCCTCCGCGCCTTTACAGGGACTGCTCAGGTAATCCAGGCGGAATTCAAGGAAGATCTCGCCGGCCTCGGCTTCGCGGCGGGCGTGCTCCAGCAGTGTTGGAACGTCTGGCAGGCCCAACGCGATGCATATGCGGGGGAGCGATCTGGTCTGCGCCATTGGATCGTAAGGAACTCCAGGATAACACGGGTGCGGAGGGGTTCCGCTCAGCTCAGTGGGACAGACGATCGGTTTGTGTCGTCTGTCAACCGGCCGTCCTTTAGCGAGGGTTGACAGACCACAAAAGGCGATGGTCTGTCCCACCTAACCGGCCGGAGGCGGGGTCAGTCTGGCCTTCCACTCATCCAGGATGGCGGCGGTCGAGGTGGTACCGATACGGGTGCAGCCGGCCTGGTAAACCTCCAATACCTGGTCTAGCGTGCGGATGCCGCCGGCGGCTTTGACGCCGATTTCCTCGGGAAGGTGCCGGCGCATCAGGGCGATGTCCGCCAGAGTGTAGCCGGAGGGGGCAAAGCCGGTGGAGGTCTTGACGAAATCGACTTCCGCCCGCTCGCAGCAGCGGCAGGCGATGATCTTCAATTCGTCGGTGAGGTAGGCGTTTTCCAGGATCACCTTGAGCAGCGCGCCTTCCTTATGGCAGAGTTCGGACATCTGGAGGAGTTCCATCTGCACGTGCTGAAACTCGCGCGAGAGGAGTTTGGAGATGGCGATCACCATGTCGATCTCCCGGGCGCCGCGGCGCAGCAGGTCGCGCGCTTCGTAGAGCTTGGTGGCGGTGTTTTCGGAGCCGTGCGGGAAGCCGCAGACAGCGCCCGCTTTGACGCTGCTGCCCTGCAAGGTGCGGACCGCCAGATCGATATCGCAGGGCCGCACGCTGGCGCAGGCGATGTGGTACCGCTTGGCGAGTTCCAGCCCCTCGATCACCTGTTCGTCCGTGAGTTCCGGTTTGACCAGCGGATGGTCGATGAGTTTGGCCAGAGACTCGCAGGTAGTGAGCGCGAGCATCGCTTCACTTCTTGCGCTTGGCTGGGGTGCGCGCGGGGGCGGCCGGCGCTCCGCAGTTCAGGCCGAGCGCTTTGCGCTCGGTGCACGCCTGCACGCTCTGGTCGCTCTTGGGGTAGCGCTTGATCACTTCCATGAATTCGTTGGCGCCTTCGGTCTTGTGTCCCTGCATTTTGACCAACGCGCGGCCCTTGTAGAGCAAGGAATCCGCCGTTTTGTTGTTATCGGGGTACTTCTCCAGCACCATGTCGAATTCCTTGACCGCGGTTTCGTAGTTGGCCTGTACGAAGTGAACCATCGCGATGTAGAACTGCGCGTTGGGAGCGTAGTCGGTGTTGCCGTAGTACTTCAGATAATCGGCGAACTCCTGAACGGCCAGGTCGTACTTGCCGCTGACGTAGTCCTGGCGCGCCGCGTTGTACATTTTTTCCGCCGACATTGGCGCCACATCGGAAGGGGAACCGGCGGAGGGCTGGCCGGCTTGCGCCGGGGGTGCGGCCGGGGGCTGCTGATTGACTTTGATGGCGTTGTTGATATCGGTTAACTGGACCTGCAAGCGGTTCATGAGGGCGGTGAGATCGCCGACTGCCTGCCCCAGGGTGCGCAGTTCGCCGCCCATTTCGTTGAGGCGCGTGGAAAGGCCCAGCACCGGGGTGGCGATTTTTTCGGTCTGGTCGCGCAGGTTCTTCTCGATGTTGCTCGAGATGACGGCCACGCCGGTATTGGCGCGGTTGGCGGCCTCAATGGACTGGCGCGCGAGCTCCGTAACGGCAGCGAACTTCTCGTCCTGAGACCGCTGCAGATCTTTGATCTGCTGCTGCAACAGGGCTACATCCCGCTGTAATTCCTGGATTTCCTTGCTGGCGCCGGGCGCGAGCGCGGGGACCGCAAGTAAGAGACACACCAAAAGGCTTCGGGACTTCATGCAACTCTCCTGACCACCAACGGGGCAGCGGTGGGGCTGCCCCGTTTTGCGGCGATGGACTCTATCTTTATCCTACTGCCCGGCCGCGAAGTGGACGCGCCGGTTTTTCTGCCAGCAGGATTCGTTCTGCTCGGTACACTGCGGACGTTCCTTGCCGTAGCTGATGGTCTTCAGCCGGTCGGCGGAAACGCCGAGTCCCTGGAGGAACTCCTTGGCGGCGCTGGCGCGGCGGTCGCCCAGTCCGAGGTTGTACTCGGCGGAGCCGCGTTCGTCGCAATGGCCCTCGACGACGATGGACGCATTGGGGAAATCGGCCAGGATGCTCTTCAGCGCCGCGGCATCCTTGGAAAGAACGTCGCGAGCGTCACTGCGAATGTCGGTCTTATCGTAGTCGAAGTAAGCGTCCTGGACGTTCGACGCGATAGCCTGGTCAATGGTCACCGTAGGCTTAGTCTCCTCAATCGGCGGGGGCGGCGGGGGAGCGGACACGTTGACCGTGGCCGAGCCCGTGATGGACCCACCCGGACCGGTGGCGGTCAGGGTATAGGTGGTGGAATCGCTCGGGTTGACGCGATTGCTACCGGTGCTCTGTACGGTGCCAAGGCCCTGGTCAATGGACACGCTGGTGACGCTGCCGGTGACTTCCCAACGCAAGGTGGAAGTTTGGCCGCGCTGAATCGAGGTGGGCTCCGCCGTGAACTGCGCCACGGTGGGAGCGGCCGGCTTGGGAGCTTCTGGCACGACCACCGGCGGCGGAGGAGGAGGAGGGGCCGGAGCCGGCACCTTCTTCTTACATCCTGCCGCGAACATCGCCAGCGCGAGCGCCAGACAGATGAGAGAGAACTTCCGTTTGCTGAACATGAACATCGCCTCCTAAACTTTCTACCTTCCCCACACGGGTCTTTCATTCTGTCCCAGTGAGGTCAACGGTTGCAACTGGGTTCCATCGGCCAGCATGGTGTAAATCTGGCTGGATCTGCCGCGCGTTTTGGCGAAGGCGATGTGGACGCCATCGGGCGCCCAGCTCGGATTCTCGTTCTTGCCATCGCCATGCGTCAACTGCACGTACTCCTTGGTTGCAACATTCATGGTGAATATGTTGAAGGCGCCGGTGGCGTATCCCTGGGTCCAGGCAAAAGCGATGCGCTGGCCGTCGGGATGCCACGACGCATTGGACGCCTCGCCGATGCCCGGTGTCAATCTCTCTAAGTCGGCTCCATCCATACTCATCCGGTAAACCTGTTGCGGACCGGAGCGACCCGAAGAAAACACGATATCGGTCCCCGTCTTCGGATTTACTTTTGGCTCGACTTCGATGGTGCTGGACGAAGAGATCGGCCGAAACCCCGTTCCGTCTAAATTCGCGGCGAAAATCCGGCAACACCTTCCCGTACCCGCGGAAGATGCATAGACAATCTGCTTCCCGTCGGGCGTAAACGAGCCGGCCTGATTCACAGACGCGGCCTGATTGTAATAGCGCAAATCCCTGACCGGATCCACCGAAAAGACAAATATAGCAGGTTGCCCCTTCACCCAGCTAGTGAACGCTACTTTCGATCCGTCCGGGGAGGGCGTCGGGTAGGTGGAGATGCTGTTGAACCGGGTGATCTGGCGCTGATTTTTGCCGTCGGGGTCCATCATCCAGATTTCCTTGTGGCCGGTACGGTCGCTGGTGAAATAAATATGCGTGCCGAAGAGGGATTGGCCGCCGAACAAAGTAATGATGTCGGCGGCGAATTCGTGCGCGATCTTGCGGGCGCCGGCCTCGTCCACCGTCGCCAGATAGCGCTTGCCGATGAGTTGCGCGTTGGCGGGGGTATCCTTGCTCAGATCGTAGAGCCAGCCCTGGAGCACCAGCACCCCGTTCTGTGGGGCGGTGTAGCCGAATGCCAGGAAGTTGGCCTGCGCTGGCGGGCTGGACCAATCCTGCATCCAGCGGCCCCCGCCGGTGGGTGGGACGACGGGCTGCGGCGGCTGCTGTTTGCGTCCGCCGGTGGGCGGCGCGGCGGGTGGTGGCGTGGGCTGCTGGAAATCGGCGGGCTGCTGCGGGACGAAGGTGGGGAGCGACGTCTTGGCGACGATCTTGAAACGGCCGCAGGCTTTGACGTCGGCGGAAAGAGTTTCATTGAAGGCAGCCATGAACTTCTGGGCGTCACCGGCTCCATGGAAATCGGGTATCGCGATGGCCGGGATGCCGCCTTTGGTGACGATGATTCTGGCGTCCTGCGCCATGAGGACGAACAGCGCTCCCGCCGACGCGACGGCGAACCAGATGGGCTTTTTCATGCTTGGGCTCCTACCGTTTTAACTCGAAGACAAACTCAATCTCCGCCTCATTCTTGGGGAACTGGGGCGGCAACTGGGGAAACGGCGCGGCATCCATAATGGCGCGCTGCGCGGAGATATCCAGCGCGTTGATGCCGCTCGTCTGGGTGATGCGGATGCCAGTCACGCTGCCGTTCCGGTGGAGCGTGAACCTCACGCTCACCTGCGGCGCCGTACGCAGACGCGGATCGATCGTGGTGGTCTGCCAGTACTGCGCGACCCGGTTGCGCAGCAGATCGGCATAGGCGCCGAATTGATTGCCGAATGGGGAATTGGTCCCGACGCCCACGCCGCCGCCACCCGCCAACGCATAGTCCGGCGTAGCCACCCGCGTGCCGGCGGTGCTATAGAGCTGGTTGGGCAGATCCTTCTGTGAGGCGCGCCACTTGTCCGGCGGCGCAGCGGCTGGCGATGGCCGCGACACCTTGGCATTGCGGCTGGGGATGGGGATGGCTTTGGGATCGGGCGCCGTTACTTTGGGCGCGGGCTTGGCTTTGGAGACCGGAACGGGTACGGCGGATTCCGTATCGGTGGCTACCGGATTCTTGGGGCCGGCATGCGAGGGCAGCGCGATACTCGCCACGGGGTTCACGGTAACCGCGCCAAAACGGCCGCCGTTGGGGTCGCCCATGGAGATGGTGTTGCGGCTCTGTACCCATCCCGCGCCGGCGACTGCGGCGACCAGCAATCCGTGAAACGCCAGGGAACCGAAGAAGGAAGAAGCGAGGCGTTCGGGCTGATCCAGGATATCGACGTGCGGCGACATTACTTACGGCCCTTGAAGGACGAATCCTCGGGTTGGGTCACCATGTTGACCTGGAAGCCGGCGGCGCCGAGTTCGGCGGTGACCTGCGCGATCGGGTCCCAGATGGTTTCCTTGTCGGCGCGCACGTAGACGCCCTTCGCTTTGCCGTACTTCTGCTTAATTACGGTGGCGAGATTATTGATATTGACGTCGTCGGTATTGAGCTTGATGACGCCATCCTTGGTGATGGTGACGACCGGCATCTCCTGGGCGCTTTCCTTGACCGTGCGCACCTTCGGGACGTCCACCTCGATGCCGAACTCCATGACGTGGGCGGTCAGCATAAAGATGATGAGCAGGACGAGGACCACGTCGACGAACGGGGTGACGTTGATCTCCGAGATGGCGGTGCGGCCGCGCCGGCCCGACCGGTATCCGCCGCCATTGGTGGAGAAGGCCATCGGCTACTCTCCGCCAAAGCTGCGCTCGGCCAGGTTGAGGAATTCGAGCGAAAAATCGTCCATGCGGGCGCCCAGTTCGCGAATCAGGTGGCCGAAGTAGTTATAGAAGATGGCGGCGGGGATGGCGGCGAACAAGCCGACCGCGGTGGCAATCAGGGCTTCGGAAATGCCGGGAGCGACGGCCTTGAGGCTGGTGGAGCCCATCTGGCCGAGGTCCTGGAAGGCGCGGATGATGCCCATCACGGTGCCCATTAACCCGATAAATGGAGTGACGGAAGCGGTGGTGGCCAGCCAGTTCATGTTGCGTTCCAGCTTGGCGAGCTCCTCGCTGATGCCCAGTTGCAGGGTGCGTTCCAGCGCGGTGCGGTTGGTGACGCTGCCGCGGGCTTTGACCTGGCGCTCCAGTTCTTCGTAGCCGAAATCGAAGACGGCCACCAGGGGCGAGGGGCGGAACTGCTCACTGACCACCATCACGGCTTCCATGCCGCTGGACTTGCGGAAGGCGCGCAGGAAGCGTGAATTCGCCTTGCCGGCGCCGCGCAGGGAGCCCAGTTTGGAGAAGATGATGGTCCAGGAATAGACGGAGAAACAGATCAGTATGGCGAGCACAGCCATACCGGCGGGGCCGTTATGCTGGACCATTTCCCAGAGATCTGTCTGCAGGAGGAAGGCAACGGGAGTCTCGAAGAGCAAATCGTCTCCTAATTTCAAATCTAGCATAGAGACGCGTGCGCGTTTCAAAAAGTCGGTGGGGTTCGATACCACTGTAGCGTAGCCTTTCAGGCGGGGTGCCCTTTGGGCCGACCCCATTCGTGGGGGCATTCTTCCTTCGCGGGGTCGTCATGCCTCCGCCCCACTCGTTATAATCGGCATGGAATGCTGCTCGAACTGGTGGTGGAAAACTACGCGGTGGTGGAGCGGTTGCGCGTCCATTTTCATGCGGGGCTGAATCTGCTGACCGGCGAGACCGGGAGCGGGAAATCGATCGTGGTGGATGCGCTGGGACTGCTGCTGGGCGGGCGGGCGTCGGCGGAAATGATTCGTACCGGGGAGGCGCGGGCGCGGGTTGCGGGGATCTTTGAGGTGCGCGATCAGGCGGCCGTGCGGCGGCTGCTGGAACCGGCCGGCTTGGAACTGGAGGACGGGGAACTGCTGATTGAGCGCGAGATTCTGGCGAGCGGAAAATCGCGGGCGTTCGTGGGCAGCCGTCCGGTGGCCGTGGCGCTCTTAAAGGATCTGGCGCCCTTCCTGGGGGATATTCACGGACAACACGATCAGCAGCTTTTGTTCTCGAGCGAGGCGCAGCGCGACATGCTGGACGCGTTTGCGGGAAATCGCGACCTGCTGGACTCTCTGGCGCGGCTCTATCGGGAGTGGCGGGCGGCGGCGGCGGAGTTGGAGGAACTGGAGCGCAACGAGCAGGAGAAGCTGCGGCTGCTGGATTTGTGGAGTTTCCAACGCCAGGAAATCGAGAGCGCTCAGCTAGAGCCGGACGAGGACGCGCGACTGGAGAACGAGCGCAGGGTGCTGCAGAACGTCCAGAAACTACAGGAAAGCGCGGGCACGGCGTACGATGCGGTGTACGAGAGTCCGCAATCGGCCGTGGCGTTGGCGCACATTGCGTCCAAGCGGGTGGAGGAGTTGTGCCGCATCGATGCCACCCTGGATGGATTGCGCGAGCACCTGAAATCGGCCGAATTGAGCTTGCAGGAAGCTGCGTACGCGCTGCGCGATTATTTGTCGGGGCTGGAGGCGAATCCGGCGCGGTTGGAAGAGGTGGAGACCAGGCTGGAAGCGATCGCCCGCCTCAAGCGGAAGTACGGGCACTCGATTGCGGAGATCCTGGCGTTCCTGGAGGAAGTGCGCGGGCAGATTGCGGGCGTGGAGTCCGCCGGCGAGCGCATGGAGGCGCTGCGCCAGGAGCGCAAGCGCCTGGCGGCGGAGTTCGAGAAGCTGGCGGGCGCATTGACGGAAGCGCGCACTCTGGCGGCGCGGCGGCTGGAGAAACGGGTCGAGGCGGAGCTGGCGCAACTGGCCATGGAGCGGACCGTGTTCCGCGTGGCGATGGCGGAGGCGGCGTGGTCCCCGGCGGGGGCGGACCGGGTGGAGTTCCTGGTCTCGCCGAATCTGGGCGAGGAGCCTCGGGCGCTGGAGAAGGTGGCCTCGGGCGGCGAGATTTCACGGCTCGC
>Ga0209014_10000623_pt1 | contig 20673 bp, 13 predicted proteins | sample BarGraNGADG00212_FD_184491 | JGI IMG/M metagenome (GOLD analysis project Ga0209014, IMG submission 184491) | Arctic peat soil microbial communities from Barrow, Alaska - Barrow Graham LP Ref core NGADG0002-212 (SPAdes) (version 2) | ecosystem: Environmental > Terrestrial > Soil > Wetlands >...
TTCGGATGCCCCGCCTGCCCAACACGAAATCGTGCAGCCTACTTATCCCACCAGATCTTCGTCCCCATGTTGTCCGGACCCTGACGGGTGATGGCCGCCTGCAGCGCGTCGTTGTTCACCGACTGCTCGGTGGTCGCATACATCATGCGACGCGGGATGTAGCTGAGCGTCGCCTTCGGGCCGATCGTGAGCGTCGGCACGCCGGTGCGGCGCCAGTTGGCCCACGCCACGTCACCCTGCGTGAACAGGGAGATCCACTTCTGCGTGAGGATCTGCGTCAGGCCGGCCGCCCCGCCGGCATACGCCACCGACGGTTGCGCCAGGTACGTAGCGGCCTGCGCCGCGGTGCCGCCCCACTGCGTAATCGAGGCGGTAACGGCGGCATTGTAGAAGTCGGCCGCCTGACCCGCTGACAGCCCACCGATGCCCCGGTTGGCCGCTTCCGCCTTGATGAAGGCGACTTCGCTGTACGTCATCAGGTACGTCGGCGTCTTGCGGCCCGCCGACGTCCCATACGTGCCGTACACCGTCGAACCCGGATAGAACATCGCGCCCGGGCGCGAGGCCGTGGAGCCGTAGGCGTTGGCCGCGGCGTTGTCCAGGCCGTTCGGCTCGCCCGCGTACTTCGTCGAGTCGGCCTTGGTGGGCTGGGCGTAGAACGGTACACGCGGGTCGTTCATGCCGTTCATCGCATCCATGAGCGTCTTGCTCATCCGATGGTCGTCACGAGTGGCGAAGTTGGTCGCCCACGGGTTGTCGAAGACGTTGTCGCCCGGCCAATTGATCTGGGCGTTGTCGGCATTCGACGCCATCACCCCGCCCGCGGCGGAGAAGGCTGCGGCCAGTTCCGCGGTGGCCTTGGCCGCATCGGCGTTCAGGATCTGAAGCGCCATACGCGCGCGCAGCGAGTTGGCGAACTTGCGCCACTTCGCGGCGTCGCCGCCGTAGATCTGGTCGCCGCTGCCGAGGCCCACGCCCGTGCCCATCGCGGCGTTGGCGTCCGTGAGCGTCTTCAGCATGCCGTAGTAGATGTCCTTCTGGGCATCATACTTCGGCTTGAGCGGACCCGTCACGCCCTGCAGCGCTTCGCTGTAGGGAATGTCGCCCCACATGTCGGTCATGGTCTGGAACACGAACGACTGCATGACCTGGGCTGGGCCCCACGTGTTGGGATCCTTCTGGGCCTGGCCCACCAGGACGACCTGCTGGAAGTCCATCAAGTCACCGGTGTATGGCGCCGTGAAGAACCCGTCGATGTTGCCGACGCGGAACGCGAAGCGGTCCTCGTCGACGTATTGGTACTGCGCGATGTGCTGGGACAGCAGCTCGGTCATGGAGAGCGAGTAGAACGAGCCGAAAATGCGCTGGCCCGTCGTTGCCACGGCGCGCGTGAAGATTGTCCCCGCCGGCGGCGGCGTGGCAATCGAGGGACTGTTCGGGTTCACATTCAACCCAGTGAGGTCGGTCTTGCAGGCCGTCGCCGCAACTGCGACGGCGGCGAGCAGGGCGACCGAAAGCCGAGTGGTTCGCATGAAAACTATCTCCCGGTTGGCGGTCACGGAGTGATCGTGAAGTTGAGGCCGAACGAACGCGTCGTCGGCAGTGCACCGTAGTCGAAGCCCTGTCCCGCGTTGCCGGAGCTGGTGGCATTCTCGGGATCGAAATTCGGGAACTTCGTCCAGGTGTGGAGGTTGCGGCCGATGATGGCCACGTTCAGTGCGCTCAGGTGGAGCTGGGTCAGCAGGTGCCCCGGCACGTCCCAGCCGATGCGCGCGTCACGCAGCTTCACGAAGCCGGTGTTGTAGATGCCGTCTTCCACGGTGTAGAACCAGTTTTCGAAGTACATTTGGGACGTCACGTTGGTCGTGTTCGCCTGGCCGGTGGTCTGGTCGATGCCGTCCACCACGATGCCCGGCTTGTCCCAGTCCTGCTCGCGGCCGCGCAGCGTCGTGGAGAGCACGCCGGTGTAGTTGCCGAACCAGTTGCCCGACGAGAAGTTCTGGCCGCCCTGGCGAATGTCGAGCAGGAAGCTGAACGTGTAGTTCTTGTAGCGGAACTCGTTGTTCACGCCACCCGTCCAATCCGGGTTCACGTTGCCAAGGAGCTTGAGGTTGGCATCCGCCACGGGGAGACCGTCCGCCGTGATGATCTTGCCGGTGGCCGCGTCGCGCAGCCAGCCCTTGCCGTAGATGGCGCCGTAGGGCTGCCCGAGCCGCGCCTCGATGCGCGCGTTCCAGTTGGTGCCCAGCACGATCGTGTTGAGGCCCGGGGCCAGCTCGTCAACCTTGTTGCGGTTGCGCGTGTAGTTGAAGGTCGTGCGCCACGAGAAGCCGTTCTTCAGGTCCAGCGTCTTGAGCGTCACCAGGGCCTCGATGCCCTTGTTGCTCATCTGCCCGGCGTTTACTCTTGCCGCGCTGTAGCCGATTTCCGGCGCCGTGGCGAGGGCGAAGATCTGGTCCTTGGTCTTCTTGGTGTAGTACGTCGCGTCGATCGTGAGCTTGTCGTCGAACAGCGAGAGCTCGAGGCCGCCCTCGGTGCCGAACGTGCGCTCGGGCTTGAGCGTCGAGTTGGCCGACGTGTCCGGCAGCGTGAACAGCGTGCGGCCGCCGAACTTGTTCGACGACCCGTTGAACGTCGTCTGCAGCTGGTAGGCGCTGGCATCCGAACCCACCTGCGCATAGCCGCCACGCAGCTTGGCGTACGTCACGAAACCGCCCTTGGTGATCGACGGGAAGAGATCCGAAAGGACCACCGAGCCGTTCACCGACGGATAGAAGTACGAGCTGTTTTCCTTGGGCAGCGTCGACGAGTAGTCGTTGCGCGCCGTCACCTCGAGCGTGGCGAGCTTGTTCCAGGTAAGCACGCCCGACCCGTAGACCGAGTTCACGCCGGAGTGGAATTCGCTGTTGCTGATGGCCGGCGTGATGGCCGCGTTGGTCAGGTTGTAGATCAACGGCACGACGATGCCCGTGGTGCTGAAGGCGTTGTTGTACGAGTTGTTGCGACGGATGTTGCCGCCGACGTTCCCCGTCACTTCGAGCTTGCCGAGCGACTGGTTCGCCGTCACCAGGCCTTCGAGGTTCGACTCCGACGCGCGGTTGTTGTTCGACGTGAAGCCGCCGTTCCAGCTCGCGCTGGTGCGATCGATGTTCCCTTTCGCCAGCTTCTCAGCGGCGGTGTAGCGGAAGAAGTCCTGCCCCATGCGCATCATGCCCTTCAGCCAGCTGGTCGCCTGGTAGTTCAGCGTCGCCTGCGAGATGACGCGATCGCGCGTGTCCATCTCGCTGTTCTTGTACGCCATCCAGAACGGGTTGTTGTGGTAGTTGGTGTTCCAGTTGAACAGGCTGCCGTCGGTATTGTAGTACTGGGCCTTCAGCGCATTCATGTCCACCTGGCGGCCGAACCAGGTGAAGCCCTGGAACGGGTTGCCTTCGGTGTAGCCCGTTTCCGTGCGGTTGTTGCCCTCGTTCTGCACCACCTGCAGCGAGCCCGACACGCTCCACTTGTCGGTGATCGACGCGCTCGCCGAGAGCGAGGCCGACAGCTTCGACAGGGTCGAGTTCGGCACGATGCCGGAGGTGTTGTCCTTGGTCAACGAGAGGCGCGCGGCCGTCTTGCTGCCACTGGCCGTCACGGCAATGCCGTTCGACACCGAGTAGCCGTTCTGGAAGAAGTCCTTGACGTTGTTCGGATGCGAAACCCACGGCTGCTGCTTGCCGGTGAACTGGTCGATGAGGCGCCCGGGGACGTCGAGCTTGGGACCCCACGATTCGTCGGCGCCGTCGTTGACACCGCCGCCGGAGCCGTCCACGTACTGGAACGCGCCGCCGAAGCCCTGGCCGTACGAGTTCTGGTATGTGGGGAGCACCGAGAACTGGTCGGACGTCATGTAGCTGCGCAGCTGCACCTTCACGCCTTCCGCCGCGCCCCGGCCAGTCTTGGTCGAGATGACGATGGCGCCGTTCGACGCGCGCGATCCGTACAGCGCCGCCGCGTTGGGGCCCTTGAGCACCGTGATGCTGGCGATGTCGTCGGGGTTCAGGTCGCTGATTGCGTTGCCGTAGTCGCGGCCACCGTACGCATCGGCGCTCGAGAAGCCGGCGTTGGAGATCGGGATGCCGTCGACGATGAAAAGCGGCTGGTTGTTGCCGGTGATCGAGCCGGAGCCGCGGATCACGATGCGCGACGAGCCGCCCATCTGGCCGCTGGCCTGGATCGCGATGCCCGACGCCTTGCCCGAGATTGCGTTGATCAGGTTCGTCTCGCGCGTCTGCGTCAGGCTGGTGTTGTCGAGCGCCTGCTGCGACGTGCCGATGGTCGACTTCTCGCGCTGCACGCTGAGGGCCGTCACCACCATGCCGGTGAGCTGCACGGCCTGCGCCTGCAGCGTGAAGTCGGCGGTGATCGTCGTGCCGTTCAGGACGATGTTCGTGGTCGCCCGACGGTATCCGATGCGCCGCGCATTGAGCACCGTGGGACCGCGGCTGCTGCCCGCCACGGTAATGGTATAGCGGCCATCCTCGCCCGTCTGGGCGCCAGCCTTGAGCACGTCAACGAAAACGCTCGTGCCGGGAAGCGGCGTACCAGCCTCGGTCACGACGCGCCCCTTGATGATGGTCGCTGCCTGAGCCTGTGCCTGGGCTGCAACGCCCACCAGCACGGCCAGTCCGACCATGCCCGCACGACAAGCTCGGGCCAATCGAATTTTCATGTGCAACTCTCCTAGCGGGGGTGGTAAAGAACACCGCGCCGCCAAACTCGACGGACGGCCGCGTACACCATCCGCCTGGGTATCAGCACGAGATGCCGCTGATGGACCCAGCAAGGTATACGGCAGACTGAAAGATACGGGGGCGCGGACACTGCAGACCGTCGGGCTTCTTGGAGTCTTGTATCAGGGAAATCCCTGTGCACATTGCCTCCAGCGGCGAGGCGGCCCTGAACGCGCGTCTGTTCGAATGGCACGGCGACGGCGAACCGGGCGACGAAACAGCCACTGGTGGCACGCCGGCCGACCGGCCAGCTTCCTCCCAGGTCCATGCGCTCAGTCATCTTCTGCCTCGCGACCGTCATTGCGTTGCCCACCCAAGCGCAGGGAACGCTCACCGGCCACGTGCGCGACCCATCGGGTCTTGGTGTCGCCAGCGCCGAGGTGCACCTCGCGGGTGGTCCGACGGGCACGGTCACCGATGCTCGCGGCGCGTTCCGCGTGCAGGGCGTGCCGGCTGGCCTCGTGAAGGTGTCGGCCAGGCGCATCGGCTTTCTGCCGGGATCGAACGACGCCACCGTCGGCGACGGCCAGACGGTGGACGTAACCGTCGTCCTCGACTTCACTCCCCTGCAGCTCGAGCAGATCACGGTGACCGCGCGCCGGGAACCGTACGACGCGCGGCTCGCCGGGTTCCGGGAGCGGAGCCTGAAGCGCGTCGGTACTTTCATCACGCGCGAGCGGATCGAGGCGTCGTCGTCGTCCAACTTCAGCGATCTCCTGCGCAGCGTACCGGGCGTGCGCGTGGGGTCCGTGAACTCCGGCTTCCAGAATTCCGTGCGCTTTCGCGGCGCGGACTGCGCTCCGGTCGTGTTTATCGACGGATTTCCCGCGACGGCGGGAGAGTTCGATGTCGACGTCATCGACCCGGCCAGCGTGGAAGGCGTGGAGATCTACATGGGCATGCTCACCGTGCCCCCTGAGTTCGTCGCTCCGCGCGCCCTGGAGCACTGCGGCGTCATCGCCGTCTGGTCGCGACCGTACCGTCCCACGCCGCGCAAGGCGAAGGCGGTTTCGCAAGCCGAACTCCGGAAGATGGTGGAGTCATCCGCCGTGTATACCGCAGACGAGGTCGACACCCCGGCCCGCATCGATCGAGAGACCTTCTCCCCCGTCTATCCCGATTCGCTCTGGAAAGCGGGTGCCAGTGGGCAGGCGATGGTCGAGATGGTGGTCGACACCTTGGGCCGTGTCGAAATGGACTTCTTCAGCGTCGTCTCGGCCTCGCACGCGGAGTTCGGCGAGTCGGTGCGGCTGGCGCTCGCCCGCGCCCGCTTCGCTCCGGCCATCAAGAGCGGACGCCGCGTGCGGCAAATCGTGCAGCTCCCCACGCGCTTTGACCGCCCGAAACCGTAGATGCCGCCGTAGAGGCGCCACCCTCCATTTGCGCGCCGCCGGCACTCATGCTAACACTTCTTCCCTATGACCCGTCACCTGCCATTGGCCACGGCCCTGCTGTTCGCGCTGTCCACGCTGCTCGCGGCGCCGTCAGGCGCGCAGGATCCGCTCTCCGAGCAGGATCGCCTCTCCCATGCAGAGCGGGCGGATATCGCGCGCATCCAGGGCTCGCAGACGGCTGCCACCTGGTTCGTCATCGTGGGCGACCTCGCCGGCGCGCAGGATCGTGCCTTCGAGCATGATGTGTGGCCAATGATCGACTCGCTCTTCGTCCGGCCTGGCCGCCTGCGCGTCGCGTGGGTGAACCTTCCTGATGATGCGTCCAAGGCGTCACAGATCGCCGCCGAGGTGGTCGCCTGCGCTGCCGCCGATCGCAAGTTCTGGTCCCCGCACCAGCTCATTCTCTGGGAGCAGCCGCGCTGGCTGCACCTTCCCGACCCCACTGACATGCTGGTGCGGTTGGCCGCCCAGCGCGGCGCAAGGATGAGCCTGATCCTCGAGTGCCTCGACAAACACTGGATGCGGAGTTTCCTGCAGGCAGACATTGCGCGCGCCCGGCGAGCCGGCGTTCGCAAGGCGCCCGGCTACATCCTCGGCAACACTGTACTCGCGGGAGTGCGCACGAGCGAGGAGTTTCGCTCGGCCATCGAGCGCGCGCTCCCCAGGCAGACGCCTCCACAACGCCGGCCTGCGCCGGCGAAATAGGCGCGGCGGTTCGCCGGGAATATTGGCACGCGTGAGCCGGTCAAGTTAGGAGAAGCGTATGCGCTCAGCCCTCCTCTGCCTGATGACCGTCATCGCCCTTCCTGCCCGTGCGCAGGGGACGCTCACTGGTCATGTGCGCGAACTCTCCGGCCTGGGTGTCGCCAACGCCGGCGTGAGGATTGCGGGTGGCGAACTGGGTGCGGTCACTGACGCCAACGGCGCGTTCCGGATTCAGGGCATTCCCGCGGGCGCGGTGAAGGTGTTGACGCGACGCATCGGTTTTCGGCCCGGAACCGATGAGGTCACAGTGGTGGATGGCCACACGGTGGACGTCACGGTCGTTCTTGCCCCGACGCCCCTGCAGCTCGAGCAGGTCATCGTGACGGCACGCCATGAACCGTACGACGCGCGGCTCGCCGGCTTTCGGGAACGAAGCATGAAGAAGGTGGGGACGTTCATCACGCGCGAGAAGATCGAGTCGCGGGCGGCGCCCAGCTTCAGCGACCTGCTGCGTGAAGTACCCGGCGTGCGCATCGTGGCAGCGCGCTCGGGCATCCGCAATGCCGTGCGCTTTCGCGGCCAGAACTGCCCGCCGCTCGTCTTCGTTGACGGCGTCCCCGCATCGGCGGACGAGTTTGATGTTGACATGATCGACCCCATCAGCGTGGAAGGGGTGGAGATCTACATGAGCATGCTCACCGTGCCGGCGGAACTGACCGCGCCGCGGGGCCTGGACCAGTGCGGCGTCATCGCCGTCTGGTCGCGACCCTTCCGTCCGGCGCCCAAGCCGGCCAAGACGGTGACGCCGGCCGACCTGGCGCGGCTGGTCGACTCGGCCGTGGTGTTCACGGCCGACCAGGTCGACACGCCGGCTCGCCTGGAGCGTGGGAGCTACACGCCGCTCTATCCCGACTCACTCTGGAGGGCGGCGGCCGGTGGGCAGGCGACCGTCGAGTTTGTGGTCGACCGCTACGGTCGGGTCGAGATGGAAACCGTCAGCGTCGTGTCGGCATCGCATGCGCTGTTCGGCGAATCGGTGCGGAACGCCCTTGCGCGCTCACGTTTCACCCCGGCCACCAGGAAAGGGCTCCACGTGCGGCAGGTCGTGCAGCTTCCCACCCGCTTCGAACCCCCGAAACCGTAGGCGCGCCGGTGCGCCGCCACCCTCGACACGCCCGCGCCTCGGCGCCAGCTTTGCAGGGGACGCACTCACCTGCATGGAGCGTATTCGTGGCAACCCGATCGAGCAGTCTCATCATGGCCCTCGCGGCGGCATCGACGGTTGCCTGTGCCAGCGCAGCCCGCAGCAGCGGCGCAAGCGCCACCAGCCAACCGGGTCAGCCACCGGTCAGCACGTCGCAGACGCTCCAGGGGAACTTCCGGGCCATCCTGCAGAGCTCCGGCACTGTCGGCGGCGCGACGAAGATCCACGTCGACGGCTCGGTCACCGTCATCTCCACCGGGGGGGCAAACTCGACGACGCGGGTGCGGCTGTCGGTGAATCTTCCCATCTTCAACGAACAACTGCCGTGGGCGATAGCGCCGGGCAGCTGCGGAAACGGCGCCATCGCCGTGGCCGCCGTCAGCAAGTTCGGAACCATCGACGTCGGATCGACGGGCAGCGGCGCGCTCGAAGCCGACCTCGCTATCGCCCTGACTCCCGGCGCGCAGTACCACGTGGAGATCTACCGCGCCGGGCAGACGCTCAGTGACGTGGTGGCCTGCACAAACCTCCGCAAGGCCGAGTAGGAACGAGTAGGGAGTACGGCGAGAACGCGAGAACGCGAGAGACACAGGAAACCGGGTGCGCGCCCTGCGGCGCGCACCCGGTTTCTCCTACTCTGGCCCTGCGGCAGGTCTTACTTGCCGCCGGGGTTCTGCGTGGCGCCACCGAACGTGTAGATCGGCAGGTTCAGCGTCTCGAGTTCCTTTGCCGGCACCGGCAGGTGACGAACCGTGCCCACCCGCAATTTGTCGTTGCGGCGACGCAGGTACAGGCCGTTCGTGACGGACAACAGCTCGATGTCCTGCTCGTAGTTGATGGCCTTCAGCAGGTTCGTGGCGCCGTCGGCCGCCGTCGCCGGGGCAAGCTGGCCACGGGTGACACGCGTCTTGTTGATGAGCGTCGCCGCCCGCGACAGGTCGCCGCTGGTGCGCACGAGCGCCTCGGCGATCAGCAGGTCGTTCTCCGCCGCCAGCACATATGGCATCGGGCCCATGTAGCTCTGGGCCTGGTCCCAGCCGTAGTAATAGTAGCGGAAGTACCAGTATGGGCTCTGCTTCCAGATACCACGCGCCGCATTGCCCGCCACCGCGTCCTCGTACGATATGTCGGCGCCCGTGGGGTGGAAGCTGTAGTCAGAGTAATCGATCTGGGGCGTGTTGCCCAGCCGCGCATCGTGCGTCGCGCTAGGCGCCACCATCGTTCCGTCGAAGCTCGCGGGAACCGTGGGGTCTATCATGTTGATGGTCTGCGTGCTGACCGGCATGCCCCACGTGGAGTTGACGGACGAAGAGAAGTCGGCACCCCAGTTGATATAGCCGTCGCCAATGACCGTAAAGTCGAACGACGCGAGGCCGCTTCCGGTGATTCCCTTGTCGGCATACGCCAGGATGCGCGCCCACGGCAACGCCTGGGTTTCAGCCGCAGTGCGCGCCGAATACGCCAGCGTCCGCGCCGCCATGGTATTGGCGATGCGGTTGAGGTGGGCGCCGTCGAATGCAACCTTGTCCAACGGAAGGACCGACGTCGCGAATGTGTAGGTCTTGCCGGCGGAAGCTGCGATGACGGCATCCCACTTGGCCATCGCCGCCGTGATGACGTCCTGGTACTTCACCAGCACGGGAAAGCCCGTGGAATTCTCATCGACCACGAAGGCCTGGTCGAAGACGAGTCCCAGTTCACCCAACGCCGCGGCCTGCGCAAACATGGCCAGCGTCTTGTACTGGTCGGTCTCCGCGTCGGTGGCGAGCTTGAGGCCCGCCTTGAACGCCCTCATGGCGTCGTTGGCCGCGCCCAACGCACCGTACTGGCCGTTCCATGGCGTCTCCGCCACGGTCCGGTCGCCGCCCGACGAAATGTTGGCGTACGGAATGCGCGGAATCTCGTTGTTGAACCGCATGCCGAAGTTGCCGTAGTTGCCGGTGATGTGCTCCGACGTTACGTCGAACATCAGGTACGGCTCCACCGCGGTGGCGTTGAGGTACCACGTGTTCAGTGCGGAGCCGGCAACGTTCTTCACGTCGTTCGGCGTCGCGAGCACACGGAGCACATCTGGGGCATCGTTGTTCTTGACGTCCAGCGGGGGGGCGCAGGCGCTCGTGACGAAGAGCGCGGCCGCGGCAAGGGCGCCGAGTCGAATGTGTCGCATCATGGGATTATGGCTCCTCATCGGTCAGAAGGTGAGTTCGAACTGGCCGGTGATCTTCCGGAAGTTGGGATACTTGAAACCGTCGATCCTGAAGTTGAAGTCGCTGCCCGACGCCACTTCGGGGTCGAAGCCGCTGTACTTGGTCCACGTCTTCAGGTTGCGACCGATGACGGCGAACTTCATGCCCTTCACGACCCTGTCCAGCTTCACGGCCTGGATCATGCTCGGGCTGAACGTGTACGCCGCCGACAGCTCGCGCAGCTTCACGTACGAGCCGTCCTCCACGAACGGCGCGTTGGCCACGAGGCCGTTGTACATCACCTGATAGAAACCGTCTGTAATCTTGTCCGCCTGCGCCCGACCGGCCTGGTCCTGCATAGCGGTGCGCTGGTCCTGCACCATCCACTGCTTGGTGAAGTTGTAGATGTCGCCGCCCTTGGTGCCGCTGAACAGCGCGTAGACGGAGATGCTCTTGAACCGGAACGTGTTGGAGACGCCGAAGTTGTACTTGGGGTTGACGTCGCCGATGACGAAGTTGTTGTTGCCGGTCTTGTCGACGTAGACGATCGGCACTTCGTCCGTGGTGCCCCGGAGCGACTTGAGCACCACGTAGCCGTCGGGGTTCACCACGTAATTGCTCAGCGAGATGCCCGCGTTGGCCGGATTGTCGAGCAGCTGGTTCACGTTGCGGACGAACTTCTGCCCGTAGATGATGCCCAGCGGCTCGCCTTCCTTGTAGTAGAAGGCGTCCTGGCCCTGCTGACCGTCGGCGTTCATGCGGAACGCGGACCGCCCCAGCTTGGTGATCATCTGCGTCGTGTGGTCGGCCGTGACCCCCATCTGCCACTTGATGTCCTTGCTGTCGTAGAGATTGGCCTGCAGCGAGTACTCCATCGTCTTCGCTGAAATCGTCGCCGCATTCTGCACCTGCGTCAGGTAGCCTCCCGATTGCGCCACCGAGAGCGGTATCGCCAGGAAAGCGCCCACCGTGTTGCGATCGGCCTTCACCACTTCGAGGTCAAACCGGTTGAGGAACTGCATGTTGAGGCCGAATTCCTTCTCGGTCTGGATGGCAGGCTTCAGGTTCTTGTTGCCCAGCTGGTTCTTGCTGAACGTACCATTGCCCAGCGAGTACGTCTCGTACTGGTCCGAGAAGCCGGGGCGGAGCCCCGCCGTCCCCTGCGCGGCACGAATGCGCAGTTCCTGCACGTGCGGGATCTGGAAGTCCTCGGTCAGCCGGTACGTACCGGCCACGCGATAGAAGTCGGCCCAGCGCGCCTGGGGACCGAACAGCGACGACCCGTCTTTCCGGTAGAGCGCGTCGAGCACGTAGCGATCCTTGTAGTCGAACGCCTGCGACACCATGTAGTTGACCGAGTTCAGCTCGTGGTTGTACGAGCTGTCCGACAGGGTCGTCGGATCGAGCGCCGCCATGTCCGGCACCTGCGAGACGTTCAGCTTCGTGCCACTGGCTCTGTTGTAGACCTCGTGGAACTTCTCCACCAGGTAGCTGGCCCGGGTCGTCGTGTTCAAGTTGCCGAACCAGAGGTGCGACGCAATCGCGTTCACCTGCATGTTCTCGGCGACGTCGTTGCTGGCGCTGTAATACAGTGAGCCGTTGCCGACCGTAGCAGTGTTGTTGTTCATGCTGTAGCTGCCGCGCGGCGAGTACGCGTCCTCGCGACGGTTGGAGCGGTCGGTGCCGTACGACGCGTCGAGCTTGAGCCACTCGAGGGGACGATAGCGCCACGCGGCCGAACCGAGGAATCGCTCGCGGAAGAAATTGTCCGAATTAACGGACAGCAGATACAGCGGATTGCCGCGGAGGCCGGTGCCGTACTTCGCCGGGATTGCCGGAAAATACGAGATGGTCGTCTTCGTCGGATCGGGGTGGAGCAGGTCGACATTCGGCGGCGCCTGCAGGAGCGGGAACCAGATGCCCGTGCTCCCCGTCGGCATGTCGTACTTGCTGTCACCGTAGGTCACGCTCGCCGAAATGTCCATCTTGGGGTTGATCGCCTGGTCCACGTTGAGGCGGGCCGTCTGGCGCCAGAACCCGTTGCGCATGGGCACGATGCCCTGGTCGTGATCGCTCGTGAACGAAGACGCAAAATTCGTGTTGCCTTTCTTCATTGAAACTTGGACGTTGTTCGAGTAGTACTGGCCGGGCTTCAGCCACAGCTTCAGCTGGTCGCGCCAGACGTCCGGGCCGGTGGACGGATACGCATTGTCGACGATGCCGTCCGTCTTCACCACGGGCGTGCCAGCGGTGCTGTAGAAGATGGAGCCGTCGGCGTTGAGCTGGTAGTTGGTGTGATGGTTGGTGACGACGTAGTGCTCGACGTCCGACTTGCCGAACTCGCTGCGGGTCTTGATCAGGACCTCACCATCGACGCCGCCCTTGCCGCGCTTGGTCGTGATGTTCAGCACGCCGTTGGCCGCGTCGGAGCCGTAGAAGGACGCCGCCGCGGCGCCCTTGAGAACCTCGATGCTCTCCACGTCGCTGGCATCGATGTCGGAAATCGAGAACTTGGTGATGACGCCATCCATGAGAATGAGCGGCGAGCTGGTGCCGACGCCGAGGTTTGTCGACCCCCGCAGGCGGATGATCGGCGCCGCACCCGGCTCACCGGAGCCCAGTTCGACGTTCGCGCCAGCCACCTTGCCGGCCAGCGCCGCCACCGGCGAGCTCGCCGGGACTTCCTTCATCTGCGCATCAGAGACCTTCGCGATCGAGAACGGCACCTTGTTCATCGACGTTTCCGTCGCGACGCCCGTGATCACCAGCTCCGACAGGCGGAACGGATCGGCCTTCATCACGAAGTCGATCGTCTGCGCCGCGCCCGTGAACGTCACGTTCTTCTTGACCGGCTGGAAGCCGAAGAAGCGGGCGCTGATTGACGCGGTCTGTCCCCGCGCCACGCCGGCGGGCACGCTGAAGCTGTAGGCGCCCCGCTCGTTGGCGATGCCGCCCCACGTCTGATTCGCCAGCATGACCGCGACATTCGCGCCGGCCACTGGCTGTCCGGCCTCCGACGTGACCCTGCCCGTAATGATCATCTGCTGGGCGCCGGCCACGCCGGTGAGCAGCAGCAGAAGCGCGGAAAGCCGCAACGCCGCGGCGAGTCGCCGCGGCCACGCTCGAAGTGTGATATGAGCCATCGTGTCCCTCATGGAGCTGGAGTGGGAGAAGAACAGCACCGCTTGAACAACCATCTGGAGCGTAAAGGAAACCTCACCGGGGACAACCTAAAACCCGCACAACATGTAGTTACTCGGGCAGGAACGTCTTTCGTCACAGCTCGACCAATCCCGCCAACCCTTACACGCCACCCGGCCCCTGCCACGGCGACGGCAAACACCTGCATCTCCAGCCGCGGGCCGGTGAACACCAGTCGTGGGTCCCGACTGGAAGTTCACAACAGCCACCAAAGTACGAGTCAGGGGAAGCTACAAACTGTACGGCTATCCCGTGATTACTATAAGGAAATTCCCTACAGTTCTCAAGACCGGCTGCGCGACCGTCCCTGACGAAACCGCAGCAACAAGTCCTGGGTGCGCAGACGCGTCAGCGAGGCCGCCCGGATGCCCGCCACTCGCTGCGCCGTGCTGGCCAAGTGCGACGGCGAGGCGAACGCGAGCACCGTGGCCACGTCCGCCAGGTCGTACCCGGGGTTCTTTGCCAGCTCGGCCGCCGCCATCAGCCGCACGAGATCGATGACGCGTTTCAGGTTGGGTGCTCCCCCGGACGAGAAGCTCCGGCTCAGGTGCTCGCGCGTCACGGCCAGCGCCAGGGCAATGGCTTCGGTGCGCACCGGACGTCCGCCCGCAGACACGATGAACTCCCACGCCTGCTGCTGCAGCGGGGTGGCCAGTCCGAGTGCGGCGTGCGCGCCACGCAGCGCCGTGGCGAACCGCGCGGAAAAGGAATGGCGCACCACCAGCTCGCGCAGCACCGCGTCGTCCACGCCCTCGGCCAGCAGGTCGGCAAAGTCGAGCGCGGCGCACCGGCCGAGCACGCCCGCGTCCGCGGGGCGCGGCGGGGCCAGCGCGAAGAACGGAATGCTCGGCAACTCGCGGGCGAGCGCCGCCACGGCCCACGTCTCATCGCCGGGAGACGACACGTCCACCACCACCGCGTCGACGAGCGAGGCCCGCAGGGCGGCGGCCGCGGCCTCCGCCGTCTTCACGAGGAGCAGACGCGCGCGGCGCCGGGTGAAGGTTCGCCGCAGGAGGTCGCGCCCCTTGTCGCGCGTCGCGTACGCGAGCACCGACGGCACCACCTCGCGCTCCGTGGCCACTTCGCTCACGGCCTACCCGCCTGATGCCAGCAGCGCGTTGGCACGCGCCAGGACGTCGCGCGCGTTTCCGTACGACACCAGCAACGCCGCTTCGTCGAAGTCGAGCCACTTGCAGGCGGTGATTCCTTCCTTGCGCAGCGGACGCGCCTCGCCGCGCGCTGCCTCGATCAGGTAGAAGTGACAGATCTTGTGCACCAGGCGGCCGCGAAACCGAAAGTGCCAGTCGATGACCTCCACGGGCGCCCTGAGCGAGAGTCCGTGCAGTCCCGTTTCCTCCTCGACCTCCCGCACGGCGGCGGCGTCAGGCGACTCGCCGGCTTCCACGTGCCCCTTGGGGAACCCCCAGTTCTGGTAGCTGTCCCTGATGAGCAGGAAGCGCACGCCTCGCGCCGATCGGCGGAAGACGATCCCCCCGGCCGAGACCTCTTCCGTGGCCAGCCGCACGGGCGCGTTCATATGGCATGGCCCGGATCCACATCGGCGCGCCCCTCGATGAAGCCGCGCACCACCGGATCGGCGCTGTTCTGGATCTCCTCCACCGTGCCCACCTGGCGCACCGTTCCGTCATAGAGCATCGCAATGCGCGTGGCGACGGTATAGGCCGACTTCATGTCGTGCGTGATCACGATGGATGTCACGCCCAGCGTCTTCTGCATGCGCAGCATCAGCTCGTTGATGACGGCGCTGGTCACCGGATCGAGTCCGGTAGTCGGTTCGTCGTACAGGAGGTACTTCGGGCGCAGGGCGATGGCCCGGGCGATGCCGACGCGCTTGCGCATGCCGCCCGAAAGCTCGATGGGGAGGATCTCGGCGGCGTCTGGCAGGTCGACGAGCGCGAGCGCTTCATGAACGCGGTCGGCGATTTCCTTGTCGCTGTGCGTCCCCTGCTTGCGCAGCCCCATGGCGACGTTGTCGCCAACCGTCATCGAGTCGAAGAGGGCGGCAAACTGGAACACGTAGCCGATCTTGGCCCGCAGTTGGTAGAGCTCGGGGCGGCTGAGCTTCGGCACCTCGAGGCCGTCCACCAGCACGGTGCCCTGGTCGGGCTCGAGCAGCCCGACGATGTGCTTGATGGCCACCGACTTGCCCGTTCCCGAGTAGCCGATGATCGCGACCGTGTCGCCCTCAGGCACCTCGAGCGAGAAGCCCTGGAGGACCTTCTTGACGCCGAAGGCCTTGTGGATGTTCTGGAGGGAGATCACGAGTAGCGAGTACGGGGGAAGAGTACAGGGGAATATGCGGGGAGACGGCGGACAGCGGATAGTGGTGGTCGATCGCCGATGGCCGCGAGTCGATTGTGACGGTCTGGGAGATGCGGGAGTAGAGGGTTTTGGATGGTTTGGTGTGTGGGGTAATCCCGAAGGAAGGTGTCTGGCATTTCCTTAGCACGCGGTGGTGGTTTTCCGCGCAAAAAGGGTTGACACCGGGCCTACGGGAACGCCACTTTCGGCGTCTGCGCACCTGTTGTGATCCGCCGCAGTCTTCCCATGAGATACTGCGGCGGCGGTCGTTGAGGTGCACATGGACGGCGCATGGTGAATGCGCGAGGGCAGTCGGGTCATTGGGATGTTCGACCATTCTTCTTGGAGGTCTCGTGGGTAAGAGGATTCTCATCGCGGCAGCTGCCGTGCTGTTCCTCGCCGTCGGTGGAAACACCGCCATGGCGCAGGGCACGCGGGAGGTAACCGGCAAGGTCACGCTCGCGGGAGGGACGCCGCTGCAGGATGCGGCCGTCGCCGTTCTCGGGCAGGCCATCGGAGTGCGTACCAATGAGCAGGGCGATTTTCGCCTGCGGGTGCCGGCGGGTGACGTGACCGTGCAGGCACGCGCCATCGGGTACAAGCGCGTCACCGCGCGCGTGCCGTCCGGCCAGAACAGGGTCAATTTCACCCTCGAAAAGGACGTGCTGCAGCTGGAGGGCGTCACCGTCACCGGCGTCGCCTCGACGATCGAGAAGCGCAACGCGGCCACGGCCGTCTCGTCCGTGAACGCCGCCGATCTGACCCGCGTGCCGTCCGTCTCGCTCGAAAGCTCGCTGCAGGGCAAGGTGGTGGGCGCCTCGATCAGCATGAACAACGGTGCCCCGGGCGGCGGTGGCCAGGTGCAGATTCGCGGCGCCTCGTCGCTGATCGGCAAGATCGACCCGCTGTACGTGGTGGACGGCGTCATCATCTCCAACGCGACGCGCTCCAACCACCTGTCGACGGTGACCGGCTCGTTGAACGCCGGCGAGGAGAACGGCACGAACCGCCTCGCCGACATCAACCCGGCCGACATCGAGAACGTCGAGGTCCTGAAGGGCGCGGCCGCGTCGGCCATCTACGGCTCGCAGGCGACCAACGGCGTCATCGTGATCACCACCAAGAAGGGCGCGATGGGCGCGCCGAAGTTCAGCCTGTCCCAGCGCTTCGGCACCTACCAGCTGATCCGCAAGCGGGGCTCGCGGCATTTCACGCCGACGACCATTCAGGAAGCCGTGGGCAACGCCGACATGACGGCCATGGCAGCCGCCAACTGCACCGCCACCACCTGCTCGTGGTACGACTACCAGCAGGAGTTGTACGGCCGCACCGATCCGTCGACGGAGACCGTCATGTCGCTGTCCGGCGGCGCCAACAACACGCGCTACTTCGTGTCGGCGCACGACCGCCAGGATGCCGGCACCGCCATCAACACGGGGGCCCGCCGGCAGTCGGTGCGCGCCAACCTGGACCAGGCGGTCGGCAGCAAGATCACGCTGACCGTCGGCTCGAACGTGATGCACTCGTTCTCGCAGCGCGGCATTTCGAACAACGACAACGCGATGTCGTCGCCGATGTACGTCTTCGGCTACACACCGGCCATCGCCAACCTCAACACGCGCGACGCCGCGGGCAACTACCCGGTGAACCCGTTCCCGTACGGCGCCGGCTCGACGTCGAACCCGTTCCAGACGTTCAACCTGATGACGAACAATGAGGACGTGTTTCGCATGATCCTCAATGGGCGCGCGAACTACAGCGCCTATGCCGATGGCAAGAACAACATCAACCTGTCCTTCACGGGCGGCGCCGACCGGTTCTCGAGCGAGAACTACATCGTTGCGCCGGTGGCCCTGCAGTTCCAGAAGGCGGGCACGCCGCAGGGTGGCACCTTTCCGGGCACGGTCATCCAGGGCAACGGCACGAGCCTGCAGACCAACGCCACGATGGGTGGCACGTGGGCCTATACGGGATCGGGGTGGAACTCGACGGCCCAGGTCGGCCTGCAGGTCGAGAACCGCAAGTCGAACGACTACAACATCACCGGACGCGGCCTCGGGCCGCAGCAGCTGGACGCCGCGGGCGCCACGAACACGTCCGTGTCGCAAACCCAGCAGGCCGTGAGCAACCAGGCGTACTACGTGCAGGAAGAGGCGCAGTTGCTCAACGAGAAGTTGTACCTCTCGGCCGCCGTGCGCGGTGAGCGCTCGAGCGTGAACGGCGATCGCAACAAGATCTTCACCTTCCCGCGTGTCGCCGCCTCGTACCGCTGGGTGGATCCGAAGTTCGTTCCGTTCACGGATGAACTCAAGTTCCGCGCCAACTACGGCCAGTCGGGCAACCAGCCCAACTACGGCGACCGTGACCTGACCATTGCCTCGTATGGACTCATCGGCGGCCTGGCCGGCTTCGGCGTGCCGGGGTCGGTGGGCAATGCGAACATCGAGCCCGAGCGCCTGGCCGAGAACGAGTACGGCATTGACGCGTCGTTCCTCAAGGAGCGCATGCACCTCGAGGTGACGTACTTCAAGCGCGACATCACCAACCTCCTCGTGCGCCCGGTGCTCGCAGGGTCCACGGGCATCACGCAGACCGTGGTGAACGGTGGCGTGATGCAGTCGAAGGGGTGGGAAATCGGCACCACGTTCTCTGTGATCCAGAAGACCGACCTGAGCTGGCTGGCGCACGTGAACTGGACGCAGAACGCCGCCCGCATCACCCAGTTCCCGGCGGGCGTGCTGCCATTCACCATCGGCGCGGCCGGCGGCTTCGGCAACGCGTACGGCCGCCTGCGCTTCGCGCCCGGCTTCTCGGCGTCGCAGATCTACGGCAACGTCAAGAACGCCGACGGCACGACCACCCTGGGCGGGCCGATCGCCGACGCCAACCCGACCTACCTCATGACGTTCTCCAATGAGTGGACGTGGAAGCGCCTCAGCGTCAGCGCCATGGTGGACTACCGCCGCGGCGGCTACCTGTCGAACATGACGCTGAACATGTTCGATGAAGGCGTGAACACGTGGGACTACGACAATCCGTCGCCGAAGGCCGGCGTTCCGCTGGGCAAGTACCGCTACGACAACTGGGCGGCCGGCGCAAACACGGCGCAGTACATCACCAACGGTTCCTACACGAAGGTCCGCGAGATCAACGTGGGCTACGAGCTGTCGTCACACTGGGTAAGCATCATCCCGGGCGCCAAGTCGGCGCGCGCCAGCGTGTCGGGACGCAACCTGTGGATCATCTCGGGCTACAACGGTTTCGACCCCGAAGTGAACAATGGCGGCAACCAGGTTGCCCGCTTCGTGGACCTCGCACCGTTCCCGCCGAGCCGCAACGTGTTCTTCTCGCTCGACATCGGGTTCTAGACGATGCCGCGCAGACCAACCATTACGAGAGGACCTCTGATGCATAGCCTCAGGAAGTGGGCGCTCCCCGGAGCGCTCCTGGTCGCGGCGGCGGCCTGCAGCGCCGACCGCCTGTCAATTCCCAACTACAATTCGCCGACGGTCGCTGGTGTGGCCACCGACCCCAACGGCATCCAGCTGCTCGTCACCGGCATCCAGGCCGGGCAGCGCAATGCCTGGAGCGGCTGGGTGTCCGACGCCGGCGTCTTCGGACGGGAGTCGTACAACTATTTCCCGACCGACGCCCGCTATGTCTCCCAGTACCTGACGGGGATCCTGAACCCGCAGCGCCTCGAGCGCTCCGGCTTCGCGTCGGGCAACTGGAGTGGTCCTTACCAGAACATGAAGAACGAGGTCAATCTGATCGCGGCGGCCAACGCGTCGGCGTTGCCGGCCGACAAGAAGAATGGCACCATCGGTTTTGCCAAGACGATGCGAGCCTACGACCTGCTGGTCATCGCGATGATGCGTGACTCGTTGGCCGGCCCGACCGACGTTCCGGCCGATCCAGCCGCGCCAGTGCCAGCGCCGTTCGTGTCGCGCGATTCGATGTACAAGGCGATCTCGGGATTCCTCGATGAGGGGAAGACCGCCCTCGTCGCAGCCGGCTCGAGCTTCGCGTTCACGCTGCACTCGGGGTTCACCGGGTTCGACACGCCGGCGACCTTCCTGAAGTTCAACCGCGCTCTCAAGACGCGCGTCGAGGTGATCCGGGCGACGCAGGGGTGCGGCGCCACGTGCTACGCTAACGCCCTCGCCGCCGTCGCCGAGTCGTTTGCCACGCCGGTGGGTGGCGCATCGTCGCTGGCCGCGCTCGACGCGGGCCCGGCGCACGTCTTCTCCGCCACCGCCGGCGACGGGCTGAACGCGAACAGCTATGCGGAGCAGAGCTACAAGTATGCGCACGCCAGTACCGCCACGGATGCCCAGAAGCAGGCCGACGGCGTCACGCTCGACGACCGCGTGTTGCGCAAGATCACGCCGCTGGCGACGCCGGTGCCGCACCCGAACAACATCTCGGCCACGTACCGCTTCCTGATGTACCCGACGCCCAGCTCACCGGCGCCGATCATCCGCAACGAGGAGCTCATCCTCCTGCGCGCCGAAGCGAACATCGCCACCGGCAACACCGCGTCGGCGCTGACTGACATCAACAACATCCGTGCCGTCTCGGGCAAGCTGGCCCCGATCGCCACGGCCAACCTTGATGCCCTGATGTACGAGAAGCGCATGTCCACGCTGTTTGAAGGCCTGCGCTGGGTCGACATGCGCCGCTGGAACCGCCTCGCTCAGCTCCCGATTGACCGGGTGGGCCAGTTCGTGGCCAAGGTCATGCCGATCCCGCAGGCGGAGTGCGATGGGCGGACGGTGAAGCCGAACGGGTGTGGAGATGGGCAATAGACGATAGACGATAGACGATGGACGATGGACGATGGAGGGGGTCCGGCGATTGCCGGGCCCCCTCTATCAACTATCAACTAT
>Ga0209014_10000624_pt1 | contig 20667 bp, 19 predicted proteins | sample BarGraNGADG00212_FD_184491 | JGI IMG/M metagenome (GOLD analysis project Ga0209014, IMG submission 184491) | Arctic peat soil microbial communities from Barrow, Alaska - Barrow Graham LP Ref core NGADG0002-212 (SPAdes) (version 2) | ecosystem: Environmental > Terrestrial > Soil > Wetlands >...
ACACGGGCGCGGTCGCGACGCTCGCCGAGCACCCGATCGGCCTCCTGCGCCGGCTCCGCTTCCGGGTCACGCTCAACACCGACAACCGGCTGATGAGCGACGTCTCGCTCTCAAGCGAGTTCGCGGCGATGTCGCGGGTCTTCGGGGTCGGCCTCGACGAGATGGAGTGGCTGACGCTGAACGCCATGAAGTCGGCCTTCGAGCCGTTCGACGGGCGCCTGCGGCTGATCACCGCGGTGATCAAGCCGGGCTACGCAGCGCTGCGCGCGGAGGCGGCCGCGGCGGCAGCCTTCTGAGGCCTATCGGGGCGGAAGATCCAGCGTCCCGATCGTCGCCCTGAGCAGCTCGGCCGAGTGCCGGAGGCCGGATGCCTCCTCCGCGGACATCGCGAGCCGGAGCGTGCGCTCGACGCCAGCCCGCCCGAGGACCGTCGGGACGGACAGGTACACGTCGTCGATCCCGTAGTAGTCGCAGATCAGCGAGCTGACCGAGAGCACGGTCGACTGGTCGCGCAGGATCGCCTCGACGATCCGGACGAGGCCGGCCGCCACGGCGTACGACGTGGCGCCCTTGCGCTCGATGATCTGGTAGGCAGCGTCGCGCGTCGATTCGAAGATCTGCTGGAGCGAGCCCTGGTCGTGCCCGATCCCGTTGGCGCGCCCGAAGTCCGCGAGCGGCATCCCCGCGATGTTCGCCGCCGACCAGACCGGCACCTCGGAATCGCCGTGCTCACCGGCGATGTACGCGTGGACGGAGCGCGGGTCGACGCCGTAGTGCTCGGCGAGGAGCATCCGGAAGCGCGACGTGTCGAGGATGGTCCCCGAGCCGATCACGCGGCTCGAGGGAAGCCCGCTGATCCGGTAGGTCAGGTACGCCAGGATGTCCACCGGGTTCGTGGCGACGACGATGATCCCGCCCGGATTCGCGCTCGCCAGCGCCGGCACGATCTGGCGGAAGATCGCGGCGTTCTTGCGGACCAGGTCCATCCGTGTCTCGCCGGGCTTCTGGGCCGCGCCGGCGGCGATCACGGTGATCGCTGCGCCGCGGCAATCCTCGATCGGGCCGGACCAGACGCGGGCCGTCTTGGCGAACGGGACGGCGTGCAGGAGGTCCATCGCCTCGCCCTCCGCCCGGCGGGCGTTCGCGTCCACCAGGAGGATCTCCGACGCGAGCCCGGAGAGGAGGAGGCCGAACGCGAACGTGGACCCGACGGCACCGGCCCCCACGATCGCGACACGCGTCGGGTGGGCCTCCGGGGATCCGGCCGTCAGGGGTGTCGGCACGGTTGCGGTCAGGGGTGTCGGCACGGCCGCGGGAGGCTCTGGCATGCCGCAAGTGTGCCCGGATTCGCCCGCCTCGTCAGGCGGTCGGCAGGCTTCCCTGGACGCGGAGCGCGTAGCCGCGGCCCCGGACGTTGCGCAGCCCCGGGTGGCCCTCCGCGACGAGCTTCGCGTTGATCCTGGTGAGGTGGCTGCGGAGCGTCTCCGGCTCCACGTCCAGCCGGCCCGGCCAGGCCGCCCGGAGCAGCGTCCGATGGTCGACGACGTCGCCACGCCGGGCGGCCATGACCGAGAGCAGCTCGAACTCGGTCGGGGTCAGCGCGACGGCGCGGCCCGCGACGGACGCCTCGCGGCGCCCAGGATCGACCCGCAGCCCGTCGAGGCTCGGCTCGAACGCGCCGGTCGCAAGCGTGGAGCGCCGGACCGCGGCGTTCAGGCGCGCGATCAGCTCCCCGACCCGGACCGGCCGCCCGACCACGTCGATCGCCCCGGCGTCGAGCGCGGCGACGACGGCCGCCTCGTCCCGGAGGTCAAGAATCACGATGAGCGGCGCGTCGGTGCGGGCCCGGATCCGGCCGACCAGCGCGGACGGCTCCGTGTCCGGCAGGCTCGGGTCCAGGAGGACGGCGTCCGGGCGCTCCTCGGCAAGCCGAGCGAACGCGGTCTCCGCCCGGTAGGCCGTGACGACCTCGTGGCCGGCGTTGCCGAGGGCGCTCGCGATCGCCCCGACGTCGGCGGGCGCGGCTGCCGCGACGAGGATGCGAAGGCGGGCAGGAGCGGTCGAGGTAGCCACGAACGTGCGCATCGTACGGGCGGACCGCGACGGCCGTTCGTCCGGCCCGCGGCAGTCCCGGGAGCGATCATTCCTCGGTCGCCTCCAGGCGGTAGCCGACGCCCCGCACGCTCGTGGGGAGAGGCGCACCCGACTCCTCGAGCTTGGCGCGGAGCCGCGCGAGGTGCGGCTTGAGCCACTGCGGATCCGGGTCGGCGTCGCCGGGCCAGCCGGCCGAGAGCAGCCGGTCGTGCGGCACCACCCGGCCGCGCGCCGAGGCCAGCGCCGAGAGCAGCGCGAACTCGGTGCGGGTCAGCGCGAGCGGCGTCCCCTCGACGGACGCCTCGTGGCGCCCCGTGTCGAGCGTGAGGCGACCCACGTGCAGCCCGCCGGCGGGCGTCTCGCCCGCTTCGTGCCGCCGCATCACCGCCCGGATCCGCGCCAGCAGCTCCTGCTTGCCGAACGGCTTCGTGACGTAGTCGTCGGCGCCGGCGTCGAGCGCCTCCACCTTGGCCAGCTCGTCGGCCTCGCCGGTGAGGACGATGACCGGGGTCTGGCTGGTTCGCCGGATCTCGCGACAGACGTCCACCCCGTCGCGCCCGGGCATCGCGAGGTCCAGGAGCACGAGGTCCGGGGCCTCCTCCTCGAACCTGCGCAGGGCCGCCTCACCGTCGTACGCGGTGATCACCTGGTGCCCGGCTGTCCCCACGAGCGCCGTGATCGCCCCGACCATGGCCGGCTCGTCGTCGACCACGAGGATCCGCAGCCCGGCTGCCTGCGCGAACGTCATCCGTCCCTCTCCCATCAGGCCGGCGCGACCGCCGGAAGCGCGACCACGAAACGGCTTCCCCCGAAGCCGTTTCCCTCGATCCAGATCCTGCCTCCCATCGCCTCCATCAGGCGACGTGCAGCGTACAACCCGATCCCGGAGCCGCGCCCGCGCCGACCGCTGGCCCGGACGAAGGCCTCGAAGACCGATTCCCACTCCTCGGCGGGCACGCCGGGCCCGTCGTCGGTGATGTAGGCACGGATCTCGCCGACCTGGCGCCAGGCGCCAACCGAGACGCCCCAGCTGCGCGGCGCGTACTTCGCCTCGTTCTCCAGCAGGAGCTCGAGCACCTGGCGAAAGCGACCCTCGTCCCCGACGGCGGTCAGGACCTCCTCGGGGGGATGCCAGCGCAGCCGGTGGTAGCGCAGCAGCGGCCGCAACAGCTCGACCGTTTCGGCCATCGTCTGGCCCAGGTCGAACGGCAGGCGCGCCAACACGCCCAGCCCCTCGCCGCGAACGGAGACGAGGATCGAGTCGACGAGCCGGTCGAGGCGGCTGATCTGGTCCACCGCCGCGTTGCGCCAGTCGTCGCTCGACGCGCGGGCCGGCGCGTCGGTCAGGCCGCCGGCCGCGTCGGCCAGCAGGTCCACGTACGCGCGCACCACGGAGAGTGGCGTGCGCAGCTCGTGGGTGACCACCGAGAGGAGCTCGGCGCGTGCCTCGTCGAGGGCCTGGAGCTCGACAAGCTGCCGCTCCTGCTCACGCTGCAGCCGGCCCTTCTCGACGATCCCGGCCAGGAGTGCCGCGATCGTGGCCATGAAGTTGATCTCCTGCGGCGTGAAGCGCCGCGTGGCGACCGTCTGGACGTTCAGGACGCCGACCACGGTGTCGTTCCAGGTGAGCGGCACCGACAGCATAGAGGTGAGCCCGGCAAGGTCGAAGCCGCGGAGGTACTTGAAGCGCGGGTCGAGCCGGACGTCGGGGACCTCGATCGGAAGGCGCGAGGTGGCCGCGGCCCCGGTGATGCCCTCATCGAGCGCCAGGCTGACGCGGTTGACCTGGTGCCGGTCCAGCCCGTTCGTCGCGGCGAGCGTCAGCCGGCCCGTCGCATGGTCGAGCAGGTAGAACGAGCAGACCTGGACGTGGAGCGCCTCCGTGGTCCGTTCCACGAGCGTCAGCATGAGCTCGTCCCAGTCCCGCGCCTGGGTCGCGAGCCGGGCGAACTCGTGGAGGAAGGCGAGCTCGCGGAGGGTGCGCGCGGTGTCCTCGTCGACGCCGGGCGCGCCGAGGGGAGCGGCCGGAGCACTTGTGGGCGTTCGTGCGGACGGCTTGACCATCTGCGCGATTGTGGCGCGCGACGGCGCAACGCGCGCGGATGGGCGCCGGGGCGGCCGTCCGCCCCCGCTCAGGACGGCGTGCCCGCCGCGGCCGGGTCGGTGACGGAGGCCTCCAGGCGCTCGAGGAGCGGATCGGTCCAGGTCCAGGCCGCACCGTGGCGGGCGCCCACCGCACCGTGGCGGGCGGCCTCCGTGCGAAGCGGCAGGCCGAAGATCTCGATGAACCCGACCGCCGAGGCGTGGTCGAAGGAATCGCCCGTGTCGTAGGTGGCCAGGTTCTTCTCGTACAGCGAGAGCGGCGACCGCCGCCCGGTGACGACCGCGCTCCCGTGGTCCAGCCGGACCCGGACCTCGCCCGAGACGACGCGCTGCGCGCTGGCGACGTAGCCCCGCAGGTCGCGGTGGAGCGCGCTGAACCAGAGGCCGTCGTAGGTCAGCTGGGCGAGCTCGTCCGCGACGCGGCGATTGAAGCGCAGCGTGTCCTTGGTGAGCGTCAGGGATTCGAGGGCCGCGTGCGCCGCGTGGAGGACCGTCGCGGCGGGGGATTCGTAGATCTCGCGGCTCTTGATCCCGACGAGGCGATCCTCGACGTGGTCGATCCGCCCGACGCCGTGGGCGCCGGCGAGCTCGTTGACGCGCTCGACGAGGGCGACCGGGTCGAGCCGCTCGCCGTCGAGGCTGACCGGCACGCCGCCCTCGAACTCGAGCAGGAGGTCGACCGCCGCGGGCGCATCCGAAGGGGCGACCGTCCACGCGTAGGCATCGGCCGGCGGCGCCGCCCAGGGGTCCTCGAGGACCCCCGTCTCGCAGGAACGGCCCCACATGTTGACGTCGATGGAGTAGGGGCTCGACTTCGTGATCGGGAGCTCGATGCCGCGCGCGGCCGCGTAGTCGATCGACTGGTCGCGTGAGAGGCCCATGCCGACCCGCATTGGCGCGACGACCTCGAGGGACGGGTCCAGCGCGTGGACCGCGACGTCGAAGCGGACCTGGTCGTTGCCCTTGCCCGTGCAGCCGTGCGCCACGGCGTCGGCGCCCTCCCGCTGCGCGACCTCGACGAGGAGCTGGGCGATGAGCGGCCGCGCGAGGGCCGTTGCCAGCGGGTAGACGCCCTGGTAGCGCGCGTTGGCCTGCAGGTTCGGCCAGCAGAAGTCCCGCACGAACGTCTTCCGGGCGTCCACGACGTAGGCGCGCGAGGCGCCCGCGGAGATCGCGCGGCCCTCGACACCGGTTCGCAGGGAGCCGCCCCCGACGTCCACCGTGAGGGTTACGACATCGACGCCGAACTGCTCGCGCAGCCAGGCGACCGCGACCGATGTGTCGAGACCGCCCGAGTACGCGAGAACCACCTTCTTCATGTGCGTGTTGCCTCCGTTCCCGGGTTCAGGGGTAGGTGTTCGTGAGATCCGCGTGGGGAAGGTCCGCCGCGTCCTGGGCGACGATCGTCGCGAGGCGCTCCCGCCAGCGCTCGAGCGCAGGCTCGTCGGCGAACAGGACCAGGAGCGTGTTGTCCCCGGCGAGCGTGCCGACCTGCTCGGGAAAGCCCGACTCGTCGATCGCCTGCGCGATTGCGGCGGCCGTCCCCGGCGTGCTCACGAGGACCAGCGTCAGGCCGCTCCGGGCGACCCGCACCGGGTAGTCGGCGAGGACGCGGCGCAGGCGCGCCTCGCCGGGATGGGCGAACGCGCGGTCGTTCTCGGCGGCGCCCATGCCGATCCCGCCGGCCGCGGTGGTCCCGGCGGCCGCGGCGCCGCCGCCGCCCGGATCGTCGGCGAAGGTCCGCTGCGTGACGTAGGCGTGGTGATCGCCGCGGGGTGCCTTCACCAGGCCCAGGTCCGCGATGTCGCGACTCACGGTGGCCTGGGTGACGGCGAATCCGCGCCGCCGGAGGAGCGCGGCGAGCTCCTCCTGGCTGCCGATGGCGGCCGTCGCCACGAGCTCGAGGACGGCGCGGCGGCGGGCGGCGCGCGCAGCCTCGCCCGCGCGGACGGGCGCCTCGGTGGTCATCGGCCCGACCTCATGCCGTCGCCCCCGCCGGGGCGCCGGTCGTCGCGGCCGCCGAGCGCCCGGCGGTGATCCGGGTGCCGAACGACGCGTCGTCGAGAGCGCGGGCCAGCGCCCCCGGGGCCGCGGCATCGCAGATGATCGCCTCGGCCCCCGGCTCGGCGATCCCCGCCAGCGCCGCCCGAACCTTGGGGACCATCCCGCCGGTGATCGTGCCGGCGACGATGAGCGCCTCCGCGTCATCGGCGCTGATCGTGGCGAGCTTGGTGCCATCGGCACCGCGGATCCCATCCACGTCGGTCATCAGGATCAGCTGCCGGGCGCCGAGACCGGCCGCGAGGCCGGATGCCGCGTCGTCGGCGTTGACGTTGCAGACGATGCCGCTCTCGTCGCGCGCGAGGGGCGCGACCACCGGCACCTGGCCTCCGACGAGGATCGCGTCGAGCAGGTCCCGCTTGATCCCGACCACGTGCGCCACGAGGCCCATCCCGTCGACACGCTCGCCGACCAGGAGGCCGCCGTCCACGCCGGAGAGCCCGACGGCATCCACGCCGACGTCGCGCAGGGAGGTGACCAGCTCGCTGTTCACCACGCCGCGAAGGACGGCCGCGGCCACCTCGATCGCGGCCGCGTCGGTCACGCGCAGCCCGCCCTCGAAGCGCGTCGGCACGCCCAGCCGGTCCAGCCACTCGGTCATCCGCTTGCCGCCGCCGTGGACGATCACGACCGGCCGCCGGCGGGCGACCGTGGCCACCTCGGCCAGCACCTGGCGCTGCTCGGCAAGCGTCGTCCCGCCCAGCTTGAGGACCACGATCTCGCTCATCCGCCCCCCGTCACGTGGTGTACTCCGCGTTCTCGCGCACGTAGGCTTCGGTCAGGTCGCAGCCGAACGCCTCGCCCGAACCCTCGCCCGCGCCGATGTCGAGGCGGATCACCACCTCGTGGGCGGTCATGGCGGCGCGGGCCGCGCTGCGATCGAACGGCAGCGGGCCGCCCGCATAGACGGCGTGACCCGCGACCGTGATCCGCAGCAGCCCGGGATCGACCTGCACGGGCGTGCCCGCGCGCGCCGCGGCGTCGGCCGCGCCGAGCCCGGCGGCTTCCAGGACCCACGATTCGGCCGCCTGGGCATTGCCGACCGCGCCGGCGATCCGGCCCCAGTTCGGGTCGCGCCCGTGGACCGCGGCCTTGACGAGGCTGCTGGAGATCACCGCCCGGGCCACGGCGCGCGCGTCGACGTCGTCGCCGGCGCCGGTTACCTGGCACGTGATGAGCGTGGTCGCGCCCTCGCCGTCCGCCGCCTGCTGCCGCGCCAGCGAACGCGCAACGGCCTCGATCGCGCGGCCGAGCGCGGCGGCGCCCGGGTCTCCGGCGCGGACGGGTGCGGCGCGCGACGCGCCCGACGCGAGCACCAGGACGCTGTCGTTCGTGCTCGTGTCGCCGTCCACGGAGAGCTGGTCCCATGTCCGCGCCGCCGCGCCCCGGAGCATGCCGTGGAGCGTTGCCGGGTCGGTTGCCGCATCGGTGAGGATGACCGCCAGCATCGTGGCCATCCGCGGGTGGATCATCCCGACGCCCTTCGCGATGCCGGACACGGTCACCTCGACGTCCGACCCGTCGGCGGCGGGGAGCGCAAGCCGGACCGACGCCCACTTCGGGCGCGAGTCGGTGGTCATGAGGGCGCGGGCCGCAGCCACGAGCGCTTCGTCGCCCGTCGAGAGCTCGCCGGGGATGCGCGCGGCGATCGCCGCGGCGACGAGGTCCACCGGCAGCCGCGTGCCGATGACGCCCGTCGAGAAGGCGAGCGTGCGGCCGACGGCCGTGCCGAGCGCCGCGGCGAGGCTGCCCGCGAGCTGGAGCTGGTCTGCGTCGCCCACTGCTCCGGTCGCGGCGTTCGCCGAGCCCGAGGTCGAGAGGATCGCATCCGCCCAGCCCGATCCGGCCGGACCGTCCCCACCGGTTTCCGCAAGGTGGGCGCGCGTGAGCCGGACGGGCGCGGCCGCGAACGCGTTTCGGGTGAAGACCCCCGCCGCCGCCGCGGGGCCGCCGGTGGTGGCGATCACCGCGAAGTCCGGCCGGCCCGACCGCTTGATCCCGATCGGCACGCCGAGGGCGCGGAAGCCGGCCGGCAGCACGGCGCGCTCCTCCGGGGACGGGAGATCGACCGTGAGCGGCGCAAGCGGCGCGAGCTCGGCTGCGGCGGGACCGGGTGCGGGGCCCGCCCCCGGTTCCCTCGAGGTTCCTGCCCCCGGGGCGCTCGCTGTGCCCGACCGTTTCGCGGCGCCCGCCGCCGGTGCCGGGTCCGCCGTCACACCGCTCACGGGACGAGCGCGTGCTGTTCGAGCCCGGCCGTCTCGGGGAGCCCGTGGACGAGGTTGAAGGCCTGGATCGCCTGGCCCGCCGCGCCCTTGACCAGGTTGTCGATGACGCCGATGGCGAGGACGCGGCCGGTCCGCTCGTCGAGACGGACGTGGACCCGGCAGGTGTTGCTGCCCAGGACGTGCTTCGTTGCCGGCGGCTGCGGCACGACGTGCACGAACGGCGTCGCCGCGTAGGCATCGGCGTAGAGCGCGTCGAGCTCGGCCTGCGTGACCGGCCGGCTCGGGCGCACGTGGCAGGCCGAGAGGATGCCGCGCGTCATGGGGACCAGGTGGGGCAGGAAGTCGATGCCGTGCACACCCGGGTTCGCATCCGTGCCGCCCTCCGCGCCGCCCGCACCGAGGGCCGCCAGCTCCTGCTCCATCTCCGCGACGTGCCGATGGCCGCCGACGCCGTACGCCTTCACGCTCTCGTTGACCTCGCCGAACATGAGGTCCTGCTTCGGCTCGCGGCCGGCCCCGGAGACGCCGGACTTCGCGTCGACGACCAGGTCGCCGATCAGCCCTGCCCGCGCCATCGGTGCGAGCGCGAGGAGCGTGGCCGTCGGGTAGCAGCCCGGCGCCCCGACGATCGCGGGCCCGGACTCCCGAAGCGCCGCCAGCGCATCGTGATGGAGCTCGGGGAGGCCGTACACGGCACCGGCGAGGAGGTCGGGCCGCGGATGCGTGAAGCCGTACCAGCGCGGGTAGTCGGCCGGGTCGCGGAGCCGGAAATCCGGGCCCAGGTCGATGATCGCGGCGCCGTGCGCCGCGAGGTCGGGCACGATCTCCGCGGCGGCGCCGTGGGGGAGCGCAAGGAAGACCGCGTCCGCGTCGGGGACCGCCGCGTCCACGTGGAGACCGGTCCGGTCGAGGTGGATGTGGGTCCCGCCGATCGGCTCGCGGGAGCGGCCGCGGCCGACCAGCCCTTCGATCTTCACGTTCGGGTGCCGCGAGAGGAGCCGGACGAGCTCGGCGCCGACGTAGCCCGTGGCGCCCACGATCGTGACACGGATGCGCGGGCCCCCGGGCGACGGCGCACCGCCGGCTGCCCCGCCGCGCGGCAGCGGGATCGCCGGGCGACCGGGAGCGGCCGCGACGACGGTCCCGGCGGTCGCGCTCACGGGCGCGCGGGGCCGCTCACGGGCGGCTCCCCCGGGATCGTGGTGGCCGGTGTCACCCGGCCGGTGGTTTCGTGCATGACACGCATGACTATACAGGGTTGATGCATAGTCATGCAAGCAGTCGATTTCGTCGTCCAAGTCCGCCGTTGCCGGGGGCCGCAACAACAGGGCATGACGACGCGGCGCCGGCCGCCAGCTCGGTCACCTGTTGCAGGTGGCGCAGCAAGAGCGGCGATCGAAGCGCACCTGGAGGCCCGAACCTCCGATCTGCTGCCTGGTGCGCAGCATTGGCGCGTGGCGTGGCTCGGCTCCAGGGCGCTCGGGGTCCCGCGGGCCCGGTTTGCTGCTCGGTGCGCAACGACGATGCGGTCGCGCCTTCTCCCGCCCCCCGACTTTCACCGCGATCCCGGACGCCCACCGCGTTCCCGGTCGCCGGACGCACCGCCCGGCCGCCCGGCCGATCACGCTTCGACGGGTGCGGACTCCATCGGCGAGACGAACTGCTCCAGGTAGAGGCGCGCGTAGAGGCCGCCCTGTGCCAGGAGCTGGTCGTGGGTGCCGCGCTCCACGATCCGGCCGCGGTCGTAGACCAGGATCTGGTCGGCACGCAGGATGGTCGAGAGCCGATGGGCGATCGCGATGGTCGTACGGCCCTCCATGAGCCGCTCCAGCGCCGACTGGATCAGCCGCTCCGAGACGGTGTCGAGGGCGGAGGTCGCCTCGTCGAGGACCAGGATCCGTGGGTCCTTGAGGAGGACGCGCGCGATCGCGATCCGCTGCTTCTCGCCGCCCGAGAGCTTGTAGCCGCGCTCGCCCACCATCGTCTCGTAGCCGTCCGGCAGCTCGGTGATCCGCTCGTGGATCGCGGCCGCGGTCGCGGCCGCCTCGAGCTCGGCATCGGTCGCCTCGGGCTTCGCGTAGAGCAGGTTGTCGCGGATGGAGGCGTGGAAGAGGTAGGTCTCCTGGGTGACGACGCCGATGACGCGCCCGAGCGACGCCAGCGCGATCCGCCGGACGTCGCGTCCGTCGATCTCGACCCCGCCCGCATCGACGTCGTACAGCCGGGGGATCAGGTAGGTGGTGGTGGTCTTGCCCGAGCCCGACGGTCCGACGAGCGCCACGAGCTGGCCGGGCTCAGCGGTGAAGTCGATCTCCTCGAGCGCGAAGGCCATCGGTGGCGCCACCCCGGCCGGGTCCTCGGCCGCCTCCGCAGCCTCCCCGTCCCCGCTGGCGTCGCCCGACGGGCCGGCGTCCTTCTCCCGAAGCCGGTTGACCAGCACCTCCTCGACGATCGGCTCCACGACCGCGTCCGCGGCCGCCTCGTCGGGGGCGGACGTGTCGCTCTGGCCAGACCTGTCGGCCGCAGCGGAGTGCGCGCGCTCGGACGGGACCGCCTTCGTCGGGTAGCGGAACGAGACCCGGTTGAAGCGGACCTGTCCCCGCACGTCGGCCGGCCCGAGCGTCACGGCGTCCGGCGCGTCCACGATCTCCGGGTCGAGGTCGAGGTACTCGAAGATCCGGTCGAACAGGGCGAGCGAGCCGGCGATCTCGACCTGGACGTTGAGGAGCTGGCCGAGCGGGAAGAAGAGCCGGCTCTGGAGCGTCGTGAAGGCGACGATCGAGCCGGCGGTCGGGGCACTCGGGTCGCCATTCATCGCCAGCGTGGCCGCCAGCCAGTACACGAACGCCGGCGTGATGCTGAAGATCGTGCCGATGATCATGAAGAACCAGCGCCCGACCATCGCCTGGCGGATCTGCAGCCGCGCGAGCCTGCGGTTCAGCGCACGGAAGCGGTCGGTCGCCGCGGCCTGCTGGCCGAACGTCTTGGACAGGAGGACACCGGAGACGCTCAGCGTCTCCTCGGTGACCGCGGTGACGTCGGCGAGCGTCTTCTGGGTCTCGGACGAGACCTCGCGCCGCACGCGACCCACCCGCAGGGTGAGGTACATGAAGAAGGGGAGCAGGCCGATCGACAGGAGCGTCAGGCGCCAGTCGATGTAGATCATCGCCGCAATCGTGGAGAGGACCACCGCGAGGTTTGCCGTCACGCTCGTCGCCGTGTCGGTGACGACCGTCTGGACGCCACCCACATCGTTGGCCAGCCGGCTCTGGATCTCGCCCGTGCGGGTCTCGGTGAAGAAGCGCAGGGGCAGGCCCTGCAGGTGCGCATACAGCGCGTTCCGCAGGTCCTGCATCACGTTCTGGCCGATGACGTTGTTGAGGTAGCTCTGCCCGACGCCGATGAGCCCGGAGCCGATCGGGATCACGATCATCAGCCCGACGTAGAGGTTGAGGCGATCGAATTTCCGCCCCGTGATCACCTCGTCGATCAGGAGCTTGAGCAGAATCGGATTGATCAGGCCGAGGAAGCTCGTGGTGAGGATGGCGACCAGGACGACCACCACCTGCACCCGGTACGGGCCGAAGAAGGCCGCGATCCTTCGGGCCGTGCGGTTCCGGCGCTCCGGTGGCACCGACGGCCCCCGCTCCGCGCGCATGGCTCGCCGGAATCCGGCGCCGCTCCCGACCCCGCTCCCGCCGCCCATGCCCCCGCCGCGGCCCATACCGGAGCCGCGGCCCATCATCGCGACACCCTCCGTCCCACGGCCCGAGGCTACCACCGGCCGTCCGGAGGTGCCCCCGCCGGTCAGCGTCCGCGCCGGTCAGCGTCCGCGGCTGGTTCCCCCGACGATCAGCCCCGCGGGGTCAGAAGGCGAGGCCGGCCGGCAGCGGCTCGTGACCGTCGGGCACGGACAGGTGCTTGGCGCCGCTGCCAGGCTGGTCGGTCGTCCCGTATTGCCAGACGATCGTGTTGGTCGCCGGGTCCACGATGACGAGCCGGTGGCGGAAGTCGTCGTTGATCGAGATCGTGCCGTCGGGCAGTGGGGTCGCCAGGCTGGGATGGTCGAGCCGGCCGGGCCCGCTGCTCGGTCCATACCGCCAGAGCAGGGTGCCGGTGGGGCTGACGCGAACGACAGCGCCCGGGCTCGCGTAGTCCGCGACGATGACGTTCCCGGCGCTGTCGAGCTGGGCGTCCGAGGGATACCGGACCGGGACGTGGATGTCGAAGATCACGTGCCCGTCGGCAGCCAGCCGCACCACCCGCGAGCCGGTGATCTCGGTGATCAGGATCCCTCCATCGGGAAGCGGCGTGTCACCGTTCGGGCGGCCGTAGGTGGCGGGCGCCCCGACCGCGCAGGCCCGGGTCCTGCCCCACTGGTGGACGACCTGCTTCGCCGGGCTGATCTCCATCACCCGGCAGTTCTCGATATCGGCGACCACGATGTCCCCGTTGGCGAGCGGATAGGCGTCATCCGGCGTGTGCAGGAAGCCCGCGCCGGACCCGGCACGGTCGTAGTGGCCGTACTGCCACACGATCTTCCCGGTCGCGATATCGATCCGGTCGATCATCTGGTGGGACTCGTCGTTCGCCACGATCGTGAGGCCATCCGGAGCGAGGAACGCATCGTCGGCCGCGAACGCCTGGCCGGCCGGCAGGGACCCGGTCGTCGGGAAGCGCCACCAGATGCGTCCGGTCCGGTCGATCGCCAGCAGGCGGCCGTTGCCTCTGTCCGCGACGAGGAACCCGCCGGGGAAGGCGCCGCCCCCGGCAGCACCCGGCGCCGGGCTGGGCGCCGGGCTTGCCTGACCCGGACCGGCTGGCGACGGGCTGGCGACGAACGCCGGGCCCGGTGGCACGGCCGTCGAGTCCGAGGCCGGTGAGAGCGACGCGGCAGCGCGCGTGGACGTGTCGCTCGGCGCCGCCGTGGAGACGGCAACGATCGCCTGGCCACAGGCGGCGACGAGAAGCAGGATTCCGCCGAGCGCCACCAAGCGCGTTGGGTTCGGACGGCTGGACGGGCGACCGGGTTCGTGCATGTGCTGCAACCTACCCGCCCGGGATGCCGTACGGGGAGTTCGTAGCCGAACCTTCATCCAGTTCGCACGTGGGCGCAATCCCGACGCCGGCGACCCGGCCCCGTGTCTCAGCCGGTGGTCGCCGCCACGGCTTCCGCGGGCGCGTGCTCCTGGAGCCAGCGCTCCGCGTCGATGGCCGCACGACAGCCGTCGCCGGCCGCGGTCACCGCCTGGCGGTAGCGATGATCGTGGACGTCGCCGGCGACGAAGACCCCCTCGATCCGCGAGTGCGTCTCGGAATGGACCGCCAGGTAGCCGGCCTCGTCCTTCTCGAGCCAGCCCTCGAACGGTCCCGTGTTCGGCCGGTAGCCGATCGCGACGAAGAGACCCTCGACCGCGAGCTGCGACCGTGCGTCGGTCTGCGTATCGCGCAGCCGCAGGCCCGTGATCGACGGGTCGCCGAGGACCTCCTCGATCGCCACGTTCCGGTGGATCTCGATCTGCGGATGGCGCTCCGCGCGCGCCTCCATGATCCGGCTGGCGCGGAACTCGGCGCGTCGGTGGAGCAGGTGGACCTTCGTGGCGAAGCGAGTCAGGTAGAGCGCCTCTTCCATCGCCGTGTCGCCGCCGCCGACGACGGCGATCTCCTTGCCCCGGAAGAAGAAGCCATCGCACGTCGCGCAGGCCGAGACGCCGTGCCCCCGGAGCCGCTCCTCCGATTCGAGGCCCAGCCAGAGCGCCGACGCGCCGGTCGCCACGATCACCGCGTCGCCGCGGTACTCGACACCGGCGGCCCAGGCGCGGAACGGGCGGCTGGAGAAGTCGACGCGGTCGACCTCCACGTCGATGACGGAGGCGCCGAAGCGCTCGGCCTGTGCACGGAAGCGCGCCATCAGGTCCGGGCCTTCGATCCCGTCGGGGAAGCCGGGGTAGTTCTCGACCTCGGACGTGATGGTCAGCTGGCCGCCCGGCTGGTGGCCGCCGAGCACGATCGGGGCAAGGTTGGCGCGTGCGGCATAGATCGCCGCGGTCAGGCCGGCCGGTCCGGACCCGAGGACCAGGACCTGCGATGCGCGGGGTGCCGCGTCATCGGTGAGCGGCACGGCAGTCGCCGGGTCGCCGACCGGCGCGCCCTCGGCGCCGAAGTCGATGGCGAAGCCGCCGAAGGGGTTCGGGTTCGTGTCGGTCATCGGGAAGTCGTGTCCTCGTCCGGCCGCGCCGGAAGGCCGCGGTCCACCAATCCTAGCACGAGCTGCATACTCCCCGGGGGTATCGAGCCGGCGAACCGCGCTGGCCGCACAGCGGCGCCCGCGTCGCCTCGCCGGCGGTCGAGGCTACGCCGTCGGGATGGCGTGGACCAGCTCGGCGAGGCGGGCGGCCAGGACGTCCACGCCGGGCGTCTCGATGTTCTGGATCCCCACGATCACGTGCTGCGCCCCGGCGTCCGCGAGCGGTGCGAAACGTGCCGCGGCGGCGTCGGGCGTCTCCAACCCGTCGCCGCCGGACGCGGAGAGCCGCGTGTTCTGGAGCGTGGACCGCTCGATCTCCGCGTAGGGCCGACCGACAGCCTCGCAGTGCTCGCGCAGGATCGCGTACTTGCGGGCGATCATCTCCGGGGCGCCGAATACGTTCGTCGCGTCCGCGTACTGGGCGACGAGGCGGAGCGTCTTCTTCTCGCCGCCACCCCCGATCATGATGGGCGGCCGCGGTCGGGAGATCGACTGCGGCGAGTTCAGCAGCCTGCCTGCCGTGAACTGGCTCCCGGCGAAGGATTCCTGCGTCCCGCGATCGCCGGTCCACATCCCGTGGGCGATCCGGAGCGTCTCCTCGAGCATCTCGAAGCGCGTCCCGAGCGGCGGCATCGGGAACCCGAGCGCCTCGCTCTCCTCCTGGTTCCAGGCCGCCCCGATCCCGAGCCAGGCCCGCCCGCCCGAGAGGACGTCGAGGGTCGTGGCGGCCTTCACCCAGAGGCCGGGGAGCCGGTAATGGATGCCGCCCACCATGAGCCCCAGTCGCGCATGGCTCGTGTTCGCCGCCATGAACCCGAGCGTCGTCCAGCCCTCCAGCATCGGGTCCTCGGCCGGTCCGATCCCGCGGATCTGGAAGAAGTGGTCCATCACCCAGAGGGAGTCGAACCCCGCGTCGTCGGCGCTGCGGACGATCCGGGCGAGCGTCGGCCCGATGGCCGGGGTACCGCCGGGCCAGTTGAAACGGTTGATCTGGAGGCCGATCTTCATGCCATCAGTTTCGCAGGTCGGGCTCGCTTGGATGCCGGCGCACTCCGGGGACTTCGCTGGATACCCACGCCGACGGGGCTGGTTCGAGCCACGCTGTGCGAACCGCCTAGCGGAACAGGTCGAGCTCGGGCGGCATGAGGACGTCCGCGATCACGCTGCCGGCGCCGGCCGGCGGGGACGCGCCGCGCACGAGCGCGACGGGCCGGCGGGCCGTCTTGCCCAGCACCAGCTCCGCGGCCGAGGCGATCTCGTCCGCCACCGCCCGGATCGTGGCGCTCATCGGCCGCCCGTCGGCATCGACCGTGCCCCGCAGGTCCTCGAGCGGACGGAATCCGGCGACGCCGATCGCGAGGTCCATGATCCCGAAGCGCCACGGCCGGCCGAGGCTGTCGCTCACGACCACCCCCGGCGCGGTCCCGAAGCGTCGCCCGACCGCGTCACGGATCGCGCGCGCGGAGGCGTCCGGGTCGTCCGGGAGCAGGAGGACCACGCCGCCGGACGCCGAGCCGACGTTCGATGCGTCGACGCCGCCGTTCGCGAGGATGAAGCCGTGTCGCGTCTCGACGATGACGACGCCTTGATCCATGCGCACGACCCGGACCGCCTGGCGAAGGACCACCTCCACCTGCCGGGCATCGCGGTCCCATCGCGCGGCATACGCGACGGCTTCCGGTCGCGGCTCGATCGTGGCCAGGTCGACGAACGCGCCCTCCGCCTTCGACACAACCTTCTGGGTCACGACGATGACGTCGTCGGGGCGCAGGGGCAGCGCCCCGGCCGTGCGCTCCAGCGCGTCGCCGACGAGGTCCGCGAGGTCGTCTCCGGGGCGGATTTCGGGGATGCCGTCGAGCGCGATGACCTCGAGGCGGACAGGTCCCGGGCCGGGACCGCTCATGGAGCGTCGAGCGCGGCGCCGCCCAGTCCCGCGGTCTCGGCGTCGAGCAGGTCGTCCGGTGTGTCGAGGTCGAGGCCCAGCGGCCCGCGAACCTCGAGGTAGGCGGCGCCGAGCGATGCGGCGGCACCGGCGTGCGCCGCGCGGCTGCCGGGCCCGAAATGGAACGGGATGGCCCCGGGCGGGGAGAGGAGGAGCAGGTTCGTCCCTTCGCCGGCCCGGTCCGGGACGAGCGCCACCAGCGCGGCCGCCGGGCTGCCGCTCGACCGGCTCGCCGCCAGCCGGTCACGGACTGCATCGAGCACGCGCTCGAGCTCGGCGGGCCCGATCGCGGGCAGGTCGGCCGGGACGACGACGAGCGCCGTGGCACCCATCTCGCGTGCCCATGCGCGCCCGTCCGCGAGGCCCTCGTTGAGGCCGCCGCCTCCCTGGGGAAGGGTGACAGCGCCGGAATCGGCGGCGACGGCGAGCGCCTCCGGGTCCGGGCTCACCACCGCGACCGCGCGGATGCCGGGCGTCATGATCGCGGCCCGGATCGTCCGGCGGAGGAGGCCCTCCACGAGCGCGCGCCGCTCCTCCGGGTCGAGCGCCTCGCCGAGGCGGGTCTTCGCGCGCTCCAACCCGCGTACGGGAACGACCGCCACGAGGTACCCGAGGTCGGCCGCCGCGGGCGTCCCGGTCGGTTGCAGATCCTGCATGCGCTGATCGTAGCGGGGCGGGCATGCCCGGTGGGCCGGCCCCGCCCGTTCCTGGATGCCGCCCGCGTCGGATGGATCGTGCGTCAGGAGAGGCAGGCGTCGAGCACGACGCGCGCGAGTGCCGCCCGCGAGGCATCGTCGGTCATCACGGACCGGGTGACGATCGCCCGCATCCCAAGCCGTTCCACGTCCCGAGCGAGCGCCGCATCCGCCTGGTCCATGACGAACGCATCCACGAGCCCGACGTACCGGCGGGCGACGCCCAGCGCGCTCACCTCCTCCCCGAGCGTGGCAAGCATCCGGTCGGCCGGACCGCGCAGCGCTCGTCCTCCCACGATCGGGGAGACGGCCGCCACGCGCGTCCCGCCGCGACGCGACTCACCGATCGCGCCGCGGATCCCGGGGACCGCGAGGATCGGCCCGATCGACACCAGCGGGTTCGACGGGCAGATGACGATCGCGTCCGCGTCCACGACGGCACCTTCGATCTCCGGCGTCATCCGGGCCTCCTCGGCGCCGTCGAGGGCGACCTCCAGGACGGCCGGCTCGTGGCGCAGGCGCACGAACCAGTCCTGGAAGTTGAGCCACCCGTCGGGAGTCCGGACGCGCGTCCGGACCGGCTCGTCGGCCATCGGCAGGATCCGGCTGGCGACGCCAAGCCTCGCCGCCACGTCGAGCGCGACGGTGGTGAGGCGTTCGCCCGCGCGAACCCGCCGCGAGCGGTGCACGTGGAGCGCGAGGTCACGGTCGCCGAGCTGGAACCAGGTCGGCTCACCGAGCCGCGCGAACTGGGCCGCGGCCGCCCATGTCTCGCCGGCCAGGCCCCAGCCGCGCTCGCGGTCGGCGAGGCCGGCCAGGGTGTAGAGGACCGTGTCGAGGTCGGGACAGACGAGGAGGCCGTGGAACTCCTGGTCGTCACCGGTGTTGACGACGACGGACAGGTCGCCGGGCGCGACGACAAGCTGGAGCCCGAGGGCCAGCTTCGCCCCCCCGACGCCCCCGGCGAGCGCGACGACGCGTGGCATCCTGGCGGCTCGTTCAGGCCGGCGGGGCGGAGGCGACCGCCAGCGCGGTGCGGACCTCGCCGATGCGGGCGAGCGTCTCCGCGTCGTACGGGGCCGGCAGCCGCACGATGATGGTGGTGAACCCCAGGTCCACGTAGGGACGGATCGCCGCGGCCACGTCGCGCGGCGGCCCGAGCAGGGTCGGGACCGCCCCCGCATCGGGCGTCCCGTTGTGCGCACAGGCGGCGGCGAACGCGCTCGCGGCGTCAGCCGGATCATCGCGCAGGACGATCGGGAAGGAGACGGTCCGCTCGATCGTCGCAGGGTCGCGCCCGACGTCCGCGCAATGCGCCCGGAGGATCGTGTCGCGGGCGGCGACCTCGGCCAGCGTACCGGCCGTGTTCCAGGCGTCGGCGTGCCGGGCCACCGTGCGCAGCGTCTTCTTCGGCCCGGATCCACCCACCAGGATCGGGAGGTGCGCCTGCACTGGCCGCGGCGCCGCGAGCGCATCCGTGAAGGTGTAGAAGCGCCCCGCATGGCTGAATCGCTCGCCGTCGAGGAGGCGTCGCATGAGCCCGACGGCTTCGTCGAGCCGGTCGAGGCGTTCTCCGAATCCGCTTCCGAAGTCGAGCCCGAACGCCTCGTGCTCGCGGGCGAACCACGCGCCGCCGATCCCGAGCACCGCCCTGCCCCCGGAGACGTGGTCGAGGGTGATGGCGATCTTCGCGGTGTGGCCCGGGTTGCGGAACGTGTTCGCGCCGACCATCAGGCCCAGGCGGACGCGCGACGTCCGGGCCGCGACCGCGGCGAGCGCCATGGGCCCCTCGAGGATCGGCTGCTCCCACGGGCCGAAGATCGCGTGCAGGTGGTCCCACGTCCAGACCGAGTCCCAGCCGCCCGCTTCGGCGGCCAGCGCGGCATCGAGGAAGCCGGGCCAGTCCGACGCCTGGCTCCAGAGCTGGGCGCCGAAGCGGATCGCGGTCACTCGTCGAGATGGTCGTGGAGCGAGGTGATCCGGAGCCGGAACGTCACGCGCTGCTGGGCCTGGAAGCGGGCAAGGCTGGCGTCGACCTCGGCCGGATCGTCCGCGTGGTATCGCCGGGCAAGATCGGCGATGTCGGCCTGGGCGATCGCCTGGTCGTCGACGATCTCCGCGACCTCGGCGTCGAGCCCCACCCAGCGGTAGCCGTCTCCTGCCGTGGCGATCGCGAGCGCGACCCGCGGGTCGCGACGCATGTTCGCCGGCCAGCGTCGCCCGTCGGCGCTGTTGATCATGAGCAGCCCGTCCGGGTCGACGCGATACCAGACGATCGCCTGCCGGGGCGCGCCGCCGGGGTCGAGCGTCGCGAGCGTCGCGAAGCGCCCGGGCGCCGCGATGAACGCACGAACGCGATCGGGGAGTGTCGGCACCTCGCGCATGCCCGGATGGTACGCGAGCCGCGCCGGACGCGACGCGGCCGCCCTCGCCGCCAGCGTATCCTCGTCGCAGGAGGTACACCATGCGGCTCGACGGGATGCACGTCGGGGTTCTTGCCGGAGAGGGCGTCGAGGATCTCGAGTTCTGGGTCACGGTCATGCGGCTCCGCGAGGAGGGCGCACGCGTGACCAGCATCGGCCTCTCTCCCGGGACCGTGCACGGGAAGAACGGGCTGGCCGTCGGCGTCGATGCGTCGGTCGGCGACGTCGACGCCGTGAGCCTCGACGGGCTCGTCCTGCCCGGCGGCTGGATGCCCGACAAGCTGCGGCGCTACCCGGCGATCCTGGACCTGGTCCGGACCGTCCACGCGGCGGGGCGCCCGATCGGGATCATCTGCCACGGCGGCCTCATCGCGATCTCGGCCGGCATCGTGGCCGGCGGACGCGCGACCGGCTCGCTCGGGATCCGCGACGACCTCGTGAACGCGGGGGCGACGTGGGTCGACGAGGCCGCGTTCCGGGACGGGACCCTCGTCTGGGGACGCGTCGTCGACGACATTCCGGCGTTCTGTCGGGAGCTCGTCGATGCCCTCGCGGCCACCCGTGTCGCGTAGCCGAATCTCAATCCAGCCGATATCGGCTTCGAGTCCTCGACCCTGCATGATGGATCACGCCACCCCGCCCAAGAGGAGCCGATGAGTCGACGCGATCGCCGCCGCCCCGTGAGCCTGCGTGCAACGGGCGTGGAGGCGCAATTCCGTCCAGTGAACCCGGCGCGTGCCAGGCCGGCGTCCCCGCCCGCGGCTTCGTCGTCGCGCAGCGTCCACCTCGCCCTGCTGCCGCTGCGATTCTTCGTGGGCGGCACGTTCGTCTACGCCGGCCTGGACAAGCTCATCGACCCACGTTTCCTCCAGGCGAC
>Ga0209014_10000625_pt1 | contig 20663 bp, 31 predicted proteins | sample BarGraNGADG00212_FD_184491 | JGI IMG/M metagenome (GOLD analysis project Ga0209014, IMG submission 184491) | Arctic peat soil microbial communities from Barrow, Alaska - Barrow Graham LP Ref core NGADG0002-212 (SPAdes) (version 2) | ecosystem: Environmental > Terrestrial > Soil > Wetlands >...
TCCGTGGCGATATTTGGAATCTGTGATTGATAACCGTCGAGCAGGTTTTCTGGCACCCCCTTTACCAGTTGTTATAAGCTAGGGGGAGTGAATGATTACATGCCATCACGTCAACATTGAATTAATACAGCGCCCAAAGAAAGGAAAAAATGCAATATCAGCATTCAAAAAAAGACAGGCAGCTAATCGCAGAGTTAGAAGAAGTCGATTAAGACATCGTAGAATTAGGTTCGAACATAGAACAAGCAAGAAAATAGTTCCAACTATTAAAGCTAATATCGATTATAGAAAATGGTTGATATTGAAATTATTGAAAATCTATCCAATATCAAAAGTGGTGATTGAGGATGTTCGGTTCAATCATTACAAATCAACCAAAGGAAAATCATTTAGCTATGTAGAAAATGGCAAGCTAGAGTTATATGGATTCATCAAAGAATTAGGATTAACACTTGAATTATATGACGGCTTCAACACAAAAAAGTTAAGAGTTAATTCCTTTGGTACAGACCCAAAAAGTAAGGATAAGGGTAGCAAGGGATTTACTGCTCATTGCATTGATTCATTTGTATTGGCATGTAACAAAGAAAACAAAATAGATTCGGGCACAGGTGAAATACTTGATGAACCGATTATAACCAACCAATTAGATGTAGTTAAAAAAGTCACATTCATTGAGAAAATAGTTAAAGTTCGCAGGTGCTTAACTAGGTTAAGAAAGAATTATAATGGCGCAAAGAACTATTACCATAGATTAGCTGGTGGGACTGTAGAAGTCTATCAAAACTTTAGTGGTAAAAGTAACATGGTTAGAGTTAAGCCTAACGGTGAACATAGCAACCATCCAGTCAAATGGGATTATATAGACAATGGAAAAGTTGAGCGCTTCAAATGCAGCACAGCGTCTTATGGCGGGACTACTATCAACGGTAAAACATTTTTTGATGGTCAACAATGGAAAAATAGAGAGGTTAGTTATGGTTAGTCGCTTATCGAGTTTTGTTGTGAAGTCATTTCTAGCTTTCCTGCCGGTTATGCGGCGTGTAGTTGATTAATCAATGTTTGTTGATTGACTGGTTCGGCATAAAGAATTTCAAAATAGTCTCCGTTCTGTTCAATAACTACCATATCATGATCGCACTCTCCCTCTTCAAACCAAGCTTTATCTGTATAGTTTGCTATATTCAAAATATCTCCAATATCACCAGAAGGAGGCATCCAAACAGAAGTTAATTTGCCTTTGTGATCGTAGCCAAGCAAACCAAAATCCTCTTTTATCTGCCGATAGTCTCTGCAAAGCGCACACGTAAGATAACCAATAACCCTACTCAACCTGTCGCGCCTATCAAAATCACTCCCTCTTTCATACCCGGGCAAGGACATATCGTAATTACTCAGAAATATATCGTCTCGCTCTAACTGATCGCCTATATCAGGAATTAAAGTAAATTCTATACCTCTACTATGCCGATTCTCGATAAGGCGGGACTTTCCACTAGATTTATCTCTTTTTATTATGTAATCAAGGTTGCTCATTTTTCATTCCTGCCCGTGGGCGTTGTTTGTTTGGTGTTCGGTTATTTTCAGTGTGGACAATGCGAGTGTGCTGACTAACCTCCCCCCTTTCTGACCAACCTCTGACTAACCTAAATTTAGTAGGTTAGTCAGCTGTAGACCACGTAATTAGTGGCTTCCACCGTTACTGACTAACCTGACCAACCTAAACCTCCTATTCTATATATAACACTGTCAAATAATATATATCCGTATCTACTACTACTAACATTTATATGTATTTTTTTACACTCCAGTAAAGAACTATTGATTTAGGTTAGTCAGGTTAGTCAGAACAGTCCCGCGCCAATAGTATCAAGGTCTGTAGCTGACCAACCTAGTAAAAAAAGGTTAGTCAGGTTAGTCAGAGGTTGGTCAGAGGTTGGTCAGCCACACTCTTGTTCCAGAAATAATCACGCTGTTCTCTGTGTGTCCCTCTTTTTTTTGTGTAGCCTAATTTCTTCATAATATCCCCGACCTTCATTTGTTCGGCGCGTGTAATACGCTTCGTCTCGATCCCTAAACAATGGTTTAAGATTTCGGTCGTAGTGATTCCGCCTTCCATGGTTCCGGGACATTCACCATTGAATCCATTCATATAGTCCGTCGAATGTAGCCATGTATCGATAGGTGACTGCCAAGCTTCAACCATTTCAAATTTTGCATATTCAGCACCAGCAAGCCGCTCGGCATCCTTCCATGCAATACCATTTGAACGGAACATAACCGCGCCTTCTGCCCATAACTGGTCACGATCCCTGGCAATTGAATCTCTGTCGGCCTTCGTTACTTCAAATGGTAGCCAGCGCCTATTACCTGTTGAATCAGCAAGAAATTGATCTTGATTTGTTGTCCCAATAAATATTAATCTTCGAGGGAATGTTGTTGTAAATTCCTTAAACTTTGGTGTCCATTTTTCGTGCTTTTTTGTGATAAATGATTTGATCGATTCCAGGTCTTTTGTGTGAAGACCTCTTAACTCTCCAAGCTCCGCTACAAGTGTGCCACGCATCTTCCGCGATAGGTTGTCCTCGTTTTCTGTAAAACTTATCTCACAGAAAAAATCAGGTGACGGTGATAGTGCCGCAACTGCGGTTGATTTAAGTAATCCCTGTCCACCTTTCAGTATCGGAACCATATCAGCCTGACAACCAGGGTCTAGCACACGGCCCGCCATTGCTGTCCATGTATATTTGCCAACTGCCTTTGTGTACGGGGTATCTTCAGCACCAAAGTATATTGCGTTAAATGTCTCAACACGATGAACCCCATCCCATTCAAGCGAGTTAAGCCACTCTTTAGCCGAATCAAACTTATTTTTCTTAGAAGCATGATGCACCGCATCGCGTATCAGCTCACGCCCTACTTCCCTAAACCCAAGTTTAGGAAGGGTTATCCGCAACTGAGTGTAATGCTCATCATCGAATTGCCGCCATTGAAAATCTCCTCGATGCATCATTATTTCATCGCGAAACTCATCAAAACCTATGTGATATTTACAAAATTCAGGATCAGAGACAGCCATAGCAACATTTCCAATAGTTGTCTCTATTCGATCATCTTTATCACGCACTAATGAATTTGATGTAGATAAAGTATCGCCATGTGTTTGCTCTTGCGCTGGTACATGCTTCACATGCAAAAAATACTTTTGGTCCTGTCCGTGCGCCAGACTATTAACTACCGGCTTACCGTTATTCCAGTAGAATTTAGCTGTTGTTGCACCGTACTCTTTGCCTTCCAGTGGATCAGCCAGCGCCTTGCCTTCAAACGCCTTGGGATTATCAAAAACATCTGATACCGATACCGGCCCAGAAGGAAACTCCAAAATAAAATCATCGTAAAGATCGTGGAAACCGCCTGTTAGCATACGATTGACAGTCTCGACGGATACCCCTGACGCAACCTTGTCGGCTATCCATTTGTCTTGTTTTTGGGCACTTTCAGGCTTTATTTCCAACTTAGCCTCGGCCTTTATTTGCTTAACAGTCGCCTTCTCATCGTCCGTAAGGTCTTGCAGGCTTTCGGTATCTAGTAGTCCACCATCAACATAATCGGCTTGTGGCTGCGTGTAGCTTAATCCTGTGCCTGAAATAATAGGCTTACCGACAAAATCTAAACGCTCTGGACTGAATACAGCACTGTCAATTACTGATCGTTCCAGCAGTGAGCCAATTGCTGATAGTGCGATATAGCCAAGTCCTGCCAACCATAAGCGATCAAACAACAATGCGCCGTAACGTGGGATGTCACTTGCATTGGCTACAGGGATATAAATATGAAAGCCTTTGTTTGTTCTAGGCTGTTCGCCCACCAAGTGAATGCCTGCCGATACTGAACCGCGCACAATACGCGCCGCTTGCCCGATAGTCGGATGTATTTTTGTCAATGCTTTGATAAGTTCTTCTTGAGTAGGCTTTAATCCGTATTCGCTCGGATCGTAATCAAGCATTAACAAGCCTGGTGCGGACTGGTATGTTAGATATTTTTTGGTGCGGGAAATAATGTTTTTGTCTGGATTTTCTTTACCAGAAACAGTGAGCTTTACTTCATCCGGGAAATTTAGTGCATGTATTCCGTAGCCAAACGCTTGCTTCTCCGTAGCCTTTGCCAATGCCTTACTAAACTCTGCAAATGGCATGGTGACACGCTCTGCCGTCCCTTTGAACATCTGTGCGGCGGCTTGTTTCTGGATCAGTTCATCTTCTGCCCAGTATCGCTTCGATAACGGTTCTGTGCTTTTGTAGATGGTGAATGTAATTTGATTCTTCTCAACTCCGGCGTTTATAACTGGTGCGTGTTGAATTGTTGGTAGCTGTATTACGTTTTTATTTATCATCGTCTTATTAAAATTTGAATTTAATTAACGATGATCCATAGACACAAACTGTTATTTCATTGACACTGGATTTATACTTTAAAGATAAAAACTATTGTACTTTTCCAGGGGTGGTGATATACTTAACTTGTGGTTTTAAATCCTAGGAATCATCGGCTTAGGTAAACTTTTGAAAGAGTTGGTAGCTCAATCAAAAGCAATTGTTGTTTTATTACGAAAGAGCCTGCGCCGAGTCACTCGTAGCGGGCTTTTTTGTGCCTGAACGATCCAGGCGGTCAAGCGTTTTCTCGAGTACATCAAGCCGCGCTAAGATGCCGAGTAATACTGCGTTGAGCTTGGCATACAGTGAGTCACTCATACTGCCGCCTTATGCGCATCAATGTCTGCCTGAATAGATGCAAGGCCCCGCTGCATAGCCTCACGGACGACATCGGATTTATGTGTTTGTTCGATCTCAAGGCAAGCGCTAAGAACATGTTCTATTTTTTCAATGAGTTCGATAGGAAAACAAAAACTTCTCATTTTCATGTTTGGCTTTCTTTCGTGTACGGGTTTAATCAACATTTTTAATTCTCTCTGGTGGTAAGGTGTTAAGCATTATCTTATTGTCACGACCTATTTAAGTCACTCATTTACCCTTGTTTCACACTATATTTCAGTGCTATTTTGATCAAAAACAACACTAAGCCGTTGTTTTATATAGTCGGCAACAAGTGCGGTAGTTTTAACCGTTTTGCGCTCCAGGTTAGTTAAGTTTGTTTTGCGCTTCATAGTCAGACAAGAGCTTGTCTAGCCCAATGCGTATGCTTTCTCTAACTACGTCTGAAAGCATTCTTTTTTCATTTGGGTAATATAATTCCATAAATTTATTCAGTTTTTCATCTATTTCTTCTGTAACCCAAAGATTGATGTTTTTTTTGCGTAAACTGACTCTTTGGTTCGTTAATCGTTGTATTGCCATTTTAGTTCTCTTAGTTGGTTAGTTAATTACTAGACTTTATGCCATCATGACTATGCACATATTACGGTGATTTTTGAGTAAGTAAATAGCAATTCTTAGACAAACCTGTTTTTGGCTTGCAAGCTGTTGATTCACTTACTAGAAAATGCCAGAATGAGCGTAAAGATTGCCGAAAATTAGTCTGGTAACATGAAATAAGCCTTGACAGGTGCACAGATTTAGGCATTTACTGTTACAAGAAGGAGCTGGATTGTTTACTGACTGTATATAGTATGTTTGCTGTTAAGAAACAATTCACATAGTTATGCGCAATGGCTGCCGGTCATCCCTTTATGAAATCCTGCCCCAAATACATCTTTTTATGCAAAAATGTCCCTCCATTGCCCCATGTTGATATATAGTTAGTCAATATTAAATAAATACAATGACATACAGTATTAGAACGACGGATTGTTAATGCGTTGCCCTTTATGTTTTAGTGGAGGTTCAAGATAATCATTGACAATGCCGAATTTCACCCACAAAAAAGCCGGAACTAACCGGCCTTGATTTTGTTCATAACCCAAACTGTCACCGTATCCTAGTCACACCTGGAGCTAGATATTCGCGTGTAGCGGGTTGCCCGTTTTTAATATCGCTGGTAATCCCTGCCTCGATTTCACTTATGGCTATTTTTGCCCATCCCCTCGAAAAGGTAAAAGTTTAATATTTATAACGAGGAGATACTTATTAAAACATTGTTTTAGGTACGTTTTTTACTTAGCATAAGCTTTAACTAAATCTCACTATGTCCTGATATAAAATTTTATTGTCGTGCAATTACTTGTCAGTAATGCAGTTATATTGCACTATGATTTTTGCAATATTTTTTGCACTGCAATGCGTAGCTATCAGACTGATAAACATACGAAAATAATGCAGTGCAGAAAGTAAAATTTTTGCACTCATCGGAATGGGTATCAAGCGTCACTAAACATTAGTCGTTGCTTATTTTTACCTTTTCGAGGGGATGGGCAAAAATAGCCAACATAAAGAACCTGTTTTACTCAATCTCGTTGAACATTGTTTTTTGCCTGTTTTTAGCGGTTTTCATTTCAAGAGGATTAGGACTATCATCTATACTTTATAGGTAACTACTCAGCCTATCAATCCGTGACTTGCAGCGGTTTTACTGGTGTAAAAATGACAGAAAAGTGACGTTTTTAGTCGATTTTGCTGGTTTTTACACAAAATAATACGCTACAGCCCAGGTAATTCAAGCCTGAGTAGTTACCTTTATAGAAAGATGAAAACTGAGAAGGGGTAGAGAGATGATACGAGTTGTGTTTGTAATTTGGATTTGCCTACTGACTATGACTACTGGTAGTGCTGCGCAAGGGCCATACGTTCATGGGTATTTTTATACAAATGAAGAAGTTTTTGTTCAAAATAAGGAAGCATACAAGCGGTTTCGCTTAGCGGCAGAAAAAGGGAATGCGGATGGGCAATACAATCTTGGGGTTATGTATAGAGATGGACAAGGTGTTGCTCAAGATGTCAAAGAAGCAGTTAAATGGTATCGCTTAGCAGCGAATCAAGGGAATGATAATGCACAATTCGATCTTGGTGCTATGTATGACAAAGGACAAGATGTTGCTCAAGATGTCAAAGAAGCAGTCAAATGGTATCGTTTAGCAGCGAAGCAAGGGAATGATAATGCGCAATTCAATCTTGGGATTATGTATAGAGATGGAAAAGGAGTTCCTCGAGACTTTATTTATTCTTATATGTGGATGAATATTGCTTCGGCAAATGGATATTCTTTCGGAGAAAATTACAGAGATACTTTGGCAGATGAAATGACCCAACAACAAATTGAAAACGCACAAGAGTTAGCCAATAAATGTATGTCAACTAATTACAAAAATTGTGATTAATTGATTTATAAAATTACTCGCATCTGAATTCCCTTGTTGGGTAAGTTTAAACAAACGACACTAAAGTCCCATAGGCTTTATAAGCAATCGCTATTGTGAGTCACGCAAACTAACTAACGATACCATTGGCATTAATGCTGAGATAGTGCTGCTCTGTGAGCCCCTGCGTCGGTCTATATTCACTATAAAACACTTTATTCTCAGGACGAAAAAGTCTTGCAGTTTAAATCTCCTAAAAATTTCACAGTCAAAACTGACTACTTTTGGGAAGTCGAAAACAAGCTGAATGTCTTATTGGATAGGGCATTCAGCAAAATTCTATGAGACTTTAGTGTCGTTTGTTTAAACGTACCCTAAAAAATGGATTGTCAAAATAACCATGAATCAAAACCAATATCGTCCTGATATTGATGGTCTGCGAGCCATCGCTGTACTTTCTGTCCTGCTCCACCATCTAAATGCTTCGTTCTTACCTGGCGGCTTTGTTGGCGTCGACATATTCTTCGTAATATCCGGTTATCTGATTACATCTCATATCTATAAGGAAATCAGCGATGGAACATTCTCACTCAAGCAATTCTACAAACGCAGAATCAACCGCATTGCTCCCGCTTTAGTGACAGTCGTTGTGGCATCCCTAGTGGTCGGGGCTGTTGTGCTATCACCAGAAGACTTAGTTCGACTGACAAAGAGTTCTGTTTACGCAATGTTGGGGCTGTCAAACATATTTTTCTGGCGTGAGTATGGTGACTATTTTGCTGGAAATGCAGGCGAAGCTCCACTATTGCATACGTGGTCACTTGGTGTTGAAGAACAGTTTTATGTAGTTTGGCCGCTGCTCATACTCATTCTAATCAAACTGAATCGACGATGGTATATTGTGGGTGCGTTTGCAATTCTCACTATTGGGGCAATTGTGGTGTCACAGATTGCCATTGGCATTTTTGCATTAGCCTCGTACTATTTAATTCCTTCTCGCTTCTTCGAACTGATGATCGGAGGTCTGTTGGCTCTGGTTATTGTTTACAAACGACCTTCATCTCGTTTTTACTCAGGCTTGAGCTTTATTTCTGGGTTCTTACTAATTGGCGGTTCGCTTTTCTTTCTTAACAAATCATCAGCATTCCCAGGCATCAATGCCCTATGGCCATGTTTGGGAGCTGCGTTACTGATTTGGGCTGGCAGCATTCGACACCCACACTATTTATCGCGGCTTTTGACGAGTCATCCGATGGTATTCATCGGTCTAATTTCCTACTCACTTTATCTGTGGCATTGGCCACTTATTGCCTACCTCAATTACATGAACATTGCGATAGTTCCTATAATTGGGGTTTCTGTGGCTTTTTTCTCGATCCTTCTGGCGTGGTTATCATGGAAATTTGTAGAGATTCCCATGCGACGGACTGGTGCTACCTTGTTTTTCTCGCAGGTTTTCTTTTGGCGTTTCGCGATCCCTGTTGTGGCATTGCTTTCAATCGGAGTAACGACTTTCTACACAAAAGGATTTCCGAAGCGTTTCGATCCCCGCGTAGCCGAGCTTGAGAAAGTGTTAGAGTCCAAGCCTGATATCTTGCGTAGCGGCTGTCATGTTCCCTCAGCTATGTACGACACTCCACCTAACGTAAAATGTCGACTTGGCATGGTTAAGCCTGAGCTCGATGGTATTCTAATTGGCGATTCGTTTGCCAACCACTTCACTGGTATGGTCGATGTAATGTCAAAGGCCGAAGGCATATCACTAATGGACTACACTATGGATGGCTGTCCGCCTATTTTGATGTATGACACAGGTGCAGCACCATCGTATGCAGAACGTTGCCGTAAGCGAAATGAAGCTACTTACGCAAACATATCAGCGAACCGCTTTTCTCGGGTGATTTTGGCTGGTAGTTGGCCCCAAGGCCCCAAGGCAGGAGAACAACTAATGTCATCAATTGATGTTGTGCTTAAAAGCGGTGCAGCACTGACCATTATACTAAACAATGAAAGCATTGAAGGCGCTAACAGTTGCCCTATTCGACGGATAATGTATGGCTCAGCCAAAAGTTGTGAAGGGCTACGGAAAGGCCCACCTGCTTATTTCAAGGAGATTATAACCCGCTACCCGACGATCCACATCATTGACCCAAACCAAGTAATATGCAACAGCAATAAATGTAGCCCGATGATTGGTAATGTCCTTCTTTACAGGGATAGTAGCCATCTTAACGACGTTGGTTCCAGATTGATAGGACAATCTTTACTCAATATTGGAGTTACCTTATAAAAATTGCACACGGTTAGCTTTACGTTATAGCTTACATTAGACAAAAGGATACGGACTGTCTAATGTCCAGTGTTACGCCGGAAACATCAGCTTGTATGGTAATTTTTGTATTTGCCACTTAAGTTCCTGAATTAATTAATAAAGTGAGGTCATGATTTGCCAGTAATCACAGTACACTAGCGTCCTGTTCTCGAATTTAGCCCGGAATGGCTCAAGTTTCTTGCGTGAATCTTCATCTACTGGATGCTTATAGTCAAACGATCTCCGAAGTAATTCATCGAAACTTTGATTGAAATTCCACGAATTTTCTGAATTTAGCTTGTCAATTTTTGCTTGCCGCTCTGGAGTCATCGGGACACGGCCACTGAGAATGTCATTCATCTCTTTAATTTTACGGATTTGAGCTATTTCTTCTGGAGTTCTGTGTTCATGCCTGGTGTTGGCCTTTTTTGCTGATTCCAGCTTTTCAAATCGTGTTTTGTTCGTGCTCATGTCAGCTCCGCTTCAAGTTCTGCATTAATTTCTTTAATCGTCTTACCTCCATCCTGCAAAAATTCTGCATCCAGTTCGCTTATCAGCGCTTGAAGTTCGGGTGTCAGTGAGGCTTCTCCAGACAGCCAATCAAGGTATTTTCCTATTCTCATGCACTCAGAATGGGACATGTCATACACGCCGATCGTTGGCTTTACCTTCAAACCTTTAAACCGTGTGAGATTGCTCATTTTGTGCGCTCCAGCAATTCGTCAACTTTCTTCGTCAACTCCACGATGTCGTAAATCTTGCATTGGCTAGACAAGGCGCTCATGGCCTGATTTGCATCATCAGGTGCTACCTCACCATTTGCCATTTTATTAACAATTGCCAGTGAAAGAGTAGCCGCGTCTGATCCAGCTGGAACATCGAACATTATTGTTTCAGACCTTGCCTTTAGCGATGGCATAACCCGATCAATCAGTATTTTGATTGCCTGCTGATCTCCATCCTTTGCTTGAATAATAAGGGCATCAACGATTTCGGGTAACGCTTTAATTATCTTTTCCCGACATCGTGATACTTTTGCATCCAGTCTCGGCCTACCATTCAAGTTTCCCGAGACTCCTTTTTTGAAAGCCATTGTTTTTTTCCTGTTATAACAAGCGTATCAATGAATTTAGAACGACCAGCCGATTAGAGCCGGTCTGTTGTGCTACCAGCTATGAGACTTCATAAATTGGCTTTGGGCGCTTCGAATTGAGTCAAGTTCGGCAAGCAATTTTGTAAAACCCACTTGATTGGCGCGGCTTGCAGAGACTTGTTGCGCGTACGTACGAGTAAGTGGCGCTGCTGGTTTGAAGGACTTTCTTAAAGTGGCCGCTTGCTTTTGTGATTTTCTTAAACCTTCTTCCGCGGCTTGCTTTTTTAGATTTGCGATAATTCCGAAACTTTTCTCCAATGACATCTCACCTGACTGCAGTCCGACGATAGAACCTTCTTCGTCGAACATGATCCGTGGCCGTAAATTAAAATTTGCACCGTTCAACCGATTAATATCTTGTGCTCCGCCAACTAAATGGTCGCCGTTTAAATCCGAATAAATAAACATTTGTAATTCCTAAGCTGTTGATTAATATGGTTTTAGCTCGCCGGGTAGCCTGGTAAGTGGTTAGCCGTTGTCAATGTCCGATGGGGCATGAGTCCTGGTTTTAAAGTTGTTAGAGTCGATAACCGCGACCGCAGCCTGAACGCGCAGACTAATCGGCAATGCCGGATCACTCATAGCGACACTTACAACGGCAATCGCTTCTCTTAATAGCGTTTTCGCGCACCGCGTTCCAATTCTTCTTCCCTTCGGGTTGCCACTCAAACCGGCTACGTATTTGCTCATTGTTTTGTCTCATAATAAATGGGGGGAACCGACACAGAACATAAACAAAGCTTAAGCAACCAAAGGAGACCTGTGCCGATTCCTTACCAGTAGGTTAACATCACGACATTTCAGCTAAAAGTCTGTAAAAGCCTGCTAAAAGCATCTATTTAGCAAACTTGATTAAGCCGTCTTGCGTTGAAGTTTTGAAATCTGGTCGATCAAATTCTGCACATGCTGCTCTAACTGCCTGAATGCTACATTGGCGGAAGCATGATGCGGGTGTTTTGAATCCATGACGGCTGAACTGGTATCGTTCAGGATTTCATAAATCATGGCCTGCGCCTCATTAAAATCATCTCGTAAATCTTTTATCGTGCTCATTGTTACTCTCCTATAAATAATCTTGTGATTCGCTGAATACTGGACGGTACATGCGCTCTGTCGGTTTTAACTCGTGGGGGCGCTCTCGGACAAGGATGACATTCGGAATTTGTGTACATGGCGCTGGGTTGTGGAAACATTCGAATATGTTTCCATGCAATCCGACCTGCTTGTGGCACCAGCACGGAAAGCTCTCTTCACCTTCGATGATGTGTGTATTCTGGCAATTACTACAAATTACCTCGTGTCTTGCCTGCCTGCCTGGAAGCCGACGCTTTAACAGTCTCCCCATGCAAATAAGGCATAAATGATCAATAAGTTCGAACCGAGTTCCTGACACGGGTTTTGAGGTGTTATCGACAATTTGCCTGCCATGCCCATCAACAAAAACCGGTTCTTTCTTGCGCCTATGCTTGACTGGTGGTGTCATATCAATTCACCGTCGCAGGCTTGAATGCTGTTTTTAGGTTTCCGCCAGTGGCGTAATCCGTTATGACGGCCAATAGCGCGTAGAACATTCCTTGATCCAGTTCGGCGAGAAAGTGTATTCTCTCTCCATCAAGCGCCCCGATCATGTGACCTCCAATCATAGCGAGGAAGTCTTTCAACTGTTCAGGATCATTTACGTCAACAGGCATTGTCTTAGCCAGCTCGTGTAATTTTGGAAGTGTGGGTGACATCATAAGTTCTTGTTCAGTCATGACTGCGCCCCAAGCCCTACAGCATAAGCTTCGTCCAATACATCAATGTGATAAGCCTTGACCGTGCCGTAATTGGCATCAAACACGTCGATTGCCGGTACTTCCATAGAAGTGCTTGTCTCTTTCAATAACCGCCAGTTAAACTCTTGCCCGTGATGGATCATGGACATCCGCTTGACGGTGCAATATTGCATTGATTTATCAAGCTGAATTTCAAGCCTGTTCTTTTCTCTGACTGCCACCGATGCTGTTGCCATTGATGTGGCTTCACGCCTACAGCCAATTTCGGCTTTAGTGCGAATAGCTTCTTGCCTGCCTTTTTCAGTCGTAACTAATGCTTCCAGTGCCTGAAGATAGTTTCCTGGCAGTATAGGCGTTACTGAATAACTTCCGGTTTTGCGGATAGATGGAATAACCTCTGAAGTCAGCCATTTTTTGAAGGTCTTGGCTTCAAGCTTGTCAGAACGAAGAATAACTGAGTACAAGCCAGATTCGTTGATTAACGTTATTCCTCGTCCACCTGTTTCTGTACCCAACCCTACGATTTGTCGGTTTGACTTTTCGTCGTCATCTAATTTTCTAGTCATTGCTTCGGTATCGCTATACCCAAGAATTTCAGCCACATCTTTAGCCACAAACAAAGGTTCTCCGTTGTCATCCTGGATAACACGGATGGTATGGTTCTCGAAGTTGAAGGGGATTAGGTTGTTCATACTGCACCGCCGTTTTGTTGCTTCACCCAGGAAAAGAACAATTTCTCGTCAATTACGATCTTCCGGCCTATGCGGATTATTGCTCCGGTCTCGAAAAGTCCGTTGCCGTGCATATCAAATATCCAGCGCTTAACTCCGCCAAGCGTGAATACTGTGTGTTTTTCAATTAGTTGTTTGATGCTCAATAAAGTTGGAACTGTCACAAGTGCTCTCCGGTAAGATAAATATCGTCTACGAAAGAAAATCTTCCGATAGTGAATATTGTGTAATCACTACCGGCGACAGTCGATTACCAGTGATTACTAGTAATTACAGACAGAACGCTTGCCATAATCAGGAAAAATAAACTGCTCTTGCTGTGTGTGAGTTACCCACCCCCGCCGCCGCCTCGACTCAACCTGAAGGGTCAGTCAGCGGCAAGCGTGGATAACTCACAGCCTTTTTATATATAAAGAAAGGGGAATTTTTACTTTGTAGTGTTGACGCGTGTTGTAGAGGAAGTTCGCCGACATATTTAGGCGATGAACCGACAGAAATAGTCTTTTAACCGACAAAAATTGATTGATATTTTGACGCATCAATGACAGGCTACTGTCTTTGTAGCGACAATAATTGGAGGTAAATATGTCGGAAAATAGCCAAAAACAAGATTTGGTAATTAGCCATAAAAAAGGTGTGCCGGTTTATGAAACAAATCCTAGTGTTCTTGATCCAGACACCATTAAGAAGCGTCGTCCAGTTCGCATTGGTAATGAAAAAAAAGGTTTTGTTATTGATGGAGCCGGTGAAGTTATAGGAAATGGTGCTGCTGTATTTTATGAATATGAGGAGGTTGACGATACCCGATTCATAAAGATGTTTCTTGCTGGTATCAAACAAACTACTGGATTAAGCAAAGCTGGCCTGTCTATTTTGGAATTGGTTTGTATATCCATTCAAAACAAACCTAACACTGATAAAGTTGAACTTAGCCTGTACGCCGCCGCAAAACAGATAACCGGACTGGCTGAAAGAACCTATCAACGTGGATTGAGAGAGTTGCTTGACAGTGAATTCTTGTTCAGAAGTCCTACTGAGGGAGTTTTCTTCATCAACATTCGTTATATGTTTAACGGCGACCGATTGGCATTTGTGCGTGGTTATAAACGCAAAGCATCGAAAACTGTTATTGAAAAAAAACAACCATAATCGGATAGGTTGATAGCAGATAAGTAACACGGTACAGTTACGCGCAACATTAATCGGAACGATACGCAACATAATGAAATACACACTGGGTACAGCTGCAAAAGCAACAGGTAAAAGCAGAACGGCGATACTAAGAGCTATCAGTAGCGGCAAGATTAGCGCGGCAAAGAATGTAAACGGTCATTATGAAATAGACGCATCCGAGCTTTTTCGTGTTTACACGGCTGTTACGGGTGACAGTGCGGATACTGTAGTAACGGAGCAAGGCGCAACACAAGAGGTAACACATCAATTGATTGATATGCTGGAACGGGATCGGAAACAAATGCAGGACACTATTGATGACCTACGTCGAAGACTGGATAGGTCTGAAGCTGTGCGAGAAAAGGACGCAGAAGAACTGCGGCGGTTGACCTTACTGATTACACATCAAATTGAACCTAAACAGGAAACACCTGCTGAGAAAGCCGAATCTACGCTGTTTAATAAACTTTTTGGAAGGCGCTGATTGCGATACTCGAATGATAGATACTAACTATTTCAATGAGTTATATCGTTTTTCAGGTCACATCGTGGGTTGTGGTTTTTTCTCGTCTATTGGAAGAGCCTAACAAGTTTATTGAGTAGCCAGCAGCCAGCGCATTCAATGTGTCCTGATAAAGCGCATCGAGGTGTGTATGTTGTCGCCGGTATTTGGCTCGCCTCTTGGTGGGTGCATCCAGTATTTGTTTACGTATCGGCTGCAGAGGTAATGAATAATCATTTTCTGCATTGCGTTGTCCCCCTAATTCAAGCCAATAATCATCGTAACTGAAATGCTTTGATTTCTTTGTATTTGATATTTGTTGATCATCCGATACGGCTAAAATAGCATACGCCCCAATATGTTTTGCAAAAGCGAATAAACCTTCCATAACCACGCGCTTAGGGCTCAATCCACTGCATGCCTTACTCGCTTCAGCAACCCTTTCGCGTGAACTTGCTCCAGCAGGCCCTTGTAATCCACCAATGTAGAGCGATAGTCCCTTTATATCAGGAATAATCGTAAAACTTACAGATGCGAGAGGGGATATATTACCTGCCTGCTGCCAACAAAACGCCAATTCACCTTCCTTTCCTGGGAACTTTGCATATCGTAAGAACAACTCGAAATGCTGCTCTGATGTGATTTCAATACGCGATAGCAATAAGCCTCCCTTCAGTAAAATCTGTTTCAGGAGCTGGGGAGCAATAATTTGTTCAATTACAGAATAATGTTCAGATAATAATCTGGCACGCTTTGCAATCGAGTTGTCGCGTCGCAATATATGGCGATGTAATTTTTCCGCAAGCCCTTTTTCTTGCTGCACCAATTCCGATAACAAAGGCGAATTGGCTATTTGTTGAAACCATTTGCCCGAATAATTTGACCAAAATAGGCTGCGATAAAACATCTTAAAGCTTCTGTGGTTTTCTTGGGGATGGCAATATCGGGAGATTTCGATTATTAAACGTATGTACTTAGGATTAACAACACTGAATCTTAAGTTACGGAATCGGTGTGGGCTAAAAGGTGAATGGATTAACTCTGTTGGTTTTAGTAAAAAATCTCCCGTTTTTCTATCTGTTTTTATTTCGATTAGCCATTGTTTGTCAAGCTCGTGATTGTCCATTCTTATTTATCCTATAATTGTGAACGTTCAAATGCTTCAATCAAAGCCTTAAGATCGATAAGCTCTTCATGACTCATTTTTTTAATTAACTTCATTGCCGAATCAACCAGCGACGGCTTTTTTATCAATCCTGCCTGCTTCATCGCGGCATCGACTGGAATTTCTTTGGCTATTGCTTTCGCCGCCAGCACCGGATCGGCCTTGGCTAACTGGTCTAGCTTGCGCTGGGTGTTCCGATGGACTTTGTTGGTTTTGGCGGTAACTTGTTGATTACCGGTTTTTTGCACTTGTGTGCAATTTTCCGGTAAAGACAAAATATCGCTTACAGTTTGCTGACCCAAACCCAGCTCCGCCGCGATAGCCGCCTGCGTCATGCCATCCTCGCGCATCTCTACCGCTTTTTGGTTGCGCTGTTGCCAATGCCAACGGCCTTTGCTGCAATATAGGCGGCCCTTTTATCTCTTTTTTTCTGCGCTTCAGGTGACATTATAGAAGCGTTTGATTGTGTGTCGAATGTGGTTGCTTCTTCGTTTAGAGGTTGCCCCAGTATCGGGGCAACCTCTTGAGAGTGATTTTCTCCATACATCTTACCCGCCAACCGCTGCCTCTCTTTCGCCTCCGCCGCCTGAAACGGAATGATATTAAGCGCAATAACAGCCTTCTTTTTTGGTTATCAGTGCTAACTTTGGCGCTAACTTTGCAAATCAATTAATTTGATGCTCTTGCCCTGCACTGTTGCCTTTCGGAAATATCGGCAATGCCGTCGCATACGCTACGGTCTTTTTTTATCTCTGCACGACATGACGCGCGTAGACTGGAATCCATGATGCTTTGACATTGTCCGGCATCTTGCCTTTCACGCGAAATACAGTAATTACGCTGATCCATATCGGTTATTTGATAACAGTCTGTTTTGAACGCCGCCAAAATAAGTAAAGTCCACATGACACACCTCGATAATCTGTTAAATTGTTGAACGACACCGGCCCAGGTAATACGAACGTACCGGATTCTTTTCTATGCGCCGCTACCGCACTATACATCGGGAATTAACGCGGTTTAGACAGTTTGGCTAGTTTTCAGTCAATCCGACTTCACGCCATAATTGGCGGCATCTTCAGGCATGATACCGGCAGGCTTTTCCACAACTTCGGGGGATAACTTTTGCTGCGGGAAAAGTTTCCTTAGTGTTTCTAGCATCTTTGTTTTTTGTTCCACTGGTAGCGCCTTCAATCTTGCCGCCTGTTCTGCTGTTAGTGCCATGTCAGTTCCTTTTTTCTAATGAACCATAACGCTTGGCATAGCCATTGATTCCATAACCATCAATGCTTCCAGGTCCATTATCGATTGCCCCGCCACTATAGTGAATTGGCTCATCGTTTCGTTATTCAAATCTAGTCCATAAGGATTTTCACCGTTAAAGTAATGGTATAAGACTTCCAAGGATCCACGTATCGTATTTATTCCATCAGTCATTTTTTGTTTTTCAGTGTTCATATAAACCCATTTTTCTCCGGTTTAGGCTGTTTGTTCCGTTCTTTGAAATAGCGGTCATAGTCGATCACTTGCTGTTTCCCTCCAAAAGCATCATAGCGGCCTCGATGTGATTTGCCGCTGCCAGCAGCACTCTTTGGTTTACGCCATCGACGGCTACTGTTCTTAATCCTGCCAGTGCGCCATCTATTATTTTGACAGCGGCACTAACATCGCTCTTGAGCTGTTCGCATTCACGCTCGTCCTGTTTTTTCTTTGCTCGGTGTTTAGCTTGTCGCTCGGTTAGCGTCATGGGTTTTTCTATCATTTTTGAATCCAGGTTGGTTGAAGTGACCTATAGTATACAGTAGTTTGATTTAAAGTCAAACGTTACGTAACAATATATATTGAACAATCCTCAAGCCATTGATTCTAATTAACTCCCTCATTTCAGGGCTTGGCAAACAGGGGGCTATGCCTGCGGATAGGACACTTGTTTTTAGGATAGGACACATCTTTTCGAGACATGCCCCCCCTAGACGGATATTAAGAGCGAACTGTAACCCAATAGCCGCGTTTTCCTTTAGCCTTGCAATAGTTGTGTCCCGTGTTTTTTAATAATGCGGCCACAACATTTGAATTTGCCTTATTAACTGGCAGGCCACATCTATTTAATACATCCGCAACAGAAAGATGTGTCCCACTCTGAATAGATGTGTCCGAAAGATCAAAATGGGCGTGTAATGTTGCCTCAATACTGTTTTCAGCATCAAGCGGTTTATTGTCATTAACAACACTGTTTCCTTCGATTTTAACCTCTTTTTCGACACTAATAGACTTGCTAAGCGCTTCCGGTAACGAGGCTCCAGCATCATTTTTAGGCGCTTCTAAAACGATATTCGTTGCGGGAGCGACAACAGCACCAAGTACAATTTTTTCCTCTGCGGCTACCACTGCTAATTCCTGCTGTGTCCGTTGAAGCGGGCGATTAATCCCCAGACGACCAAAGCGAGCACTTAACATCGCCCTATTCTTGATTTTATTCGATTCGGCCTTGGCTATAGCCTCATCTTGGATTTCCTGCCTTCTACGGCTTTCATATTGAGTTACTGTCTCGGTATTCATTTTTAGTTTCTCCTGGTTATTTATTTTGTAATGGAATAAAGCAATGCACTGTGTCTGGGGTTGTCCATTGAACCGAGTTTCTGCATTTCGATCTCAGCTCTTCAAGTGTTTCTTTGGGCTCACGCATGATCGCAATGCCATTGCACTTGTAGCCAACAGGTTCAAGCCCTGGTGTGCAGTAAAATCTTGCCTGCCGGATCGGTGGAGTAATCTTGACTGGCTCTTCGGTAATTTTTCGTCTAGACATTGCCAGTCTCCTTAAAAATCAATAGTATCGTCGAATGGACGTGCCGCATTACCAGTTTTAGGCGCTGCATCCTGTGTCGGACGGCGCTTCTTTAAGTCATAAGGCGTTAACACTGAATTTATAGTAATGCTCAAACCATGATGTAACTCGCCTGTAGCAGTGTTTGTCCACTCGCTAGGTTTAAGACTTCCGGTTGCTGAAATAGCATCGCCCTTGCCAAGTTTTACAATCCGTTCCGCTACTTCACCGAAGGCGATTCCACCGATTACAATAGGCTGTGGATCCCCAACAGACACCGATAACAAGATATTGCAATAAGATTTTCCTGAAGCGCCGGTTTTTAGAATGGATTCGCGGATAAGCTTGCCTGAAATTAAAGCCTCGATCATGATTGCTGCTCCTGTTTGCCGGTTGCCCGATCAAGAACAGAATTAGCCGCTGTTACTCTTGAATCCGATGGAGCTGTAATATCGCTCATGACCTCGATTAACACGCCCAGGGCATCTTCCGCATGTTTCTTTGCGTGAATCTGGATTGATTTTGTTGATGGATATCGGCCGGTTGGATTACCGCTAACCCCTTTTACAAAAGGCATGACTTTTCCTATGATTAATGGGAGTAACGAATCGTTACCCCTATAGCCATATAATAAAGTCACTACTTTTTCATTGCATAACTTGGGTATCAATAGAACAAAGGGCGTCATTTCAAATGACACCCTTCTCTCTGGCATGTTAACAACCAGTTTTAGGCTGCTTTGCGACGGCGTTGATTACCCGTTTGGATATTCAAGGTACTTCTGGGGGATTACCAATAAACCCGTAAAGCCCCTTCCTTCAGGTGGGGGATATAAGGGTGCTTTTAGAGTCTTTGTAGTGTTTAAGTAAAAAATCAATAAGTTGAGTTAACGGCATATCAAGTTCAATAGCCAATAGTTTTAATTCTTTGTATGTATCGTTTTTGATACGAGCAGATTTGTAGAAATCATTTGGATTGTTTTTCATGTGGAATATTGCACAATTAATAAAAGTATGTATAATATACCACATGAAAACCATAACTAAAACACTTAAAGTCAGAATCCGCGACAAGCACGCAAAAGTGCAAAATTATTTTGTAGAGTTGTCAATCACCCTACCCTAAAGAGGTAGGGCTTGTATAGTCCAAAAAATTATACAGGTCATGAATCAAATACAATCGATTCATTTAGTGGTTGATAAGACCCCTAGAAATAGGAGCCGGTATCCATTGAACAATTAATTGTTCTAAGCACGTTAGAGTACATTCCTAGCTCTAACAGCCTATAGATGATGCCAAGGTCGAAGGAAGGTACTGTATAAATACAGCCATTTACTTGGGGTTATACCCATTTTTAAAAGAGAAAGAAATGTTAAGATTACCAGTAGTTTATAAGGGCAAGCCATTGATGCCGATGAAAGCATCAAGGGTTAAGAAATTCATTAAGAATGGTACGGCTAAAATTAGATATGACAGAAAATTACACATTCACTATCTACAATTATTAGTGGAACCATCCAATTTGGAAGTACAGCCAATTACTATGGGCATTGACCCTGGCAGTACATTTGACGGCGTATCGGTTGTATCTGAACAATGCCATCGTAATTATTCACATCCCTATAAGAATCCCTCACCTCATTAGCATTACATGATAGACTTTCTTCATACAAACGTCCCCTTAGGTGATTTCCGAAGAATATTTTACCTGTTCAGAGTAGACTTCGTTATTTCACCCACTGAGTACTAGCATGCAATCCTCCATCAAACCAACCCTCTT
>Ga0209014_10000626_pt1 | contig 20639 bp, 13 predicted proteins | sample BarGraNGADG00212_FD_184491 | JGI IMG/M metagenome (GOLD analysis project Ga0209014, IMG submission 184491) | Arctic peat soil microbial communities from Barrow, Alaska - Barrow Graham LP Ref core NGADG0002-212 (SPAdes) (version 2) | ecosystem: Environmental > Terrestrial > Soil > Wetlands >...
CCTCCTCGCCCGCCACGATCGTGGCAGGAGGTCCTGTTCGATCGCACGGTGCCGGTGGTGATGGTGCCCATGACGATCATTATCCTGCTGCTCGCCCGCGCGTCGTTTGCCGCGCAGTTCAACCACGTGACCGCCGAACTTCGGCACGCGGCCCTCGACGCCGAGGAAGGGGCCGATAAGTTCCTCCAGTCGCGTCTCGCGTCCATCGAGGCCCTGGCGCGACAGCTCGGACCGGTGGACGGCCGCCGCGACGGAGGCGTGGAGGAGGCGCTTCGCGCGTTCCGCGCGACGCACACGGAGTTCTTCAATCTCCTCGTGACGGATACCAGCGGGATCGTCCTGTTTGCCTCACCCGAGTCGTCGTCGACCAACGAGCGGTACCGCGGGCAGGACAACAGCCACCGACCGTACTTCCTGCGGGCGCGTGATTCGCGGCGGACAATCTTCGGCGAGTTGGTGCTGGGGCGAGGGCACGTGCGCCGCCCGGGTATCGAGGCCACCCTTCCCATCGCCGTGCCGCTTTCGACCGCCCGCGGATCGTTCGGGGGCGTAGCCATGGGGGCGCTCGACGCGGCGTCGTTGCGCGCCATTCTCGCCGCCCGAACGGGGAACCGACAGGGAGCCGCGCAACTGCTTGATCGGTCTGGCCGCGTGGTGGCGAGCACCGGATCGCGTTGGGCGCTTGGTGCGCCGCGCGCGGCGGAACTGGCCGTCGTGCTCTCGGGCGACGCCAACCTGCCCGTGGAGCTGGCGCCCCGCGGAGGCGACTCGTACGTCGACCGGCTTGGCATCAACCCGAAGCTCACCCTCGCGCAGGCGGTTTCCGGCTTTCCGTTCATCGCTCTGGTCGATGAGCCGCTGTCGTCGGTGCATCATGCGATGATTCCCACCTCCCTGGCGCTGATCGCGCTGATGCTTGTGGCGCTGCTCGCCGTGTACGCCGTGGCGCGCTCGTTGGGAGGGCAGTTGTCGGCGCCCCTGCAGTCCATCGGCGCCGTGGCCGAGGACCTTGCCCGGGGGCACAGTGTGCAGCCCGAGGTGCTGGCCGACTTCGATGCGAGCCCCGTGCAGGAAATCCGGACGCTCGGCGCGCAGTTCGTGGTGATGGACGATGCCCTGCGCCGGCGGCGGGACGCGGATGCGTCCGCCGTGCAAACGAGCGAGACCAGATACCGGGAGACGCTCGACCAGCTCGTGCAGGCGCAGAAGATGGAGAGCATCGGCCGACTGGCCGGCGGTATCGCCCACGACTTCAACAACCTGTTGATGCCGATACTGGGCTACACCGATCTTGCCATGTCGTCGCTGCCGGAGGGGAGTCCGGCGCGGGGTGATCTTTCCCTGGTACGCATTGGCGCCGGCCGCGCCAAGGAGGTGGTGGCGCAGCTGCTCGCCTTCAGCCGCACGCAGGTGCTCGACGTCGATCGCATCGACCTCGCCGAAGTCGTGGCCGAGTTCGAGCCGCTGCTGCGGGGTGCGCTGGGCGGGAACATCGATCTCCTGGTGGTTGCCGAACCGGGCGTGGTGGTGGAGGCCGATCGCCCCAAGGTGGAGCAGGTGCTGATGAACCTCGTCATCAACGCGGCCGACGCGATGCCCTCCGGCGGTCGCGTGGAGGTGCGCGTCGGGCTCGACGAAGTGGAGCTTCCCGATCCGTCCGTCACCGATCCGCTGGCCACTGGCTGCTTCGGCGCGATCACGGTGAGCGACACGGGGATCGGCATGGATGACGAGACGCGCCGCAAGGCCTTCGACCCGTTCTTCACCACCAAGCTGCAGGGCAAGGGCACGGGCCTGGGCCTCTCGACCGCCTACGGGATCGTGCGCCAGCACCGTGGCACCATCATTGTGGACAGCACGGTGGGAGCCGGCACGCGCATGCGCGTCCTCCTGCCGCTTGCCAAGCCGAAGCCCGTGGAGCCGGCCTCCAAGTCGGCAACTCTGCACATCCCGGTTCGGCAGGCACCCAGGCCCAGGGGAGCGACCGCCACCCTGATGGTGGTGGAAGACGAGGCTTCGGTGCGTGAGTTCGTGCGCACCGCCCTGACGCGGGCCGGATACCAGATCTTGGAGGCGAGCGACGGAAGCGAGGCGCTGGTCCGGGCGGCGGCGCACCAGGGAGACATCGACCTGCTGTTGACCGACGTCGTGATGCCCGGCCTGAACGGCCGGCAACTCGCCCGCCGGTTTCGCGCCGCGCGGCCGAGCGTGCGGGTGCTCTTCATGTCGGGTTACGCCGCCGACCTCATTGGCACCGGGGGCGAGAGCCCGGGTGATGCCGACCTGCTGGTGAAGCCGTTCACACCGGATGAGCTCGTGGCTCGCGTGTGCGCGGCTCTCGACCGCGAGGGCTAGTCTCCGGGACCGATGGCGGGGCCTGCCGCTTCGCGCGTCTCACGCAACATCGTGATGGCCGACGCGTGGATGACCACGTCGCCGAGCTCGCGCCCGTCCGACGCCAGCGAGGCCGCCTTGATGCCGATGAACCGGCCGCTCGAGCTCAGGTAGTCGCTCATGCGCTGCTGCGGCGCGAGGGGCAGGATGCCCTTGACCGTCGTGCCGCCCATCAGCACGATGTCCACCGCGCGTTCGCCGACGCCGTGCGCCGCCTGTCCCAGCACCAGCACGTTGCCGTCCGGTGCCGACGCGAGCACGATGTGGTCCGTCTGGATGATGATGTGCCCCGGATTCTCGTTCAGCTTGGGCCGGCGTGCGTGCACCATGTTCATCCAGCCCCCCTTGCGGTTGGCGAGGAACTGCACGAGCGGCGCATCGTCACCAATGAAGATCTCGCCATCGAGCATCGTGGTGTCACGCATGATCAGATGGAGCCGTTTCGGCTCCGTGGTCTTGGTGGCTCGGTTGTTCGGTCCGGTCATGCGACGGGGCGCCTCGTAGCGCGGTAGGACGGAATGGCGAGCGGCAGCACGAAGGCCGCCATCGTGACAGCTGGGGACTGGGGGATAAAGTACACTGCGGCCAAGCACTTCGCTCCCCGAGGCGCTGACCGGGCGCAAAACCCGCCTGGCGCCGCTACTATTCCTGAGCCCTGATCAGGATCACCCATGCGCCGTCTTGCCCTTGTCGTCTTCCTCGCCGCGCTCCCTGCCGCCTCGGCGCAGGCGCCACGCGAACGTGCCACGCCACGCTCGGCCCCGATAAGCGAGGTGCGCTACCGCCTGCAGTTCGATGCCGCGCACGGCGTGCAGCGATCGGTGGGCGTGGAGATGACGTTCGCGGTGGGCGGTCGCGAGCCGGTGCTGCTCTCGCTGCCGGCCTGGACCCCGGGGGCCTACGAGATCAGCAACTACGCACGCATGGTTTCCGGTTTTTCGGCCACGTCGGCCGGCAAGCCGCTGCGCTGGGACAAGCTCGGCCCCGACACCTGGCGCATCCAGGCCGACGGCGCGCGCGAGGTGACGGTGAGCTTCGAGTCGCGCGCCGATTCCCTGGACAATGCCTTCAACTGGGCGCGCGACGAGTTCGCGCTCGTCAACGGCACCAACGTCTTCCCGTACGCCGAGGGACGGCCCCTCGAGTTCGCCAGCACGGTTTCCGTGCGCACCGAGCAGGGGTGGCGGGTGACCAGCGGACTCCCCGCGCTCGCCGACGGGTCCTTTGCCGCGCCCAACTATCACGAACTGGTCGACGCGCCGTTCTTCGTCGGGCGGTTCGACCTCGACAGCACGCGCATCGTCGACCGCTGGGTGCGGCTGGCCACCTATCCCAGTGGCAGCGAAGCGGGACCGCGCCGCGCCGCCCTGTGGGATGCGTTGCGTCGCGCCATTCCGCCGCAGGCGTCCATCTTCGGCGAGACGCCGTGGTCGACCTACACCGTGATGCAAATTGCCGACTCCGGATTCGGGGGGATGAGCGCACTCGAGCACCAGAACTCCAACGTGGGCATCGTCGGGAGCACCCTGCTCGACGAGCCCTTTGTGCCGAGCGTCTACGCCCACGAGATCTTTCACGCCTACAACGTGAAGCGCCTCCGGCCACTCGACATGTGGCCGTACCGCTACGACCAGGCGCAGCCGACCCCGTGGCTGTGGGTCAGCGAGGGCATCACCGATTACTACGCCGACCTGTCCCAGGTGCGCGGTGGCGTCATCACGGCTGAGGGCTTCCTGCGCACCACGCAAGGGAAGATGGATCACGTGGCTCAGCTCCCCCCCGTGTCGCTCGAGGACGCCTCGCTGCAGGCGTGGATCCACATGACCGACGGCACCGCCGACATCTACTACGACAAGGGATCGCTGGCCGGCCTGGCACTCGATATCCTCATTCGCGATGCCAGCGACAACCAGGCCTCGCTCGACCACGTCCTGCGCGAGTTGTACGCGTCGACCTACAAGCTGGGGCGGGGATTCACGCCCGACGAATGGTGGGGCGCCGTCGGGCGCGCGGCACGCGGCGCCTCGTTCCGCGACTTCAGCGACAAGTACGTGAACGGACGCGAGCCGTACCCGTGGGGGCGATGGCTTGCCATGGCGGGATGGCGCCTGGTCACCGACTCGGTGCGCGAGGTGCGGCTCGGTGCCATGCTGGCCCCCGACTCCGCCGGGCTGCGCATCGCCGAGGTGAGTCCGGGGAGCGCGGCCATGCATGCCGGGCTGCGCGCCGGCGACGTGCTGTTGAAGGTGGCAGGGGTCAGCGCCACCGACCCCGACTTTAACCGCAAGTGGCACGAACGGGCCGGCAACCGGGAGGGCGCGCCGCTGGCCATCGACATTCGCCGCGACGGCACGCCGATGACCGTTACTGGCGCGGTGCGCGTGGCCACGCTCATCAGCACGCGGCTGGAGGACGACCCCGCCGCGAACGCCAGGGCGCTGCGCATTCGTGCCGGCATCCTGTCGGGGACGACGACGGCGCGCTGAGGCGCCGGGCGCCGCCGCTCCATCGCCTGTGGGGAGGCTGCCGCGGCGGTGGCCTTCACGGATCAGGCGGGATAAGCTACTGGTGCAAGGACGGTGGTCCCCGCTCAACGTACCGTTCCTTCACGGCGTTACCAGAACGTCTGTCCCAGCGCGGCCGTCCGGTCGTGCGCCGACCCTGTTTCCCAAACGACCATGCGCCTACTCGCTCGCCGCGCGCTCGCCGCCCTCGTCCTGGCCTCCGCGCTACCGCTCGCCGCGTTCGCCCAGGGCAAACTGACCACACCCAAGCAGTTCTTTGGGCACGAGATCGGTGAGGACTACTGGCTGCCCAACTACACCCAGTTCTCCAAATACTGGGAGACACTCGCCAAGGAGTCCGACCGCATGGTGCTCGACACCATCGGCCTGACCGCCGAGGGACGGCCGCAGCTGCTCGCCGTCGTTTCGTCGCCCGAGAACATCAAGAACCGGGAGAAATACCGGCTGATCGCCGAACGGCTCAGCCACGCCGAGGGGCTGACGGAGGCGCAGGCGAAGGCACTGGCCAAGGAAGGCAAGTCCATCGTCTGGATCGACGGCGGCCTGCATGCCACCGAGATACTGGGTTCCAACCAGCTGATCGAGACCTCGTGGCAGTTCGTCTCGATGAACGACGAAGAGACGCTGCGCATCCTCAACGACGTCATCATCGTGTTCGTGCACGCCAATCCGGACGGCATGGAACTGGTGGCCAACTGGTACATGCGCGAAAGTGACCCGAAGAAGCGCAACATGAACATCCCGCGCCTCTACCAGAAGTACATCGGGCACGACAACAACCGCGACTTCTATGCGGTGACCCAGCCCGAGACGTACAACATGAACCGCGCCATGTACCAGAAGTGGTACCCGCAGATCATGTACAACCATCACCAGACCGGCCCGGCCGGCACGGTGATCTTCGCGCCGCCGTTCCGCGACCCGATGAACTACAACCTGCACTCGCTGATCCTGACCGGGCTCGACCAGGTCGGTTCGGCCATGCACGCGCGCTTCGTCGCCGAGAACAAGCCCGGCGCCACCATGCGCGCCGCCACGCTGTACTCGACGTGGTGGAACGGTGGACTGCGCACCGATGCGTACTTCCATAACATCATCGGTCTGCTCACCGAGGCCATCGGCAACCCCACGCCGATGCGCATCCCGTTCATCCCCGACAAGCTGTTGCGCAACGCGGACCTCCCGCTGCCGATCACGCCGCAGGAATGGCACTTCCGCCAGTCCATCGACTACTCGGTGACGGCCAATCGCGCGGTGCTCGACTTTGCGCAGCGCTATCGCGAGACCAACCTGACCAAGCAGTGGGAGATGGGCGCCGACATGATCGCCGCGGGCAGCAAGGACACGTGGACGCTCTGGCCCAAGCGCCTGCAGGCGATGAAGGATGCCATCTCGGCCGCCGCACCGCGCGGCGTCGGCGTGCCGACCGCGCCGGTACGTGGCGCCTTCGGCGGCGCCGGTGCCGACCTGAAGTTCATGGACATGCTGCACGACCCGTCGCTGCGCGATCCGCGCGGCTACATTTTGTCCTCCAACCAGCCCGACTTTCCGACGGCGCTCAAGTTCATCGGGACGCTGCAGAAGAACGCCATCGTGGTGCAGCGCGCCAATGCGGTGTTCACCGTGGCCGGCAAGTCGTATCCGGCAGGCTCGATCGTCGTGAAGACCGCCAGCGCCTACCGTCCGTACATCATGGACATGTTCGAGCCGCAGGATCACCCGAACGACTTCAGGTACCCGGGTGCGCCGCCCACGCCCCCGTACGACAACGCCGGCTACACGCTGGCGCTGCAGATGGGTGTGCAGTTCGATCGCGTGCTCGACGGCTTCGACTGCCCCTGCGATCGCATCGAGCCGTCGAAGCTCGTCACGGCGCCGGCCGGCACGGTGGCCAAGGGCGACTGGAAGCTGTCACCCGTGCAGAACGATGCGTTCGCAGCGGTGGCGCGCCTGCTGAAGGCGGGCGCCGACGTGTACCGCGGGCTCGATGGCGACTTCTACGTGCCGGCCAACGGCAAGAGCCGTCCCGTGGCCGCCAAGGCGGCGCAGGAGCTCGGCGTCAGCTTCGTCGCCGGCAAGCGTCCAGCCGGGGCGCAGAAGCTCACCACGCCGCGCATCGCATTGTTCGATCGCTACGGTGGCCAGATGCCGTCGGGGCACATGCGCTCCGTCATGGAGAAGTACGGCATCGCGTACACCGACATCTACCCGCAGGAACTCGACGCCGGCAACCTGCGTGCAAAGTATGACGTCATCGTCTTCCCGGACGGATCAATTCCGGCCGTCGGCGGCGGTGGGCGGCGGGGCGGTGGTGGCGGTGGTGGTGGCCCCGACACGGCCTCGCTGCCCGCCGAGTGGCGCAAGACGACCGGGAGCGTGACGGTCGACAAGACGGTGCCCCAGCTCAAGGCGTTCATGGACGCCGGTGGACGCGTGGTGACCATCGGCTCGTCCACGTCGCTGGCCCAGCACCTCGGCCTGCCGGTCGAGAGCTACCTCACCGAGGGCGGCAAGGCGCTTCCGTCGGAGAAGTTCTACGTACCGGGGTCCATCCTGAAGGCGTCGTTCGACACGACGGCCATGGTCAACAAGGGCATGGCGGCGACTGGCAACGTCTTCTATGACAACTCGCCGGTGTTCAAGCTCGGTCCCGATGCGGCGGCCAAGGGCGTGAAGCGCATCGCCTGGTACGAAAAAGCGCCGCTCGTGTCGGGGTGGGCGTGGGGCGAGAACTACCTGGAGGGCGGCACCGCCATCGCGCAGGCGGCGGTGGGCTCGGGGACGCTCTTCCTCTTTGGCCCGGAGATCATGTTCCGTGGCCAGCCGGATGGCACGTTCCGGCTGTTCTTCAACACGCTGTACGACGTGAAGCCGCCCATTCAGTGACCGTTGGATGCTGAAGAATGCGGGGCGGTCCTTTCGAGGGTCGCCCCGCATTCGTATTCTTCTCCATGGCGCCCGCGCGCCACGTGTCGCCGGCTTCGCGGTTCACTCACGAACCAGCCAGCGAGCTCCCTCGCTCCCGGACCTTTGACCCTGCGCCCGACCCCGATCTCGCACCGCTCGGCCCGCCGCGACTCGGGGGGCGCCGTGCTGGTACCCCTGGGCCGCATGTACCTCTGGTTCCCCACCGAGCAGGCTATGGCGAAGGTGGTGACCCTCCTGAGTTCGCACACGCTCGACTTCGAGTCGGCCGAAGGGCGCGCCCTGGTGGTGGATGTCGAATGGACCGTGTTGCGCGACCTCGTGGGTCCCATACGGCGACTGCTCACGCACGGAGAGTCCGAGGAGACGCGCGTGCTGTACAAGCCGGCGGGGGGCGCACTTTCCATCAGCGACTTCCCGACGGTCAAGTCGTACTCGCAATTCGCGCTCGTCAGCCAGAGCACCTGGCTCCGCGAGCTGCTGGATGCGCGCCGGTACACCAGCGTGCTGCAGCCCATCGTGCACAGCGATGATCCGACGCGCGTCTTCGCCCGCGAGGCGCTGCTCCGCGGCGTCGAGCGCGACGGCGGTTTGGTGCACGCGTACTACATGTTCGAGGTGGCGCGCGGCTGCGGCCTGATTGCCGAACTCGATCTCGCCGCCCGTGATTCGGCCATTGAGGCGATGATGCGTTCGCGCCACTCCGAGGCGCTGTTCGTGAACCTGACGCCCAGTGCCATCGACGACCCGCTGGCGGCGCTCGAACACACGGTGCGGAGCATCGATCGCCTGCATCTCGCGCACGATCGCGTGGTCTTCGAAGTGGTGGAAAGCGAGCACGCCCCGGACGTCGTGCACCTGCGCGGCCTGCTGGCGTCGTACCGCGACGCCGGCTTCCGTGTGGCACTCGACGATGTCGGCGCCGGCTACTCGTCGCTCAACCGCCTGCACCAGCTGCGCCCTGATTTCGTCAAGCTCGATATGGACCTGGTACGCGAGGTCGACCGTGACCCGTACAAGGCGCTCATTGCCCGCAAGACCATCGAGATCGCCACCGAGCTGGGTATCGCCACCATCGCCGAGGGCGTCGAGACGCCGGGCGAACTGGAGTGGGCACAAGCAAACGGCGCCGCCTTCGTGCAGGGCTTCGCCACCGGCCGTCCGAGCGAACCCGTTTTCGACTGAGGCCGGCCCCAGGCGAAACGCCGCCCTGGCGGACCCCGTAGGGAAGGACATCCCCAACTGGAGTACCTGCGATGATCGCCATGCTCGCCCGTCTCTTCGTCCTGCGTCCGTTGCTCGGCGTGGCGATCCTTGGCATTCCGGTGCTGGGACTGATCGCCATCGGTCTCGCGGCGGTCGTCGTGCTGAAGGTGCTGTTCTTCGTCGTGCTACCGATCGTGCTGGTGGTCTGGATCGTGAAACGCGTGTTCAAGCCGCACGACGACATGGCGACGTCCGCCTGAACAGGTCGCTGCTTCCCGCCGGATGAGCACCCGCTTCGCGCTGTCGGCGTTCGTCGCCTCGTGCCTCTGCATCGCGGGTGCGTATGCCCTCGCATTCCTGCCCGGTGGCGCCCCTCCGTGGGCGTCATGGGGCATCGCGCTTGGAGCGCCCGGGGCATTGGCGACCATCATGCTGCTTGGCGCGTCGCGCGGTGGGCGGATTCCGGCTACGGCCGCCGTGGCCATCGTGCTGACATTCGTGGTCCTGACGCTCGCCTTCGGCATTGCCCTGCTGCTGCCGGCGGCTGAGGGCGCAGGCGGACCGCTGCTGCTGGGACTCCCGCTGCGCACGGCGATAGTCATCTACGGCGTCGGCATCACGCCGCTGTTCTTCCTCCCGGCCGCGTACGCCGCGGCATTCGACGCCGAGACGCTGACGGAAGCGGACCTCGAGCGCGTGCGCCGAGCCGCCGCCGAGCGCGTGGCGTGAGCGGCTGGCCACTGGCCGAGGCGGCCACGGTGGCGCAGCGGCATCCCGCCATCATCACGGTTGCAGCACTCTACTTCGCCGGCGTTGCGGCCATCGCGCTCTGGGCGACCCGGCGCACGCATAGCGCAGCTGACTACTTCGTGGCGGGCAAGGGCATTGGCATCGTCACCCTGGCGGTGGCCGCCATGGCATCCACGCTTTCCGGCTTCGCGTTCATCGGCGGCCCGGGACTCGTCTACTCCGTCGGCACGGGCGCGGTCTTCATCGTACTGTCTGCTGCGGTCACCAGCACCATGGTCGCCTGGGTGCTGGCCAAGCGCCTGCGGCTGCTGCGCGAAGTGCGCGGCGTATTCACCATTCCCGACGCCATAGGCGCACGGTTTGGCTCGCCAGCCGCGCAGGGTCTTGCCGCCGCGGCGATTCTCGTGGCGATCATCGGTTACATGGCGACCAACTTCCTCGCGCTGGGGCTCGTCATCGACGCGCTGTTTGGCACGGGGCTCACGGCGGGCGTCTGGATTGCGATGCTGCTGACGCTCTCGTACACGCTGACCGGTGGCATGCTCGCCGGCGTCTACACCGACCTCTTCGAGGGACTGGTGAAGACTGCCGCCTCGCTGACGGTTTTCTGGTTCGTGCTCCGGAGCAGCGGCGGACTGCCGGGAATCTCGCGGGCGATCATGGCCGTCGATGCCACGTTCCTCGGGCCGTGGGGCAAGATGTCCTCGCTGTCGGCCCTGTCCCTCTTCTTCGTGTTCGGCCTCGGCTCGCTGGGGCAGCCGCACGTGCTGCACAAGTTCTACATGCTGCGCGATCCACGGAAGTTGAAGTGGTATCCGCTCATCATGAGCCTGGCGATGACGATGACGCTCCTGCTCTTCGTGGGCGTCGGTCTCGCCGTGCGCGCACTCGTGGCGGAGGGTCGCGTGCCGCCACTGGCCCGCCCCGACGATGCGACGGCGACATTCGTCCTCGGGTTTACGCCGAGCGTCGTCGCCGGGATCGTCTTTGCCGGTGTGATCGCCGCCGGCATGAGCACCGTCAACTCGTTCATGAACATCGGTGCCGCGGCCTTGACGCACGACCTGCCCATCGCGTTCGGCCGGCGCATCCGGGACGAACTCCGCTGGGGGCGTCTGTGGACGCTCGTGCTCTCGGTGATCGCCGCCGCAGTGGCCCAGGCGTCGGGGACGCTCGTGGCCTTTCTCGGCATCTTCGGCTACGGGCTCTTTGCGGCGACCCTCGTGCCGAGCCTGGCGATCGGGCTCAACTGGAAGGGTGCCACCCGGGAGGGGGCCATTGCCTCCATCGCGACCGGGCTCGTGCTCACCCTGATGGTCGAGACGCTCGTGTACTTCAGGGTCTTCTCGCTACCGGTCGGCGTATCCACCAGCGGCCTGTCGCTCATTCTCTCGGTCCTGGTGTTCTTCGCCGTGTCCCGGCTCACGCGCGCTCGCGCCGCGACGCAGCTGGCGCCGGATGTGGCGCTCGTGATGGAAGTGTAGCGAATCGGAATTCCGATTCGTAGTTACTTGAGGAGTGCCTTCGCAATCGTCTGCAGCTGCATGTTGGAAGTTCCCTCGTAGATCGCCCCGATCTTGGCGTCACGATAGAACTTCTCCACCGGATAATCCTTGGTGTAGCCGCAGCCGCCCAGGAGCTCCACCGCGAGCGACGTGACGTGCTGGCAGACCTGCGAGGCAAACAGCTTGGCCATCGCCCCGGTAACCGCGATGTCGTGCCCGGCGTCCTTCAGTCGCGTGGCGTTGTACACCATCAGGCGCGCCGCCTCGAGCTCCGTGGCCGCCTGCGCCACCTGGAACTGGATGCCCTGGAACTCGCTGAGCGCCCTGCCGAATTGCTTGCGCTCCTTGAGGTACGCCACCGCGGCGTCGAGCGCTCCCTGCGCGTTGCCGATCATCTGCGCGCCAATGCCGATGCGTCCCTCGTTCAGCGTCTCGATGGCGATCTTGTAGCCCTGGCCCACGGGGCCGAGCACGTTGGCCGCCGGCACCGGAACGTTGTCGAGGATCAGCTCGGTGGTGCTCGACGCGCGGATGCCGAGCTTGTCTTCCTTCTTGCCCGCCGAGAAGCCGCTGAACCCGCGCTCGACGAGGAACGCCGTGATCCCCTTGTAGCCCTTCGACGGGTCGACGGTGGCGAACACGATGAAGAAACCGGCCTCGGCGCCGTTGGTGATCCACATCTTGCGGCCGTTCAGCACCCACGAGCCGTCGCTCTGCTGCGTGGCGCGCGTCTGCAGGGCAAACGCGTCGCTGCCGGAGGATGCCTCGGAGAGCGCGTAGGCGCCCACCAGGCTGCCGCACAGCTTCGGCAGGTAGCGCGCCTTCTGCTCGTCGTTGGCGTACGAGAGCATCGGGAAGAGGATGAGCGTGTTCTGCACGTCCACCATGATGGCCGCGGCCGCGTCGGCCTTGCTGATCTCCTCCACCGCGATGGTCACCATCATCAATGAACCACCGGCTCCCCCGTACTCCTCCGGCACCTGGATGCCCATCAGGCCCATTTCGAAATACTTGGGGATGAGCGTGGGGTCGAGCTTGGCCGCGCGTTCCATGTCCTGCACGCGCGGACGCACTTCGCCGTTGGTGAAATCAGCGACGGCATCGCGAAAGGCGACCTCGTCGTCGGTGAGCACCGTCAGCGGGGGGCGCTGGGGCAGGGCGTCGTTGGTCATGCCGAGAATCTAACCCCTTCAGCCGCCGCGCACTCAGGCCCGATGTTCCCGGTGCATGGCAACCGGGATGCGGCGGTTTCCGAAGGGATGATCGAACACCCCGAAGCGTCCGGCGATGGCCGCGCCGCAGTGCGGGCAGTGTCCATCGGGCGTCAGGCGGTAATCGTCGATGGCATACCAGTCGCGCACGATCAACGGCTCCGTGCAGTCCGGGCACGAGGTGGTGCCGCCCGCCGTATCGTGCACGTTGCCGGTGTAGACGTGATGCAGGCCTGCATTCAGCGCGATGCGGCGCGCCCGCGACAGCGTGGAGGAGGGCGTCGGCGGCAGCTCCCTCATTTTCCAGTCGGGGTGGAAGGCCGAGAAATGCAGCGGGACGTCGGGTCCGAGTTCGCGCAGGATCCACCGGCTCATCGCCTCGATCTCGGCGTCGGAATCGTTGCGGCCCGGTATCAGCAGCGTGGTGATCTCGAACCAGACGCTGGTCTCGCGCTTCAGGTAGACCAGCGTGTCGAGCACGGGCTGCAGGTGCGCGCCACTCAGCCGGACATAGAAATCCTCGGTGAAGGCCTTCAGGTCGACGTTGGCGGCGTCCATCTTCGCGTAGAACTCGCGCCGTGGCTCGGCGTGCATGTAGCCGGCGGTCACCGCCACGGTCTTGATGCCGAGCGCATGACAGGCGTCCGCTACATCCATCGCATATTCGGCAAAGATCACCGGGTCATTGTAGGTGAAGGCCACACTCGCGCAACCGCTCTTGGCAGCGGCGGCGGCGATTTCGTCCGGCATGGCCCGGTCCACCAGCGTGTCGGTCTCGCGCGACTTGGAAATATCCCAGTTCTGGCAAAACTTGCACGCCAGGTTGCAGCCGGCGGTGCCAAAGGAAAACACCGACGTTCCCGGGTAGAAGTGATTCAGGGGCTTCTTCTCGATGGGATCGACGCAGAAGCCGGATGAGCGGCCATAGGTGGTGAGCACCATCCTGCCGCCTTCCATCTTGCGCACGAAGCACATGCCGCGCTGGCCCTCATGCAGCCGGCAGTCGCGCGGGCAGAGGTCACACTGGATGCGGCCGTCCGGCAGCGCATGCCACCAGCGAGCCTGGTATTCCGATTCGGGAAGGCTCATGCAGCGTCCTCCTTCCACTTGTCGACGGTGAAGCGCGACAGCCGCACACCCTCGGCCCAGAAGTTCATCGACAAGCCGGCCTTGCGCTTCAGGTGCGCCAGGAATGCGGCCGGTTCGGGCAACTGCTCCCACACCTGCGGCAGGAAGGTGCTGCGATGGCGCCCATATTCGAACACCACACCATCGACATGCGGTCGCAGCGCCGCAAGCGCCGCGGCTTCGTCCTTCACCGCCATCACTTCGGTCGGTGACAGCAGCGATACCTCGACGCGAATGTCGCCGAACTCCGCCCGTTGCAGCGGAAGAAACCGGGGGTCATGAAAAGCCGCCGCGACGGCGTTGTCCCTCACATCCTCTCCCAGCGGGCGGGACGCCTCCACCGAGCCGATGCAGCCGCGCAGTTCGCCCTGAATGGTGAGAGTGACGAAGGTCGCACCGGGTTCGGCCAGCCAGTCAGGCTCGGTCAATCGCGGCATTTCATGGCCCAGTGCCGTGCCGATCGCGGAGCGGGCCAGTTTCAGCAGGGTCGCGCCCCTGTCCGCATCGAACGGGTCCGGATCGGCATCGGCCAAGAATGCAAATGACGCATAACCCACCACCCGCTCAGCGTCGCCGGCGGTTTGGCTGGAATTGCGCACGTCCAGCTTGACCGCACGCAGTCCATGCCGCTGTGCCGCCAGCATCAGGCCGTTGATCGGCGTGGCGCCGCAGGCGTGGTCGTGGTCGATGTGTGAATCGAGGGTCATGATGGCGGCCACAGTCTTGCCGTCCACCTTGCGGGCGGCGTCGTCGGGCAGGTAGTGCGACAGATCCGAGCTGATCACGATCAGTGTTTCGTCGCCGCCCCACACCATGTCCAGCACGTCGGCCACCTCGGCTGCGGTCGCTTCACCGACCACCAGCGGCAGCAATTCGAAGTCCCCCAGCACTTGCTGCAGAAAGGGAAGCTGCACCTCGAGTGAATGCTCCCTTGCGTGCGCCGCCGCACTGACGGTCACCTGCGGAAGTTCACTCAGCAGCTGCATGCCCGCCCGGTCCAGTTGCAGCTCCCCGAGTGGGGTGGCAAACCGATCTGCCTTGGGCAGTGCGAGACCGCGCACGTGCACGTGATGGGCTGGGCCGAGCAGCACCACGCGGCGAATGCGGCCACGCAGCGCCTCCAGCTGCGCGTAGGCGCTGGCGGCGACGGGACCCGAATAGACATAACCCGCATGCGGCACAATCAGCGCCTTGGGTGCGCGCGAGAGCCTGGCGCCTTCGGGGTGCGCCAGCAGGTCGGCAACCGTTTGGTCGAGCACTACAGGGTTGTCCGGATAGAACATTCCCGCCACGGCAGGGCGTCGAACGGTATTCATCTGGCACGACCTCGGCGATCAGCCATGCGTGTGTTTGGCTCGGTGGAACCCAAACCGCCATTGCGGCGGAAAGAGCCGCATTTGGACTGTAGTGCGGATCGCGGCCGATTGCCATATGCGCGGGGGTGGCGGCGCCTGTCCGTGCCCACGCGAGCCCCGCCGCCGGCACATGTCACGTGAACGGGCCTTCGACTCAGACGGGTTCGGTGACCGCCAGTTGCCCGCAACCGGCGCCAATGTCGATTCCGCGGCGTTGGCGGACGGTGCAAGGGATATTGAACTCTTCGGACAGAATGTGCTGGAACGCCCTGGCGGCGAGCGTCGGCGCCGGCGCGCCATCGTAGCCGGCGGTCGGGTTGAGTGGAATGAGATTGACTTGCGCGTCCAGGCCGTCGAGCAGTGTGCCGACGGCACGCGCGTGAGCAGGCGTGTCATTCTCCCCCGCAATGAGCGTCCACTCGTAGAAGATGCGCCGTCCCGTGGCCTCGCCATACGTGCGACAGGCGGCCATCAGCTCGTCCAGTGGCCACTTGCGTGCGACCAGCACGAGCGCCGCGCGTTCGGCTTGCGTTGCGGCGTGCAGCGACACGGCCAGCCGGAGCATTCGCTTCTCCGCGGCGAGGCGGAGTATGCCCGGCACCACACCGACGGTGCTGAGCGTAATGCGATCGGCGCCAAGCGCGAGGCCGGCATTGTCGCGGAGGATGTCGATGGCGTGCATCACCGCCTCGTAATTGTGCAGCGGTTCGCCCATGCCCATCAGCACGACGTTGCGCACGCGCCGCGCCGCGACGGGCACGACCTGCGGTGAGGCGAGCGCCGCGAGCTTCACCGCGCGGTCGACATGCACGACCTGGGCGACGATCTCTCCGGGGGTGAGGTGGCGCGTGAATCCCATCTGGCCGGTGGCACAGAAGACGCAGCCCATGGCGCAGCCGACCTGTGAACTCACGCAGGCCGTGACGCGGCCGGTGAAGCGCATCTTGACGGTCTCGACGCGCCGACCGTCGGTCAGGTCCAGCAGGAACTTGCGGGTGAAACCATCGGTCGAATCGGTGGTCAGCGCTGGTGGCAACACACCAACGGTGGCTTCGGCGCTCAGGCATGCCTGGAGCCTTGGCGGCAAGGCGGACATCTCGTCGATGGACGACACCTGCTGGACGTAGAGGTAGTTCCAGAGCGGTGCCACATGAACGGGATTGATGCCCCACTGCCCGAGACGCTCTCGAAGCTGTTCGCGGGTGAAGTCATAGAGATTGAGCGGTGCGATGGGCATGGTGGGTGCGAAACGATGGTCCATGGCGCAGCGGACTATGGCTTCTTCGGCCGTACCGCCGCGCTGGCGTCGCCGACGACCAGGGCGCGCACCGTCAGTCCGCGCGGCTCGACATACACGCCAAGCACCACCAGCGAGTCCACCCTTCCCGCGAGCGTCAGCACGCCGCCGACCGTCCGGTTGAGCCCCATCTCGATCAGGCGCGCGCTTCGCGCGACGACCGGTGCCGACGGCAGCCGCGCCCGTTGGCGAAAGAACCCGAGCAGGGCGTCGGAGCGCAGCCACGCGTAGGCCTTCAAGAGCTCGCTGCTTGTCGTGAGGTCGAAATCAAGGTCGCTGACGACAATCTGGTCGGTAGCCCGATTGAACCTCGGGGTGCCGACGAACTGCACATTGCCCACCGCGTCGCCCGTAAAGGCGACGGTCAGGGCGAGCCGCCCATTCGTGCTGCGGGTGGCGCTGAGCGCGCGCACGGTGACCGTTCGCCCTCCGATCGCCACCGTCTTGCCACCCAGCTCCGTTGTGAGCGCGCGCGAAGCGGTGCCGTAGTCCACCGTGCCCTCGAGCGAGACATGAAAGCCCGCAGTGCCGGAGTCATTGCCGAGCGGCGGGAGTGGCGGCACCAGGCGACTGGGGCGTGGTCCCGTCACGATGACCGGAAACGCGTCGAGGCCCGCGGCCACGTTGAGCAGACGTCGTTCGCCGGCGAAGCCCTTGAGGCGCAGTTGCTGCGGCTGCAGCAGCAGCCAGACACCGTCGGTAAGCCGGATCGGCTCGTTGAGATGATTCCACCACCCGCTGGCCTGGTCGGTCAGGTTCACGGCGCCGACCTTGGCATCGATGGCGCTCAGGTGCGCCTCGATCCCCTTCCGCGCCGCGTCGATCACCTGCCCGGTGACGTCGATCGACAGGAAGCTGATGCGGCAGCGGTCGCGCGCGGCTTCCGACGCGGGGGCAAGGCTCGCGATGCGCGCCCTCGACCGAAGGTGCCAATTCGGCGTCAGCGTGAGCGGGGTCACGAGTTCGGCGACAATCCGCGGACGGGCATCGTCCGCACCGCAACTGGCGCCGAGTGTCGGCCCGAAGGGCGGCTTGTAGAACCCGCGCGCCGTGTACGCGAGCGTGGTGCGCAGGTGCACTTCGGCGCCGTGGGCGAACGCCGTGAACGGGCCGCGGGTGGCGGCGTACGCATAGTGCTTGCTGTTGCCATCGCCGACGCGCTTCACCTCGGCGAGCGAACCGAACGTCTTCGGCACGACTCGCTCGACCGTCTTGAGCACGTCGGTGAAATCGTAGGCGAGCGGTACGTCGAACCTCGACAGGGTCGGCGCGGGAGGCGTCGGCGCCGTGCCGGCCGGCGGCGCGCTGGCCGCAGGGCGTGTGCGCGACTCTTCTGCACGCTCCTTGCCGCACGCGAGCGCGGCGACTGCGAGAAGCGCGAGAACGGTGGCCGGCGCGAACGGACTCACGATCGCCGCGTGATGCGTGCTACCTCGTCGGGACAGGAATCTCAATCGCAGGGGGGTGGGACGTGAGAGGAGTATGGTGCAACTCCAGGCCGGTCGCCACGGCGGCAGGCCTGTCGGCTACCTCGTGGTCCGTGGTCTCAGCCTGAGTTCGTGACCGCGGCTGCGTCAACTGCGATCCTGCGCCGGCCGCATCTCCTCGCGTTCCCGCGCAATCGCCGCCTGCGGAGTGAGTCCACCGCAGCTCGCGTTTGGCGCGTGCGCCCATTCGCGCTGCCGCGCCATCGCCTGGGCGAGAACATCACGTGGTGCGGTAGTCCCCACGCGAATCGCCTCGTCACGCGACACGATCCACAGGCGATGCGCGTCGCGGTTGAGCGCGAACTCGACAAGCCCCATGGTGCGTCCCCACTCGATGCCGCCTTGCGAGTCGCTGACTGGAATCAGGATGCGATCCGTGAGATCCTGTACGTGCGGCGCCTGCCACGCCTGGACGTCCGCGTCCCAGAAGAAACCTCCGGGGAAGCTCTCCCATCGGATCTCGAACGTCACCACATCGCCGAGGATGGGCCACGCCCACGGACACAGCACACCCTCGTGCTCTTCGAGAAACACGAAGAACTTGCGAAGCCCGACGAGCAGGCGCCGCGCGTCCACCATTGATCCGGCCACCTTGCGCGGGTACCAGTCGTACACGAAGCTCCGCAATTCGAATTCGCTGATGGCGGTGACGGGCTTGCGGCTCGTGTACGCACACAATTCGACGAGCAATCGCGCCGCATCGGCGTGGCGGCGTACGGTAGCGTCCGACGGAGGCTTGCCGCGGAGCGGCTTGCGAAGCCAGGCGCGGAAGCGGGTCAGCGTGCGGTTGACGCTGCGCCCGGCGCTCTCCTCGTCGAGCGCCGCGAGCGGCGTCGCGCCCGGGCCCTCGGGGCCGGCGGGCGTGAGCAGCAGAGGTGGCGGAAAGTCCTCGTACTGCTCCGCTTCGAGTGCGAGCGAGCAGGTCGTGCCCGTGTCATGGTCCGTCCAGTCGACTTCCGCGGTATCCCGCAGGGCGCCGGCAAACACCGGCGCGCACTCCTCGACGAATCGCGGAACACTCTCGAGCGCGGCGATGAGATCCTCGAAGTCGTGCCGCCGAATGCCGCCGCCGGGTGTATTGAGCACCGAGAGCGTTGGATACGCGTTCGGTCCCGCAATCTCCCAGCCTGCATTCTTTATCTCGGCGCGCATGGGCCGCGGGAGTTCGGCACGCGTGTTGTAAAGAAGCGAAAGGATTGTGCCGTGCATTCCTTCAAACGCCGTCGAAGGAGTTGCCGCCGGATCGCGCGCGAACATCAGGTCAAGGTCGGCGATGTCGTGATAGAGGGCCAGTCCGGTTACCTGTCCGGCCGCGCCGAGGACCACGGCTGCCCACGTGTGTCCCCCGGAAGGCGTGACGATGATCGGCCTCTCGTTCGCGGTTATCCTCCAGGGCGCGGCGCGATGGAACGCCGCCGCCGCGCGAAACAGCCGTGCCGTGAGGTCAGCCGGCATTCCCCACCCCGCCCACATGTCGGGTTGGGATCGCAGCTGATGCAATGGGACGATGCCGCCATACATGTGCGCGAACATGCTGCGCAGTGCGTCGGCCACACCGGGAAGCTCGTCCTCGCTGACAATCAGAATGCCATGCGACAATAGCTCACGCCCGAGCGGTTCGACGAGCGCCGGATAGCGAATCGCCACGCGCGTCGGGGTGACGCCCGCGCTGTCCACGGCAGCCAGGACTTGGCGCGCGAGGAGAACCGCGAGCTCGTCCGGTTCGGCGCCCGGGCGGCTCACCACCTCGCTCCCCAGCACAAACGGCGGCGCGACCACCAGGATCACGGCGGGGCGCGCGGCGAGATCGTTCTCGAACGACGAGGGAAGAGGCACGATGTCGAGTTCCCACGCGCGACTCAGCGCCGAGGGCGGCGGCAAATTCAAAACCCGGTCGCGCGCGACCGCCGGAGCGCTCGCGAGGAGGCGCAGCCGCGGCGAGCCCGCAGCCTCGCGGTCGCTCGCCTCGTGACATTTCTTGTACTTGCGCCCCGATCCGCAGTGGCAGGGGTCGTTGCGTCCCGGAAGGTCGTTCATCTCGACAGAAGTTGGACAGGATGTTGCGGCATCGTGCCTCCGTCGCAGTCAGCCACTGCGGCGCTGAAGGGGCATCTTGCTACGCGGAATCTACCGTGTTCCATCCCCCGGACTACGCCTTGAACACCTCGAGAGCCAACTCCACCTTGCCGAATGGCGCCGACACCTGCACCCCCTGCACGGCCTCGCGTACGCGCGCCAGCATCTCGCGGGCAATGGCGATGCCCTCGGCCACCGCGTGCTCCTTGGACTTCTCGTTGGCGCGGCGCATCCGGTCGATGACCTCGGCCGGCACGGTCACCCCGGGCACTTCGTTGGCGAGGAACTCGGCGTTGCGCACCGACACCAGCGGCCAGATGCCGGCGATCACGGGAATACGCGTTCCCTCCACCCTGCGAAGGAAACTCTCGAGCTGCGCCGGGTCGAACACAGGCTGTGTCACGGCAAACTCGGCGCCGGCGTCCACCTTCCAGGCGAAGCGCTTGAGCTCGTGCTCGATGTCGATGGCCACCGGGTTCACGCCCACGCCGATCACGTAGCGCGTGGGGGCGCCAATGGCGTTGCCGCCGGGGTCGAGGCCGTGGTTGAGCCTGCTCACGAGGTTCGTCAGCCCGATCGCATCGATGTCGAACACCGCCGTGGCATCCGGATACGGCCCCATCTTGGGCGGGTCGCCCGTCACCAGCAGCACGTTATGCAGCCCGAGCGCCGAGGCGCCCAGCAGGTCGGACAACATGCCGAGCAGATTGCGGTCACGGCAGGCGTAGTGCGTCACCGTCTCGATGCCGCACTGCTGCTCGATGAGCACGCTGGTGGCGA
>Ga0209014_10000627_pt1 | contig 20638 bp, 15 predicted proteins | sample BarGraNGADG00212_FD_184491 | JGI IMG/M metagenome (GOLD analysis project Ga0209014, IMG submission 184491) | Arctic peat soil microbial communities from Barrow, Alaska - Barrow Graham LP Ref core NGADG0002-212 (SPAdes) (version 2) | ecosystem: Environmental > Terrestrial > Soil > Wetlands >...
CGGGCGATCGCCGATCAGCTCGGCCATGCCAAACCGAGCGTTACAACAGACGTGTACCTCGGGCGCAAGATCGCAAGTCAAGAGGCAGCCGACGCCTTGGGTGTCATCGGCTAATGCGCCCCGATCCATGCGGCGCCCGTTGCCGCTCTCGCAGCAGACCCAAACGGGATGTGGGCACGGCTCACGCAACACCAACGGGCTGACGGCACGACGGCTCGACGGCACGACGACTTCACTCGCTTCGTCGAGACGAACACGGCCTGTAAGCCGCACTGAAGTTGGGCGGCGAAGACAACGACCCCTTCGTTTGCGGCTGGTGAAACGGATTCTTTGCGCTCAATGTGGGCATACCCGGATCGGGGTGTCCAAAGGCTCTTGCCATGCCAGGCGAACGTCGATTGGCGTTAAGCCGAGGTGATCCGCCTCGCTACCTGGTTAAACAGAGCTTCGTCGGCGTGGAGAAGGTCGACGAGTGTGCGTATGACCTCGCTCTTATCGACCTTGCGATCGGCATGACGCCGTAGCTTCAGCAGATCCTCATCCAGCTCGGTGGCGACTTTGGTCGTGAGCAGCACGGTGTACTTGCTCATGCGCTCCCCCGCCGAACCTGGCGTCGGGGTCGGCGCACTGCGCTTTGCCGCGGTTGCAGCGAAGCGGTTGGACTGTGCCCCCCCGGCCATCAGACCCGACTCCCCATCAACTCACCAAGCACGTCCTCGTACTCGCCGGGGTCCCGAATCACTGTGCCCCACACATTGGCATACGTCTCTAGGAGGCTCACCTGCGCGTCGAGTAGAGGTAGACCTTGGGTGGCCAAGCCAGCCCGAGCATCGCGAGCCGAGTTGGTGCCAACCCGTACCTTCGTCAGCAGTAGGTGCGTCGCAACCACGTGGATGGCGGCCAAGTCGTCCGCCATCTGCAAGACCCGCCCCAACTCCCGCACGTCCATGAGACTCGGGGCGAAGGGCACGACCAGGTGGTCAGTGACCATGAGCGCCTGGCGCAAGATCGGGTCGTCCTCGGTGGCCGATCGGCCGGTGTCGATGACGATGTGGGCGTAGTCGCCAGCGACTTCCTTCACCCGCTTGGCGAGGTCTCTGGTCGCCCACTGCACCACCGCGGCGGGGAAGTCCTCGCCCGCCTCCTCGGACCAACTCAAGATCGACCCCTGAGGGTCGGCGTCGACGATGAGCGTGCGCCCGCTGCGGGCAAACAGGGAAGCCAAGTAGACGGCACTGGTGGACTTACCCACGCCCCCCTTCTTGTTGCCGAGAGTCAAGATCATTGGTTCGTACCATAGCCGAAGTGACGGTAGGACGTTGTGACGGCATGCCGTCAGGACGGTAGAAGTTCGGGATCAACGCAAGTCACTTGTCGTTGGTGGCGGCGCAATCGCCCGCCGCGTTCGCTCTAGCGGCCAACAGGCCAGCCCTTCGAGAAACCGGCACACTCCTGGCACGTAACGATCAGGGTCGGGCGGTTTGTGTCGATCATGAACTGTCATGACTAGAAGATGGATTGCGACCGCCCTCAGCGTGCTGATCATCCTGGCGACGTTGGTCGCCGGGCCAGTTCACCCTGCCTCGGCGACCCTGGCCACGGTGCAGGTCGTCACTGGGGCCTATCACACGTGCGCTCTCGCTCCGTCGGGTCAGGCTTACTGCTGGGGGCTCAACGGCAACGGCCAACTGGGCGACAACACCAACACCGAGCGCCACACGCCGGTGGCGGTGCAACAAGGTGGAGTGACGTTCACTTCGATCAGCGCTGGCGGCTGGCACACGTGCGGGCTCACCAGCGCCGGCGCTGCGTGGTGCTGGGGCTACAACGGCACCGGTCAGCTCGGCGACAACACCACGACCGAGCGCGACATCCCGGTGGCGGTGCAGCAAGGGGGGGTGACGTTCACATCGATTACCGCCGGATGGGCTCACACCTGCGGGCTCACCAGCGCCGGCACCGCCTACTGCTGGGGTCGCAACGACTGGGGTCCGGTGGGCGACAACACCACCACCGACCGGCACACCCCCGTAGCGGTGCAGCAGGGCGGTGTGACGTTCGCCTCGATTACGTCTGGCCGCTGGCACACCTGCGGGCTCACCAGCGCTGGCGCCGCCTACTGCTGGGGTTGGAACGTGAACGGCCAGCTGGGCGACAACACCACGACCGATGAGCACGTCCCAGTAGCGGTGCAACAGGGAGGGGTGACGTTCGCCTCGATGGCCGCCGGTGGCTACAACACGTGCGGGCTCACGAGCGCCGGCGCTGCCTGGTGCTGGGGTTGGAACGGCGAGGGTGAGTTGGGAGACAACACGATCACCGACCGACACACGCCAGTGGCGGTGCAACAGGGAGGTGCGACCTTTGCCTCGATCACCACCGGCGGGTCGCACACCTGCGGGCTGACCGGCGCCGGCGCCGCCTACTGCTGGGGCCAGAACGCCTACAGCCAGCTGGGGGACAACACCATCACCGACCGACACACGCCAGTGGCAGTTGGGGGCGGCCTCACCTGGGCAACGGTCGTCAGCTCGGAGGCGGCCAGCCACATCTGCGCCGTCAAGTTGTCGTCCCAGGTGATCTACTGCTGGGGCCTCAACGACCACGGCCAGTTGGGCGACCGGACCACGACCGACCGCTCCTCCCCCGTCCAGGCCTGGTATCTCGTTACCGTCGGAGACGTGGCCGTGTCGCTCTCGATGGACCCCATACTGACCTTTACGGTCAGCGCGGTGACTGGCGCGCTCAGTTGCGGCGACGCGACAACGACGGTGGCGTCGGGAACCAACACCGTGAACCTCGGCCACATGTCCTCGACGACAGCGCACCCGATTGGCGGCCAGAGCCTCAACGTCGCCACCAACGCTGCCAGCGGCTACACCGTCTCCATCTCATACAGCGCAGCCATGTCTGGGGCCAGTTCCGGTCACCCCTTCGCCAACGTGGGTGGAACGAACGCCAGCCCAGTGGTCTGGCCTGCCAACAACACCGAGGCCTTCGGCTACACGACCGAGTCAAGCTCGCTCAGCGGCACAGCCGGGCGGTTCCACTCCAACAAGTGGGCGTCGCTGACGGCTAGTGGTCAAGAGATCATGCGCAACACGACAACTCCTGGCGTCGCCGGTGACACGAATTGCATTGCCTTCCAGGCGTCCGAGGCAGCCAACACTCCGGCCGACGCCGCCTACACGACGACCGTCCTCTACAGCGTGGCCCCACTGTTCTGACCCCCCTCGGTGCGCTTCGGGCACCTCTGCTGGTGTGTGCCGCCGGCCAGGCCAGCTCCGACGGTCCAGGGGAGTCGTGATTCGTCTAGCACCGACCTCCTGGCCTCTGGCAACGTGGGGTTCGTAGGGAGAGGGTTTTCTATCGCTGGCTCCTGTTCCGCTTGAGAACACTTAGTTGGCCTCAGGTGGGCACGGACTTCGTCGATACGGGAGCGGTCGAGGACCCACGGTTCAGGTGTCTCATCTTCTTCGGGAGGTGTCACCAACGTTGGCACAACGGCACCCCGTTCACGAGGACCCACAAGTGCTCCGCCTCCCGACGTCAATGTTGGCCAGTGTTTCGCTAACGCGGCAGCCGTGAGGGTTGCATTTGGCCAGCGCGTGCGAAATGTCGCTGATCGGTTCTGTACCTGCTCGGGTGTAGCCCCGACGGCACTGAGATCGGAAATGGCTTTGTTCAGGCTTCCCATAGCCGACCGGGTAACGCTCGATGGGTCCATACCGCAAGCCTCCAAGACAGCGCCCCGCAGGCCCGCCCCCGCCTCTTGTGTGCCCTTGTCCTCGGGCTGGCGCTCTTCTGCCTTGCTCGGTTCTCCTTTTGAAAGATCCTCCTCGGCCTTCTGCGAAGCAGAAGGCAAGAGAGTTCTTTCAGTCTTCAGTAAGTCAGTTTCTATATGTCGTGCAGTCTCCGAACGTTCGGTCCTTCGGTCGTTCGGAGACTGCACAGTCGAGGATTGTGGTTGTCTCGACACGCTACGTGAGAAATCGTCTACGGGCTGGGAAGTGGGGCGTTCTCGAACAACCCACTCCCATGTTGTGAGATTCGAGCCTGGCGCTGTGTTCTTCTGGCGAACGACATAGCCGAAGTGCTCCAGTTCTTCCACGGTGTCGCGGACAACGTATTTCCCGTCAGGCCCCTGCTTTGCCAGCCGCTCAAGCGACGTTACCCAGTCGTCTGGCTTGTCGAGCAGCCAGATCAGGAGACCTCTTGCTCGCCACGAAAGTTGGCAGTCGTTGATGGTCCGGCGATCAATGGATGTGAACCGATCGCGTCGTTCCACTCGGATGGCGGTCATGAGGCACCTGAGGCGAAGGTCAGGGTGTTATCAACAGAATGAGACAAGGCAAACTCCTAGGTCAGTAGTTGGTGGGTTTTGAGCCACCAACACGACCTCGGGACCGCAAATGCGGGCACACAAGACCAGGCCTCGATATACTGTGGACAATTCGACGTTCACAGCGAAGCCGGTGATGGTGGCTCAGTTGATAAGACACAGAAAGGTCGGGGTTAGGTCCCCGGCCTTTCGCATGTCTGGGGTTGGGAAACCTCCAGTAGCTCCTCCTCGTGCTTACGGGCTACGGCAAGAGCACTACGTAGAACGTCGCTGCGGGTGCCGCCAACTTGGCGCCAAATCTCATCGAACCAAGTCGCCTGGTCAAGCTCAAGTCGTCCTGTGATGTGGGGAGCATCGCCCCCTACTGGGTTCAATGGTTTCTGCGACATGCGAATACGCTCGCGCACTTTGAAGGCCAAGTGGTGGATACCCCGCGCAATCCGCCGCGGCGAGCCGTCAGGCGAGCAGCGGCCCGCCGAAATTACAGAATCCGCCCATTGCCAAGCGAGGCCGCTCGAGGTTCCACAAGCCCGAACGGCCACGCCTCAACTTGAGCGGGCTTGACCCGCTCGTCCTACCCTTTCGCCTGCTTGGGGCTACGGGGTAGAACCGTGGCGGCTGCCAACACTCGCCGGTTGGTGTGTGCTCGCCCGCATACAGAGCCGTCGCAGCCGTCGCAGGCGACGAGCGGGGAGACAGCCTCCGGGAGGGAAGCCCCCTCGAAGGTCATCTGAATGAAGGCGGCGACGTCGCCCACCCACTTGTCGGGATACCGGCGCAGCTGGCGCCGGGCGAGCTCGTCCCAGTCGCCCGCCGCGGCGAGCGCCCTGCAACGCGAGCAGAGCCGCCCACCGGTGCCGAGGTGGACCCAGCCCCCGGCACGCTTGCAGTAGTTGCAACGGGTGGCGCCCATCACAGCGCCGCCCGACCGGGAAGGTTCGCCTCTGACGCACGGCGGGGGGTCCAGTAACAATCACGCTCGATGATGAGCAGGCCCTGGTGAGCAATGAGCGTCTCAAGTTCCTTGAGATCGACATATCCCCATTCGGCCATATCTGGATCACCCAGGCAGGCGTAGCCAAACCCGATCTGATTCTCGGGGTCGTACTCTGCTAGCCACCAGTCACACGCTCCGCCGAAGTAGTGCAGGTGGATCACTTTGTCGGCCAGTGCGATCTCGTCCGTCGCATAGGTGCGAGGAACTTTGACCAGTTGCGCCGGTGACGGATAGAAACGATGGCCTCGACGGACTCGATTCACCTCTTGAGGGTCTAAAGTCGGATTAGTAGACAAGATTCTCCTTGTGTGCTCGCGCCTCCGACCGGTTCAAGCGGTGCGGGGGCTTTTGTTCGGAACGAACGGGGATGCCCGTTCTTTTTGGGCAGCGCCGGCGAAGCCCTAAATCCGCCAACGAGCAGTCGCGTCAAGCAAGCGGACGGAAGTTGTCGCTACCGGAGTCGAAAAGAGAGAGCGGCCGGCGCGAAGCGTCGGTCACCGAAATTGCCGGTGCGAGAAGTTCAGGGAGACGCTTGACGCGGTTGCGACTGGCGGTAGCGGTAGGACCGCGTCAGCGGGCCTCGGTGGCCGAAGGCCGCCGCTCCTCCACCGACCAGACCTGGTACCGCCGTGAGCACCCAGTACCGGCTCGCTACGGGCGAAGCCGTAAGGGGAAGGGCGGCCGCGGCACGCGGTCTCGACACGCTCGATCAGTGCCCTACCGCCGCCGAGGGAGCGCGTTAGCGCGCCCGAGGCGGCCGGCCGAGTTCCGCCCGAGAACTACAAACCTGGGCCGGGCGGAACCGCCCCGGCGCAGCGCGCACCAGGAGCGGCCCACCCCGCAGGCCAAGGGGGACTCAGTCCCCCGGAGGCGGCTCGTCCCCGCACGCCAGACGCTCTACGTCCGCCAGCTCGTAGCCGCAAGCCCCCAGGAAGCCGAGATACCGGGCCGTTGCCTCGCTTACGCTGCGCCAGGAGTGGGTCCCGGTGGCCTGTTCGTAGGCAGCGAGCACCAGGCCAAGGCTGATGACTTGCGCCCGGCTGTCCGTGGCGGTCGCTACTGTCCCGGCGAGCGTCCTCGAAGAGCCCCCGAGTAGCCGGTGAGCCAGCAGGTGTGGCGACTCCAAGGCTTTGCGCATGTCGTAGTCGGCTCGGGCCAGCGACCCGGCGACGAAGGCAGCTGCACCTTTCGGGGCCGTCTTGCGGGTGAGAAACCGGGCCAGCCAGTCTTTTCGCACGGCCGCAGCAGACCGCCACGCGGCATTGTTAGCCACGACCCGGCGCCGTTCAGCGTTCGCTGCCTCTCGTTGCTCATCGGTCTGAGCAGGACGGGGAGCCACCGGGCGATCCCAACGACGCCGGTGGCCGTTGGCAGGAGGGTCGGTGCAGACGTAGGTAGTCACGTACTCGACATGGCCCTGACGGACGCCCTCGACGAGGTCGTCGTCCGCCTCGTCCTCGTCGTCGTCCTTGCTGTCGTCCACCCATTGCGATTCCACGTAGGCGGCGTGACCCGGACAGGTTGCGTGGTCCTTGACGCTGATCTCTTCGCCCGTCCCACTGACGAGCCGAATTAGCTCTATGGCGGGACCGCTCCATGAAGGGCGGTCAACGACTCGCACGCCCGCCTCCGTAAGAGCGTTAGCCACCTTGGCGATGCCGGCCGCTTCGGCTCGCTCGTCCCGTAAGCGCTGGGCCAGGTGTTCGAAGCCACCATCACGAGCCGCCTTGACCAGCGCCTTGACCGATTCGGGGTTGCCCTCGTTCTCAGCGATCGCCGCAGCGTGGGCGAGGGTTAGGAAGTCGTAACGGCCGGCGACTGCGTGAGCGACCTCGCTCCCGGCCACGGCCAGGGCGGCGTCTACGTCGCCTCGCTTGGTCTTGGTTCGCTTGGCTATCTGAGCAGCACTCACCCCGAACGCCGAGAGCTGGGTGAACACGTCCACACGCTCGGCCGTGCTCAAGGCCGTTCTGTGTTCGTTCTCTGCGTACGCGCCGACCAGACGATCAACCTCGGCAGCGTCGTCGGTGGCCTCGTCTGCCACCACCACGACCGCCACGTTGGCATGGCCCGCCTCGATAGCGGCGAGGGTGCGCCGGTGCCCGTAGCGGACCCGTAGTGAACCCTCAGCCGTGCGTACGGCCACGATCGGGACGAGAACGCCAAGATCACGGATACTGGCGATGAACTCTCGGTCGAGCCGAGCGTCCTGGCGCACGTTGCGATCGACCAGCAGCGTGGCCGGATCGACGTAGTCGATCATAGCCGCTCCATTGATCGGACCAGCGTTTGTTGGTTCTAAGATGGGGTTAGTGGACAAGACAACTCCTTGTTGCTCATGCCTCCGACCGCGGAAACGGTGCGGGGGCTTTTGTTTGAGTGGGTTTTGGCCTTCCCTTCGGGAAGGCGCTCGGCCCCGTGCCGAGCGCTTGAAAAGCGCCAAGACCCGAGCGACAAGGGGTCAAGCAAGCGGAGAGAACTTGTCGCTGGCGGAGTTGAAAAGGGAACGGGCGAGCGCAGCGAGCGCCGAAAATGCCGCCGCGAGAAGTTCTCGGAGACGCTTGACGCCGCCAGAGCCGGGGCTTACCAGGACCGCGGAGCGGGCCTCGGCGGCCGAAGGACGCCGGTTGCCCACCGACGATCCACTTGGCTGTCCCGCCGTCTGGTCAGACCGAGGCCATGAGCGTCGTCGAGGGGGTCCCCCGGTCAGCCTGTGCAAGCGACGGGCGGCGTCGGACTAACAGCCTGCGCGGCAACAAGCACCGGCACGTCGACGTGGCCCGGTCACCCGTACCCGTGGCTCGAAAATTGAGCACAGCAATCTGACTCGAGTACTTGACGGTCCGGCACACAAGGGCGCAAAGTGGACAAATACCAAGGCAAGTTCCCAGACGGGGGCCTGCCCGCTGTATCAGAGCAGGCAGGTCCCCTTGATCGCCCCATGGAGGCGACCCATGTCCAGCCTGCCCGCCGAATCCGCCGAAGCCACCCCCGCCCCCGCCGCCATCTCCTCGATAGACCCGGAGGATCAGGTGCTCACCGCGGAGGAACTCCAGTACGCCCCGCTCATAGCAAAGCTGCGGGAGTGGAACCTCGCCTACCGCATCGACCAGGAGTTCCCGCTCGACCAGGTCGAACGAGCCAAGGCGGCTCAGGTGCGCTCAGTAGCGAACATCGCCCCGTCACAGCGGGTCGAGGAGTTCCGCCAGCAAATGGCGAACGGGGCGATGTTCCCGCCCGTGCTGCTGCGCGAGACGGGCGGTAACCCGCTGCTCATCGACGGGAACACCCGCCTCGCCGCCGCCAAGAAGATCGGCCGCAAGACGTTCCCGGCGATCATCGTGGACACCCGTACGCCGACGATGGCCCGAATCCTTGCCGCCGCTGTTAACCAGATGGGCGGTGAACGGCTACAGGCTGCCGAGGCGCACGAGGCCGCCATCCTGATGATGCAGAACGACTACCCGGACAGTGCGATCGGCCGTGAGCTGGGCCGTGACCTCTCCCAGGTGCGTCGCTGGCGCAGCCAGCAGGAGGTGTTGAAGCGCGCCGATGCGCTCGGGCTGACCGACCAGATCAACACGCTCAGCGCCGGCGCACAACGAAGGCTGGTCGACGTCCGCCACGATGAGCCGTTCGTCGAGCTGACGAGGCTCTTCGCGGACGTGCGCCCGAATGAGAAGCAGGCCCGAGAGATGGTCGCGCAGATCGTGTCGACCACGAGCGACGAAGCAGCATCCCAGGTGGTCCGGGAACTGCGCGAGGAGCTAGCGCCCGCCGGCCCGCCGCCGCACGCAGCGAACCGCCAGAGCAACTTGATCCCGCTCACGCACGCTGCGATGTCCAACCTGTTGAAGCTGGCCGGTCGACCGCACGAGGGCTTCGACCCGGCGAACCGCGTCGCAGAGGTTGCCCGGTGGCGCCAGGTCCGGGCGCTGTGCGACGAGATGCTCGGGGCCTTGGGTGGTGATGATGTGCGCCGATCGTGAGTACGGCGGCGCCGACGTCACCGGCGCCGATCCTGACCTTGTCTACGACGGTCGGCTAGTCAAGCGTCCGCCCGGCGCCAGCGAAGAGACCCAGGAGATCTACCGCCTGCTGCACGAGCACCCGGACGGCATGACGGTCGACCTGATCCACGACGGGCTGCGTGACGGGTGGATGGCGACCGACGTCTACCGGGCGTATGCGCAGAACCGCGAGACGGATCGGGCTAGGGCTCGTCAGTTCTACGTCGAGAAGAAGGGCGATGCGCGACGTAGAACTCAGAAGCCCCGTGATCGCCTGGAGTACGGCACGCCAGCCTTCAAGGAAGCAGCGCAGCGGTGGGCGATCACTAGGTCGCTCCTAGCCATGAAGCGGTGCGGCACAGCGCGCCGAGTTGGCGCCGGCCCCGAGGCCCGCTGGTTTGCTGGGCGTCCGCCAAGGGTGCCCGGCTCAAGACGAAGTCTCATCCCGTTCGACCCGGTCAAGTCTCGGGAGGTGCTGACCACCACCACGAGGACCCACGTCGACCGGGAACTCGTGAAGGCCGACCTGTTGGCCGTGCTGAACGACAAGCGGGTGAAGGGCAAGACCCGCGACCTAGTCCAGTCGGCGTACAACCGACTGTGCGGCCGCTCCTAGCGGGGTACCGCCGACCCGGATGGGGCTGGGGACTGGGGGCTCGGGTCGATGTTGCATCGAGGACCTGTTGAAGGCGTTCCGCTTCGCCGTGTGCTGCGCCGCGGTCCTACTGGTCCGCTTGTCGACGCCGGGCAACAGCCCCCTCATTCGTCTGAGGATGCAGCTACCGGCAACGTCGCCGCGATCTCGGCGAACTGGGCCAGCGCCGCCTCCAGATCCTCGACGATCTCGGCGGCGATCACGTCGGGCGCTGGCAGGTTATCCGTGTCCTCCAGCGACTCATCGCGCAGCCAGAAGATGTCCAGCGACGCCTTGTCGCGGGCCATCAGCTCCTCGTAGGAGAAGGGCCGAAACTGCTCGGTCTCCATCCGTTCCTGCCGGCTTGCCGGGTTGTAGCAAGCCACGAAGTCGTCGAGGTCAGCACGCTTGAGCATCCGTGTCTTCAACGTGAAGCTCTGGTTGGTGCGGAGGTCGTAAATCCACAGCTTCTTCGTCCAGGGGTTCTCTGACGGCGGCTTGCGGTCGAAAAACAGCACGTTGGCCTTCACGCCTCCGGCGTAGAAGATGCCCGTAGGCAGTCGCAGGAGAGTGTGGCAGTCGCACTGTTCGAGCATCCGGCGCCTGACCGTCTCACCGGCGCCACCCTCGAAGAGCACGTTGTCGGGCACGACGATCGCTGCCCGGCCATTGATCGTCAGCAGCGACCGGACGTGCTGCAGGAAGTTGAGCTGCTTGTTGCTGGTGGTCGCCCAAAAGTCCTCGCGCAGGTAGCTCATCTCCTCGCGCTCGGACTCACCCGCGGCGTTAATGACCTTGTACGAGGACTTCTTGCCGAACGGCGGATTGGTCAGCACCATGTCGAAGTGGTCGGACGGCGCCGACCGCAGCGCATCGTCGACAGTGACCAGGCTGTCGCCCTGAGGCGTACCGATGCCGTGAAGGAGGAGGTTCATCGCACAGAGCCGGGCTGTGGCGTCCACGATCTCCCAGCCTCGCAGTGCGTCGTCGCGGAGAAACTTCTTCTCGTCGCGGTCCAGTTCTGCTGACTTCATGTGCTCGTACGCGGACAGGAGGAATCCTCCGGTGCCCGCAGCCGGGTCGGCGACGCGATGACTCGCGGTCGGGCACATGACGTCGACGATTGACTGGATCAGCGGGCGCGGCGTGAAGTACTGCCCTGCGCCGGACTTGACGTCCTCGGCGTTCTTGGCGAGCAGTCCTTCGTAGGCGTCACCCTTGACGTCGGCGTCAAGCGTCATCCACTCCTCTTTGTCGATCATGTCGGACACGAGGCGCTTGAGCTTGGCGGGGTCTTGGATCTTGTTCTGGGCTTTGCGGAAGATGACTCCGAGCGTGCCAGGCTGCCTGCCCAATTCGACCAGGGTGTGACGATATTGGAGGTCGAGCGCGTCACCGTCGAGGCGGTGGAGCGTTTCCCAGTCCAGCCCCGCAGGCACAATGCTCTTGCGGTTGAACGGCGGCTTGGTCTGCTCGTCCGTCATCTTGAGGAAGAGCAAGAACGTCAGCTGTTCAATGTAGTCCTGGTACGAAAGGCCATCGTCGCGGAGCACGCTGCAGTAGTTCCATAACTTTTGGACAATGGCGCCGCTGTCGCTCATGCTGTGACCCTTGTGCGGCGGGTGCGGGTCATGGGGGCGCCATGGCCGTTGGACACTGCCCGCGCCGCCACGATGCGTTCGAGGAGAATGGATGCAGGTTCGTCGGTCGGATCCTGGGGTACGAGAGTTCCGGAGAATGCGGCAGAGAGGATCGAGGAACGGAGACGGTCGGACAGGATGGACTCACGCTCCACGTCACGCTCCAGCCTCCTGACTGCCATCAGTTGAAACTCGGCCTCGGTCATCAAGAGGTGTTGCATTGCTGCGGTCGGCAGCGGGATGCGAACGGAGCGCAGCTTTGCGAGACTGATGTTGTACTGACCCGCCGATGTAGCCGCGAGTTGCTCGAGGGCGACTCTCAAGTGCGGGGATGTCAGCGTGGCAACAAGGTATGCGGGATCCAGCACCTCGGAATTCACACGGAGCTGGATAAGATACGAGGCAAAGGCAAGAGGCTCACGGACGGGTGGCACTACAGCTGCCCTGCCGATCAGCGCCCGGCTACCGTTTGTCCGAACTACTAGAACGTCGCCGGTCGCGACGAGGGCGCTCGTCAGATCAACGTCTTGATCGACGGCACGCTTCATATCAGCCAGAGAGATGGAGCCCGATTGTACATTCGGAATTCTCAAAACTGGCAACCCTGGCGCGTCGTAGGAGCATTTCGTGGAGGATCCATAACGGCCGTGCACAAGCACGTCGCCCAACTTCACCCAGGGCAACTCTCTACCACTCGTGTCAAAGAGCAGAGCAGCGAGTATTGAAGCCCGCATCCGTTTGAGGTTCTGTCGGGCCCGCTGCAATGCTGCCACCCCAGCATCCAGCCGGGAAAACTGCTCCTCCATGGCAGCGACGATCCGCTCTTGTTCAGCTATGGGGGCAAGAGCAATCGGAACGGTTGTCGATAGTGGTCCGGACGAAATGCTCGCCTGGTTCACGTGATTGACGCACCGATGACGGAAGTAGCCCGACATCCACAGGTAGTGGAGGTGATGCGCGAGATAAGAGGGCATTATTCCGGTGGCGGGGGTGATCCGTGTCATGTGATTGGAAAAGGCCCAGTCCCGAGCATTCTGAATGACGGCCGTCTTTCCAATCAGCGCTGGACTATTGGTGTTGTTGAAAAGGACGTCACCCCCGGACAGGCGAGGACCGTCTTTATCCTCAACGTATTTCACGTCTGCTAGGTCGATGACTCCAGCCCGAGAAATGTTCATTGGTCGGAGATGGGGGACACCGCGGCCGTCTTGATTGTGTTTGCCACTAGGGAAGCCTGGTTGGACAACCTTGGACAGCTCACCCACATCGGCAACTGCCCAGGTCGAGGGTAGCCGGGTGAGATCCAAAGGGTAGTGCTGAAGGGCCGCAGAGAGAAACTTCACGCTGCCAGTACCCCGGTCAGTTCATCCATCAACGGTGACAAGCGCTCTCCAAACATCTGATATGCCCTGCCCAGACCTCCGTGCTCCACGAAAGGCGTGTAGTCGAATGAGTCGGGTGCGATACGCATTTCCGACGCAATGTTTTCCTTCATCCACGTTAGCCACTGCATCTGCTCAGGCGTGAAGGACGTGCCGTGCTGCTCTTGTGCGGCGAGCCACGCGGCAAAGCGGTTGTCCACCTGCTCGCGGAACGGGACAAGCTCGTCGTCCTGCTGCAGGGCGTACCGAACCAGCGAGACGATGTCGGTGAGCATGCGACCGCCGGAGCCGCGGACCTTGGACTGATCAAGCAGTTCGTACGCTCGCCACAGTTTCTCCGGTGTCCACTGGCGAGGCGGGCGCCCGATGGCCGTCGCCAGCTCTTTGATCTCCGTGAAGGTCAACCGCTCCTTGTATGGACGGCTGTAGAGGATGTCGAGCGCACGGATGTCATCTCGGTGCTCCTGGAGGTAGTCGGTGAAGGAAGTGACCAGTGCCGCTGCCCTCTCGCGAGCCTCCTCGGAGTGGCCGGCAGAGACGAGTGAGTCGGCGGAGGTCTCGTCGATGGTCTGCTCGTACGACTTGCGTACCTCGATGATGGCGTTTCGCAGCTCAGGGTTCGACGCCAGCGGCTGAAGTGCAGCAGTGACAAGCGTGGTGGCCACCTCGGCGATCGACGCGTCGTCGCCTGCCTCCACGCCGTCCTTCGCGGCGACAGCCACCTGATGATCTGGGTCCAGGGCCTCGACGATCTGATGCGCGATCGTGCCGAGGTCGATTCCACCTGACAGCGCTGTCAACTGCTGGCGGTCGTCGTTGGTGAGCCGCTTGTCGAGCCGCGCGAGTCGGCCAGCGAGGGTTGACGCCACGTCAGGGTCGTTATTGCCGAACCCCACCAACTTCATCAGGTTCTGCAGGCTCGCCGTAGGCTTGCGCTCCAGCGGCTGCAGTGTCTCGGCCAGCGGCGTATCCGTGACGCCAACGGCGTCCACGACTACGAACCGGTCCTTGTGCTTCGCATCATCGGTGACGGCCTGGAAATCGGTGTCGTCGATGATTCGCACGCCCCGGCCGACCATCTGCTCGAAGTATGTGCGGCTCTTGACGGATCGCATGAACAGCAGGCACTCCAGCGGTTTCACGTCCGTACCGGTCGCAATCATGTCGACGGTGACGACGATGCGGGGGTTCAAGGAGTTTCGGAATGTTTGCAACAGGTCTTCGGGCTTGCCATCGTGGGTGCGGTAGGTGATCTTGGTGGCGAACTCGTTACCCTTGCCGAAGACTTCGCGAACCATCTGCACGACGTCATCGGCGTGCGAATCATCCTTGGCAAAGATCAGCGTCTTGGGGACTGTCGATCGCCCGGGGAAGATCTCGGTAAATAGCTTGTCCCGGAAGGTACTGAGAACAGTGCGGATTTGGTCCTCGGCAACCACCGCACGATCGAGCTGCTTGGCGGTGTATGCGAGGGGCTCGTCGACCGCGTTCCAACGCACCTCACGGGTCTGGCGGTTGCGAAACCCGGCAAACTCTCCCGCCTCGATCTCTGATCCTGCCTGCGTTATGGCCGTCTCGATCTTGTAGACCGTGAAGTCGACATTGACATTGTCGGCTACGGCCATCTCGTGCGAGTATTCCATCACCAAGTTCTGCTTGAAGAATCCAAAGGTTTGCTTAGTCGGTGTCGCCGTGAGTCCGATCAAGTGGGCGTCGAAGTATTCGAGCACTTGGCGCCACAGGCCGTAGATTGAGCGATGGCACTCATCAATGATTATGACGTCAAAGGCATCCGGTGGAAGCGCTTCCTGGTATTCCACCTCGACCGGCTGCGACACCGGGAGTTCATACACGGAGTGCTCATCTTGTTCGTCATCCAGATCCTCGCCACGGAGGATGGAGAAGATGCGCTGCACCGTAGAAATGCAGACACGGGCCGTCGAGTCGACCGTGTTAGTCGCAAGGTGCTGGACGTTGTACTCGGCTGAAAACTTGCGCTTGGTATCCACAATGGCGAACTGGTCGAACTCCTGCTTGGCTTGCTTGCCGAGATTCTTTCGGTCGACAAGAAGAAGCACGCGTTTAGCGTCCGCGTGTTTGATCAGGCGATAGCTGACGGTCGCGGCCGTGAACGTCTTCCCAGATCCAGTTGCCATCTGAATGAGTGACCGGGGGTGGTCCTCGCGAAGTGACCGTTCGAGGTTGGCGACCGCGAGCGCCTGCACCTTCCATAGGCCCTGAGGATCCAACTCTGGCATCGACCGTAATCGCGCTCGGAAGGTCGGCCGGTCCGGGTCAGCCAAGACTTGTCGAGTCCATTCCTCCAGCGTCTCGGGCCGGTGGAAAGTGAAGACCCGACGACTCCGAGCGTCGGGGTCATAACCGTTGGTGAACCGAGTTTCCTTTCCCGTCGACTCATATATGAAGGGCAACGGGTACACCGGCGGCTCGATCCAGCCGGGAAGGCCGCTGACATATTTCCCGCTCTGGTGTTCCACCTCGGTCAGGGTGATGCCCTCTGGCTTAGCTTCAATGACCCCGGCCGGCTGCCCTTTGACGAAAAGCAGGTAGTCGACCCGCCCGTGGCCCTTCTCCAGGACGAACTCACGGATGGCCACTCCCGGCCCAGCGCCGACGTTGGCATGGTCGGCCTGCTGTACTACCCAGCCAGCAAGGACGAGCTGTCGATCGATCTCGACTCGGGCACGAGCCTCGCGTGCGAGGTAGTCATGATCGGGGCTCACGAGGGCACCCAACCACGCCAACCGTTGCTCGGCCGCATCACGCCTCCGCTATCAGAGAGGCAGGCGGTGGGGTCACGCCGTACCGAGAATCTCGTCAGGCTCGGATGTGGCTGCTGCCATCTCGGACTGAGCCAGGGAAGCGGTGAAAACCAGGACGAACCATTCCAGCGCTGTCTTGACGACCGATCTCGCCGTCGGGTCGCGCAGCAGCTCGACCGGGAAGGAGGGACGTAGGTTGAGCTTGGAGTCCGAGATGAGGATGCCGGCAGGACGCAGGCGGCGGCGGAACTCATCACGGCGCTCGACATCATCGAAAACTGGGCGTCGACGCATGTGCTGGAACGTGACTTCGACAGTGCCGCCCTTGGGGTAGATGGTGAACGGCCACGTCGAGCCCCGTCCAGGCCGGTCGGGGCCGACCATCAGGAAGCACGACGTCTCGCTCGCCCGACCGAACGAGAACTGTCCGCCAAGACCCTGCCAGGAGCAGAGCACGTCGACAACGGCGTCGACCGCGTCGGGGTGGGTCTCGCGGAGCTGAGCGAGGAACCGCTGGGCTCGTTCGGAGTCGAAAGTCACTTCGACCTCGTCGGGGACCGGTGTCTCGGTGGTCTCCATGCCGAGCAGGTCGGCGAGTTCAGCCGCGCTGATCCGCTGCGCAGGATCGGCGTGCCCGTCGACAAACACGACACCCTCGGACTCCAGCAGTTGCACTGGATCCTCGCTGCGATCGCTGGCGTCCCAGCGGAACCCCGGCGAGATCGTGCCGTCGGCCATGAGCACGCGCCAAGCGTTCGGGATCGGTTTGGTGGCGAGCTGCCTGCCGACAGGGACCGCGTGACTTCCGATGAGCTCGGCGAGATCACCATAGGTGGTCCAGACTCCGGTAGGCAGCGCAGCGCATGCGTGGCGCAGCAACGTCCAGTCGCGCCCCTCGCTCTCGTCGCTCGCGAAGTCCGCTGGGCCCGGCCATAGGTGGATAGCGCGCTCGGCCAGCTTGTCGGCGCGTTCGATGATCTGTTCCTTGCCCCACGCCTGCGCATCGGCGATCTCGCGGTTCATCTGCAGCGCGCTCGCCTGGTAGACGTCCTGCTTGCGCTGGTACGGGTTGTTGGACAGCTTGGCGTTCTGAGCGGTCAGCGTGAGGTTGCCGAGCGTGTGAACGAGTAGCTCGTGCAGCTCCCTCGGCCCTGCCTCTTCGGTGACGTCGGCGGCAAGCACGTCGAGCCATTCCTGGGTTGGGGTCTGCGGGAGAACGTGCTCGATGGTCAACTTCGCGCGGTCGAAGTCGACAGGCTCGGGGGCGTTGTAGCTCTCCTCCAGACGACGCAGCACGAAGAGACGCTGCGGCGCCCGACCCGTCCAGTAGAACGGGCGGGTCCGGACGCTGCGCCGTAGCTCGGCGTCGGTCGGCCAGTACCGGCGTCGGCCCGACAGGTAGGTGCGCACCGCGCCAGCAGCGTCCGTCTCCTCACCGACACCTTGGGGCGCCGCGTTGAACACACGGTTGAGGTTGTTGGTCGGGACCTGGCACATCATCCGACGCACGAGGAAGCTCTCGACGTAGCGCAGCGCATCGACGACCTGCTCTGTGCTCGCAACGCCTCGCTCTTGGAGGTCGAGCAGGTGCATCACGAGCGGATATGCAGTCGCCGCACCCCACGCCTTGAGCCGCCACATGGCGGCCTGCAGGGCGGGGTCGGCTTCCTGTGATGGATGCAGGATGCGATCAAGATGCCGCGAGCGACGGGCTAGCTCGGCAACCTCCGCCTCGATCGCTGCCTCCGTCTCGAGGTCATCGAGCCGAACCTGTTGCGCCCTGTAGATCTCGGTCTGCTTCACGCGTTCGTCGCCGCGGATGACAAGATCAAGCCAGACGAGCAGTTCGAGCTCACGGCTGGTTAGCCGCTCTTGCATCGGAAGCCACACCTGGCGGTAGACGTCCTCGCCGCGGTGCGGCAACCGCATGAACACGTAGTTGCGCAACAGGTCAGCTTGGCTCAGCTGCAGGCCGGTGTTGTTGAGCGACTCGAAGATGCGAAAGACGTTGTCGCCACGTTCGGCGGTGATCTCGACAATCGACAACCCAGAACGGAGCGTCTCCTCGATCCGAGAGATGTCCTCGTCGTCATCGGGATCGTCGGCGGCTACCAGGGCTGTGCGGAAGAAGCGGTAGGCATCAGCGACGTTCCCGACGACGGAGGCACCCGGAGTTCGCAGGATGACCGTCCGGTATGCGTCCCGATCCGCCTGCGTCGGGAACAGGCGCAGGTGATCATCGCCCTGGCGAAATTCGTTGACCAAGTACTGTCGGTGAATCCGGTCAGCGTCAGTGGCGCTCCCATGATCCCGGATTGCGGCCAGTGCCAGCATGAACGTCGTCAGACGTTGCTGCCCGTCGACCACGAGCCAGCGCTGCACGCCGCCCGCCTGAAGCGTCGGGCTGGGTGCGATGACGACGGACCCCATGAAGTGGCCCCCGTGCGCGCTACCCGCCACTATCGCTTCGCTCTGTTCGAGAACGTCACGCCACAACTGACCTAGTTGTGGCGCGGTCCAGCTGTAGGTCCGTTGGTACAGCGGCACCTGGAACTGCTTCTCGCCCTGCACGAGATCAAGGAACGTCACCTCGTGAGCCCTCATCGGCAGGACTCGCTCCCATGGCTAGTCATCGGAGAAGATCAACGTCACCAACCTCGGGAGGCACGCCGGATCACTCCACATACGCCAGACCGTAGACGCGTCGGTCGTGAGTCTGCTGGTTCTCGACGGAAACGTCGGACCTTCGCCGAGCCTCCCAAGCCCGACCATAAACGGGGTTATGGTGACTCGATTATGGGAGCTGATCTTGCCCGTGTCGAGCCCGCCGGCCAGGGGGCGCCGGCTCTTAGGGCGCCAGCGCTGGAACGCCTGCCGGCCGCTGTTGGTCTCGACGCCGACCCCTACTGGCGTCTCGCCGCCGCCTTCCTCGTGGGCTACCAGGGCCACAGCCGCTCGGCGTACTTCGGCGACCTTCGAGCCTGGCGTGCCTGGTGCGCTCAGCGAGACGTGCATCCCCTCGCTGTCGAGCGCCACCACATCGACACCTGGATCACTTACCTCACCGAGATGCCTCAGGTACGGACCGGTCGCCCCGCCTCGCCGGCGACCATCGCTCGGCGACTGTCGTGTCTGTCGAAGTTCTACGAGTACGCAGTTCGTGATGCCGAGTTGCTCGACGTCTCCCCCATGGCCCGGGTGCGGCGTCCCCGGGTCAGCGATGACCCGTCCGCCGTGGGCCTGGACCGTGAAGAACTCGGTCGCCTCCTCGGCGCAGCCGAGGCCGACGGTCCACGCCCCACGGCGCTGCTCATGCTCGTCTACAACGGCCTGCGCATCTCCGAGGCGCTTTCCCGGGACGTGGAGCACTTCACCTACCAGACCGGCCACCGGGTGCTGCGCCTCACCCGCAAGGGCGGGAAGCGCTCGACCGAGGCGCTGGCACCGGTCACCGTGCACGCACTCGAGACGTACATCAGCGAGCGCACCGCAGGGCCGATTTTCCTGGGCCGGGATGGCACGGGGCTCGGACAACATCGGACCGAAAACGTACGCTAAGCCCGGTTCATAAAGGTTGATGATGGCTCGGCGTCGCCCGGCGAGGGCGTCCGGAAGGTTTCAGTAACGGGCAAGATCGAATCACAGGGAACAAGGACCCGATTCGGGCTCGGATGGCGTCCGAAACTCAGTCCGGAATCAATGTCCTAAAAATCACGGTGCGGGTCTCAGTTTCGGTGCATGATCGGATTCCATGACCCTGCCCCTGCATCCTCTCGCCGGCCAGAGCGTCGGCTATGCCCGGATCTCGGGCTTACCGTACGTTTTCGGTCCGATGTTGTCCGAGCCCCGACACACGTAGACGACCGCAGTGACGTCAAGAGCGGAGGCCAACCCAAGCAAGCGCCGTCGTGACCTGTCCATCTCATTGCGCCAGTGGAACCGTCCCGCTCTTCGAGGCACCAGTGATCGCAGGGCCTGACGAGCTTGCGGCAGTCCCGACGACAATCGGACGGTCGCAACGATGTATAGAGCAGCGGATGAGCGAATCGACTCGTCAACAAACCAAGGCACGGCGAGTTGTTCTAGTCGCCGCCGCCGCCCCCCCTGCGCCGAGCCTCCCCCAGGGAGAGATAGAGGGCATTATTCTGCACCTTCGTGATCGACAAAGCGGCGCCAGCAGGTCTGGTTCCCGACGGCGACGCCATGCTCGCCACCATCGAGAACTGGCTCGCCATGACCGGGCAAACCTCGCCGGAGGTCGAAGCTCAGAGTCCCCTAGCCGGCGACGCTCGCTGGAGCCCCGAACTGCAAGTGGCCCATGGCGCCTGGAGCGCCCTGGCATACGCCGTGGATCACCTCCACGCCGTCAAGACGCTCGTAGCCGACGCCCGGGTACTACATACGCACGCACCGTTCACCTTGCTCCGCTCAGCGATCGAGAACGCCGCCACTGCCGTGTGGCTCCTCGCACCAGGGCCCCGCACCAAAAGGGTCAGTCGGCGACTCAAGCTCGCTCATCACGAGGCCTGGGAGTCCGGCAACGTCCACAAGCTGATGTCGGCTGAGACGCTGGCGGGCAAACGCACGGCCGAGGAGCGGATGACGGAAATACGGGGCCTTGCCACGTCGCTGGGCATCAGCCCCAGCGACGTGGCCGGCCGCTTCGGTTACGAGTCCGTCGTCCGCCAAGCAGGCGAGGCCACCGGGCTCGGCGAGGACCTCGCTGCACTCCTGTGGCGGCTGTGCAGCGGCTTCGCCCACGGGAAGTACTGGGCGTCGCTCTCCTTCCTAGAACGCCAGGAAGTTCCGCGGGCCGGCGAGGCGGGCGTACTCGACGTCCGTCTCACGAC
>Ga0209014_10000628_pt1 | contig 20626 bp, 20 predicted proteins | sample BarGraNGADG00212_FD_184491 | JGI IMG/M metagenome (GOLD analysis project Ga0209014, IMG submission 184491) | Arctic peat soil microbial communities from Barrow, Alaska - Barrow Graham LP Ref core NGADG0002-212 (SPAdes) (version 2) | ecosystem: Environmental > Terrestrial > Soil > Wetlands >...
GGTGATTGTGACAAACTTTACGGCAGCGCACTCGCCGCCGCCCTCGGCCACACGTTGTCCGTCGGGTCCTTGTCCGGAAAGCGCGCGAACGGATCCATCGTGATCTTCTCGATCTTCCGCCCGCCGAAGTCGAGCGTCGCCTTGAACGTCCGACTGCCACTGAACCAGACGTCCACCGGATACGTCACGATCGCCGTGACGCTGTCCGTCATCCGGCTGTTCGCCATCGCCTTGATCGCCTTCCCGCTCGACGCGAATTGCACCTTGAGCACGACGGGCGATGGCATCTCGCCATCCTGACGCACGGTCACGGTGGTCTTGGTCCCCGCCGTCGACACGCCCTGGATGGAGCCGTTCACCGCGTCGGTGGTGTAGAGCCAGTAATACCAGAACCAGCCGAGATCCTGCTTGAGCGCGCTGCTCATGAAGAAGGCGTAGTCCCACGGCGACGGATGCTTGAAGCGCCATGCCTTCGCATAGTCGCTCATCGCGTTCGTGACGGCAGTGTCGCCGACAACGCCGCCGAGCATCGAGAGCATCATCGGCGCCTTGCCATACGCCTGGAAGCTGTACATCGGCCCGCCGTAGTTCGCGTCCCACAGCAGTGGTGCTTCACGCTCGTCACCGCTCACGCGCCCGTACGCCTGACCCGGGCCATCCACATTCCTCGGCTGGTTCCTGGAGTCCTGCGCCGAGAGGATGTTCATGTACTGGTTGAACCCCTCGTCCATGAAGCCGTACCAAGTCTCGTTTACGCCAACCATCATCGGCCACCACTCATGACCGGTCTCGTGATCCGCGGCGCCCGCGCCCGACATGATGAACATCGGGTATTCCATTCCGCCGTCTGGACCGTCAACCACGGTGATCTGCGGAAAGGCGTACGGCATCCAGAGCTTGGAGTAGAACTCGAGAGCATGCCGCGTGCGTTGTCCGACGCTGGCATATCCGCTCGCATGTCCTCCGAGATAGAGGATGTGCACAGGAATCTTGCTGCCGCCGGGAATCGTCGCGCGCGTGGCGTCCCACACGTACTGGTTCGACGTCCCCCACGCGACGTCGGAGACGGTGTCGGCGACGAAGTGCCAGACGAGACGGTCGCCGGCTGCTGTCGAAACGCCAGGGCCACGCTCGTTCGCGTCGACGATGGTGCGCGTGGAGTCGGATTCGAGCACGTGCGACAAGCGCTCGCGCGCTTTCGCGGTAAGGACCTGCTCCGGATTCTGTAGCACACCCGTGGAGCCAACGATCCACCCGGCCGGCACGTCGATGCTGATGTCGAAACGGCCGTAGTTGTTATAGAACTCCGACGAACCCAGATACGGATCGGTGTCCCAGCCGCCAGCGCGCAGGTCGTCGAACACGGCGACGCGCGGGTACCACTGCGCAACCTGATAGAGCGTGTCACCCCACGTTCCCATGCGAAGCCCGCGTCCGCCTTCAACGTGCGGCACCTTGAAGTTCCATTCGACCTCGATCTTCGCGGTGGTCTTCGGCGCGATCGGCGTGGGAAGTCCGATGCACGCCGAGGTCAGACCAAGTCCCGTCGCTCTCGGCGCGGTGAGCGGAGCTGCCGGAGCGCCGGATCTGTTCGATGGAAAGCACCCGCCCGCTTCCGTTCTCAACTCGGCATTCTGCCCGTTAACGCTGAGTCGCGTGATCTTCATGCCATCAGTGATGTCGGGCACCTGCTCGGCGCGCGGCACATTCGCCGCGTAGATGTTCTGGTCGAGCCGCATCACGATGACGCGCATCGCCGAGTCGCTGTTGTTGTGCAGGACGATCGACTCGCGGCCGGTGACGCGCGACGTCGCCGGCTCGAGACGCGCGTTGATCGTGTAGTCCGTCCAGAGCTGCCAGTAGTTGCGGCCTGGTCGTCCCGTGGAGTCGCGCGTTCCGGCGGCAAAGGCGCGCCGGATCATGTTGGTGGGCGGGATATCGCGCCGAATCGCGCGCTCGGGCTTCAATGCGGACTTGAGAATCGCCTGCGCCGAGCTGGAGGCCGGAAGGAGCAGCGCACCGGCGAACAGGGTGAGCGCAAGAAATGGTCGATGGGTCATGAGTCTTCGGGACGTAGGTTCTACGCCGAACGACCACGCTGAGCGGGTCGATCGCACTGGGAGAAAGCTTATCCTGCGCGGACGCGATGCGCCAACGGCGCTTAGGCTACGCGCAGGTTGCGCCCACTGGCACTGTTCTGCCAGAAATGGTCGTACACGCGATTGGCACCACCATCGCTGCCACGGCTATCCGCCAATGACCGCCAGTTGCTCTGCACGAGCGGCGTCGAGCACGCGATGATCGTACGCGACCAACGCCTGGAACTCCCGACCCATTCCGGCCTGCAGGACCAGTGCGCCGGCGAGTTGCACCGCGTCACCCGAGCGCAGTGCGTGTTGCATCAGGAGTCGCCGCGCCGTCGTCACGACTTCCGGGGTGACCTCGACGACGTGCCACGCCGCCAAGTCCGCAACGAACGCTGCGACCACCCGATCACGCTGCGGCCGTGAGATGGCCTTGTCCCGCGCCAATCTGGCGAACGCCGAGACCACTTCGACTTCCGACAGCCGGCTGACCGCTACATCGCCCGCGCGCAAGAGGCGGCGCACCTGGGTACTACCTCGTTCGCGGATGTAACGCTTAACGAGGGCACTCGCGTCGAAAAACCGCATTATCCACGATCTTCCCGATCGCTGGACAGAGCAGCCGATGCCGACCCCGCACGCGACCGAATAGCCGCGAACGGAGCGACGGCGGTTCGCACCGGGAGCGTCACCGCCCCGTCGGCCGCGAGCTTGCGCAACGACGCCGTCAAGGAATTGGCCGAGCCAGTCACCGGCCGAAGTTCCGCGACCGGCTCGTGCCGGTCGGTGACGAGGAGGGTTTCCCCCTTGCGCACGCGGTTGAGATACTGGCCGAGGCGCGTCTTCAACTCTCGGGAGCCGACGATGGACGAAGATGCCATGTAGTCATTGTAACCACTTCGGACGAGCCGGACAAGCTGCAGTGCAAGATCGGGCGGTGCTGATCAACTCTTGATGAGGAGTGTGCTCAGCGCACCGGCGCGTGTCGGAGCGTATGTTGTTGCGCTGACCACCGCCCACTCTTCCCGCCATGCGTCGATTTCTCTCCCTGCTCGCGCCCCTGATTGCAGTATCCTCCACGCGCGCCCAAGCGCCACTCGCGAGTCCACTGCCCGCCGAGTATCAGCGCCTCGCGCGCGACGTCCTCACCGAGGCGGTGAACACAAACACCACAGCATCGGTCGGGAGCACCTCCGCGCTGGCGAGGAAGCTCCAGGCGCGGCTCCTCGCGGCGGGCTACGCAACAGGAGACGTCCACATCGTCGGATCGGATCCGAAGAATCAGAACCTCATCGTGCGCCTGCGCGGACGGCCGTCGGTGAAGAAGCCCATCCTCCTCGCCGCGCACCTCGACGTCGTCGAGGCGACCAAGGCCGACTGGACCGCCGACCCCTTCACGCTACGCCTCGAGAACGGCTTCTTCCTCGGACGTGGCGCCGAGGACGACAAGTCGGGCGTGACGGTGCTCATCACGAATCTCATTCGGTGGAAGCGCGAGAAGTGGACGCCGGATCGCGACGTGATCGCCTTCTTCAGCGCCGACGAGGAGTCCGACGCGACCAAAGGTGTGCAGTGGGTGCTGGCGCACGCGCGCAACCTGATCGACGCCGAGTTCTGCCTGAACACCGACGGTGGCGGCGTCGAGCTCGCGAACGGCAAGCCGCGCGCGTTTGGCGTCGAGGCGAGCGAGAAGGTGTACGTCACCTTCCGCCTGGCGGCGACGAACCCGGGCGGCCACAGCTCTCGCCCGCGCCCCGACAACGCGATCTACCAGCTCGCGCACGCGCTCGCGCGGCTCGAGTCGTACACGTTCCCCGTAAAGCTCAACGAGGTTTCGCGCACGCAACTTGAACGCTCGGCGGCACTCCAGTCGCCCGACACCGCGGCCGACATGCGCCTCATCGCCAAGGGGTACGCCAACAGCTCGCCCGACGCCGAGGCGCAGGCGGCGATGGCGCGTCTGTCGCGCGAGCCGTCGTTCAACGCGCTGTTCCGCACAACCTGTGTCGCGACGATGCTCGACGGCGGCCACGCCGAGAACGCGCTGCCGCAGCGCGCGCGCGCCACGGTCAACTGCCGCATGCTGCCGAACGATTCTCCCGCCGAGGTCGAGCAGACGATCAAGCGCATCGCCGGCGACTCGGTCGCTGTCACCGTCGTCTACGCGCCGGTGCCGAGTGAGCCGTCGCCGCTTCGCGCCGATCTCATGTCGCTCCTCGATCAGCTCTCGGTGCGCTACTTCCCCGGCGCACCCGTGATCCCGGCGATGGCGCTCGGCGCGAGCGACGGCCTTTACCTCCGCAACGCTGGCATCCCGACCTACTCTCTGAGTGCGATCGCCGAGGTGGATGGCGAATCGAATGCGCACGGACTGAACGAGAAGGTGCGGGAAAGGAGCATCTACGGCGCGGTCGCGTTCTGGAACGACATGGTGCGGGGGCTGGCCGTGACCCACTGATTCTGGGTGAGCTCGCCTACCCGCGCGTCGAGGCGGTGCAGCTGCACGTTCGAGTCTTGCTCGGGCTGTAGCCGAGTCTCGCCCTGCGAGTGGCCGATCGATAGCTTTCAGCGATGGACGAGATCTCCGTCACTCCGCACGAGGTGGCTACTTCTTCCGCCGCAAAGGAAGCCTCGCTGGCAGCGTGGCTCTGCGCCCGCGGCCGCGTCGCCATCGGCTATAGCGGCGGCGTGGACTCGGCCTATCTCGCCGTTGTCGCGCGACGCGTGCTCGGAGCGGAGAACGCCCTCGCGATCATCGGACGGAGTGCCTCGTATCCGGCCGAGCAGTGGGCCACGGCGCGCCAGGTCGCGGAATCATTCGGTATCGAGGTGTTGGAGCTCGACACCGATGAGCTGAACGATCCGCGCTATGCCGCGAATCCCTCGAACCGCTGCTTCTTCTGCAAGACGGAGCTCTGGTCGAAGCTCGTCCCGCTCGCTCACGAGCGCGGCTTCACCACGGTCGTCGACGGCACGAACGCTGACGACCTCGGCGATTATCGGCCTGGCGCGCAGGCTGCGCGCGAGCATGCGGTCGCGAGCCCGCTCGCTGACCTCGGGTTCACAAAGGCCGAGATCCGCGAACGGTCGCGAGCCCTCGGCATCCCCACCTGGTCGCAGCCGTCGTCGCCGTGTCTGTCGTCGCGGCTTCCTTATGGTACGAGCGTCACGCCCCAGCGGCTGGGGCAGGTCGAGCAGGCCGAGCGTGCACTGCGCGCGCTGGGGATCACGGACGATCTGCGCGTGCGCTACCACGACGACCTCGCGCGCGTGGAGCTCTCGCGCGCCGCCCTTGCCGTATGGCTCGAACCGGCGAATCTCGCCGAGCTTCGAAATGCCGTGCAGAGCGCCGGTTTCGCTCGCGTCGCACTCGACCTCCGCGGCTTCCGTTCGGGATCGCTCAACGTGCTGCACGGCGTCTCCGCCGCATGAGCATTCGGCGCGAAACGCCAGGCGGTCAGCCCGCGCTCGAGGGCGCGCTCGCCGAGCGCGGGCTGGTGTGCCGCGTGGAGTCGCGCGCGGGATTGGCCGTGCTGATCGCCGACGAAGCCACGGTCGCCGCGCTTGGCGACGCCGAGCTTCGTCGCGCCGCGCTGGCGCTGGCGCGCGAGCATGGCTTCTCGCACGTCGCCATCGAGCTGCGGAGTGAAGCCGTCACGGGATCGCGCACCGATGCGTCTGTTTCTCGCCCTTGAGCGTGCAGCTCGGCGGTGTGGGCACGTTCCCAAACTTCCGTTGGGCACGCGTCGTATGGTTCGGGGTACCACGCTGTTCAAAAGCACGCTCGCGCAGGCGGGTGCAACCTACCGCCGCCTGCATGCGGTGACACTGGGAGGACGCTGACCGATGGGTTGTATCGCACGTCTCGGATGTCTTGTGGTGCTCGCAATCCTTGCGGTGTGCGCGTGGCTCACGCGCGACCGCTGGATGACGAAGGTCACGGGCACTGCGCCCGTCGTCGCCACCGCTCCCGTGTGGGAGCCCCTTTCGCCAGAGGCGCGCGCGAGGGGAAAGCGCACGATTGAATCGCTACAGTCGGCCAGCGGGCCGGTGTTCGCTAATCTCAGCGCGGGCGAGATCGCGTCGTACGTCTTCCAGACGGTCGGCCACACGCTGCCCGCGTCGGCGGACAGCGTCGAGGCGGCGGTGATCGGCGACGCGCTCTACGTGAGAGCCATCGTACCAATGAAAGATCTCGCTGGCTCTGGCGTGCTCGGTCCGCTGGGCAGCCTGCTCAACGACCGCGAAAAGATCACCATTGGCGGTAGCTTCCGCGTCGTGCGGCCTGGTCTGAGCGAGTTCCAGGTGCGCGAGATCAAGCTGCGCGACTTCAAGGTGCCCAGTGGCGCGATCCCGCGGTTGTTGCAGCAGATCTCCAAGGGAAACCGTCCGGAAGGTATCGCGGCCGACGCGCTGCCCGTGCCCACGCCCAGGACACTCGCCGACGTGCGCATCGCGAATCACAAGGTCACGCTGTACAAGACGACTCCGGGCCAGAACCCATGATCCGCAAGATCCTGATCGTCGACGACGAGCAGGGAATCCGCGCTGCACTCGGCCAGCTTCTCGAGTTCGAGGGTTACGAGGTGCGGACCGCGGCGAATGCCGTCGACGGGTTGTCGGAGTATGCGCGCTTCCACCCGCATCTCGTCTTCATGGACGTGAAGATGGCCGGGATCGATGGACTGGAGGCGCTGCGCACGCTGAGAGAGAAGGACCCGAACGCAGTTGTCGTCATGATCAGCGGGCACGCCACGATTCAGACTGCGGTCGAGGCGACGCAGCACGGTGCGTACGACATTCTCGAGAAGCCGCTCGACACCGACCGCATTCTCGTCACACTGCGGAATGCGCTGTCGCACCTCGATCTGCAGGAGGAGAACGAACGGCTTCGCGATACGGTGCACTCCCGCTTCGAGATCGTCGGGAATTCGTACGGGATTCGCGCTGTGACGGACAAGATCGCGCTCGTGGCGAAGACACCGGCGCGCGTACTCATCACCGGCGAGAATGGAACGGGGAAGGAGCTCGTCGCGCGCGCCGTGCACACGCAGTCGGCGCGCGCGAAGGGCCCATTCGTCGAGGTGAACTGTGCCGCAATCCCGGGCGAGCTGATCGAGAGCGAGCTGTTCGGCCACATCAAGGGCTCGTTCACCGGCGCCGTCGCCGACCGAGCGGGCAAGTTCGAACAGGCCGATGGCGGAACGCTCTTTCTCGACGAGATCGGCGACATGAGTCTCGCCGCACAGGCGAAAGTGCTGCGCGTACTGCAGGACGGGGTGGTGACGCGCATCGGCGGTGCGAAGCCGGTGAAGGTGGACGTGCGCGTTCTCGCGGCGACGAACAAGAACGTCGAGGAGGAGCTCACGGCGGGACGGTTCCGCGAGGATCTCTACTATCGGCTGAACGTCGTGCCGATTCACGTGCCGCCGCTGCGCGAACGGCGCGAGGACATTCCGTCGCTCATTGGACACTTCGTCTCGCAGCTCACCGGCCAAGGCGGTCTCGCGCAGAAAGCCATCGGTGGCGATGCGGTCGCGCGCCTCCAGCAGCGCGACTGGCCCGGCAACGTGCGCGAGCTTCGCAACACAATCGAGCGGCTGCTCATCCTGTCGAGCGGGTCGCACGTGAACGCGGACGACGTCGAGCGCCTCGTTGGACGCCGCGCCGACACCGCGGAGGGCGGGCTCGGCTCTCTCCTCGACGTCCCGACCTTCGATGAGTTCAAGCATGCGGCCGAACGGGCGTACCTGCTGGCGAAGCTCCGCGCGTTCGATTGGAATGTGAGCGAGACGGCGCGCGCGCTCGACATGCCGCGCTCGAATCTGTACAAGAAGATCGAGCGCTACGCGTTGAGCCGAGAGGGGGGAGCGGGTGCGTTGCCGTTGGCGGGCGCAGGCCATGACGAGGACGACGACGCATGACCGACTGGGACGCAGAGCTCAAGAAGATCGACAGGCAGATGGAATCGATGTCCGATTCGGCATTGATCCCCGCTCCGGCGAAGGGCGCGCCGCCTGCCGCGAGGGCAGCCGTCGCGGCCGAGCGCGCGACGACGCGCACGTGGCCTGCGTTTTTGCGCCTCGCGCTCGCGACAGCGCTTGCTGTCGGCATCCTCTTCTGGCCATATCCATCCCGATGCGGGGCAGGGCTCGCCGGCTATCTCGTCGCGGTCACGGCCGTCATCGTCGGCGGGCTCTGGAGCAGCGTGTGGACGTGGCGTCATCGCACGGCGCGCGCGCACGTGCTGTCGCTGCTGCTCGTGATCTGGGGGCTCGTACTCGGCGCGACGGAAATTCTTCCGCACACGGGTTACGCGAAGGCCGATTCGGCGCGGCCCGTGGGATGGGTGTGTACCGCTCCGCCGGCTCCCAGTACCGGAGCCGCCGTGCGTACAACGCCCTGATCCCGATTAAATTTCCCGCATGCCCAAGACCTTCCAGAACTTCATCGCCGGCCAGTGGATCGCACCGCAATCCGACGCGTATTTCGAGAACCGGAATCCGGCCGACACGCGCGACCTGATCGGACAGTTTCCCCTCTCGAATCATCTCGACGTGGACGCCGCCGTGCAGTCGGCCAAGCGAGGCTTCGCGCTCTGGCGCGCGACACCGGCTCCGGCGCGCGGGGACGTGCTCCGGCGCGTCGGCGACCTGCTGACGCAGCGGAAGGAAGAGATCGCCGATCTCATGACCCGCGAGATGGGCAAGCCGCTCACCGAGACGCGCGGCGACGTCCAGGAAGGCATCGACACCGCGTACTACGCCGCGACGATGGGACGCCAGCTCTCAGGCCGCACGGTGCCGAGCGAGCTCGCGAACAAGTGGGCGATGAGCTTCCGTCGCCCGATCGGTGTGGCCGGCATCATCGCGCCGTTCAACTTCCCGCTCGCGATTCCGACCTGGAAGATGTTCCCCGCGCTCGTTTGCGGAAACGCCTGTGTCTTCAAGCCGAGCGAAGATGTGCCGCACACCGGCCACACGCTCGTCGAGGTCATGCTCGAGGCGGGGCTGCCACCCGAGGTCATCCAGCTGGTGCACGGACTCGGCGCGGACGTCGGCGCGCCCCTTGTCGAGCACCCGGATGTCGCGGTCATCTCCTTCACCGGCTCGACGCAGACGGGAAGCCTCGTCGGTGAGACGTGCGGCCGGATGCACAAGCGTCTCTCGCTCGAGATGGGCGGCAAGAACGCGATGATCGTGATGGACGACGCCGATCTCGATCTCGCCTTGGACGGCGTGCTTTGGGGCGCCTTCGGAACCACGGGCCAGCGCTGCACCGCGACGAGCCGGCTCATTCTCCAGAAGGGGGTGCACGACGAATTCCTCAGTCGTCTCGTCGATCGGGCGCGCAGCATGACGCTCGGCGACGGCCGAAAGAAGGGCACCGACGTCGGACCGCTCATTCACGAGACTGCGCGCAAGAAGGTCGAGCGCTACATCGACGTCGGGCAGAGCGACGGCGCCGACCTGTTGTGCGGAGGGCGCCGGCCCGAGGACAAGAAGTTCGAGAATGGCTTCTTCTTCGAGCCCACGATCTTCGCCCGCGTCGAGGAAGGGATGCGCATCGAGCAGGAAGAGATCTTCGGACCGGTGCTGAGCGTGATCCGGGTGAGCGACGCCGACGAAGCGTTTCGCATCAACAACGGGGTGAAGTACGGGCTCTCATCGTCGCTCTACACGCGCGACGTGAACCTCGCGTTCCGTGCCTTTGCTGAGCTGGACAATGGCATCACGTACATCAACGCGCCGACGATCGGGGCCGAGGCACATCTGCCGTTCGGCGGAGTAAAACAGACGGGAAACGGGCATCGCGAGGGCGGTTGGGAGGTGTACGAGTTCTACTCCGAGACCAAGGTCGGCTACTGCGACTTCTCCGGTGTGCTCCAGCGGGCCCAGATCGACAACTATCTCGGGACGCCCGACTGACACCTGGGCGCGCGCTTGCTGCGCTCAGGGGAGCGGAGTTAATTGCAGGGTGGCCATGTCAGAAGCGACTGAACCGATTCTTCCACCCCACGGGATCACGCCGGAGCGCAAGCTCGAGGCGCTGCGGCACGTCAACAAGCGACGCGCCAGCTTCGGCTTTTTCTGGGAGTGGGCCAAGATCTTCACGGTATCGGTGACGCTCTTCTTCGTGTTGCGCACCTTCGTAGTCGAAGCGTTCAAGATTCCCAGTGGAAGCATGGAAGGCACGCTGCTCGTTGGCGACTTTCTCCTCGTGAACAAGGTCGTGTACGGCGCTGAGGTCCCGCTCACGGGACGCCGTCTGCCGGCGCTCCGCAAGCCGACGCGTGGCGATGTGATCGTGTTCGAGTGGCCGAAGGACCGCACGAAGAATTTCGTGAAGCGTCTCGTCGGCCTGCCGGGCGACACGCTGGCGATGCGCGACGCGGTGCTCATCCGGAACGGGGTCGCGCTCGCGGAGCCCTACGTCTCGCACTCCGATTCCGGGGCCGATCCGGTGTGGGAGGAGTTTCGCTGGCAGAGCAATTTCCTCGTGCGGACGGCGGGCGCGGCGGTGGCCTATCACCCGTCTCGTAACAACTGGGGCCCTCTGGTCGTCCCTGGAGGACAGTACTTTGTTCTCGGCGACAATCGCGACAATTCGCTCGACAGCCGCTACTGGGGTTTCGTTCCCGACTCGCTGCTGCGCGGGCGCCCCGAGGTGGTGTACTTCAGCTTTTCCCCCGATTCTTCCGACGACTTCGCCTGGTTGACGCACGTCCGATGGATGCGCCTCGGCGAGCGCGTGCACTGACATAGACCGACTCTCTACGACCGCCGCCGGTCGCAATTCCTCCCGCCGCTAGCAGGTCCCTCTAGTGCGGCGGGGGCCGCCGTTCCCCGGAATCGCCCGCATGGCCACCACTCCGAACAGCAAGAAGTCGTCGTTCGAAGAGGGATCGCTCGATCAGTATCTACGCGACATCAGCATCTACCCGCTCATCACCCGGGAGGATGAAGTCGCGCTCGCGCAGAAGATCCACGTGGGGGATCAGGAAGCGCTCGACAAGCTCGTGCGCTCGAATCTCAGATTCGTCGTCAGCGTCGCCAAGAAGTACCAGAACCAGGGCGTCTCGCTCTCGGACCTGATCAACGAGGGCAACCTCGGCCTCATTCGCGCCGCGCACAAGTTCGACGAGACGAAGGGGATCAAGTTCATCTCCTACGCCGTCTGGTGGATCCGTCAGGCAATCCTCCAGGCCCTCGCCGAACAGAGCCGCATCGTGCGCGTCCCGCTCAACCGCGCCGGCACGCTGCATCGCATCGGCAAGCGCGCGAGTTTTCTCCTCCAGGAGCTCGGCCGCGAAGCGACGCACGCCGAAATCGCCGAGGGGCTGGACATCACGGAAGAGGAAGTCGCGAAGACGATGTCGATCTCGCAGACGCACCTCTCCCTCGATGCGCCGATGACGCCTGGGGAGGACAACAAGCTCCTCGACTACCTGCCCGACAATCTGAATCCGACGCCGGACGAGCTGACGTTCGAGAAGGCGCTCACCGAGTCGATCGATGAGGCGCTCGCGCATCTCAAGGAGCGCGAGTCGAAGATTCTACGGCTGTATTTCGGGTTGGATGGCGAGGAGCCGATGACGCTCGAGCAGATCGGCTCGCTACTCGGCATCACGCGCGAGCGAGTGCGGCAGATCAAGGAGAAGGCGTTGTCCCGCTTACGGCATGTCTCACGCGCTCGCGCCCTGGAGTCGTATCTGGGGTAAGTCGCGTTTTATTGCGCCGACGGTCGGTCGCGCGCATTCGTTCCGACGGCGAGACTTCGCGTCAACGCTCGGTCCGAAGCGGCCCGAGCACGCTCAGACGCCGTCTCCACGAACGCGCACTCCCTCCCTACAGCTCAGCGATGCGTGTAAGCGCGTCCGCCCGACGGCGCGAGTGCACGCGGACGACCGGGCGAAGTAACTTCCTGAGACTGTCCAATAACCCACGATCCGCAAACCGACGAACGACCTATGGCAAGCACAGCATCCTTCGACGTCACCACCGGCGTTGACCTCCAGGAAGTCGACAACGCAATCAATCAGGCGCAGAAGGAGGTCGCGCAGCGCTACGACTTCAAGGGCTCCAAGGCGACGATCGAGTTCAAGCGCGCCGAAAACCTGATTGCCCTCGTCGCCGATAGCGACTTTCAGATGACGGCCCTGTTCGACATCGTGCAGACCAAGCTCATCAAGCGCGGCGTGCCGGTGAAAAATCTCGACATCGGTGAGCTCAAACAGGCCGCTGGCGACACCGTCCGCCGCGACGTGAAGCTCAAGATGGAGCTCGACAGCGACACGGCGAAAAAGGTTGCCGCGGCGATCAAGGACGCAAAGCTGAAGAAGGTGCAAGCCTCCATTCAGGGCGAGCAGGTTCGCGTCAGCGGCCCGTCGCGCGACGATTTGCAGGAAGCGATGGCGCTGCTGAAGTCGAAGGACTTCGGAGTGCAGCTTCAGTTCGGGAACTACAGGTAGCCTCCATGAAACTCGGCTTCATCACACTGGGCTGCGACAAGAATACGGTCGACAGCGAGCGGTATCTGGCGCAGCTCGCCGATCGCGGAGCCGAGTACACGGACGACCTCACTGAAGCCGAGGTGATCGTCATCAACACCTGCGGCTTCATCGACGCGGCGAAGAGGGAATCACTCGACGCGATGGTTCAGGCAGGTCAGCTGAAGGAGTCGGGCTCGTGCAAGGCGGTCGTCGCCGTCGGTTGCATGGTGCAGCGCCACAAGGGCGAGCTCCAGGAGGCGCTGCCCGAGGTCGATCTGTTTCTTGGCTCATCGGAGATGGACCGGCTGCTGCCCGAGCTCGAGGCCCGCGGTCTGATCGACGACGTGCCGTCGATCCACCCGGGCGTGCGTCTCTTCACTGGCGACACGCCGCACATTCGCTACCTCAAGGTGAGCGAAGGCTGCGATCACGGCTGCGCCTTCTGCGCCATTCCGCTCATGCGCGGCAAGCATCGCTCTTTCGCGCTCGACGAAGTGATTCGCGAAGCGCAGCTGCTCGAGGCGCAGGGCGCTCGCGAGGTCAATCTCGTGGCGCAGGACCTCGCGCACTATGGCCGCGATCGCCGCGATGGCTTCACGCTGCCGGAGCTGCTCGAGTCGCTCATTCGCGACACCAGCATTCCCTGGTTCCGCATGTTGTATCTCTACTCGTCGGGGATCACGCCCCGCCTGCTCGAGGTGATGGCAAGCCAGCCGCGCATCCTGCCGTATCTCGACATGCCGATACAGCACGCGTCGGACGCGGTGCTCGCCCGCATGCGCAGGCCCGAACGCCAGCACACGATCCGCGACCGCGTGCAGACGGTCCGAGAAGTGGTGCCGGATCTCGCGATTCGCACGACCTGCATCGTCGGGTTCCCAGGTGAAACCGACGAAGACTTCGCGCAGCTCATGGATTTTCTCGAGGAGATCCAGTTCGAACGCGTGGGCGCCTTCACCTACTCGCCGCAAGAGGGAACGAAGGCCGCCGAGATGGTGGACGACGTTCCGGAATCGGTGAAGCGGCAGCGGCTCGAGCGGTTGATGGAGCTCCAGCGTCAGATCACCGCCGAACGCTACGAGCGATTTGTCGGGCGTTCGGCGCGTACGATGATCGATCGCGTCGTCGATGGCGAAGCGCAGGGCCGCACCGTCTGGCAGGCCGACGACGTGGACGGCATTGCGTTCGTGCAGGGCGCCGAGGATCTCGCGCCGGGCACGATCATCGACGCGGTGATCGAGGGCATCGAGGACGACGTCGACTTCAACGCGACGCTGCTGCGCGTGATCGATGCGGCTGGTGCCCCGCCGAAGCGCATCCGCTCGCTGCCCGTGATGGCGACGTCGATCGGGAGCTTCGGGCGTTGAGTCCGGAAGTCAGCCCGGTAGCACAACGGATGACGCGCTCCAGGGAGCTGATGGCTCGCGCGCGCGAGCTCTTTCCCGGCGGAGTGAACTCTCCCGTTCGCGCATTCGGCGGCGTCGGCGGTGAGCCCTTCGTCGTGGCCCGCGGTGAAGGCGCCCGCATCTGGGACGCCGACGGCAACGAGTACATCGACTATGTCCTTTCGTGGGGACCGCTCGTGCTCGGCCACGCTGCTCCGGTGGTGCTCGACGCGCTACGCGAGACGATGGAGCGCGGCACCAGCTTCGGCATTCCGACCGAACTCGAGGTCACGCTCGCCGAGCTCGTGCAGCAGCGCATGCCGCACGTCGAGATGATGCGCTTCGTCTCGAGTGGCACCGAGGCGACGATGAGCGCGCTGCGTCTCGCGCGCGCGGCCACGGGCCGCGACATGCTGCTCAAGTTCGACGGATGCTACCACGGCCACGCCGACAGCTTTCTTGTGCGCGCGGGCTCCGGCGTCGCGACGCTCGGGCTGCCGAACTCGCCCGGCGTCCCGGATGCACTCGCCGCGCTCACGCTGACCGCCCCGTTCAACGATGTGCACGCCGTAGAGGAACTTCTAAGGGTGCACGGCGATCGCGTCGCGGCGATCTTCGTCGAGCCGATCGTTGGAAATGCCGGCTTCATCGCGCCCGACGCGGCGTTTCTCCCCGCGCTGCGACGGCTCGCGACCGAACATGGCGCGCTGCTCGTCTTCGACGAGGTGATGACGGGATTCCGCGTCGCCCCGGGCGGAGCCGCCGAATACTTCGGCATCACGCCGGACCTCACGACCCTCGGCAAGGTAATCGGTGGTGGGCTGCCCGTCGCAGCCTACGGTGGACGCCGCGACCTTATGGCGCTCGTGGCGCCAAGCGGGCCGATGTATCAGGCGGGAACGCTCTCGGGCAATCCGCTCGCGATGGCGGCCGGGATCGCGACGCTCACCGCACTGACGCCAGAGCTGCACGCACGCATCGCGCAACGAACCCGCGCCCTCGTCGAAGGGCTGCGCCACATCGCGGCGCGACGCGGCGTTCCGTTCACCGCGGACAGTGCCGGCTCGATGTTCGGCTTCTTCTTCCGTGCCGAGCCGGTTCGGTCGTACGCAGATGCGCGCACCGCGGACGTCGAGCTGTTTCGACGGTTCTTCCATGCGGCGCTCGACCGCGGCGTGTATCTCGCCCCGTCTGCATTCGAGGCCGGTTTCACCTCGGCGGCCCATGGCGACGCCGAGATCGCGCTGACGTTGGAGCGACTGGATGAAGCGCTGCGCGAGGCGCGGGCGTAGTGAACGTAGCGAAAGATATGCACCTCGAGGGCCTGCGCGCCGTAGCGCTAGTTGGGCTCGTTGGCATCGCCTGCTCGGCCGCGGCGGCATCGCACTCCACGTCCGCTCCACCCGTACGATCGCCAGGCACAGCCACCCCACGCGGTGCATCAGCGCGCGTCGTCCGGATTGCGCTCGGCGAGGGCTTGGCGCAGGTGCGATTGACCTCCGCAGGCGCATGGCAGCTCTTTGCGGAAGACGGACGCACCGCGGTGGCGCTCACGAAGCCGGGTGAGCGATGGCTGCTCGAGCGCGAAGGCACGAGTGTCCGCGCGATGCGCGAGGACTCGCGGCCCGTGAGCGCGCGCGAGCGCACCGTGCTCGCGCGGCCGGCCGACGCCGATGGCCAGATCAGCTTCAACGGCCGGCGCTATCGCGGCGAGCTCGCGATCACGGTGACGGGCGAGGGACTGATCGTCGTGAACCGGCTCAACATGGACGATTATCTGAAGGGCGTCGTCCCGCTCGAGATCGGGACGTTCGCCGCGGTGGATGCGCCGGCGGTCGAGGCACAGGCAGTGAGCGCGCGCAGCTACGCCGTCACGCATCTCGGCTCGGGCGGCCGCCTCTACGACATGCGCGCGACGGTCGCCGATCAGGTGTACGGCGGTGCGGGCGCGGAGACGGGCGTCGGCAATCTCGCGGTGGACGCCACGTCGGGGCTCGTGCTGCTCTATGCGGGACAGGTCGTCAACGCGCCGTATTTCTCCACCTGCGGAGGGAGCACCGCCGAGCCGGAGGACGTGTGGCGTACCTCGGCGGAGCCGTACCTCAAGCGCGTGAGCGATCAGATTCCCGGGACGACGCACTTCTACTGCGAGGGTGCGCCGAAATACCGGTGGACGCGAACCTTCGGGCGCGAGGAGTTGCGGCAGAACATCGCCCGCTACGTCCGCACGCTGCCAGGTGGCGGGTCGGTTACGAGCGTGCGCGCCGTGACCGTCGCCGACGTCACCCCTGCCGGACGGGTCGGTACGCTCACCGTCGAGACAGATCGCAAAACGATCGCGCTGCACGGCAACGAGATGCGCTCCGCGCTGCGTCTTCCGAGTGGCGAGATACTGTACAGCACATATTTTTCCGTTGACGCAGTTGCTGGTCGCGACGGCATCGAGACGCTGACGCTCAATGGCGGAGGAAATGGCCACGGCGTCGGCATGTGCCAGGCGGGCGCGATCGGTCGCGCGCGCGCTGGCCAGGACTTTCGAACGATTCTTCGGACCTACTACCCGGGCACCACGGTTGCAACGATCGAGTGAGCCCGGCTCGCGCGCGAACCTGGCTTCGGCCCACTCCGGAGAGCTGACTTATGACGGACCCTGTGCGAATTGGCGTGGTTGGAGCGGGCGCGATCGCGCAGCTCACGCATCTTCCCGTGCTGTCGAAGATGCGCGGCGTGACCCTGGTTGCCATCTGCGACAACGACCGGCCCAAGGCGCGCGCGCTCGCCGACCGCTTCGACATTCCTGACGTCTACACCGACATCGGGGATCTGCTCGAGGCCGACGGTCTACAGGCGATCATCGTTGCGACGCCGAATCATTTGCACGAGCCGCACGTGCTGAGTGCGATCGCGGCGGGTGTGGACGTCCTCGTCGAGCGGCCACTCGCCCTGACGGCGAAGGGTGTCGAGCGCATCGTGAATGCGGCGGCGCGCGCGGGACGCAAGATTCTCGTCGCGAACAACCATCGCTTTCGCAGCGACGTCCAGGCGCTCGCCGGATTCCTGCGCGGGGGTGAGCTCGGCAAGCTCACCGGCATCCGTGCTGGCGCGTACCATCACAAGCGCTCGGAGCAGGGGTGGCGTGGGCGGCGCGTCGAAGCGGGCGGTGGCGCCTTCTTCGACTACGGGCTGCCGCTCCTCGATCTCGCGCTCTGGCTGAGTGACTTTCCAGTCCCCGAGCGCGTCGGCGCGCACTTCGAGCGCGGGGCGGGCAAGAACGCGGTGGAGGAGGGGATGCTGGTGCAGCTCACGTGCGCATCCGGCGTCGTGTTCAACTGCGATGTGTCCAGCGCATACGTTGGTGAGGAGGAACGCTGGTGGTTCGAGACCTTGTCGACGCGTGGCAGCACGCGTCTCGCTCCGCTTCGTGTGGTGAAGGAGCTGCATGGCCGTCCTACCGACGTCTCGCCGCGCGGTGCCGCGGCGCGTGAGAGCGTGTTCATTCAGTCGTATCGCGCCGAGCTCGCGCATTTCTTGTCGGTGATCGCGGGCGAGACGGAGTATGAGGCGCCGTCGGATCAGATCGTATTGCACCGCATCGTCGAGGCGATCTACAAGTCGGCCGACGAAGGACGCGAGATCAAGCTGTGATCGCTCGCCGGCTGGCGGGCTCCCTCGTTCTTCTCTTCGTGATTCTCGGCCGCGCGGTCGCGCAGACGCCACCGGTCTACGCGACGACCGTGGCGCCCGTGCCGGGAAGCCAGATCACCGTCACCCTCGTCACCTTCGGGCTGGGCGAGGAAGTATTCGAGCGGTTCGGGCACAACGCGCTCTGGTTTCACGACGCGAGCACGCTTCAGGACGTCGCATACCACTGGGGATTGTTCAGCTTCAACGAACCGGGCTTTCTCGTCCGCTTTCTCACCGGCGACACGAAGTACTGGATGGGCGCTGTCGATGTGCGCGAGTTGATGGAATTCGAGCGGCGCAGGGGTCGGCCGATCACGCTGCAACGGTTGAATCTCACGCCGGCGCAGGCGCTCAGGCTGCGCGAGTTCGTCCGATGGAATGCGCTTGATGAGAACAAGTACTATCGGTACGATTACTTCGGCGACAACTGCGCCACGAGGCTGCGCGATGCGCTCGACCACGCGCTCGGCGGCGCGATTCGCCAGGCGACGGGTACGGTACGGACCACGCTATCCTATCGGCAAGAGAGTCTTCGACTCACGGACGGGCTACATCTGGTTCAGGCGGGAATGGACGTCGCCCTCGGCCGGCCAGCCGATGTGCCGCTGACGGAGTGGGAGTCGTTCTTCATTCCCATGCGGTTGCGAGATGCCGTGCGGGGAATACGCATTCCCGGGCCGGATGGAGTGGACGTGCCGCTCGTGGCACAGGAGCAGATCGTGCCGCTTCCGCCGGAGACGAAACCGATTCCTGAACTTGCGATCGCGCCGAGCCTGACGCCGCGGTTCGCGGTGTTGGGCCTCCTCCTTGGTGCGTTGGTCGTCGTGCTTCGAGTGATGATGCTCACGCGGCGGAGTGCCGCGTGGGGATTGGCGCTGTTCGGAAGTGCGTGGTCGCTGCTGTGCGGGGTGCTCGGTGTGGTTCTCTTGTTCGCCTGGATCGCGACGAAGCACGTGTTCTGGGCGTCGAACGAGAACGTGATGCTGTTGACGCCGTTTTCGCTCGTGCTCGTGATGCTCATTCCGGCGGCGGTGCTCAGCGGCCGTCGCGAGCGAGCGGCGCGGATGATTGCGTCGATCGTGGCGCTGCTCGGGGTCGTCGCGGCGGTGCACGCGATCGTGCCGGGAGGCCAGGAGAATGGGGCCGTGGTCGCGCTGTTCCTCCCCGTGCATCTGGCGCTGGGATGGGCTCTGGCACTGCCGCGCGCGGGCGTGAAGCGCTACTGAATGCCGCATCCGGTCATTCACGTCGCTGGTATTCGGAAGACGTATGGCAAGCTCGTCGCCGTGGACGACATCTCGCTCGAGGTCAACGAAGGCGAGATCTTCGGTCTGATCGGACCGAATGGCGCGGGCAAGACGACGACGATGGAGTGCGTCGAAGGCATTCGCACGCCCGACCGAGGCACGATCACGGTGCTCGGCCTCGACCCGTTTCGCGACGTCTATAAGCTGCAGGAGCGGATTGGCGTCCAGCTCCAGCAGGCTCAGTTGCAGAAGCGGATCAAGGTGTGGGAAGCGGTGCACCTGTGGGCCTCGCTCTACAAGAGGCGACCGGGAATCGGCGATCAGTTGCTCGAGCAGCTCGGCCTCGTCGAAAAGCGCGACGCATGGTTCATGACTCTCTCCGGCGGTCAGAAGCAGCGGCTCTTCATCGCGCTCGCGCTGATCAACGATCCGGAAGTCGTCTTTCTCGACGAGTTGACGACGGGGCTCGACCCGCAGGCGCGTCGCGCGATCTGGGAGCTGGTGCGTGGCATCCGCGAGCGCGGCAAGACCGTGTTTCTCACGACGCATCTCATGGAAGAGGCCGAGCGGCTCTGCGATCGCGTGGCGATCATCGAGCAGGGGCGGATCGTCGACGTCGGGCGGCCGGCGCAGCTCGTTGACCGGCATTGCCCGGAGCGAAGTGTCGTATTGGTCACCGAGGATGCGGTTGCTGCCGAGCGGTTCACGCGGATTCCGCACGTGGAGTCGGTGACGTGCCACGATACCCGCTACACGCTTCGAGGCACGGGCGAGGAGTTCGTCAGCGACGTGATCGAGTGTCTGTCCGAGAATCACATCCACGTGACGGATTTTCGCACGATTTTGCCGAGCCTCGAGGACGTCTTCCTCAAGCTCACCGGCCACTCCATTCGCGACTAGCCGATCATGATGCGCGGACTGTGGGAGCTCACCTGGCTCGAGATCAAGATCTTTCTGCGCGAGCCGCTGGGTGCCATCGGCACGATCGTCTTTCCCGTCATCGCGTTCGTGGTGCTCGGGCGAATGGCGCCACGCGGATTGGCAGCGACTGCGCTTCCATCGACCGGCATCTTCAGCGCGGGCGGCATACCGGTATTTATTTCGATTCTGATCGCGATCAGCGCCGTGCTGTCGCTCGTCACGATCATCTCCATCTACCGCGAGGGTGGCATCCTCAAGCGGCTCCGCGCCACGCCGCTGCGTCCACCCACCATCCTCACCGCGCACGTGCTGGTGAAGCTGCTGCTCACCGCGGTCACGATGACGCTGATGATTCTCGCCGGCAAGCGGTACTTCGCGATCGGCGCGGACGTTCCCGTCGCCGGGTTCGCGATGGCGCTCCTTATCAGCGCGTGGAGCATCCTGTCGATGGGCTTCGTCATCGCCAGCATCGTTCCCACGGCGCGCTTTGCGCAGCCGATTGGCGCGCTCATTCTGTATCCCATGATCGCCCTCTCGGGAATGTTCGTGCCGGTCGCGTCGCTACCTCCGGCAATGCGGGCTGTGGCGCGTGTGCTGCCGCTGACGTATGCCGTGTCGCTCCTTCAGGGCATCTGGCGGGGCGAGGGTTGGTGGGCGCATCTCGGCGACGTCGGCGCGCTGGTCGTCGTGTTCATCATGTGCGTCGCGATCTCGTCGAAGGTGTTTCGCTGGGAGTGAGGGCGATGCCACTGACGTGTGAGTCGGCGGATATCGGGGCGCCGTCCGGACGACGCCCGATATCACCGAGGTGAC
>Ga0209014_10000629_pt1 | contig 20625 bp, 18 predicted proteins | sample BarGraNGADG00212_FD_184491 | JGI IMG/M metagenome (GOLD analysis project Ga0209014, IMG submission 184491) | Arctic peat soil microbial communities from Barrow, Alaska - Barrow Graham LP Ref core NGADG0002-212 (SPAdes) (version 2) | ecosystem: Environmental > Terrestrial > Soil > Wetlands >...
ATCACCTCGACGACCGTCGGGTTGACCTCGCCGGCGGGCAGGGATCCGGCGGAGCGGACGTGGACCTTGGCCCCGCCGAGGCGATCGAGCAACGCGGCCGCCATCTGCGAGCGACCCGAGTTCTGCGTGCACACGAACAGCACCTCAGGTACGGGCTTGGCCGTCTTCCCGGTCGACTGAGCCAACGCTGCCAACCGTTCCGCGGCGAACCGCAAAGCCAAGACGGGCAAGTGGGTCTTGATCCGCGCGGTCCGATAAAGCGTCTGGTACGACTCGTGAACGTACCGGTCGATCGTCTCGGTGCTGAAGCTCCCGGCGTAGCGGAACGCCAGGTCCTCGACCCCACGGGCCAGGGTGCGGTCAGCGGCGTCCCAGGCCAGGCCCGGCAGCGCCTTCCCCTTTGCATGTGGCGCCGGCGAGATCGGGGTGGCCGAGGTCGGCGTCGCGTCCGGAGGAGTGATCAGGGCGGCCGCCTCGGCGAGCGTGGACGGATTTGCTCGGTACAGCACGCCGGTGCCTTCCCTGGTCCGGATCAGCAGTCCGGCGTCGAACAACACGTTCAGGTGGTGGGTGATGGTCGGCTGGGACAGCTCGAACTCAGCCCCCAGGCCACCCACCCGAGCCTGGCCCTGGGCCAGGATCAACGAGATCAGCCGGAGCCGTACGGGGTCGGCCAGCGCCTTCAAGACTCTCGCCGCCGCAGTGGCCTGCGTCACGGTCAGGACCGAAGAGCGGCTACCGGCCTCCATGTTCGACATACCTCAATATTGACAGGCATCGAACCGAGGTGCAAGTGCATCCCGTGCCTTGATTGCCACAGGACTCAGAGCAATCTGGGGTCAACCGCGGCCCGTGCCGCCACAGGCCGACTCCGCCTGGCAGGAGAGCGCTGCCCTGCCCGGACCGGGGGCTGCTCGACACTCAACAACTCACGGATTCCCCCAGGCCTCCGCCGTTCTGGATTCGCTTCGCCCCAAAGATCTGTTCGAAGATCGGCAGGCCGGGACTCTCGGTCGCGTCGCAGGACATGGGGATGATCGACAAAGAGCCGCTGTCTCCGAGGGTTTCTCAGCCAGTGATGTCGTAGGCGTGGAGACGCTTGCGGTCGGCTTTCGTCGCGGACGCCTGGAGCGCCAGCAACTCGGCGTAGATGCCGCCCGAGCGGGCCAACTCCTCCGGCGAGCCGATCTCGTCCACCCGGCCGTCGCGCAGCGTGATGATCCGGTCCACCGATGAGATCGTCGACAGGCGGTGGGCGATGATCAGGGTCGTGCGATCCGCCATGAGCTCCTCAAGGCCCGCCTGAACCAGCCGTTCGGCCTTGGAGTCGAGGGCCGAGGTGGCCTCGTCAAGGACGAGGATGGGGGCGTCCTTGAGTAACGCCCGGGCCACGGCGACCCGCTGCTTCTGGCCGCCTGACAACTTGATGCCACGCTCACCGATCTCGGAGTCATACCCATTGGGGAGGCGGGCAACGAACTCGTGCGCGTTGGCACGCCGCGCTGCGTCCTCGATCTCGGACGCCGTGGCGTCCGGCCGGCCGTAGGCGATGTTCTCCCGGATCGTCCCCGAGAACAGGGCCGCGTCCTGGAAGACGACGCCGATCTCCCCGCGAAGCTGCTGGAGGGGCAGACGGGTGACATCGCCGCCGAGCACCTGCACCACTCCAGCGTCGGGCCGGTACAGCCCGAGCAACAGGTTCACAAGAGTCGTCTTCCCCCCACCCGACTCCCCGACAAACGCCATCCGCTCCCCCGGCGCCACGGAGAACGTCACATCCTGGAGCACGTCGGATGCACCGCCGTAGGAGAAGGACACGTGCGCGAAGGAGATGGCCGGGGCGTCATCAACCGCGCGCCAAGGGGTCCGGACGGCTATCAGCGCCTCAGTTTCCACGGACCGGGTGAAGCTCAGCGCTGCCTCGTCGCCGAGGGCGGCATGCGGCTCGGGGACTTCGTCGAGGGCCTCAAGATAGCTCTTGGAGCCGGCGATCGCGCGCTGGGAGCTGTCGACGAGGAAACTCATCATGGTGACGGGCTGCTTGGCCATCGCCACCAACTGAATCAACAGGACCATGGCGCCGAGCGTGAATGCACCCGACGCCGTGGAGGTGAAGATGATCGCATAAATGGCGAAGAAGATCAGAGCGAAGGCGCCGCGCCGAGCACTGTCCATGAGGTGCCAGTAGCGGGACTGGCCGTGCGTCACGTCGACCGTCTTCACGTAGCGGTCGTTGAAAACCCCCAGTTCGCGCAGCTCGGCGGTGAAGCTCTTGACCACACGGATCTGGCCGATGGCTTCAGCGAACCGGCCGCCGGCGATGTCGAAGTGCTGGTTCTTCTCTCGCTCCAGCGGCTGCCAGTGCTTCGACGTCAAGGCAGTGAGCCACATGAAGACGGGGTAGATCACCACCAGCAACAGGGTCAACCACCACGAGTATGTCGCCGTCACGAAGAACACGGCCAGCACGGTGAGCAGCAGCGGCAGGAAGCCGTTCGCGAACATCTGAAAGAATTGGGAAGTCTCGGTGATCGACCTGGTTAGCCGGTTGATCACAGTTCCGGTGAGCTGGCCATCGAAGTAGCGCTGCGGAAGGGTGAGCATCTTCGCGTAGTAGCGCGACGACAGGATGGCCCTCAGCCTGACCGACATCACATCACCCAGGTATCCGCCCACGTTGTTCACCACCGCGCTCACGAGTTCAACCAACAGCAGGGCCACAGCCAACCAGAGCAGAGCGGGCACTCCGCCACCCTGCCCCTCGATCTGCGAGACGATCTCGTCAGTGGCGGCCTTGATGATGAACGGGGTGAGCAGCGCGCTTCCCGCCGTTGCCAGCGCAGCCAAGGCGATGCCCAGGTAGTAGGGCCAGAGTTCCCGAGCCAGGCTCAGGAGCCGTACAAGGCTCCGCATGCTTCTCCAATACGTCAGATGAATGCCGGTCCGCGGCCATCAAACTCTCCCGACCAGCCAGGGCCAATCATGAGCTCGCCGCGAGGGCGACCTGTGAACCGACCGAGCTCTCCGCGCTTCATAGCCAGTGCCAGATGGTCGGATGGTGCTGTCACACCTGGGGGCTGATCGCCGATGGCGGCACGACCCAGCTAGGCCGGGCAGGGTTGAGGTTGACTCAAGGCCGCTAGCCCGTCGATGCCGCGCGGCTCGTAGCCGAGCATGGGGACCAGTGCCGCGCGGGTGGCTAGATCATGACGCACGTGACAGAGGTGTTCGATCTCACCAGCTGCGCGCGCACGCAACAGGGAGGATTCCAGGGCCAAGCCGCTGAGGGATTGGTTGACGACCCACGCCCAAGGGGTGATCCCGGCACGATGGAGTTCATCGCATAGCGCCGAAGCCTCCAGAACAGGCGTGGTCTCCGGCAACGTGACGATGATGATCTTGGTGGCTTCGGCGTCTTGGAGGCGGGCCAGCGTCGAGGACAGAACCTGTTCGTCGGTGCCCAACTGCCGAACCGCTTCGCGGTGGTACGCCCCCGCAGCATCGAGCAGAAGGAGAGTGTGACCGGTAGGGGCGGTGTCCATGACGACGTATCGCTGATCCGACTCGGCGATGATCGATGCGAAGGCATGCAAGACGGCAATCTCCTCGGTGCACGGTGACTCCAAGTCCTCGGCCAACACCGCCAAGTCCGCTGGGCTCATGCCGGCACCTCGGGTGGCAGTCACGTGGGCCTTGTACTTCTCGCGTTCCGCGACGGGGTCAATCCGAGACTGGACGAGCAGGCCTCCCACCTCACCCAGGGTCTGGTCGAGGTGAGCGGCAGGGTCGGAGGTGGTCAGATGCACGGGCAGGCCTCGTTGGGCAAGGGACACCGCCAGGGATGCCGCGATGGTCGTCTTGCCGACGCCGCCCTTGCCCATGGTCATGATGAGGCCGTGACCCTTCGTGGCCAGCTCGTCAACCAGGTCGCCCAGATGCCCCATGTCGACCTGGGTCGTGTCAGCGACTGCAGGGCGTACGGGACGCGCGATCTCCGGCGCCAGCAGGTCACGCAGCGCTGCAACCCCCAAAACGTTGCTGTCCCGCAGACTGATCTGGTCGTGAACGAGGGTGCGCAGTGACTCCGGCACGTCGTTCAGCGCCTTCCTCTCGCGATCAATGAGCTCCCGCGCCAAGGGGTCGGTGGCACCCTCGCTCCGCGGGATGAGGCCATTGATGACCAGATGTTGCTCGACCACTCCGAGGGCTGCCAGCTCCGCTGAGGTTCGAGCAGCTTCTGACAAGGCGATCGGTTGTGCGCGAGCGACGAGGACCAAGCGGGTGCGCTGAGGGTCGGAGAGGGCTGCCACCGCTCCGGCGTATCTGTCGTGGTTCTTCGCCAATCCGGCCAGAGGGCCGACGCTGGAAACGCCGCCGTTGGTCGACTCGATGAATCCGGTCCAGGCCGCCGGCAGCTGCAGCATTCGCACCGTGTGCCCGGTGGGGGCGGTGTCAAAAACGATGTGGTCGAAAGTGGCGACGAGTTCGGGGTCGGTGAGCAGTGTGGTGAACTCATCGAAGGCGGCAATCTCCGTGGTGCAACCGCCCGAAAGCTGCTCCTCAATCCCCACCAGCACATCCGCTGGCAGCAGGCCCCGGACCGGACCGAGGACCCGATCACGGTAAGCCTGCGCCGCTTGGATTGGGTCGATCTCAACGGCGGACAGGTTAGCCACCCTGCGGAGGGGAGCCACCGCGGTACCCACCGTCTGGCCGAATACCTGACCGACATTGGAGGCCGGATCCGTGCTGGTCAACAAGACGCGTCGACCCTCGTCGGCCAGGGCGACAGCAGTCGCACACGCCAGTGAAGTCTTCCCCACCCCACCCTTGCCAGTGAAGAAGATGAACCGCGGAATGTGCTGGAGGAATCGGAGCGAGGAGTTCATCGTCCCCCCACCGCATCGGTGAGTGCACACCAACCGGCGATCTCCGCGCGAGTCGGATAGCGGCCGGCGCACTTGAGCTCTCCGTCGACAAGCAGGGCAGGCAGGGCATCCATTCCCTTGGCAAGGAGGAGCTCCATGATCACGGGGGTTCGGGTGAATTCCGCGATGTCCGAACTGAGGCCCAGCCTGCGGACCGCTACTCCGCGTTCGCTGAACCAGCCTGCTTCGCTCACAAACTGAGCCACGGCACGTGCGGCCTCCTCTGAGTTCGCGGCGGGGCCGCAACAGGATTGGCCATCGAACAGGTCCACCGACGTCATGGACTTCCCCTTTCAAGATGTGGTGAGGACGTACTTGGCGCGAGAAGCTGGTCGCAGCGGCCGCGCCTGGAGCCGCGATTCAGGGCAGTGGATCCCCGGAACCCAGGGTTCCGGGATCGCAACAGGCGGCGACGCCTACCGGAGTCAGCGCCGCCAACGTGGCCAGCACCCGCACCGGCTCTGCCAGCTGGTCGCAACACAGGGCGTAGGTGTTGCTGCGCCCATGGGCGGTGGCGCTGACCAATCCCTGTTCCCTGAGGAGGCCCAAGTGATGACTCACCAGGGTCTGGCCCAGCCCAGTCTTCTCCTGCAACTCCCGGACAGTGTGTGGGCGGTCGGACAAGTGAAGGATCAACGCCAGACGCGTTTCATCCGCCAGCGCCTTCAACTTCGGTGCAAGCAGTCGCGCATAATCCCGCTCGCTCAGATCACATGCGGCGAACAAGCCGACCTCCAACACCCGTGCCATGCCCACGAACTTAGCACCAAGGATCGTCGGTATCAACAACCAACGTTGATTAATCACAGTTGGGGGATCGGCCGCGATGGCCGCGGTTCGGTGCTGCCGCGATCGCATTGCCGTCCCACCGATCCGGTCGCGGCGGATTCCGCAACCGCCGCCGGCGGAGTGGCCGCGCGAGCTGGCCATTGGGTCAGACCCTGGATCGGCCGTCGACGATCAGCTCGGCACAGTAACGAAGGAAGCCTTCGGGCTTGCAGATGGGCAACCGCGCTCGCGACCTCGTCGGCTCTGCCGCAGCGGTCGATCGCCATACCGGGGCCGAGGATCTTCGGCAGCGGACACGTTCGGGTTCGTGGACACGTTCGAGGAGTGGCTGGCCCTTGGGCTGCTGGTCGTGGAGACGGCTGTCGTTGATGGCGACCCGGGCACCAACCCGGTGTGGCTCGTGGTCGAGAAGGACACGAACCGTCCGTCCGGGGCGAGACCTCCGACTAGGCCCCCTCACCGAAGCCGAATACAGGACTGCGTTCGTTGTGCGTCTGGGCCTGTCGGAGACTGCGTTACCTGCGGGCGAAGTTGGCCGACACGGCGAAGCACCGCGACCTGGTGAAGCTCCTGTCCTGCCAGGCACTGGCGTGGCAGATGACCGTCGGGCCGGCCTGAATCCCAGTTTCGAGCGGCACCGACTTCGAAACCTGTGTGGTTGCCCGCAGGGCTCAGGTGGAGCTGTCCGCCGGCTATCTGGTGTTCGCCCAGCGAGACCACGCGATGAGCAGTTCCCAGATGTAAGGCATCACGTGAACACCGAGCAGTTCGTCGTCGTGACCCCGCATCGACGGGGAGCTGGTCATCCAGACCCAGTTTGGGGTGTTCACGGACCGTTCCTTCGCGGAGCCCCTGCGCTTCGACCTGAACGGCCCACACCTCGAGGATCCGGAGCTACTCCCAGGTCGCGGCCAGGTCCGACTTCGACCAGGTGGGCTCCCGCGGCTTCGACATCGCCATCCAGGGCGAGGTGTACGCCGCCCTGCAGCCGAGGAGGGACACAAAGGATGCGGCCGCCTAACATCACCGACGAGCCGTGGACGGGGCGCCGCAAGGTCCTTGCCGCGGTCGGGATTGTGCGTTCGGTGTGGCCGTCGCGGGGAGGTGTCGGGTGAGCAGCTCACCTACTTCGAGCCTGCGCATGCCTGACCGCCCCCAGAGATCGTGACGGCTGAGCCACCAGCAACTTCACCGAAAGGCGGCGCCTTCGCGACACGCGGCACCGTCGCCTTGCCGCCGACCCGCTGGACCCCTAAGCTACTAGATGTAGTAGTTACAGCGTTGTCGTTCCTCCACAGATAGTGTTCGTGATCCACACACTGTCCGCAGCTGGACCCACCGCCCCGTCCACGAAAGGAGCCAGGGAAGTGCATTGCCCGTTCTGCCGTCACACCGACAACCAGGGTCCTGGACAGCCGGGTCGCCGAGGACGGCACCAGCATCCGCCGGCGCCGGCAATGCCCGCTGTGCGAGCGCCGTTTCACCACCCTGGAGCAGATGCAGCTGGTGGTGGTGAAGCGGTCCGGCGTCGTCGAGCCGTTCTCCCGCGAGAAGGTCATCACCGGGGTCGCGAAGGCCTGCAAGGGCCGTCCGGTGTCCGAGGCCGACCTCGCCAGGCTCGGCCAGCGGGTCGAGGAGACCCTGCGGGCCAGCGGACAGGCAGAGATCCCGGCCGACGAGGTCGGCCTTGCGATCCTCGGACCGCTCAGCGAGCTGGACCCGGTCGCCTACCTGCGTTTCGCCTCCGTCTACAAGCATTACGACTCGGTCGAGGATTTCGAGGCTGAGATCGACCAGCTGCGCCGCGTCGCGCTGGTCACGAACTGAACACCCCTTACCGCAGAAACATCGAAAGGCAGTCGGACCATGACCGAGACCGCGAAGGCCACCACCCGTGGAGGCCGGAAGTCGCCGGGACTGAAGATCAATCGGGTCTTCACCACGGCCGGGGTGCACCCGTACGACCAGGTCACCTGGGAAGTGCGGGACGTGGTGCAACAGAACTGGAAGACCAACGAGGTCGTCTTCGAGCAGCGCGGCGTGGAGTTCCCGGTCTTCTGGAGCCTGAACGCCTCCACCATCGTGACCACGAAGTATTTCCGCGGCGCTCTCGGCACCGTGCAGCGCGAGACCAGTCTGAAGGCGCTCATCAACCGCGTCGTGAAGGCCTACCGCAAGGGCGGTGAGGACAACGGCTACTTCGCGACCGACGCCGACGCGGAGATCTTCGAGCACGAGCTGACCTGGATGCTGCTGAACCAGTACTTCAGCTTCAACTCCCCGGTCTGGTTCAACGTCGGCACCACCAGCCCGCAGCAGGTCAGCGCGTGCTTCATCCTCCGCGTCGACGACTCGATGGACTCGATCCTGAACTGGTACAAGGAAGAGGGGATCATCTTCAAGGGCGGCTCCGGCGCCGGCCTCAACCTGTCCCGGATCCGGTCGAGCAAGGAGCTGCTGTCCTCCGGTGGCACGGCGTCCGGCCCGGTGTCCTTCATGCGGGGGGCCGACGCCTCCGCCGGCACCATCAAGTCCGGTGGCGCCACCCGGCGTGCCGCGAAGATGGTGGTGCTGGATGTCGACCACCCCGACATCTACGAATTCGTGGAGACAAAGGCGCGCGAAGAGGACAAGATCCGCGCGCTGCGCGACGCCGGCTTCGACATGGACCTGGGCGGCAAGGACATCATCAGCGTCCAGTACCAGAACGCCAACAACTCGGTCCGGGTGACCGATGAGTTCATGCGCGCGGTCGAGGACGGGATCAGCTTCGGGCTCCGGGCCCGGATGACCGGTGAGGTGATCGAGACCGTCGACGCAAGGGACCTGTTCGGCAAGATCTCGGAGGCTGCGTGGGCGTGCGCCGATCCGGGGCTGCAGTACGACGACACGATCAACTCCTGGCACACCAACCCGGAGTCGGGCCGGATCACGGCCTCCAACCCGTGCTCGGAGTACATGAGCCTGGACAACAGCTCCTGCAACCTGGCGAGCCTGAACCTGATGAAGTTCCTGCGCGACGACGAGACCTTCGACGTGGAGCTCTTCGTGAAGGCCGTCGAGCTGGTCATCACAGCGATGGACATCTCGATCTGCTTCGCCGACTTCCCGACCGAGTCGATCGGCGAGACGACCCGCGACTTCCGCCAGCTCGGCATCGGCTACGCCAACCTCGGCGCCCTGCTGATGGCTGTCGGCCTCGCCTACGACTCGGACGCGGGTCGGACGCTGGCCGCCGAGATCACCTCGCTGATGACCGCCACCTCCTACCGCCGCTCCGCCGAGCTGGCAGCTGTGGTCGGGCCGTACAACGGCTACGCCCGCAACGCCTCCGCCCACCAGCGGGTGATGCGCAAGCACCAGTCGGCCAACGACGACTCCCGCAGCGTCGACGTGCTCGACAGGCCGGTGCATGAGGCCGCAGCGCTCGAGTGGGCCCAAGTGGTGGCGCTCGGGGCCAAGAACGGGTTCCGCAACGCGCAGGTGTCCTTGCTGGCCCCGACCGGCACCATCGGCTTCATGATGGACTGCGACACCACCGGCATCGAGCCGGACTTCTCCCTTGTGAAGTTCAAGAAGCTGGTCGGTGGCGGCTCGATGCAGATCGTGAACCAGACCATCCCGCGTGCGCTGAACCGTCTCGGCTACCCGGCGGAGACGGTTCAGGCGATCATCGAGTACATCGCCCAGAACGGTCACGTTGTGAACGCCCCTGGCCTGAAGCCGGAGCACTACGAGATCTTCGACACCGCGATGGGCCAGCGCTCGATCAAGCCGATGGGCCACGTGCGGATGATGGCGGCAGTACAGCCGTTCCTCTCCGGCGCGATCTCCAAAACCGTCAACCTGCCCGAGTCGGCGACGGTGGAGGAGATCGCCGAGGTCTACTTGCAGGGCTGGAAGCTCGGCCTGAAGGCGCTGGCGGTCTACCGCGACAACTGCAAGGTCGGCCAGCCCCTGAGCGACGGCAAGAAGCCGGAGGAGAAGGCAGCGGTCGTCCCGCAGCCGGAGGTCCGGGTGGAGTACCGGCCACGCCGCAACCGCCTGCCCAAGTCGCGGGTGAGCCGCACCACCTCGTTCGCCGTCGCCGGAGCCGAGGGCTACATGACCTCGGGCCAGTACGACAACGGCAGCCTCGGCGAGGTCTTCCTCAAGCTCGGCAAGCAGGGCTCCACCCTGGCCGGCGTGATGGACGCCTTCAGCATCGCAGTCTCCATCGGCCTGCAGTACGGCGTGCCGCTGGAGCAGTTCGCGCAGAAGTTCACCAACCTCAAGTTCGAGCCGGCCGGCATGACCGACGACCCGGACATCCGGATGGCGCAGTCGATCATGGACTACATCTTCCGCAGGCTCGCCCTGGACTACCTGACCTTCGACGAGCGGGCAGAACTCGGCATCTACACCGCCTCCGAACGGGCCCGCTACGTGGAGACCGGGAAGTACCTCTCCGAGGAGGACGAGGCTGACCTGATCGAGTCGGAATCGTTGAAGAACGACGCCGCCGACGACGTCCGGGTGCACGCTGACGGTCCCAACCAGCCTGCGCTCCTCGAGAGGACCGCGCGCTCCACGGCCGAGGTGCTGGAAAAGCTGTCCGGCATGAGTGTCGACGCCCCGCTGTGCCTCACCTGCGGGACGAAGATGCGTCGCTCCGGCTCGTGCTACATCTGCGAGGGCTGCGGCTCCACCAGCGGCTGCAGCTGACCGGCTGCGCCCAAGGAACGACGGGCAGTCGAACAGCAACCGTAGCGTCCGACTACCCGCCGGACGACCATCCCCACCCCACCCACCGAAGGATTAGCCCCATGACCACCCCTGCCATCCGTGAGGTCATCATCGTCGGCTCCGGCCCGTCCGGCTACGCGGCGGCGATCTATACCGCCCGCGCCGGCCTGAAGCCGCTCATCTTCGAAGGCGCGCTCACTGCCGGCGGCGCCCTGATGAACACCACCGAGGTGGAGAACTACCCCGGATTCACCGACGGGATCATGGGTCCGGACCTGATGCTCGCCATGCGCGCGCAGGCCGAGCGCTTCGGCGCGGAGATTATCACCGATGACGTCGCCTCGGCCGACCTGGTGGGCGAGGTCAAGACCGTCACCGACGCCGAGGGCAACCAGTACTCGGCCCGTTCCGTGATCCTGGCGATGGGCTCCGGCTACCGCAAGCTCGGCCTGCCGGCCGAGGAGGTCCTCAATGGACGCGGCGTGTCCTGGTGCGCCACCTGCGACGGCTTCTTCTTCCGCGACAAGGACATCGCAGTTGTCGGTGGTGGCGATTCGGCGCTGGAGGAGGCCACCTTCCTTACCCGGTTCGCGAAGACGGTCACGATCATCCATCGCCGCGATGAGCTCCGCGGGTCTAAGATCATGATCGACCGCGCCAATGCCGACCCGAAGATCCGGCTCGCCTGGAACTCCGTGGTCACGGACCTCAAGGGCGACACCGCGCTCAGCGGGGTGGTCCTCACCGACACAGTAACCGGCGCGGCCAGCGAGCTGCCCGTCCAGGGCCTCTTCGTCGCGATCGGCCACGACCCGCGCTCGGAGATCGTCCGCGGCCAGGTCGAGGTGGACGCTGCCGGCTACGTGACGGTGGACGCCCCGAGCACCCGCACCAACCTGTCCGGCGTGTTCGCCGCCGGCGACCTAGTGGACCACACCTACCGCCAGGCGATCACCGCTGCCGGTTCGGGTTGCGCGGCCGCCCTGGACGCCGAGCGGTATCTCGCCGGCCTGTCGGACCCGCTCGTGGCGGTCGCAGACTGAGGTGGGGCGTGTCCCGCCGGCTGGAGATCGTCCGTCGAACGCACCCGGTCATTCGCTCCGCCGGCTCGGTGTTGAAGATCGGGGACGAGACGAACCCGAGCTACCCCCGGCTTCCTGGGTCGGGTCGCTGGTGGTCAAGACCGGCGTGACCGACCACCTGGCCGCCGGCCTGGTCTCGGCCACCGGCGACAGCTAGACGCGGCCCGCCAGTTGAGGCGCTGGTCGGCATCTCGCCTTGCCCGAGAATCGGGCCTCGCCAGGGGCACGATCCAGGAGACCCTCAGTGGCCGTCGCGGCCGTGCAGGCAGTGGCATCGAGGTGAGACCGTCCGTCGAAACGCTCCTGGTGCTGGCCCGCACCTTGGGGTTGTCCCCCGATCAGCTCCGTAGAGCTGGCCGCGAGGATGCCGCGATCGCCCTCGACCTCCTGGGAGAGGAGTTTGACTTGTCGCGGGTTCCCATCGCGGCCCTGGTGAACGAGCTGACCAAAGCGCACGGGCGGACCAAGAACCGGCTCCTGGACCTGGGTGCCCAGATCCACTCAGATGGAACGGTCATTGGCACGGGACGGGATCGTCGGCGATCTGCCGTAGGCGTGCCCAACTCACAGCGGCGTTAACTCGCCCGAGCCGATGTGGCTGCGATCGGGACGGCTCAGCCCAACGCCCTGGAGACCGAAGACGCACCGACGCCCAGAACGCGGCCGATCTCAGTGAAGCTCTTGCCCTCTGTTCTCATCCGACGCGCTTGCACAACCCGCTCTGGAGTCATCACACTCGGCCGGCCGCCTACCCTGCCGTCGGCTCGGGCCTTCGCCAAGCCCCGCATGGTGTTCTCCCTAATGGTGTCCCACGCGCAACTGCGCGAAAACGGCGACGATCCCAAACAGCGCTCGCCCCATGGGTGTCGTGGTGTCGATGTCGGGTTCAGCGAGGCTCTTGATGTTGATGCCGCGCTCCCCCAGCCCGGTCATCGTCTGGAGCGCCATCGTTGTGGTCCCCGCCAACCGGTCCAGCGAGCGCACCACCACGGTGTCGCCTGCCCGCAGATAGTCCTGGCACGCGACCCACTGGGGCCGGTCAGCAGGTAGGACCAGTTGTGGGCGATCGTGTTCCATACGTCCCCGGCGACAGTTGCGACGAGATTGGTCAGGTACTCCATGGCTGCGCTCCATACATAGACCGATATCTAGTGTTCGACGTCGGTCGATATGATAGACATACTTCTATGAGTTCTCACCTGCTGCCGCGCCAGCTCCCGTTAGTCGGCGACCTGTGCTGCTCGCCGGTACTCCAGGTCGTGCTGCAGCCCGCGGACGCCCTGGTGCTCGCGGGTGCTTTGAAGGTGCTGGCTGACCCCGCCAGGCTGCGACTGCTGAGCCTGATCCGTTCCGCTGAGGGCGGCCGGGCCACCACCGGCGTGCTGGCCGAACAGGTTGGCCTGACCCAGCCCACGATCACCCATCACCTGGGTGCGTTGTTCGAGGCCGGCTTCCTTGAGCGGGAACGGCAAGGCCGCCAGACCTGGTACTCGGTGAACACCGATGGGGTGCAGGCAATCCGGCAACTTCTCGACCCGAACCCGGTCGGGAGATCGTGACCGCGAACCGAGCTGACCCGAGGCCCGGATCAGCAAGCTCGACACTCATGGTGCCCCGGAGTCAACGGACCCTGCTGGAACGGATCCGTGAGGGTGTAATCGGTGATGACCACGTGATCCTTGGCCCATATGGGCCGCGGCGGGTCACTTATGCGGACTACACGGCCTCGGGCCGGAGTCTGGACTTCCTGGAGGACTTCATTCGGGACGAGGTACTACCGCGGTACGCGAACACCCACACCGAGGCCAGTGACACCGGGCTCCAGACGAGCCTGTTGCGTGAGGATGCTCGCCGGATCATCCATGAGGCCGTCGGCGGCGACGCCGAAAGCGCCGTGATCTTCACCGGCTCCGGTTCCACCTCAGCCATCGACAAGCTGGTCGGAATCCTGGGGCTGCGGATCCCGTCCACCCTCGACGACCGTTACCACCTGGTTGACCTGATTCCGGCCCATGAGCGTCCTGTCGTCTTTATCGGCCCGTTCGAGCACCACTCCAACGAACTGCCGTGGCGCGAATCCATCGCCGACGTGGTCACGATTCGCGAGGACGTCGACGGGCACATCGACCAGGATCAGCTTGCGGCCGAGCTGGTCGCTTACGCCGATCGTGCGTTGAAGATCGGGTCGTTCTCGGCGGCTTCGAACGTGACCGGCATCATGTCGGACGTGCGTGGCATCGCGTCCCTGCTGCACACGCATGGGGCGCTCAGCTTCTGGGACTTCGCCGCTTGTGCACCCTACGTCGCGGTCGACGTTTCGGCGCCTGCAGGCCGTCCGGACGCCTACCTCGACGCGATCTTCATCTCCCCCCACAAATTCATCGGCGGGCCTGGAACGCCAGGGGTCCTGGTCGTTCGCCGGAACTTACTAACCAATCGTGTGCCTGACGTCCCCGGTGGCGGCACGGTCCTGTTCGTCAACGCGACCGAGCATCGTTACTTGGCCGATCCTGTCCATCGGGAGGAGGGCGGAACCCCGGCCATCGTCGAGTCCATCCGGGCCGGGCTGGTGTTCCAGCTCAAGGAGGCAGTCGGAGTGGATGTGATCGAGGAGCGTGAGGACGACCTGTTGCAGCGCGCCATGATGGCCTGGCGGGACGAGCCGGGCATCGAGATCCTCGGCAACCCGACGGCGAAGCGGCTTTCCATCGTGTCGTTCGTGGTCCACGCCCCGAGCGGACGTTATCTGCACCACAACTTCGTGGTGGCGCTCCTTAATGACCTGTTCGGCATCCAGACCCGGGGCGGGTGCTCCTGCGCCGGTCCGTACGGGCATCGGCTGCTCGGCATCGACGTCGAGCAGTCCCACGAGTTCGAAGCCCAGATCGCTACGGGCTACGAGGGGATCAAGCCTGGCTGGGTGCGGGTCAACTTCAACTACTTCCTCGGGGAGGACGTGTTCAGCTACATCCTCGAGGCGGTCCGCCTGGTCGCTCGTGAGGGCTGGAAGCTTCTCGGCGACTACCGTTTTGACCCGGTGACCGGGCTTTGGCGGCATCATGGCGGCCCCGCGGAGCCGCCGTTGCGGCTCACCGACGTCAGCTACGCGACAGACGGCGCGATGATGTACCCCCGGCACGACTCCACCGCGCCCGTCTCCGTCCTGGCTGGACACCTAGGCCAGGCGCGCCGCATCTTCGCGGCTGCCACTCCCGCGCCGGACGCCGACTCCGGACACGTTTCCGACGGCTTCGACCTGTTGCGCTGGTTCGAACTACCCTCAGCGAGCCTGGATATGTGAGGTGCGATACCCGGTCCAGAGCACCGCTACCCGGATTGGAGAATCGAGGACCCGGTGGGCTGCCCCTCAGGAGGTGTCCAGCATCGTGGATGACGTCGATGCGGCGCCGGCGGAACTACTGGCGGTGGCGTTCGCCGCGTGCCTGATGAAGAACATCGACCGCTTAGGCAAACTGATGGGGTTCGGCTACGAAACTGCTGACGTAACCGTGATCGCCCGCCGCCAGGACACCCCACCCCAGTCATCGAACTCACCCACGAAGTGCGGATCGCCACCAACGGACTTGACCGACGAGTCCAACTCCTTCATCCGAACCTTCGCCATTAGGGGCACGGTCTACAACACCCTGACAGCAGTGTGCGAGATCAACGGCAATGTGCTCGTCAAGAAGCGCAGATCGAGTCAGCTGCGCCGCCGCCTTGCAAGCGCGACCCACATCGACGTACGTCGATATTTCGCGTATGCTGCTGCAGGCGAGGTTCGGCGCCGGGATGATTGCGGCCTGCTGCCTGGTGGCCATCCTGGCCCGAACAGATATGACCGACTTGAAGGGGATATTCTTGCCCATCTACAGCTACTCATGCACCGGGTGCGGCGCCCAATCGGACGTCCGCCAAGCCATGGCCGATGCCCCGTTGACCTCATGCCCGTCCTGCCAGGCGCGTCTTCGCAAGCTCATCACCGCGCCCCTCGTCATGACTGGCGCTAGCCTCACCCGCCTGGCGGTCCCGCGGGCCGGCGGCGGGTGCTCCCCCGGGGCTGGTTGCTGCGGCTAGAAGCTGAACTGAGCGTTAGGCGGTACCAGCACAGTCCGCGCTTACTCTTGCGACGCCGCCGCACTCTGGGTCTCCAAACCCGAGGCGCTCAGATGGGTGGCACGCGCGGGTTGCTGAAGTCCGTTGGCCACCGAGACGCGGGCAACATGGTCGTCCACACCGTTCACCACGTAGTCTCGGTCGAGGCTGGCTCAGGGGATCGGGCTGCATCATCCAAGACGGGTCCGTCGTCGTAACAACCCTGGCGATTGAGCTGCCCGCGGCAGGTAGTCGGTGGACTCCACCAACGACTGACTGGGGATGCGACTCCAGCGCTCAGTGGCTGGCGTGGTCGGGAACGCCGACCAACCCAAAGGTGCGCGCCATGGCGTGGGCCCTGGTGGTCATAGGTTGATCATTTGGCCGGCGATGCCCTGCAATGCCTCCGTCACCGCTTCGCTGAGGGTCGGGTGGGCAATGGATGTTTCGGACCACCTCCTCGGCGCTCAGGTCCCACATCTGGGCCAAGGTCAGCTCGGGCAGCAGCTCGGTGGCGTCCGGGCCGATCATGTGTACCCCGAGGATCTCGTTGTGTGCCGCGTCGACGACCACTTTCACGAATCCGATCGTGTCCCCCAAGCCGGAGGCCTTCCCGTTCGCTGAGAACGGGAGCTGTGGAACGGGGAACCCGTGGCGATCCGCTTGCGTGATGCTCAGCGGATGAAGAGGAAGGAGAATGCGATTGTGGCCAGGATGGCCCAGACGGAGTTCTTCTTCATGATGCCGATGTAGATGAACCCGGCTATAAAGATGAGCCACTCCTGCCAGGAAAGCAAGGACTTCAACGCGAACTGCATAGCCACGGAGGCGATCAATCCGATGAACCCTGCCTGGAGTCCCTTGATGACGGCTTGTACGGCCTTGTGGCCCTGGATTCTGCCGTGGAGGTCTGCGAGCAGGATCATCGCGGTCAGGGATGGGATGAAGACTCCCAGGGTGGCGACGATGGCGCCGATCACGCCGGCGACGCGGTAGCCGATGAAGGTTGCGGTGATGAACACGGGTCCGGGGGTGATCTGTCCTAGCGCGATGCCGTCCACGAACTCCTTGGTGGTCAGCCAGCCGTGGGCATCGACAACCTGGCTTTGGATCAGCGGGATGCTGCCGAAGCCGCCCCCGAACGCGGTGGCGCCGATTCCGAGGAATGTGCCCATCAGCTCACGTGTGTAGGGGGCGAGCAGGGCGGCCCCGATGATCCCCACCACCACAAGGGCAGGTATGAGGTCTCGGATCGAAAGCCGTTCGGGTTTGAGGGCGACGGCGCCGGCGGAGGGTTCGGGGCTCGTGCCCGGTCCGGCTGCTGCGGGAAGGGAGAACAGCACGAAGCCCACTGCGCCAGCTCCGAGGACGATCCAGAGCACGTTGAGATGGAGGAAGTGGGCGGATGCGAAGCTGGCCACGGCGATGACTAGCCCCTTCCATGCTCGCCAGCCGAGCTTTGGGAAGACGGCCTTGCCGAGCACCAGGAACGCGTTCACGAGTAAGGCCACGACGAGTGCCCCAAGGCCGGCGAACAGCGACTTCACGAAGGGGAGTTGGCCGTAGGTGAAGTAGGCCCAGGACAGCAGGATCATCAAAAGGGTGGGTGGGGTGATGAACCCGAGCGGAGCGAGCACGCCGCCCCAGACCTTCTTCAGTTTGAACCCTACGTAGCCAAGGACGGTGACGCCGGTAGCGCCAGGTAGTGCTTGCGCCAGGCTCAGCGCATTCATGAAGTCCTTCTCGCTGATCCAGTGTTTCTTGGTGACCAGGGTCTGCTTCATCAGGGCGAGGATCGCGGGGCCGCCGTAGCCGATTGCGCCCAGGTGGGTGGTGGTTCTCACCAGCTCGCCGAGTGTGGGCACGGTCAACTGGCTGCCGCCAGCGGTGTTGTCAGCTCCTGGTGACTCGATGTTGCTTGACGGCTGGTCGGCGGGGCTCGGCGCCATTTGGTATCACGCTTCCAATTCAGGAACTGTGGGGGATCGATCTCCGGGTCCGGCCCAATGAGCGCGCCAAGGCGCTCGTTGGGTCTCGGATGCTGTCCCGCTGGCCAGATCTAGACCGGGGTGGGTCAGTTCTGGGCGTCGATGGCGGCGAGCAGGGGTTCGGCGTTGCCCAGGACGCGGGTGGCTTCGGCGAACCTGGCGATCTTGAAGGTCTCGAGCAGCTTGGCCGCCTCAATGCCCAGCGCCTGGGCCTTGTTCGTCATGGCTTCGATACAGGCATGGCTTCCGGTGGCGAGGGCGACCCCTAGGTAGATCAGGGTGCGGGTCTCCTCGCTCAGCGTTCCGGTGCCGTCCTTCGGCATGGCGAAAGCACTGTCCTGCACATGCCGGACGACCATCTCCGGCATCACAGTCGCGGCGTACTGCACCGATGGCGGGACGTGACCGTTCAGGGAAGCGGTCATGTTGGCCAGGATCTGGTCGACGGTGGGGGCTGTCTGGGTTGTCACCAGGACTCCTTCATTTCAAGAGAGTTTGTCTCAAGAAGATTTGATACGTTCTGCTTGGAGGTTACTGCGGATACCCCCGGGGGGCAAGTCTCCAGCGGAAGATGCGGCTCGGCTGGGCTTCGGTGTAATGCAGCGTGGCGATCGTTCCTTGGCGAACGTGGCCCGTGGTGTGAGGAGGCTGGGCAGGTGTTATAGTTCAGTGCAGTTTGATTCAAAATAGGCTGTACTCACCCGTCTTGAACCGCGACCGGCGCTCCTGGGTTGCTGGCCGAATGGCCTGAGGTTCTGGTGCGACGAGAAGGTGGATCCGCATGAGCAGTCACATGTTTGAACATGAGGTGGATGAAGTCCCCCAGGGGCAGCGTCGTGCGCTGGGATGGGCACTTGGCCTCAATGCCGGTTTCCTCGTCGTCGAGGTAGCCGCCGGCCTTACCTTCGGATCGTTGGCCCTGCTTGCTGACGCCGCCCACCTGACGGCTGACGTGATCGGCCTGGCGATCGCGATGGTCGGCTTGGCGCTCACGGCACGTCCCCGGAACCAGAGCCACAGCTACGGGTTCGCTCGCGCCGAAGTGCTCGCTGCCCAGCTGAGCGCACTCATACTGATCGGCGGTGGGATCTGGGTCACGGTCGAAGCCGTGTCACGGATAGCTTCCGCTGCCCCGCGGCCGGTGGCGGCTGTCGGCCTGATGGCGGTCGCACTGGTCGGGATCTTCATCAACGTCGTCAGCGCGATCGTGGTGCATCGAGCTGAGGGGGAGACCCTGAACATGCGAGGTTCGGTGGTGCACCTGGCCACCGATGCTGCCGGGTCTTTGGCTGCACTGCTGGCCGGGTTGGCGATCTGGGCTTTCGGCTGGGTTTGGGCCGACGCGGTCGCATCGCTCGCCATCAACGTGTTGGTTCTGTGGGCCGGGTGGCGCCTGCTGCTGCAGTCGACACACATCCTGATGGAGGGCACTCCGGCAGGAATCGATCCCTCAGCGGTCCGGGCTGCGATATGCAGCGTGCGCGATGTCGCCGACGTCCATCACCTACATCTGTGGAACCTCGCCTCCGATGTGCCAGCCTGCTCGGCTCACATCGTCCTGGCCGGCCAGCCCACTCTGATCGAAGCCCAGCTGGTTGCCGAGCTCGTCAAGGCCGGGCTCGCCTACCGCTTTGGCCTGAGCAACGTCACCCTCGAACTTGAAGACGCACATTTCCTGGGCCTCAGCCTTGACGTCCAGGAGCCCGGCCAGATCCCCACAAGTAAGGAGCCGATCCTCCCATGAGCGCAGCGCAAACCCTACCGACCCCAGAACAGGCCCCGACAGTGCTGCGCGAGCGGACGCGCGACCTGCACCCGGGCTGGTTCGCTTCGGTGATGGGCACGGGAATCCTCGCGGTGGCCACGTATGGCAATCCCGGCGGCTGGGAGGCGCTCGCCGGCGCTGCCCACCTACTGGGGGCGGCCCTGGCCGGTCTCGCTTACGTCCTCGGCGTCATCCTCCTCTGGGGCTACGTGGTCCGTTGGGTCAGGCACACCAGCGCTGCCCTGGCCGACTTCCGGAACCCGGTGAAGGGCGCCATGCACGCCACCCTGCCGGGCGGCCTGCTGGTTCTGGCGGTCATGACGTCGGTGGTCGGTCCCACTCTGATTCCCGGCCCGGCGGCGGTGTTGGTCATCGCTGTGCTTGCCGTGCTCGGAGGAGTCCTGGCCGTTGTGATGGGGGTGGGGTTCGCATACATCCTGATAACCGGTGAACCACCGGCGGCCTCCGCCAATGGCGGATGGTTCATCCCGCCTGTGGTGACCATCATCATTCCGATGGTCCTGACTCCGTTGGCTGCCCACGCCGACCATGGCACCGCCGGCTTCCTGGTCGCCGCCGGCTATGCGTTCTACGGGATGGGCTTCCTGCTCTTCCTGCTCACGCTGGGCCTGGTGTATGACCGGCTCATCCTGCACCCCCCTACCTCCAGCGACCCTGGCTCCCTCGGTGTGGATTGGACTCGGCCCGATCGGGGTGGCGACGCTGGCTCCGTTGGCCCTCGCCAAGGCCGGAGCTCCGATCTGGGGAGAGGCGGCCGTCGCGGTGAGCCTTGTTACCCAGATCGCCAGCACCGCGGTCTGGGGATTCGGACTCTGGTGGCTGGCTCTGGTCGCGGCCCTACTCGTGCGCTATCGGCGCAACGACGCGATCCCCTTCCACCTCGGATGGTGGGCGTTCGTATTCCCGCTCGGGGCCTACACAGTCGCCAGCCTGACAATCGCACGCACGTGGCACTCGCCGATCCTCGAAGGCGGTGCGGTGCTCCTCTATCTGGGCCTCGTCTGCGCCTGGGTCATCGTCACCGCCCGGAGCATTGCCGGCATCCGCTCGGGACGCATCTGGAGCAGTTGATTGGGATCGGCCGCTGGTGGCCCCATCCGCTGATCTATGCTTCAATACATATTGATTCAACAGGATTGGAAACAGTAGATCATGGACGGTTGGACGCTGTATCTGGTGTTGTCGGTGGTGTTGTTCGGGTTGTCGTTCTTGTCGGGGATGATGGGCTTGGG
>Ga0209014_10000630_pt1 | contig 20613 bp, 21 predicted proteins | sample BarGraNGADG00212_FD_184491 | JGI IMG/M metagenome (GOLD analysis project Ga0209014, IMG submission 184491) | Arctic peat soil microbial communities from Barrow, Alaska - Barrow Graham LP Ref core NGADG0002-212 (SPAdes) (version 2) | ecosystem: Environmental > Terrestrial > Soil > Wetlands >...
GGTCGTCGTACTGTTGCTCAAGCCCGTGGCCTCTCCTGGGTCCGTCTGCATCGCAACAGTCAGACTTCAAGAGGTCACGGGCCCCACACCACAGGCGCGCCGACAACGCCAGGAACCGGGCCCTGCCCGGTCAACTTCCAAGAGCCGGCATAACGGGCTGCGGCTATAGGACCATGGACCCACCCTCGGCCAGCGGGCCGCGCCGGACGCCGCTGCGCGGACCACCACCGCCCAGCCGAGGTCCTGAAATCGAGACGAACGCCTCTACCAGAAGGGAGGCCGACTCAGTAAGCCTGTATCGGGAGCCTTCCGCGCGTTGTGCGGCCCGTTCCACGCTGCGTCCGGAGCGGGTTGAGGCTGACCCGAGCGTTGCGTCACCCCGCGCGGTGCGAAAGGACAGGCGAAATGCAGCCGACAACGATCTACCCGGTTCAATTCTCGGTCGACTACCCCGATCGCCCGCTGAACCGGCTGACCACGGCGTTCCGCATCGTCGTCGTCATTCCTATCGGAATCGTGCTCGGCGCGGTGTCGGGCGGAACCTGGCAGTGGACGTCAGACAGCGGAACGTCCGAGGTTGCGGCAGGGGCAGGTGGCCTGCTGGTTCTCGCACCACTGTTGATGATCGTGTTCCGCCAGAAGTACCCGCGCTGGTGGTTCGACTGGAACCTCGAGCTGCAGCGCTTCTCGAACCGGGTCGGCGTCTACCTGGCCCTGATGGACGACCGGTACCCGTCCACCGACGATCACCAGTCGGTGCACCTCGACTACCAGTACCCAGACGCCAAGAGCGAGCTGAACCGTTGGCTGCCATTGGTGAAGTGGTTCCTGGCCATCCCGCACTTCATCGTGCTGATCTTCCTGTACATCTCAACGATCGTGATGGTCCTGGTCGCGTGGTTCGCCATCCTGTTCACCGGCAGGTACCCACGAGGCATCTTCGACTTCGTCGAGGGCGTCATCCGCTGGCACAACCGGGTGGCCGCCTACGCCCTGCTCATGGTCACGGACCGATACCCGCCGTTCAGCCTGTCGGCGTGAGCTGCGACGTCGATCAAGGTCGCATCGTGACGTACGGCGAGCCGCGCTCCGACCTGAATCCGATCCGGTCCGCACCCCTCCGCCGTGTTTACGGATCAGCGTCGTTGCGGTCGCTCACTGTCGACGCATCGGCCCGCCGCGTGCGTGCGCCGCGCCAAGATCAAGGGCGATAGCGAGGATCAGCGTGGCCGTCCATGCGTTGACCGGATTGAACAGCAGCGGCTCATGGCCGCCGACGTTGTTGGCAATCAGCCAGACGATGAACCAAATGAACGTCATCGCTACCTCCACTGTTCGAAACGGGTCGCGATCTACTCCACCATGACTGTCTCACCCAGCCCGGACTACTCGCTGTCGTAACCGACGACGGTGCCGCCGGCGATCATCGCCAGCTCGGCGTGCGCTGCCTCGTCCTTGGACACGGCGCGGCGGCCGACCGGGATGCGTAGCGCGGTGAGTGCGGCCAGGACGAGCCCGCCGGCGAGGGCGGTGAAACCGATGACGTAGCCAGATTCCTGCGGCAGCCCGCTTGGCTGCAACTGGGCAGTGACGATGCTGGCCATCATCGCCGCGCCGATGCTCCCCCCGATGGTGCGGATGTTCGCATTCATGCCGCTGGCGACGCCGGTCTGTTCGGGCGGCACCGCGACGACGATCAGCGCCGACATCGCCGTGAACGCCAGCCCGATGCCCACTCCCATCAGCGCGCTGGCGAGGTAGATCTCCCACCGTGAGCCGTGGGCAAACGCGATCACCGTCATCGACGCGGCGCCGATCAGGCTCCCGATGATGATGAGCATCCTGCCGCCGTAGCGTTCGGTCAGACGGCCGCTGTACTGCCCGACCACGAACATCGTGAAGCTCGAGGGCAGCAGGATCAGCCCGGACTGCGTGATGGATGCCCCGAAGCCGTAGCCGGTGCTGCTCGGCGTCTGCAGAAACTCCGGCAGAAACGCGAAGGTCGCGTACATGCTGATGCCCACGAGCAGCGCGACCAGGTTGGTGGTCCACACGGCGGGTAGCCGCATCATCCGCATGTCGATCAGCGGCGCGGCAGCGCGGGTCTCGGCCATCACCCACAACGCCGCGATCAGGACGGCGGCCGTCAGCAGGCCGGTCACCCTCGCCGAGCCCCAGCCCCACACCGGCGCCTGGCTGAGCGCGACCAGCAGTGAGACCAGCCAGGCGGACAGAAGCACCACCGGTGCGATGGAGATGCGCCCCGCCGTCCGCACCGGCGACTCCGGGATGAACAGCGCGGCAGCGAGCCCCGCGAGAACGCACAAGATCATCGGCAGCCAGAACAGCCAGGCGAAACCGAGGTGATCGACGATCGGCCCGGCCGCCACGGTGCCGACACCGCCGCCGACCGCGGTCAACGTCGCGATTGAGCCGACGGCGCCCGTCACCTTCGCCTCCGGGAACTCGTCGCGGATGATGCCGAAGGCGAGCGGCAGCACGCCGCCGCCGACGCCTTGGACGACGCGGGCAGCGATCAGCACCCCGATCGAGCCCGCGAGGGCGGCCAGCAACGAACCGGCAGCCAGCGCGGTCAGCGTCACCACGAACGTCTTCTCCTTGCCGACCATGTCGCCTACGCGCCCCATGATCGGCGTAAACACCGAGGCCGACACGAGATAGGCGGTGAGCACCCAGGTGGCCGCGTTCGGCGTGGCGTGGAACTGCGCCTGCACTGTCGTGAGCACCGGAACGACCAGCGACTGCAGCACGGCAAAAGCGCCCACGCCGGCGGACAGGACCACGAAGGTCACGCGATGGTGCGCGCGCTTGCCGACTCGAGCCACCCGGTTCCTTTGCTGATCAGAGCCCAACCTGCCGGCATGACATTACCGGTCCGCCGCGATCAGCGGTCGGCCGTGAGAGCCTTGAGTTGATCGAGTGACTCACGCATGACCTGTAGCAGGTCCCGGTCGCCGGTCGCAGTGACCCAGCGCTCGAAAGCCACCCGAAGGACGGCGACGCCTGCCTCGGCGGCCAGCCCCGCGTCTGGGTCGGTGACGCCGCGTCGGCGTAACCCGTCGGCGAGGGCAGCCGACAAGGACGCCATCTTGATCAGCTCGCGTTCCCGCAACTCCGCGTTCGCGGCGATGACGGACTGGCGCTGCCGGGAGAAGTCGTGGCGCTCCCCGAGCATCGCCGCGGCGGCGTCGAGAGCGGCCGAGATCGCCTGCATCGGTGATGCGGACTCCGGGGCACCCTCAAGGGCGCTCACGAGGCTGTCCTGGAGAGAGGCGGAACCGGCGAAGAGCACCTCGCGCTTGTCGGCGAAATAGCGGAAGAACGTCCTCGCCGTGAGTCCGGCGCGCTGGGCAATCTCGGCCACGGTCGTCTGCTCGAAGCCGCGCTCGACGTAGAGCTCCATCGCGGCCTCGCGGAGACGACCGCTCGCGTTCGGCTCCCATCGACCCATGGAGGGAGTCTAGGTGATGGCACGTAGTGACATCACCTGCTAGCGTCATGTCATCAAGTGACATCACCGGACCGTGAGTCCGGCGGTCAACTCAAGTGGAGGTCTTCATGCGCGTCTTCGTCACCGGAGCGTCCGGATGGATCGGCTCGGCCGTCGTCCCTGAGCTTCTCAACGCGGGACATCAGGTCCTCGGCCTCGCGCGCTCGGACACCGCCGCCGCGTCGCTCACCGCACTCGGCGCCGAGGGCCACCGCGGCGGCTTGGATGATCCCGACAGCCTGCGCACGGGTGCGGTCGCCTCGGACGGGGTCGTCCACCTCGCGTACAACCACGACTTCTCCCGCATCGAACAGGCCGCCCAGACGGACCTGCAGGCGATCGAGGCCATCGGCTCGACCCTCGTGGGCACCGACCGGCCGCTCGTCATTGCCTCGGGCCTGCTCGGCCTCGCACCCGGTCGAGTCGCGACCGAACGCGACGAGCCCGACCCGGGCGCGCACCCGCGAATCGCCGGTGCGCAAGCGGCGATGTCGCTCGCCACCCGGGGAGTACGTTCCTCGATCGTGCGCTTCGCTCCCACGGTCCACGGTGCGGGCGAGCACGGCTTCGTCGCTGCCCTCGTCAGCATCGCCCGCGACAAGGGCGTCTCCGGCTATATCGACGATGGTGGCAACCGGTGGCCTGCGGTGCATCGACTCGACGCTGCGAGCCTCGTCCGTCTCGCCGTGGAGCGGGCCCCGGCCGGCTCGGCGCTGCACGCCATCGCCGAAGAGGGCGTGCCGACCCGAGCCATCGCCGAGACGATCGGCCGTCACCTCGAGCTGCCCGTCGTCTCCATCCCCGCCGAACAGGCCAGCGACCACTTCGGCTGGCTCGCCCGCTTCTTCGGCGCCGACTCCCCGGCATCGAACGAGCTGACGCGTGAACTTCTCGGCTGGGAGCCGACACATCCCGGGCTCATCGAAGACCTCGAGCACGGGCACTACTTCCAGATACCGTCCAGGTAACTCAACCGAGCTCGCCGCCGCGGTGTCACGCTAACGTGACGACGCGGGAAGCAGAACGTGCGGACCCGCTTGGACGATTCCGCCCTGGCCGCGCTGGTACGAGCACTCGGCGGCACGCCTCCCGGCCGTTAGACGCTATCCGCCTGTCTGGACGGTCGGTCAGTGCGTAATTGTGCCGTACGAGACGTTGCTCGACCAGATGCTCTGATACCGGATTCCGTCCTGCGGCGTTGCGGCGGCCACCATCATGTTGGAGCCCTCGTACACCCCGACGTGGAACACGTACCCGCTGCCGTCGTGGAAGAAGACGAGATCACCCGGCCGTGCCGAGCTGAGCGGGATCCGTCGGAATGCGTTGTACTGCCCCTGGGCGGTGGTGGCGATCGTGCGCCCGTAGTGCTGGTAGATGTAGTTCGTCAGTCCTGAGCAGTCGAAGCCGGTCGCGGGGGACCGCCCGCCATATGTATAGGAGTACTTGCCGACGAACGTCTTGGCGTACGCCGCGATCTGCTGGTTGACGGTCGATGGCGCCGGGATGGTGACCCCGCGGCAACCCAGCGCAGTCGTGCTGCCCGGACCTTGGTTGATGAAGTACGTGCACACTCGGTGCGCCCCGTAACTCATCGTGCCGCTCTGGAACCAGAAGCCGGTGCGCGTTCCATAGCGGGGGAACGCCTTCGCGACGTCCGGGCGAGACAATCCCGTGTGCACCCTTGTGCTGTGCCCGTCGATGTAGATGTCCACCGCGACAACCGTCTTGGGGTAGTCCGGGTCGTCGGCCCACCCGCGCACGAGGATCGTGCGCGCATTCGTGCCGTAGATCGCGTCCGCATGACCTACCGGGTTGTGCGGTGGTACGGCCGCGGCGGCCGCGCCCGCCGCGCCGGCCCCGACAACCAGGGCTACCAACCCGATCTTCAAGGATCGAGGAACTCGCAGGCTTCTCAGTCTCATGTCACCGTCATCTCGTAAGGCGTGCGCATTCGCTGCGGCTCCGCAGTCGTGAGCTGGATCCGCGGTCCGGCGCGCCGATGTGCCACGTCCAGGCAACGCCGTCGCCGCGGTGACAACCAGGGCCAGAGGTCCCTGCGTCCGCAAAGCAGGTTCCACCTCGGTTGCGCGACCAACATTCGAGCCATATTAGGCGGCGGGCAGTTGATCGCGTCGGTAACCGACGCGGAATGCAACCTCATCGGGCTCATCCGACCGGCTTTACCCGAGCACGACCTCGGGTGACTGTCGTTGCCGGGCCGGCCCTACTTCGACTTGCGCCCGGACGCGTCGGCTTTTGCCATGAGACTGGCTGTTTCGCTGGGCTTGGGCTTCTTGTCTTGCTTCGGTTTGCGGACCTCGCGGCCGCCCTTGTTCTTCGCCATCGGTTTCTCCAGCACTCGCAGGGATGTGTCCCCGTGGTGCTCCACGCCGCGGTTTCGGATGTGAACTTGACAGTACGCCGGATTTGCATGGCCCAGGTGGGCGTATCCTGGGAATTGTTCGGTTCTCATCGTGTGCTGGCCCCAACGCCGCACCGGAGCCGCAAGTCAGTCACCCGCGCCACCCCGATCGGCGCAGTCAGGCAATGCCATGACCCTCACCCCGCTCGCCGAGACCTCGCTTCTGTGCAGTTCGTGCCCCCACGCGCAAGAGGCCCACGACGCCACGGCACTGCGCTACTGCGCCGCCACGCTCGTCTCGGCGAGCACCCGCGGATGCATCTGCCGCGGTGAACTGGTCGACAACCCGACGCCGAAGCATCTGTGACGAGCTTCGGCTTCGTCAGCACCTTCCCGCCGACGCTGTGTGGCTTGGCCACGTTCACATCGGCGTTGTCGGGTGAGTTGGTGACCGACGGTGATGACGTTCGCCTCATTCGCGTCGTCGAATCGCCACAGCCGCGTGCTGGTGCGGACGTCGTCGGCGAGTTGGTGGCCGGCGATCCGAAGACATCGCGGCGCGCCGCGCAGTTGTTGAACGACGGTGACGTCGTCATCCTGCAGCATGAGTACGGCGCATACGGCGGACCGGATGGCGATGAGATCCTGCCGCTGCTCGCGGGGTTGACCGTCCCTTCCGTCGTCGTACTGCACACGGTGCTCAGCGCGCCGACGGTCAACCAGCGTGCAGTCCTCGAAGCCGTGGCGTCCCTCGCTGATGCGGTGGTGACCATGACTCCCACAGCCCGGGACCGCCTCGCGGCCGGCTATTCGGTCGACATGAGCAAGGTCAGCGTCATCCCGCACGGAGCGCCGCCGATGCGCAGCGGCCCCATGCCCGTCTTTCGAACCGGTCGCCCGACGGTGCTGACCTGGGGATTGATCGGCCCTGGCAAGGGCATCGAGTGGGGCATCGAGGCGATGGCCTCACTGGCCGACATCTACCCTGCGCCGCACTACGTCATTGCCGGCCAGACCCACCCCAAGGTGCTGCTGAGGCAGGGCGAGGCGTACCGCACGCTGCTGGCAGACCGTGTCAAGGCCTTGGGACTGTCGTCCGCGGTCAGCTTCGACGCCCGTTACCGGGACGCGGACGCGCTGGCGGAGTTGGTCAACTCAGCTGACATCGTCCTGCTGCCCTACGACTCCACCGATCAGGTGACCTCGGGCGTACTCATCGAGGCGATCGCCGCGTTGAAGCCGGTCGTCGCGACCCGGTTCCCGCACGCCATCGAACTACTCAGCGGCGGGGCCGGACTTCTGGTCCCGCAGAAGGACCCAGCGGCGATCGCCGACGCGCTGCGCACGATGCTCACCCGACGCGATCTTCTGGCGGGCATGAGCAGGGCCGCCGGTGCGACGGCGCCCGAGGTGCTTTGGCCGGCCGTCGCCGAGCGTTACCGCGCGCTCGCGGCACGACTGATCGAGGCGCGGATAGCCGCATGAGAGGTGCCCGCGTCGCGACGGGTCCGGCGTTAGACCATCTGAGCCGGTTGACCGACGAGCGCGGGCTGTTCGAGCACGCACTGCACGCCGACCCACGACCCGAGCACGGCTACTGCCTCGACGATGTCGGGCGCGCTCTCGTCGTGGTCTGCCGCGAGCCGGCGACCAACCAGGACGTGCCACGACTCGCGAGCAACTACCTGGACTTCACCCTGTCTGCCGTGCAGGGCGACGGCTCGTGTCACAACCGGATGAGCGTCGACGGTCAGTGGCGTGACACGCCGGCCTTCGGTGACTGGTGGGGCCGCGCGATCTGGGGTTTGGGGGTCGCAGCCGTGCGCGCACCGACGCTCGCGATGCGGGCACGGGCGCTGCGCGGATTCCGGACGGCGGCTCGTGGCCGCTCACCGCATCCGCGCTCGATGGTGTTTGCTGCCCTTGGCGCGGCGGAGCTGTTGCTCAGCCAGCCTGGCGAGTCTTCGGCCCGCCACCTGCTTCGTGACGCGGTGACGGCGATCGGATCTGCGGGAACGGACCCGATGTGGCCGTGGCCGCAAGCGAGGCTGACGTACGCCAACGGCTCGCTCGTCGAAGCCCTGCTGTTGGCCGGTGCGGCGCTTCCCGACCCGAGTGCCCTGACCCGTGGACTGCGCCTGGCGCAGTTCCTGCTCGACACCGAAACGCTGGACGGCCACCTGTCGGTGACGCCTGTCGGTGGACGCGGTCCGGGTGATCCGAAACCAGCTTTCGACCAGCAACCGATCGAGGTAGCCGCGCTCGCCGACGCCTTCGCCCGCGCGTACTCGTTGACGGGCGAGGACAAGTGGCGCGACGCTGTGCGGATGGCCTGGGCATGGTTCGACGGCGACAACGACAGTGCTACGCCGATGTTCGACCCCGCCACCGGTGGCGGGTTCGACGGGCTCGAGCGCGACGGCAACAACCTCAACCAGGGGGCCGAGTCAACCCTGGCTGCGCTGTCGACCGCCCAGCACGCGCACCGCCTCGGACTGATCGGGTGAGCTCTCGCTCGCCTGTCGCGCACCGCGTCGATGCACGCCTGGACTCCGATCCCGGGCGAGTGGTCAGCCGGCTGTTCCTGCCCGGCGAAGAGGTGCACTCGGGGCGATCGCGGGCAGCTGTCGTGGTCGCCCGGGTGCTGGCACTTCCCGAGGACGAAGTCGAGCGCATCGCCGCCAAACTGCTCGACGAGTTCTCCAGCCGGCACCGTGACTACGCGGCAGTGCTCGTCGAGCATGCGGCTACCGTCGGCGCCCACCTGGCGAACTCGGCGCCGATGAGTGCGGCGCGCACGCTGGTGATGGGCGCGAGCTTCACCGCTGAGTACGCGGTCGAGGGCGCCGCACTGTGCAACCCCAGCGCTGTGCTGCACCCTGATCAGCGCGACCTGCCGCCCAGGTCCGTCCGGGTTGCGGTCAGCCTGCGTGGCATCGGCGAGGGTCATCACTCCTCGATCGCCTTTGCCAGCGCTGTTCTCAGCCCTGGACCGTGCTGGACCTTCGAACCTCGCGAGTCACCGGTGGTCGCTGGGCTGAGCACCGGATCCCACTGGCAACGCGAACACCTGCGCGCGGTCCTCCTCGATCGAGGTGCGATCGACGAACTCACCCACAGCGTGCTGGCCGGCCTGCCCGACGTCTTCACCAGCGCCGACCTGCAGGCGGCACTCGCCCACCTGCATCGAGACCTCCACACCAGGGCGGGTGGGACGGCGAGCGTGGCGTTGCTTCGCCAGCTGGTCGCCTCCGCCTACGAGGTGAGCTTTCCCGCTGACGTCGCGCTCAGCCAGCAGGTGTTGCTCCCGTCGAGCGCCGATGAGAGCGACGGTATGGAAGACGCGCGCTTCCTGCGATTCGTCGCCGATGACGGGACGGTCGAGTACCGCGCCACCTACACCGCCTACGACGGGCGCCACATCGCTTCCCGGCTGCTCACCAGCCCGGACCTACGAGTGTTTCGCGCGTACCGGCTGGCTGGGCCCGCCGCGCGCAACAAGGGCATGGCGCTGTTCCCACGGCTGGTGCATGGCCGCCACCTCGCGCTGTGCCGCTTCGATGGAGAGACCACCTCGCTTGCCTCCTCGGTCGACGGGTACGTGTGGGGCACGCCCGAACGCATCCAGGTGCCCGAAGCGTCCTGGGAAGTGCTGCAGATCGGCAACTGCGGCCCGCCCATCGAGACCGACGCCGGGTGGCTCGTGCTCACCCATGGCGTCGGGCCGATGCGGACGTACGCCATCGGCGCCATGCTGCTCGACCTCGACGATCCGACCCGGGTGTTGGGACGTCTGCGGCAGCCGCTGCTACGACCGGCACGGGACGAGCGTGACGGCCACGTGCCCAATGTCGTGTACTCGTGCGGAGGGATCGTCCACGACGGCGTGCTGTGGCTGCCGTACGGCATCGGCGACAGGCGGATCGGCGTCGCGTGGATCTCGCTGCGGGAACTGCTCGCAGAAATGGCGCCGGCTCGTGTTGGCGAGCCGATCACCCTGTGAGTATCGCCGTGTACACGCGCAGGTAGTCCTCGACCATCCGGTCGACGCCGAAGCGCGACGCCGCCCGTGCCCGAACATCCGCCCGGTTCAGCCGTACCGCTGAGTCAACCGCGGCGACGGCCGATGGCACATCCACGGCGAGCAGCCCCGTCACTCCCTCGTCGACGACCTCTGTCATCGACCCCCGTCGATACGCCACGACCGGGGTGCCGCAGGCCATCGCCTCGACGACCGACAGGCCGAACGGCTCGTCGAACGCGATCGGGTGCAGCAACGCCGCCGCGGATCCCAGTACTTCGGCGCGTTGCTGCGGTCCGACCGAGCCGAGATACACCACTCGATCACCGTCGACATGAGGTTCGACCTGCTCGGCGAAGTAGCGCTCGTCCTGCACGATGCCGCAGATCAGCAAGCGGCGCCCAGCTGCCCGCGCGATCGCGATCGCGTCCGCGGTTCCCTTGTCCGGGTGAATCCGCCCGAACGCCACCAGGTCGTCGCCGGCAACCGCCTGGAACGGCAGCGCGTCCAGATCGATCCCGTGATAGATCGTTGCCAGGTAGTCCAGATCGGGCGATCGGTCTGCGTTCGAGATGGCCACGTACCGGGAGCGGGCCCGCGCGTAGGCCGGAAGAATCCCGGCGCCGGAGAAGCCGTGAATCGTGGTGACCATGGGTGCTGCGCAGTGTTCGACGAACGCCAGCGGCAGCCAATCCATCTGGTTGTGGACCAGATCGAACTCAGCAGATCGTGAGAGCACGTGTGAAACGTGCATCGCCTCCCACACGCGGCCGTCCATCGACGGATCCTCCGCGTAGCCCCGGGGGCTGACACCGTCGAGCACGCCGATCGTCTGCGAGTCCAACGTCGCGAACAGCGTCACGTCCACACCGCGAGCGACGAGCCCTTCGGTGAGCAGGCTCGTCACCAACTCCCACGGGCCGTAGTGCCTCGGAGGTGTTCGCCAGGCGACGGGCGCCAGCATCGCCACTCTCATACGGGAGGATCCACGCGCACTGTCTGTTCCTCTCGCGATATCTGCCGTGGAGCAAGTACAGCATTCACTCGCCGATCACCGCTCTGCGAGACTGCCTTGCAGCCAAGGGAGGCAAGCGATGAAGGTGTACCACCTCAACTGCGCAACCATGAATCCCCCCCTCGCGGGACGCATCGTGTGTCACGTGCTGCTGTGCGAGCAGCCGAATGGCTTGGTGCTCGTCGACACCGGGTTCGGGACGGCCGACATCGCCGATCCGGCTCGTCGCATCGGCCCAGCACGGCACGGTCTTCGACCCCGTCTGGACGTGGCCGAGACCGCCCTGCACCAGGTCCGGGCGCTCGGCTTCGATCCCGCGGATGTGCGCGACATCGTCCTCACCCACCTCGACTTCGATCACATCGGCGGCCTGTCTGACTTCCCGGATGCGCTCGTGCACACGACGGCTGCCGAGCATCACGCCGCAATGGTGGCGCCGAGCATGCAAGAGCGGCTGCGCTACCGTCGCGCTCAATGGGCCCACGGCCCCCGGATGAAGACCTACGACGGGCCAGGACAGCCGTGGCGAGGTTTCGCGTCCGCGCATCAGCTTGCCGGTATCGACGATGGCATCGCCCTGATCCCGATGGCCGGTCACACCCGTGGGCATGCGGTGATCGCTGTGGACGCCGGAGACGAGGGACTTCTCGTTCACGCGGGCGACGCGGCGTTCGACGGCAGCAGCATCGACGGCCTCGCAGCGGACGGCGCTGCCCTCGCCCCGTGGCCTACCCTGCGGCGCTTCGAGAAGGCCGTCGGGCTCCAGCGCGGCAAGATCGCGGGCAACCATGCCCGGTTGGCGGCGCTGCGCCACGAACTGGGCGCGCGGGTGTTCACCGCGCATGATTCGCGTCAGCTCTGACGCAGCGGTGGCTGCCGGTGCCGCGTGTCACGCGTCGCGGCGCACGATCAGAATCGCGGCCGCTGTGATCGCCGCGACCGCGTAGAGGCAGAACACCCCTAACCCGGTCCACGGGGCGAGTGCATCGTGGGACGGGATGACGGTGAAGATCTGGCTGCCGGCGTTGGCGGGCATGTACTTGATGACGTCGTTTCGCCATGTCGTGGGCAGCAGGTCGACGACCGCACTCGAGGCGAAGAGCAGTCCGAAGAACGCCGACAGCGCGCCCGCGGTATGGCGGATCAGTGCGCCCAGGCCGAACCCCAGCATCCCGACCGCCGTCAGATACAACCCCGCACCGAAGACCGCCCGCAGCACGCCGGGATCGCCGAGCGACGCGCCAACGTGTGCCGAGCCAAGGATCGCCTGCCCGACACCGAAGGTGACGAAGGTCAAGATCTCGCCTACAACGAACGTGCACCCCGCGAACACGACGCCCTTGGCAGCGAGCATGACTCGCCGCTGGGGCACCGCACCAAGCGTCGCCCGGATCATCCCCGTGCCGTACTCGGAGCTGATGACAAGGACACCGAGAGTGCCGATCGCGACCTGCGCGAGGTAGATGCCGTTCAGGCTCGTCAAGGTGACGTCGAAGCCGTCGACGAGCTCCTGGTGGGTGTTGAACAAGTGCGCCCATCGCAGGCAGATCGCGACCCCCAAGGCGACGGTGGCAAGGACGGCCACGGCGCCCGTCCAGTACGTCGAGCGGACCGAGCGCAACTTCGTCCACTCCGAGCGGATGACGTTGCCGAAGCCGATCGAGGTCGGTCTCGTCCGCGGCAGTTCGAGGACTGCGCTCATCTCACGCCACGTCCTCGGCGCGGAAGTCGACGCTGTCGCGCGTGAGCTCCATGAAGGCCTCCTCGAGAGATGCCGTCTGCGGCGAGAGTTCGTGGAGTGCGATCGCGTGCTCTGCTGCCAGATCACCGACGCGGGCGGCTCCGACTCCGGTCACGTGCAGTACCTGGTCGGGGAGATCCACGCGCACATCCGCGCCCGCGTTCGTCAGCACCTCGGCCAATCGCGCGGCGGCCGGCGACCTCACCAGAACGGAGTTCACCGAACTGCGCTGGATGATGTCGGCGGTGCTCGCGTCCGCGATCAGCTTTCCCTTTCCCACGACGATGAGATGGTCCGCCGTCAACGCCATCTCGCTCATCAGATGGCTCGAGACGAACACGGTGCGGCCCTCCGCGGCCAGGCGGCGCAGCAGAGTGCGGATCCACAGAATGCCCTCGGGGTCCAGGCCGTTGACCGGCTCGTCGCACAACAGGATCGGAGGGTCTCCCAGCAGTGCCGCCGCGATCCCGAGTCGTTGGCTCATTCCGAGCGAGAAGCCGCGAGTTCGCCGGCGAGACACGCCGTCCAGTCCGACGAGTTCAAGCACCTCCTTCACGCGGCGCCGGCCGATGCCGTTGCTCTGTGCCAGGCACAGCAGATGGTTGTACGCGCTGCGGCCACCGTGCACCGCGCGTGCCTCAAGGACGGCACCCACGTCGAACAACGGCCGATGAATCTCGCCGTATCGCCGCCCCTGCACGCGCACCGTGCCGGCCGTCGGACGGTCAAGGCCGATGATCAACCGCATCGTGGTCGACTTGCCGGCGCCGTTGGGTCCCAGGAAGCCCGTTACCCGTCCTGGAAGGACATCGAAGGACAACCCGTCGACGGCGCGCGCCGAGCCGTATGTCTTGGTGAGGTTGCGTGCCTGGATCATGAGCCTGCTCTCGACGGTCGCGACTGGGTCGAGGCAATGCTGCGCGTGCGATCAGGCCGACGCCTCCGTGATCGCCCTGAGATCGTCCCCGATCTCGGTCCGAGACGCCCGGCCGTTTCTCAGCAGCCGCCAGCTGCACACGCCGATCGCGAAGGACACCGCGTGGCCCCAGGCAGTCATGTCCCAGGAGGCGGCGAGCTGGACGGCTACGTACACGACGGCGGCACCCACGGCAAGGCGTCGCCACGGCCGTGGAACGTACAGCAGCGCCGCACCGACGGCGGTGTAGAGGACGTAGGAGATCCCAACGTCCATCTGCCACGCCGCTTGTGTCGATTCGTCGCCGGCGAGGATCGACATCAGCACCGCACCCTCAGTGATGAGGCTCGCGAGCACCTGCCCCATCGCGATCACCGCCAGCATTCGGCGCGCTCCCACTCGCAGTTCGAGCACCGCGCAGGCCAGGGCGAGCACCGCCAGGTCGATCGGTGCGCCGCCGGGCGAGATGAACGCGCTGGTGACCAAGGCCCCTACCGGGTGGTGGTGCAGGTTCACCAGATTTGTCGAGGCCCATCGTTCGATGGCTTCGGGGTTGCTCACGCCCCAGCGCAGAAGGCAGGTGGAGATGACCAGTGCGGCGAGCAGCGCTGCCGTGACCCGAGCCCGTGAGAGCGAGATCGCCCATCGCCGGAGATGATGTAGGTCGCTCAGGGGGGCGACTGTGGCAGTCACCGTTCGAGTCTCCCGGGCTCGGCTGTGCAGAGGCGATGCGCGCCCTGTGAGGATGCGCACTGTTGCTGAGTCGAACCGAGGCGATCGTCACCGAAGCGAACTTGCACTCACGCCCGAATTCAGTGAGCGTAGGCATACCTAACTTGGAGGTTCTGGCGTGGACCTGTCGAAGACGCTTCTGCTCGGCCTGATCGCGGGTGGAACGATCGTGTTCGGCCTGCCTGTCGGCCGTATCAAGCGGCCCATGCCGTCCCTTCGCCTGTTTCTCAACGCCGTCGCCGTCGGCGTGCTTCTCTTCCTTGTGTGGGACGTGCTGTCCCATGCCTGGCAACCGATCGACACCGCGCTGGCCAGGGTGCACGCCCACCGTGGCGGTCTGGCGGCGGCCTTCGGATACGGCTCGCTGTTCGCCGGTGGCCTTGCCGTCGGGTTGCTCTCGCTCGTGGCGTATGAGCACTACATGTCACGTTCTGCCCGTCGACCGGCGCAGCCGCGGTTCGGCCCCGGAGCGATGTCCGTCGGCGAGGGCGTACCCACCGGTGGTGGGATCGCGTCCTGGTCACCCGCGCGGCGGCTGGCCCTGCTCATCGCCGTCGGTATCGGACTGCACAACTTCGCCGAAGGCCTGGCGATCGGCCAGTCCGCCGCAAGCAACGAGGTCGCCCTGGCGACCCTGCTGGTGATCGGCTTCGCGCTGCACAACGCCACCGAAGGGTTCGGCATCGTCGCACCGCTCTCGGCCGACGTCGACGACAGCGGGGCACCCCGGCGAGCCAGCTGGCCCTTCCTGCTCACCCTCGGACTGATCGGTGGCGGCCCGACCTTCGTCGGGACCTGGGTCGGACACGGCTTCACCAGCCAGGCCGTCAGTGTCGTCTTTCTGACCCTCGCGGCCGGGTCGATCATCTACGTCATCGTCCAGCTCATCGGCATCGCCGCCAAAGCCAAGCGTTCGGACCTGCTGTCCTACGGCCTGCTCCTGGGGCTGCTCGCCGGGTTCATCACCGATGCGATCGTCACTGCGGCCGGGGCGTAGCGGCACACGAGCGTGGCGCATGATGGTGCACGAAACTCGTCGAGAGGGCATTGATGCGCGCGCCGCAGCAGGTACCGCAGGCAGGGCTTCCCAGCCGTGTGTCGATCTACGAAGTAGGCCCGCGTGACGGCCTGCAGAACGAACAGACGACCGTATCCGTCGACGTCAAGGCGCAGTTCATCGATCGCCTCGCGGACGCCGGCCTGGCGACGATCGAAGCGACGAGCTTCGTGCACCCCAAGTGGGTGCCGCAGCTCGCCGACGCCGAACAGCTCATCGACATCCTCGAGCGCCGACCTGGAGTGCGATATCCCGTTCTGGTGCCCAACGAGCGAGGGCTCGACCGAGCGCTCGAGAAGGGCTTGCGGGACATCGCAGTGTTCGGCAGCGCCACCGAGACGTTCGCGCAACGCAACCTGAACCGAAGCATCGACGAGTCGATCGCGATGTTCGCTCCCGTCGTCGAGAGAGCACGCAACGAAGGACTCGACGTGCGGGGGTACCTGTCGATGTGTTTCGGCGACCCGTGGGAAGGCGACGTCGCGATCGCGCAGGTCATCGACGTCGGCGCGCGCCTGCTCGACCTCGGCTGCACCCAACTGTCCCTGGGCGACACGATCGGCGTCGCGACCCCAGGGCACGTCACTGCCCTGCTGGCGGCGTTTGCCGAGCGTGGCATCGACGTCAGCGCGCTGGCGGTCCACTTCCACGACACGTACGGCCAGGCGTTGGCCAACACGCTGGCCGCCCTGCAGTCGGGCGTCACGACCGTCGATGCCTCCGCGGGCGGGCTCGGTGGGTGCCCGTACGCCAAGAACGCCACCGGAAACCTGGCCACGGAAGATCTCGTGTGGATGCTGCAGGGTCTGGGCATCGACACCGGGGTCGACCTGCCCAAGCTCGTCGAGACAAGCATCTGGCTGGCGGCGTCACTGGGCCGTCCCAGCTCGTCCAGCGTGGTCCGCGCGCTGTCGTCCTAATCCGCGGGCACGCGGGCGGTGGCCACCTGGCGGCCGCTCGGCAGCTTTCGGTCGCCGAGCCAGAACAGCGCGGCGACGGCGCCGAGGACGAGCGTGACGAGCAGCGCGTTCACGAGCACCTGCGGGTAACCGTGGCTGCTGGCGTCGACGAACGGGTAGGGGTACCACTTCGACGCCGCACCGCGGATGAGCGTGTACGCGAACCAGAGCACCGGCCAGACGAGGGACCACAGGATCACCCGAGCGTCGACGCGCCTGCGCGGTCCGAACGCCAACCATCCGAGCACCGTCGCCAGCGGGACGATGTAGTGGAAGACCACGTTGGTGCTGACCTGCTCCCATCCCTTCGGCTCGTGGATTCGCGCCAGCACGGTGGTGTACACGATGCCGGTGACGGTGATCCCGAACAGCGCGTCGAGTCGGACAACCCGCCAGATCCGACCGTCGCTGTCCGGGTTGCGGGCGAGCTGAGCTGAGGTGATAGCCGCCAGGATGTTGCTCTGAATGGTGAAGAAGCTCAGCACCCGCACCATCCGTCCGGCCACCGCAGCGCCCGCGAGCGTCCCGACGGCGTGTGCCGGCGGCGCCGCCGGGGCCTGCACGGCTATGGCGACCTGGACGCACAGTCCGGCCAAGACCAATATGGCGATCGCGCCATGCCAGCTGCGCCCGAGCACGGCGCGAGCATAGCGGGGTTCACACGCGCTGGCGGTGATCCCACGGGAGCGGATCCGGCGCGCTGGGTACATGCGATCCGCCGCCTCCGTCGCTGCACCACGGGCACCACGGCTGCAGCCGGCGATGCGTCGAGTAGGCGAGGATCAGGTAGATCATCGACAGCTGCATGGCCGCCCAGAACGTGCGCCCGACGGGGCCGGTGGCGAAGTTCGAGGCGACGAGGACGATCAGGTAGGGGACGACGAAGCGGCGCTCGCCACCGGTGTGCGACATCCAGAACCGGCGCCGGTAGCGTGCGGCCTGCTCAGCCGGGTTGAGCGGCATCGACGCCATGCAGTCTTCGCACAGGCCACGATCGTGCCGGCGCATGAGGACCCAGCTGGCGAGCACGACGGCGACCAGGCCGACCGAAACGGTGAGTGCCATCGGCCCGGCTATGGGGTGGAATCCGAGCACGATCACAGCGCCGATCGCGATCACCAGCATCTCGGGAGCGAAGTGCCCCAGTCGGGCGACGAGCCCCCTTGACCGGTCGTACGCGTCATACGCCATTCCCAGTCCCCCTACGACACTGCCGATTGTCCACCTGCCCGGCTGTCGTCTCAACCTCGGCGCAGATCGTCTACTACGAACAACGGCCCGCCTCCGAAAAGGAGACGGGCCGTTTGTGGAAATCACCTAGTGACTAGGCAGAGTGTCTACCCCGGAACTTGTAGGCAACCGCGCCGCCGCTGGCCGCGAGCAGGCCGACGACCAGCAGGACCAGTGGCAGGTCGGGCGAGCCACCCGGCTTGGCGAAGCCGGCCGGCACACCGGTCGGGATGTTGGTGTTCGGCGTGGTGGGCGTCGTCACCGGCGTGGTGGGCGTAGTCGGTGTGACGACGGCGGTACTCGGGCCGGCAGCGGCGTTCGCCAGAGCGAGTGTGGCCAGGCCCCTGGTGTCCGAGACGGCGAGGACGTTGATCTCGATCGCCCGGACGAGCGTCTGGTTCGGAACCACCGCTGTCGCCTGGTCAGGCGTCGCGTCCAGCTTGGTCGTGAACGGGTACGTGGCGTCATGTGGCTGGATGCCAGGGCCCGACTGCACGTTCAGGCCGATGTCGACGAGCGACTGCAGGCCGGTGGCCAGTGCCGTCAGGCCGGATCCGCCCGCCGCACCGAGCTGGTTGGCCAACCCGTTGAGCGCGCCCTCCAACGTGGTCACGGCACCGGTCAGGGTGGTGAGCAGCGCGCCGAGCGTCCCGGCCAGGGGGCCGAGGTCGGTGAGGCAGGTCTGGAACGCGGTCTGAAGCGGCGTGACCAGGCTCGTGACCACCGATTCGAGACCCTGAGTCAGGATCGTCGGCAGGCTCTGGACCAGGAAGCGGATCAGGTCGAAGTTCGACGTGGTCAGATTCGAGATGTCCTTACCCAGCAACGTCTGCAGCAGTGGGCCGATATTGACCGCGATGTTGCCGGTCGCGGGATCGACGACGATCGCGCCGTTCTCGAGCGAGATCGTCGTGGGCAGCTGGCCGGACGTCAGTGAGCAGGTGCTCGGGAACAGGTTGCCGAGTGAGCCCAGGACCCCGGAAAGCAGGCCCGTCAAGGTCGTCGGGTTGAGCAGCGAGCTGACCTGGCCGAGCAGCGCGCCGATTGCGGGCGAGCCGACGTTCAGCGTGACCGACGCGACGTGCGAGGACGCAGGCGTGTGCCCAGAGGCGAGAGTGCCCCCGGCCACCGGGGTCTCCGCAAGGGCCGAGACCGCGCCGATACTGGCGCTGATGCCGCCGAGCGCGGAAGCGGTGGTGCTGCCCGTTCCGGTCAGTCCGCCGATGCCTGGCAGGGCGGGGATGCCGACGCTGCCGAGAGCGGCCGCCGACAGGTCGATCGTCGCGTTGGCCGGGAAGGCGTTGTTGTTGCCCCCGAGCGAGACGCCGCCGGAGTTGTTGACAGCACCCGAACCGCCGTAGGACGAACCGTTCGTGTTCGCTACCGCGACCTGGTTTGCCACGCCGAGCTGGAAGATGCCGAGGCTGGGCAGCTGGAGCGCTCCGGTCAGCGGCACGTGCAGCGTATTGAGCACCGTCAGGTCAAGCGGGTTCTGCGCCGTCTGCGTCCCCGGTGCGGTGGCGCGGGCATCCTGCACGTTGGCGAGTGCCTGGATCGGGCTGGTGCCGACTGCTCCGTCGAGGAACCGACCGACGGACTGGGCGAGCGGGGCGGTAGTGGCACCGGCACCCTGTGCGCCCGTGACGCTGACGGCCGCGACGGTGAGACCCGCGACGAGCGTGCCCGCGATCACCTTGCCGGTGCGCGCGTGGCTGCGCGACACCGCGGATCTATGCGGGCGCGGCTTCGCCGTCCCAGACTCTCTGCTGCTGAACATCGACATGCACCTCTTCGAATTCGCCCCGAAAACACGGCACACCGGCAAGCACCGCGCTAGAACCACACGTGCTGGAAGTCTCCCCGAAAACCCACGATCGGAATAAGGCACAAGGTCCCATAAGTCGCCTTGTGAAACGCGGTCAACTCCAGCGGAGTCGTCACGCAATCCGTGTGCCGGGCATTCCGATCGGCTTCGGGCCGAATCGTAGCGCTGCTGGCGCATGGTCAGGAACGGCGGGGTGCTCTGGGTACACCGGCGCAATGCGGACGTAGGCAGATCCGAGCGGAGGCCGCTGATCTGCCTCGCCCTTGTTCGGCCAGAGCGACATTGCTCGCTCGGCCTGGGCGGTAATCGACAGCGATGGGTTGACACCCAGGTTGGCCGAAAGAGTCGACCCGTCGGCGATATGCAAACCCTCGTAGCCGTAGAGGCGGTGGTAGGGGTCGATGACACCGGTCTGCGGTGAATCGCCGATCGCGCAGCCACCGATGAAGTGCGCGGTCATGGGAATGTTCATGAGGTCACCCCACGTGCCGCCAGCCATTCCGTCGACGTTCTTGGCGAGCTGGCGGGCTGCCGCATTGGCGGCCGGTATCCACGTGGGGTTCGGTTCGCCCGCGCCCTGGGTCGAGGTGAGCCTCGGCCGCCCGAAGCGGTTCTTCTTGCGCAGCACCGTGATGGAGTTGTTGAGTGACTGCATCACCAGAAGGATGATCACCCGCTCGGACCACTTGCGAGGGACGAGAAGGCGCAGCTGCGCCGGATTGCGGAGCAGCGCCACGAAGAACTGCAGCCACCTGCCGCGCCGGGTGCCGCCGTCGGTCAGGAGCGTGTTGAGCATCCCCATCGAGTTGCTGCCCTTGCCGTAACGCACCGGCTCGATGTGGGTGTTCTCATCCGGATGCCATGACGAGGTGATGGCGACGCCGGAGGTGTAGTCGTACTTGGGTTTGGGGGTGCGCACCCCCAGGATGGCCTCCGAGTTGGTACGCGTGAGGTAGCCCAACCGCGGCGAGATGTCTGGGAGTTCACTGGCCTTCAGCCGGTGCAGAAGCTTCTGCGTGTTGTAGGTGCCTGCCGAGAACACCACGTGGTCGGCGGTGAACGTCCGGCCAGACCGGCCGAACCATCGGCCGGTGTGCTGCGTCTCGACCGCATATCCGCCGCCGCTGAGCGGCCGCACGTTCGTGACCGTGGTGAGCGGGTGCACCTCGGTGCCGTTCTTCTCGGCCAGGGCAAGGTAGTTGGTGGTGAGGGTGTTCTTGGCGCCGTGGCGGCAGCCGGTCATG
>Ga0209014_10000631_pt1 | contig 20606 bp, 30 predicted proteins | sample BarGraNGADG00212_FD_184491 | JGI IMG/M metagenome (GOLD analysis project Ga0209014, IMG submission 184491) | Arctic peat soil microbial communities from Barrow, Alaska - Barrow Graham LP Ref core NGADG0002-212 (SPAdes) (version 2) | ecosystem: Environmental > Terrestrial > Soil > Wetlands >...
CCTTTATAATACACCACGGTCACGTGTCTCCTGCAAGTGACCAGGTAAGTGCGCTGGGAGGGACTTGAACCCTCACGCCTTGCGGCACATGCCCCTCAATTATGTGTCGTATCGGCGGCATTATACAACACATTGTCGAGAGGTTTCCCAAGGTATGGGATTGATTATGGTGGTAGGTATGTGACGCCAAACTACTCATATGACTTCATGGAGAGTAATATCTTATCTACAGTTTCAAAATCAAACTGGTAATTTGCCTGTGAATAATGAACATCAAATATCCAAGGAAGTCCCAGCCATCCCCACCTACACATCATCGTATTAGATTGTTCTCCAACACCCCAACTGCCTGTCATATACTCAAACGTGATATCACCGTCTTGCACCCTAACAGCCTGTCTGTCGTAATCGACAAACTGCGAATTAGATCCACACGGTTGCCACAATGTTGCCCCACCAAACCCTCCGCAATAAGTATTTATTGTCAACACGCCGTTCCCGTCTGGAGTTATAAGGGTGTACTTAGTGCACGGCGGATAGCCTGCATCCCATCCAAATTGCTTTGAATGCGGACTCCAATTCTCTGGAATATAAATCCTAATTTTGTGATCTGCCATGTCAAGCCACTTCCAAGTTTCAGTAGGTATTGACGTTGAAAATAAAGTAGAGGTTGGGAATAAAGTAGAGGTTGGGAATAAAGTAGAGGTTGGGAACAACGTGTAAGTGGGGTAAGGAGTTTGGCTTGGCTGCTTGATCGGAGCGAGTGAGGCCACGAAGGGTACCCATTCTTCTCTTGTCGATATAACAGTAATACTGAATAAAACAAATATTATTACAAGCGAGACGAGAATAATCAAGGGGGTGGCGTATCTATCTTTCTCGCCCATAAACTCCTCCCATCAATAACAAGCCTCCACAAAGACCTCCACCGATCACAATGGGGATAGCCATCGGATGGAGTGGCATCACCGGCATCAGGATGAACATACAGAGGGATGCCATGTAAGCGAAGTGCACCGGTGCCGGTGGACCGGGATGCACAGAGCACCACACCCACCACCATATCCTCAGCTGTACCCAGGGAGGAAGCCGCTGCCATTCTTCATGGCTTGGCGGGTTTGGTTCTTTCGTCATTCGGAATTGGTTCGGTGGTGTGCTTCGATATGACTGCTGCAATCTTTTTTTTGTCTTCATCGGGAACGCTCCCCCAGTTTCGCCTGGTGTAATTCAATAAAGGTTCCGGTCGGTCAATATTGCCTGCATCATAAAAGCGGGGGTCATTGAAATAGTTTGCCAATTGCTGAATGGTCTTTTCCCCTGCCTTCCTTTTTCCGTTGTAAATCTTATTCAAATAAACGTTGTCCATACCAACATGCTCGGAGAAGTCTTTCCAAGTCTTCACTTCCCCGAGATCCTTTTGCCACGCCAAAAAATATTCCAAAAGTAATTGGTGAATATTCACACATACATAATACCAATCCCTTACAGTTTTGATAATGGGGGTTGACTTTTTGTTGTCCGTGTTTTACAATGTTTTTGTACAAGTACAACTTGATAGGACACATAAGACTATGCCCGCTAAAAATACTGAACAAATCAAAATCTGGAAACCGGCTCACGAATGGCTGAAGCAATTGAGCGATGCTCATAAAGCCATGGGCGAGTCTTCAGGCAGCATGACCCGGTTGGCATCGGAAGCGATCCTTGCCATTCCCATGCCCAGCCACAACGGTCACGCCCCCGCCGCTCCTTGCGGGGAAGAGGAGAAGAAGCAATGAAGAAAAGGAACCATACTAATTCTCGCCATAACCATGTTCACGTAGATTTTGACTACAGTACCGGTCTAGTAAAGATCAGGAAGATTGATGACCCAGTTGGTGATGAAGCGATACAGCAATTATTTTTTGGTAAGGATAACGAAGCAATTACTGAGCAAGTTATTCATGAATTGGTTTCAAAAGGATGGCCTGAAAAAGACGTATTGCAATTCGCTAAAGAAGGATTTACTTATTGCCGTCCTCGCAATTCTTTTATCGAGCCGCACGCACACAGCGGAACAGTTTCCTAGAAAGGACAAATCACAATGACTGAAACCTTCACCTTCAAACCCTCCCCTCTCATGCCGCTGCGCTTGCGCCTGGTCAATGCTGAGATCAAGCGAAAGCTCAAATGGTTGGACCGTTATTCCGCAACGGATGAAGCCGGTTTATCTGAGACGGACTTGCGTCTAACTACGCAGTCTCTGTATCACAAGGTCGCTATGCTCTGGAAGAATTTTGGCGTAACCCCTAACCTTTTACTTACCGATGGTTTCTTCTGGGAAGTCGACGAACTCCCAATAATTTACCTCTTGAGTTTCAAACTCAACCAGGAGTTCAAGCATTACGACCGGATGCTGCGCCGGGAAGAAGCCGCCGGAGAACGGAAGATCAACAGGGTGCATCGTCTGCTGCCAAGTTGGATCAAGTCTGATGAACGCTATGAACGAGCTAAGCAACGATGGAATAAGGAAGGCTGGAAAACTTCTTGGGTTGATAAATATTTTCCAGTTGACCTTCCCCTCGGGGCAATGACCGACAGCTTCTTATATGCGGCGATCGGCGTGCTCATCCTCGCCATGGTCATAGCCTCTGGTTTATATATTGTTTTCTACAAAGATCAGATATTGAATTCCATTGCCCAAGTTTTAGTCGATCAATCAATTCAATCCGGTTTCTCGTTCTCCCAAGTCTACGCAGGTTTAGGGGCGGGGCTCATGATTGCTGCGTTTCTTTTTGTGAGCATTTTTTACATCGTCCGTCTTTTCAATCAGGAAGTTGATCACACGCCGGAGGCCCTGGCTGAGATTGCTTACAAGGTTGAGCACCCGGCCAGCCCCGCCACAAATGGCGAGCCAGGATCCAGCGGGATAGTTTCATAAGGGGAATGCCATGAACGTCTACAAGGTGGAGTTCTTTTACCTCAACACCGGCGAGCCAATGTCAATCACCGTCATGGCCAGGAACAACAGATCTGCTGCACGTAAAGCAAAGAACCGCCTGGCTCTCAATCTAAACCTATCTCTTGATGAACGCCCCTCTCTCACCTGGGTCTCCACGGAGCTGGTACTGGAGCAATTGATATTCGGGGGGGGGGGCGTCAACACAATGGTAGATACCAACGGGTTGTAACAAGGCGAGTTTTCCAATCACTAGCGGTGTCCTTTTAGGACCCAATGTTTACAGATAGCTCGCCTTGTTTTATAAAGTTCTTCGCAGACGGACCCGCTGTCCCATCTGCGTGACTGGCCAGCCTGGGCCTTCCAGGTAACCTCCTCGGTCACCGAGACCGGAGATCGGGTGCCCTCCTCACCACAGCTCACCGGTCTCGGCCCGAAAGGAATAGGGGTTTGCAATGAACAATAGTCAATCACACTATCCTGATGCAAAGTCGTTCTACGAAGTTAGGGATCTCAAATCCAACTGGCGAGGTGACCCCCACTGGTGCATCGAAGAGACCGTGGGCTTTGAAGCCAACAGGAAAGAGTTGTTAGCTTACCGCCAGGATATGGAGGCGCTTTGGAAAGACCGTAACGATCTCCGCCGCATGAAGATCATTGAGGCAAGGGTAACTGCATGATGCTCTGGCCCGCCGAACTCCTCATCCCTTCGGCAATAGCTTTCACTCTGGTCTTCTTCATAATCGTCATCCTTATATTTCTGATCTGGTTCCTGGTGTGGGAGAAAAAGTAATGAGCCCTCAAATGATCCCCTGGCTTTTATGTGGAGCCCTGTGCCTCCTGCCCCTGTGTGTTGGCAGCGGGTCGTTCTTCCTGCTGAGGTTCATCACCAACCAGCATCCAACGATGGAGCGATCATCCCGTGTAGATGAGGATGGCATCAAGCACACCACCATCGAACTGACCTCTCTCACGAGGGAGGAGTTGAAGGTGCATAAGCATGAGGAGGAAAAGGAATGATCCCATGGATTTCTACAGAAAAACGTTTGCCTGAGAAGTGCAAACCTGTCCTAATTGTCTTCACAAATTGTTGCAGAGATGATCTTACTGCTATCGCATGGTTTGATAGAGACCTTTGGTGGTTAGACCCTAAACATGCCCTCTCAAGGTTGTACGACAAAGTAACTTATTGGAAGCCTCTGCCAGATTTACCAAAGGAACTGCAATGACCCGCTTCTCCACCCTCTTATCCATCTACAACCAGCTCGACACCATCTACCTGGGCGTGATCATGGTCTCAGTCTGGGCCGCCGGGTTCGGTCACCTGCTGGACTGGATGACCCAGCGACACCTGCACATCCTGGTCTCCGTGTTCTGGGGGATGGTGGTCATGGCCTACATCGGTGGGATGGTTTACATCGGATTGAGTTTCAAATAGGGAGAGAAGATTATGAATAAATCTATTGCTTCCAAAGCCGATTATCTTGTCAACACTTCTGTGGAGGATATGCGATCTACCCTACAGTGTGCGCTCGCCAATAGGACGCCAATCTCCCAACTGGTATTAATAGAAGCTCTCAACCTGGTGAAACGCAGGGGTGAGAAAACCAAAGCAAATATTCTCAAATCATATTTGCGTAAGGCTTTGGTAAAGGAATAATCCCATGGACATCGACACAGTTTACTACCGCCGTGAAGCAGATAAGCTCCGCACCTTGGCAGCAGCCGCGCACAAAGCGCATGACCTTTCAGAGTGCTGGCGCCTCCTGGACAGAGCCGACAACCTGGATCGGAAAGTAGTGGAAAACGAGCGCCGCCGCCAGGTGCCAACAATTGCATTGTCCAACATCATCCTGATGGCCCCATTATCGAAATAATCTTGACGCAGGGACACGATGTCATCAAACCCGACTTTAGATACGTCTTTCCTTGAAAAGCCCCGCAGAAGGCTTCTCAGACAATATCACCATTTGAAGTCTTACCAGAAGTTAGCGGACGCCCGAGGGGTGAACGTGGCCTACGTGCATGACTTCCTGGTACATGGGATCGTCCCCGCCAGCAAAGATATCCAGCATGCGCTGGGGCTGCGGATCGCCCACAAGAAAACGATCCAGGAGCACCTGGCAACCGACAGCATCCAGGACATGCCGACAGATCTGCTGCGCTGGGCTTTCGAATATCGGGAGGAGATGCAATGACGGCTGGGCTTTATTTCCTAAAGTTAGAACTGAACTACCTGGATGACTCAACCTTCAACACGGTGCTCACTGATGCGCAGCGTTGGAGATACATCCAGCTCTACCTGCTGGCCAAGAAGCTCAACGAGGGCGGGACCTTCACGAGGCATGGTCACCAGCTCACCCACCAGGATATTGCCTGGTACTTGCACATGAACCCGGACCAGCTCCAGGAAGATCTGGATTCTCTCACACAGATCGGGCTGGTGGAAGTGAATGGTCACGGTCCATGCCTGGTGAAGTTCGTGGAAGAACAGGATACCCCCCACACCGCAGCTGAACGGATAGCGGATTTCCGTGAACGTGAAACAGAAAAGAAACATGGAAACAACGAACCTGTAACGTCACGTTACACAGAGTCAGAGTCAGAGTCAGATATAGAGTCAGAGTCAGATATAGAGTCAGAGTCTGAAGAGAGTCAGTCTGTCCAGCTTATGACGACTGACGACCTTTCAACCACTGACCTAAAAGCAGACTTATGTTCAAAGGCAGGAATACCCGGAAAATTCTCCAGGCGCATTATCGCCAACGATCAGATCACAACCGAAGATCTCCTGGCGGAACTGGCCCGGAACTATTCCAGGGTGGGGAAAGCGAAAGGCCAGGTCAAGAACCCTGGCGTGATCACCGGGATGAACCTCTCCGCCTCCCCTGTTGAAAAGGCAGCCGCCGAATGGTATGACCACTCCAGGTGGGGACACCTGCCAGAGCCGATAAAAAAGAAACTGGAGATTGTCATTCCAAGTGACGATGGTGATCTAGATAACCTTGGAGGATTGGCTATACGAACCGAACTAAGAGGAGAGGCTGTGACGAAGAAACTTAGTAAATTCTTTGGAGGTGGGTCATGAATACTTTTGAAACCAAGATCGCCGGTATCCCGGTCAGCTATCTCAGGGTCGAAGCCTGCATCATTCTCTACCTGCAAACCTACGGGCAGATCAACAGTCTGGACCGCTGGGCACATGACGTGGGCTATTCTCCGTGGTGGGTCAGACAGTGTGCTCACACAGCGGAAAGAAAAGGGCTGGTCAAACTGACCCGCATGGTTGGAACATCCGGGCAGCCATATAGGGTCACTCTAGGAGGAGAGGCATGAAAGCTAAACTGATCAGAATACTGGCAGTGCTGGCCATTGTGGCGATAAGCATCACCCTGGTCCAGGTTCAACCTGTACGAGCCGCATCACTTATTCTCAATCCTGGGTTCGAGAGCGGCAATGGGGTTGATGCTGAATACTGGACGGAAGGCCCTGATCATGTCCGCACTGATGGCCTGGCTCATCGTGGGAATTACAGTCTGGAGAGTTTGTCCACCGCCGCCTCCAGTATCACTACCACTGGCAACCTGGGGGACTTCGGAACTGGCCACACCTTCTATGTTTCCTACTGGGCCTGGAGGGTCAATGATGTTGGGAATGCTTACCTCCAGCTGAGGGGAGACACCTGGACAGGCTTCACCTTCCCCATCACTGAGATCGGTGGCTGGGTCCATGTCACCGGGAATTACCTGGTGACGGATGCCAGTGAGACTTATGTGGAACTGGTCACCGAGAACATGACCGCACAGGTTTATTTTGACGATGTGTGTGTGTCGCTCACCGAGAGTGATTGCACAGATCCGACCTTGACCCCTTCCAATACTCCCACGAACACCGCCACCGTTACGAGCACCCCCACTCCTACGTTCACATTCACTCCCACCAGCACCTTTACCCTCACGCCATCGCTCACTCCTACCAATACCAACACGCCCACCAATACCTTCACTCCTACCAACACTCGCACCCTGATCCCTGCTGCTATTCTCACTGGAACTTACCAGGCTGCCTATGATTATTATTCCGTTGTGGCAACCAGCAACTATCCCACCGTTGCCGTTCTGTCCATCCTGTGCGGTGTGGTGGTGCTGGGGCTCATCACCTTTGGTGTGCTCACCTTCCTGAAGAAGCGCCCATGAGTAAGCGCCTCCCCCTCCTCCTCGCCGCGGCTGGCATCTTGCTGCGCATCTTCCCTGCCTGGGCCATGCCGATGTGGTATGACGAAAATTTTACTCTCCTGGTTGCCCGCCTTCCCCTGGATAAACTGATAGCAGCCACCGCCGGTGACGTGCATCCCCCGCTCTTCTACCTGCTGGTGTGGCCTCTGGCACATATCCCTGGACTGGCTCCGTGGCTGGTGGTGAGACTTCCAGCGATGCTGGCCGGGATAGCCTGCATCTGGGTGTGGTGGAAGATACTTCATGAATGGGAACCAATCCATGCAGTAAGTTTTCGGTATTGGCAGGTCATTATTGTTGCATTCGGCCTATTCTGCCTCCTGCCCCAACAGATCTATTATTCCCAGGAAGGACGCATGTACTCTTTGCTTACTCTCCTGGTGCTCCTGGCCTGGCTTTGCATCTTGCAGAGGCGCTGGGTCTGGCTGGCCGTGGTTTCCTCTGCAATGTTATGGCTGCAAAACTACGGCCTTATCTACGCCGCCGCTCTCTGGCTGGCTGCCATTGTTTATGAACGGCGCACCTGGAAGCCGCTCACCATTGCCCTGGCAGCTGCCGGGCTTTCATTCGTTCCCTGGGTATTTGTGCTATCAAGCCAGATGACCAGTATTTCCGGGAATTACTGGATGTTCTATTTTTCGCTCCCCAGCCTCCTGGGTGACTTCGCCCATATATTCTTTGCGAAGGTTTATATCAACTTCGACATGCTGAATGTCGCCGTGTTCTACGGGCTGTTGACCTGGGTGCTGATCTGGTCCATCCGCAAGAGGACGCTGAACTTGCCCGCCGTCATCCTAGCGTTCCTGCCCCTGGTGCTGGTAGCCATTGTTTCTGTGGTGTGGCAGCCCATCATGTTGTTCCGGGCGCTCATTCCTTCGGCGGCATTCATCTGCCTGCTCCTGGTAGATCCGATTGAATACCTGGGCAGAAAACCGGTCCTGCTCCTGGCGATATTCATCCTGCCTGTATTGCTGATCAACCTGGGGAACACGGTGGTGCGCTCAGGCTGGGCTTCCAAGTCGATCCAGGCTGACAGAGACGCCATCAGCTATATTGACACCAATTGGAAACAGGGTGACCTTTTGTATTACGTGGATGATGGCACGTTCATCAGCGGATCTGTGAGCTGGCAGAATATCGACAATGTGCTCCAGGAGCCGCAATGCGGAATGGTGCGTGGAGGGTTGACCCTGCAAACACAAGAAGCCCTGGGGATGCACTCCGGGTATTTACCTGCCAATTACCCTGGACGCATCTGGGTTATCTCAGGAGTGACCTCCATGTTTTCAGAATGCTTTGACGATTACCTGCGTGACAACGAGCTGATGGATGAACCGCCGCTGTTCTGCTCACAGGATAATGCGCTGGTGAAGTCGTGCCTGTATTTGGTGGAACCTAAGTCTGGAACCGAATGAGCATAAAATCCAAAATTCCAAGGAACGTCACGAACACCCAGTTGCTCCGCTCGATGGCGAGCCGGAGAAATATAAAGTTGGAAACCACCAGCAAGGGGTATTCCAATTCTTCCGTTGCTCTCACCGCCACCTCCTCGGAGATCTCTGGTGGACACGGGAAGGAACACGAGCACCGGTCAGAGGTCATTGGCAATACCAAGGTGGAGATCCCGGTGGAAGATCCGAACATCCCTTCCACCAATCTCAAGCCCAAGCCCAGGGGAATTATCCGCTGGTTCAAATACCTCCCTGGTCGCTTCCGCAATTACTGGCACATGGTTATTCCACTGCCAACTCCAGACGAATTGGAGAGGCGGGAATTCGAGAAGCTGGAGAATTACCGCAACAAGCTTGCCGTCCGGGAGTGCCGCAAATATGGCAGGCTGATCTCTGAGAAGTTAGCGCAGCTGGGTGAGCGTGAGATCGTTGGAAATAATACGCCGGGCAAGGCCCGCAAGATCAAGAAGGTGCACTTCAGCATGTACAGCAGGGACCAGCTGTTCACAAAGCTTATCCTGCGTGTGGACACTGATCCCCGGCACCTGCCCTCCTGGGTTCGGCTCTCAGATCTGGGGAGAAAGGATTTCTACTCGGATGAAATGCTCCCGACCCTGGCACATTACCTTGTCTTTCAAAGCAATCGGGCGGGCGTGTTCGCAGTGGTCTACCGGGCCGGGCTGGATGGGCTGCCTGAATTCGTGGCTGCCAAAGATATTTGGAATAAGATCCCGACCAATAAACCGATGCTCACCTTCCCGGTTGGGTACGGCGACAACTCCCAACGCAAGGATGTGGACCTGGATGATTGTCCCCACTTGCTTGTGGCAGGTTCCACCAAAAAGGGTAAGAGCAATTTCATCAACCAGATCCTTGGCTTCTGGTTGTGGCGGGGATTGACCAAGGACGATTTCCAGCTTTGTCTTTTCGATCTGAAGCGTGGGATGGAGTTCAGCTGGTACGAAGGACTACCCCACCTTTACCATGACGAAGAGGATGTGGTCGAGCTTGAAAAGGAAAAGGCTCGCAATTCTTACGAGGACAAAGACAGGGATAAATATGAGCCAGTCTATATTGAGACCGGCATCATCGAAGATCTGCACGGCGTGATGCCTGCCATGCGCCGCCTGCGCAAGTTGATGGATAAGCGCCTGGGTTACATCAAGGATGCCGGGCATAAGGATTTCAATGCCTACAACAATGCCCAGCACTCACACAAGAAGCGCATCCCGGCAATGGTCGTCATCTTCGATGAGTGGGCACGTGTGAGACTGAGCCTGGGTACCGAACCTGAAACCCTGCTGGCGGAGATGACCAACCTGGCCAGGGCAGCCGGGATGTACTTCATCATCGGCACCCAGAACCCGAACTCGGCGGTCATCAGCCCGTTGATCGCTGTGAACTTCTCCACCCGGGTGATCTTCAAATGCTCGGTGGGTGGCTCCATGTCTGCCCTGGGTGATCAGTCAGCCTGCAATCTGGAACGGGCAGGCAGGGCCATCCTCCAGGATGGAGGGGATGAGACCAAGCTCCAGACACCGCTCATCCCGGATGGATTACTTCGGGCTGTGGTCTACAAAGCCATCACCGGCAAGGATAAGAAGTTTGCCAATGCCGTGGACCTGGAAGACATCCTCCAGTACAGCCTCGACAACCTGGATGGCCTGCTGGATATAACCAAGCTCTTTACCATCTTCAGAGAGAAGACCGTGAGGAAGAACTGGCTCATAGCCGCCCTGATGGAAGCAGAGAAAGGGAAGACCATATTCGAACTATCAGGTACCCCCTACCGGGTAGGTCCACGTGGACATCATACGTGCAGGCAGTTGGTCAAGGTAGAGGGATAGATAGATAGCTTCCCAATTTTTGGTATATGGGATTTGGGATTTGACAATTATGCTCTACTTCTTCCTGCTTCTTACCGCTCCCCCCTCCCCCGTCTGCGTCCTGTGGATCGACCGCCCGCCGGTCTCTTCCGACTACCTGCCACCTGTATGCCCACTGATGGACTGGTCTCTCTACAACCTGAGAATGGTGGATGACCGTGGTGTCACTCTTTGCCAGTGGCCTGCATCCACCAGCCTTACCACCCTGCCCTGCTCACCCAGTCCTGCCAAGAATTACAGGATCGAAGTCTGGAGCAACCTCCAGATGTTCGCCTGCCACGTGTGGCAGGAAAGCCCCAGTCTATTAGCTGATGAAGTTTCAAGGCAATGCCCGGACTGGTATGTGATGTTTAGAGCTGGTGAGCTGACAATCCAGGGGCCTTTCGAGATCCACGCCCCTGAACCTGTTGAAACAGCCTGTACGCTGCCCCAGGTTGATAACTCCGCTCCGCTGTCTACCAATATTGATTACCAATTCCTGGCAGGTCGCCTCTCATGGTGGGGAATTGACGTGTCCCCTCTGGACTGGCAGAACCGCTGGGATGAACAGATCCGTGGTGCTGCGGATGCGGCGGGTGTCCCTGCCAGGTTACTCAAAGCGATGCTGGCCAACGAGAGCCAGTTCTGGCCACTGTGGACTGGAGACAAAGGGGAGCAGGGTTGGATGCAGCTCACCTGGGATGGAGCAGATACCGCCCTGAGGCATGACCCGGAACTGTTCCAGAAGTATTGTACGCTGGCAATCTTCCTGCCCTACTGCACCGGGTACGATCTGCTGACGGCCTACCAGCAAACTTTGATCAAGGATGCGCTGGTGGCTGACCTGGCCGTGAATGGCACTCCGCTCCAGGTGGCGGACCAGGCAGCGGATGATCTGTGGATTGATGCTCACGTCCTGAGAGCTTACGCTTGCCAGGCTGTGGAGCTGTATCCTGATCAGGATGTGTGGCAGAGTGCTGCCGTGATCTACAATGCCGGGTCCGCCTGCATTTCAGGCGGCGTGGTCTGCTCGCAAGGGCAAAAGTATTTGCAGGAGATAGCATGGAAATAATAAATATGTTGTTCTGCGTTTACGAGTTTGAACTAGGACAAGGGATGCCCCTGAGGATTATATTTTTCAGACTAGAGGCTTTGCTTCTTTTTGGGTTGTTCGCTCTTTTGGCAACCGTCTGGTATTACGTAGCACGGGAGGATTGACATGGAAACTTTCTCAAGAACTGCCATAGTCCTGCTATTACTTTCCGTTGTCGGGAACCTGGTCACCTGGTTCGCCTGGAGAGTGAAGGCATACCAACACCGATCGTGCATCGCCTATCCCAACGATGGCGGCTGCCGCACTCGCACTTATTGACGATGCTTCAGCATCGCTGTTTTCACCGTGGCAGGATCTCGCATGATCACCACGCCTTTTATAACGATACTGCAGGAGAACACAATGACTTATCCAGGTGGCAAAGCCGGTGCTGGTGTCTACCAGCAGATCATCAATCAAATTCCCCCGCACAGAGTTTACATCGAACCCTTCCTGGGTGGCGGGGCAGTGATGCTCCACAAGAAGCCAGCGATCGTAAGCATCGGCATTGATAACGATACTGCAGTAGTTTCTAGTTGGTCATCGAAGCTCGCCACAAATGGCGATGTCTTCGAAGCCCAACCTGGTGTCAGCGTTATTTATGGCGATGCGATATCGTACCTACAAAACTATCGATGGCAGGGTGATGAGTTCGTGTATTGCGATCCCCCCTACCTGATGGAGACCCGCTCATGCAAGCGCCCAATTTACTTCTGTGAGTTTGGGTCAATAGAGCAACACGAACGGCTCTTGAAGTTGCTTCTATCGTTGCCTTGTTGTGTGGCGATCTCTGGTTACCAGTCATCGCTATATTCAAAGGTACTGGCCAATTGGCGGACGATCTCCTACCAGACAAGGACACGGGGCGGGAGATCTGTTCGAGAATACCTGTGGATGAATTATCCGAAGCCCCTGGAGCTGCATGACTACCGGTACCTGGGGAATAACTTCCGGGAGCGTGAGCGGATCAAGCGCATCAAAACCCGTTGGCTGGCCAGGCTGGACCGCATGGATGACCTGGAGCGGTATGCAATGCTCTCGAGCATCGCTGAATATAACGTGGGGATCCGGAAAGCATCGCCGGAAACGATGGTGTCTCCGGAGCCATCGCTATTAATAGCTGATGCAACCCGGGTGGCATCCGTCATAAATAGCGATGAGAACCAGCTGGAGATTATCGGCACTTCTAGCGATACCTGCCGGCACCCATCGCCACTAATGGCGCTGATGGCCAGTACCGATGGAAAGAGCGGTGCTGCCGGCAACATCGCTACAAAGGTTGTTGATGGCCATAATAAAACCCGCACCGGTGGGCTGGGTACCGGTGCGGATTAGGGGTATCGCTCCCTCCTGGAGCGACAGGATAATGTCAATGCCTACTACCTTCTGGATCTCCCTCAACGGTCAATGCACCTGCAAAGATATTTCTGCCTCAGCTGAGGCTGCCATGAGAAGCACTGGCTACAAGCAGGTGGGCTTCCTGAAATGGTTACGCTGGTCGCACTTGCATCGCATTGAGAACCAGGAAGAGTATGATCGCTCCTACCCCCCAGGTGATAAAGCCGATGAGGGCATAGATGGTTTGGGTACGAACACGCAGGGGAGTGGTGTCAAAGAAGTCTATCCTGGCACTGTCATCAGCAAAGCCTTCGACAGGCCCATCACTTGGCAGGGGTCCACGGAAGGGCACCCAGGAGTTGCGGACGTAGGTGGTCACGCCAAAGGTCGCCAGGACACAGAGCATAGTCCAGATGCAGGGGAGACAGTAGAACGATCTCAGTATTCCAGCCATATTATTTCCCGAAGAAACCCTTGATAGCGTCTTTTGAATACCAGGCAATCTGGAACACTAACAATCCTAACTCCATCCCAATGAAGGTGGAGAGCACTTCACCCAGGAACACCCATGAAAACCCATAGCTCATAAAGGCTCCATAGGAACCAAGGAATGCCTGGATGACTAGGGTCACCTTTTGGACCACATAGCTGATGAGCGGGGGCTGGTCAGGAAGGTACTGGTTCAGGGTGTTGCTGGAGAGTTGGACAAAGGCATCCACGATCCCATCCCAGATGTGGGCTCCACCGCCTGCAAACGTGGTGGGATTTTCTCCTGGTGCCGGTGTCGGGTTGTTGGAGTTGCTGGTGTCGCCGCCGTTGGGAATATAGTCCAAGGTGCCGTAGGTGTTGCCGTTGCAAACGATAGCCCTGGTGCTCATGTCCAGGACGCAGCCACCGATCTCCAGGTATCCAGGAGTGGTGGGCATGAAAACAAAATGGATGTGGTACTGGTCAGACTGCTGAATAGCATACCCGCAGCTAGGACCATCAAATGAACCATAGCGCAGCTGACCCAGCACCTGCCCCTGGCTGACCGTCTGCCCCACCACAAAGCTCTGCCCCGTATCGAAGTGGAAGTAAGCCAGGGGAACCGGCCCGCCGTCCACCCGGATAGCCATTGAGACTCCATCACTGCAAATGGATGTGATCGTACCGTTGGCAGCTGCCACCACCAGTGGCGGCATGGTGTCTGTGTCACTATCCCTGCCCAGCAGATCAATGGCTGAGGAGCCTGGCACCATCTGGGCACCGGTGTGCACTCCCATAATTCCATACTGCGCAGAGTAGCCGGTCTTCCACGGCCAACGCATGCTCGAACCTCCACCGCTGGCGGGCAATACATAATAATCACAGGACCAGGTGGGCTCCGCCCCCAGGCACTCCACGCTCCAGGCCCAGTCCGCATTGTCCTCCATGTTCCATACTTCATAGGGAGACTCAACCCCTACCAGGTTTACGAGAGAGATCATCCAGTCCGTATCCACACCTGAGATGCTGGTAATAGAATAGATGTTCGTCTGTGCTTCATCTGGGACACGGAACATCAACACAGCTTCAATGGCAGCGTGGAGGGCTGTTGAAAGGGTCACCGGTCCAGGAGCCCAGATGACAGCAGGACCGGGAGTTGGAGTAATGGTCGGTGATGGTGTGTTGGTGGCGGTTGGGGTATAAGTGGCTGTGGGGGTATCGGTGGGAGTCAATGTCCAAAGAGTTCCGGTGGCCGTGAAAGTGTTAGTAGCTGTGGGTGTCGGAGTGGGTTGATATTGCGCAGCTGGAGGAGTGAAGTTTGATGTCCAGCGAGCAATCCCTTTGCTGATACGCAATTCATCAACCCACCCATTTAGAAAATTGGTAGCGTTGTAACCATTCATTCCTATACTTGGTCTGTCGGCGCCAATCACATAGTCAATGGTGTCAGTGTAAGTTGATCCCTCCTGGGTGCCATCCAAAAACATCTTTGTACTTGTCCCCGACCTGGCCACCGCTATATGGTGCCACACGTTTGTGGACATGGTGGTTGTTCCGGTGATAATAGCAACATCACCATCGTGGTAGTAGAGTATCCCGGAAGACTCATATATTAACTGATAAGTCGGCTGATTTTGACCAGTGCCCCTTCCGTCATAAAATACCGCAGTGGTTGTGTTACTCAACCTTACCCAAAAATCTATGGTGAAATTCCCAGTGCCAAATGCAAAATCAGAGCTTCCATTTCCATTGATATAATCATCGGTGCCATCGAATTGGCCAGAAGCTCCTCCTAATTTGCTTTGTGCAGTATCAATCTGTGCATGAGCATGTCCTGTCCAGGTCTTCCCGCTTTCGTCAATAAAAGCTGTAGAGGCGTCTGTCCCATCCATGTGCAGCAAGGCCACGGTGTAGGCATCATCCACCGCCGCATGTACCACGAGCGGTATGACCAGCACCGCTGCCATCAGCAAGCCAATAACTACCAGGGAGATCCGGTGTTTGCTCATACCGCTTTCCTCCCACCAACTACCCGGATGAACCGGCGCAGGTAACTGGGAAAATAACTCAACAGGAAACAGACGGCTACGATCAGGTCCATCACCAGCACCAGCCATTTGATGATCCCGTTATTCCTGACATGGGTCAGCAGGCCACAAAAGCTGGTGGTGGTGATCCCAAACAAAGGCGTGAATTTATCAACGCATAAAGTCATATAGGCTGCGCTTGATGCTGGATCTTCCGTGTTCATTGCCGTGGTGAAATCCACCTTTCCACCCGCCCAGATATTGGTGGCCGGGTCCAAGGTTGAAGTGATGAACAGATCCCAGGCACCCCCGCCATGATAGACCGGCGCATCAGGACCGGAGCCACCACCCACTCCTTGACCGATGCTGGAGGTGTCTCCAAACAGATCCGGCTCCTGGCTGACAAGCGCAGGGTCACCAGCTCCTCCAACTGCCCGGTAACTGTCAAACAAAGCCTGGATGCTTTTGATAAATGCCACCATGTCTACTATAGATTTCATCGGCTCTTTATTCAGAGCAACGGCACCCACGGATTTTAGGGCATCAGTATGCTGGGGGCACCAGGCGAAATAAAAGGTAATGGCATTCCTGAGATAGTCGATCCACTCAGCAGCTCTAGGAACAGGAAATCTGATACTCTTAAATGTTTCTCCCCACTGGGTGAAATCTACGACGGGATACCATTCAATAAAAGAGCTTGGCCTGGAGTATCTCTCGCTGCAAGCCACCACCCACTCAGCGGGTGCCGGGGTGGTGGTTCCTGGACCAGGGGGAGTGTAGTTGTTGGAGATCGCCTTATAAAGATCATAGACAACGTACCCGGTGTTGTTGAGATAGTTGCTGTCCCCATCCCTCACCCGGAGTTTATAGGTATTGGAGGTGGCCGTGAAGACCATACGGAACCGGTCCCCATCCCCGACCTGCTCCGTGCACAGGCTGTTGTAATCCTCCAGGGCAGTCCAGGTGGTACCGCCGTCATCCGAGATGTCCACAAGGTAGGAACCTGTTCCGGCTCCAGCCTCGAACCATTTGGAATCAGTGGTGATTTCAACTGCATAGGTACCGTAGCCTTCATGGGATACTTTACCTTCTGGTATCGCTTTCCCATCGGCAATGTTTCCTGGGATCTTGCGCACCTCCGCATCCAGGACAATCTTGGTGAGATTGTAGTCACTCTCACAGGCAGGCCATTGGTTGATGGCGGTGATGCCGGGATAAACATCCATGCCGATGCTGTCCGTGTTGGTGCCGAAGTTGCTGTCAGTGTCATTGACCCGCACCTTCCAGGTCTTCCCAGCCGCACCATAAACGTAGATGATTACATGGTTTCCATCCGCTGAGGCAGCACACAACAGGTTGGGATAATCCTGGATGTCCGTCCAGGTCGTGCCATCGTCATCCGAGATCTCCACGTCATAACTGGCGGTGCTGCCTGCCTCATGCCATGGGCCGCCTGTTACTTCCAGCGCATAGAGAGAGAGGGAGGTCAGGGCAGGGAGCTGCATACCGAATACGTTACTCGCCTGGATCACCACCGAGCCGACCAGCGGAGTACCTTTGGAGTAACTGGCACATCCATTCGCACCTGGCGTTTCCCCAGGGACCGTCATCTGCATGTTGGTGGCTTCATAGAGTCGATATCCCAGCGAACCTGAGTTGCCAACATAGGAGCCAGTGTCACGCACCCGCAGGGCATAGTAGTAATCCGTGATGGCCCCTTTGAGTTCCGCCTGGCTGTCCGCTGCAAAGAACACCCGCACGTGCCCCACCTGGTCTATTGACCTGGAGCAGGTCACGAAGGGAGCCGCCGTGCTCTCGTACCAGGCACCTGGCACCAGGCTTGTTTGATCTTCCCGCTGTCCCAGGTCCGCACTCCAGGTTAGATCCTCAGCTCCCAGCATCCCCAGGTTGGCAGGACCTCCGATGGTCTCCAGCATGTAGTAACGAATCGGCTGGAGGTCCGTGCCAGCTCCCCCGGTCCCGTACTTGGTGGAGACCTTCAACGGCCAGCCGTTCACCTGGTCCGCTGCCACCGTCCTCTGTTCGATCAGATCTCCAACCTGGTACTGAAGTTCACAACCGGATGGATAAGGGGAGTAGGCGGTCACGGCTGAAACAGAGATTGTCAGGGACCCGGTGTTGGATGCAAAGTTGCCATCCGTGTCGTTGACCCGGAAAAAGATACCTCCAGACGAAACCATTTGAAGGTAATAGGTATCGTTTGTGGCATCAGAGCATCCCACATTGGAACTCTCAACCACTGGGAACCAAAGGATGGGGCCGGTCCTTTCGGCAATATCACGCAGGTCCGCACCAGTCCCATTGTTCTTCCAAGCGCCGGTCACATGGAGCGCATACCATTGTCCTGGTACCGGGTAGCTGGAACCCATAACAGTTTTGAGATTGACACCGGCGCTGTTGGTGGCAGCCAGGGTGAAGGACCCGAGGGTTGCGCCGATGTTATATTGACCGGCGCAGCCTGTGTCAAAGGGCAGGGTTGAAAGCATGATGGTGTAATTGGTCGTCATGTTTCCCCCCATACCAAATTCATAATAAGCGGTCAGTTTGAATTTTTCGTTCCAATACTCCCCTGTGCCTAAATAATTGAAGTAGGTGTTGCGAAGATCCTCTGCCGAAATTATCCCGGTATCTGAATAGGAACATGATCCTGCTTTTGCCAGGGTTCCACATGCGAAACTTTCGGTCGAAGGATTGCTGGACCCGCCCATTTGGTAGTTAATGGTTGGAGGCAGGGCCCTGCTGCAATATCCAAAAATGCCACAGCCATCTGTCCAATTGGAATCCCAGCTAATGGATAACTGGACCTGGTAATAGATGGGCACCGGTGCGCATTCTGGGCGGTCATAAAGGGGGCTCCCCACCAGGGTAGCCGTTGCTGTAGGAGCCACCGTGGGAGTGCCTGTGCCAGTCGCCACAGTATCGCAAAGGTTTCCGATCACCGCTTGTAATTTAAAGGTGTCGGCCACAGCCCCGTTTGTGTAACTCCCGGAGATCACGATAACATCAGGCGCATCTGCCGGGATGGTGTCTATGTTCTCAGTGCCATCAGTCCCTAAGTGGTAGCCAATGACGTGAAAGGTCATGCCGGGGGTATCTTCCCCTTGGGCCATCACAGACGAGAGTGACATCCCAACCAGCAGCCCCGCTATGACCATGATGCAAATTACTGTCAGCCCAGTTCTCATGTGATACTCCAGTATTTCTAATCAGGATTTCATCTTGGAAGAATAGAATGTAATTAATAACAAATCGGGGACGATGGTTTGGGCACCGTCCCCGTCTATGATCTCCAGTTACGCGTGGGGCAGCGCGTTCTTGACCAGGTTGAAGACCAAGAAAAGCAAGCCAATGCCCAGGCTGATACCAATCACGATCCCGAAGATCGGGATGAGACTGTTGAACCAGGTGGATGCGAAGCCGAGCATCGTAGCCATGAAGGTCGTCATATCTATTGACATGGTTTGTTTCCTCCTTTCTCCTAAAATTTGAACGGCAAGGTTAGCCGGGACAAACTATTTATTACCCAGCCTTGGGAAGAGTTCCTTGATCAGGTTGTAGACCAGGAACATCAACCCGAGGCCAAGGGAGATGGCGATGACGACCCCAAAGATCGGGATTAGGCTATTGAAAATTGTCGAGGCGAGACCCAGCAGGGTATCTATGAAGGTCGTTATGTTTATGGACATCGTTTCTTACAACCTTTCTCTCAGAACGAATAGAACGGGTGGACCAGGTTCCAGATCAGGATGCTGAACCCCAGGACCATCACCGCTCCGAATGTCAGAGCCAGCCAGATGACAATGGTGTATTGGTAGGTGGACCAGAGAGCTGCCACCATACCGTAGAATTCCGGGGGGAACTCGATCATCGCAACCCCTTGATATAATCCACGAACTGGGTCAGGAAATGTCCACTGGCAATGCACACCACCAGGACAATGGAACAGGCTCCCAGCCAATACATTACCCAGGTCAGCAGGGTGACCAGTTCGGGAGGAAGTACAGTCAGAAGTCCCATGACAACAATATAAAGATTAGAATTGGATTAGTCTATACAGTAACAGCACGTACCCCCATAATAAAAAAGCCCCCTTTCGGGGGCTCACTTATAGTCTTAGGTTCTCTACCGGGCTGGCTCTCCTGTGTGCATCCTTCAGGTCCACCTCGGAGAGCTTCACATAGACCCTCACCATCTCCATCGTTGAATGACCCAGCAATCTCTGGAGCGCCAGGGAGCTGCCGCCGTTGCGCAGGAACATCACGGCGAAGGTATGGCGGAAACGGTGCGGGTGGCAGTTGGTAACCCCCGCTCTCATTCCCAGGTCATGGAGACGATGGGCCAACGCATCACGGTCCAGCTTCCTTCCGGTCCTGCTGATCAGGAAGTAATCGCTGCTCTCCAGGTCACCACGGCTGGCCAGGTATTTCCAGATCGCCTGCCCGGTGCGTGGGCCGAACTCAACCCGCCGTTCCTTGTTGCCCTTCCCCATCACAATGCTGTAGCCCTCTTTGAGTTTCAGATCTGCAATGGTCAGGTCGCAAACTTCACTGGCTCGGAGTCCTGTGTCCAGGAGCAGGAGCATGGTGGCTTTCATTTTCAGTTTATAGAACGAGCCGCCGGTGGCCTCGTGTGCCAGGTGCTTGATGTCGTTCTCTGTGAACGGTTCCACTTGGAGAGTGTCACCCTTGGGCCGGGCCAGGTCACGCACCACATGGTTATCCACCAGCCCTTCCTTCACCGCCCATGTCCAGAGGGAGGATAGCCCGACATAGTAATCCAGCTTGCTGGTCTTGGAGACCGGCTGGGCGATAAGGAACGCCTGGATATTCTTTGACTTGATGGAGCGGATGGGAGGATCGTCCTGGAGGAAGACGAACAACTTCTTCAAGGTGCGGGTGTAACCGTCCAGTGTGTTGGGAGAGAACGAGCGGGCTCTGCAAGTGAGAAGCCAGCCTTCGACAGCGCGGCTCAGAGGCATGTCCATGTGACGTACTCCTGTGATTTCCACCGCCGCCTGAGTTGTTGGTGGCACATGTCGCCGTTATACACGCGGCCATGTGCTTACCGAAATCCTTTATAATACACCACGGTCACGTGTCTCCTGCAAGTGACCAGGTAAGTGCGCTGGGAGGGACTTGAACCCTCACGCCTTGCGGCACATGCCCCTCAA
>Ga0209014_10000632_pt1 | contig 20591 bp, 18 predicted proteins | sample BarGraNGADG00212_FD_184491 | JGI IMG/M metagenome (GOLD analysis project Ga0209014, IMG submission 184491) | Arctic peat soil microbial communities from Barrow, Alaska - Barrow Graham LP Ref core NGADG0002-212 (SPAdes) (version 2) | ecosystem: Environmental > Terrestrial > Soil > Wetlands >...
GTTCACGTGCTTCCAGCCGTGCATGCCCATGTAGCCGTAGGCCAGCGGGTGTTGCTCGTTCATGGCACCGATGCCCAGCAGCGACCACGCGACCGGGATCTGCGTCTTCTCCGCGAACGCCTTCAGCTCGTCCCAGGCTTCGGCGATCAGCACGCCGTGCCCGGCGAGGATCAGGGGCCGCTTCGCCTGCGCGATCTCCTTCGCGGCCAGCTTGAGCTGCCTGGGGTGGCCCTCGGTGTTGGGACGGAAGCCCGGCAGACCGGCGACCACGGCCTCGAGAGAGGGGTGCTCGGCGCGCGTCTCCTGCTGCAGGGCGTCCTTCGTGATGTCCACGTGCACGGGCCCGGGACGCCCGTGCTTCGCGATGTAGAAGGCCTCGGCGATCACGCGCGGGATGTCGTTGGCGTCGCGCACGAGGTAGTTGTGCTTGGTCATCGGCAGCGTGATGCCGGTGATGTCGATCTCCTGGAACGCGTCCTTGCCGATGAGGGACCCGGGCACGTTGCCGGTGATCGCGACGATCGGCACGGAGTCCAGCTGCGCGGTGGCGATGCCGGTGACGAGGTTCGTGGCACCAGGGCCGCTGGTGCCCATGCAGACGCCCACCTTGCCGCTGGCCCGGGCGTAGCCGTCGGCCGCGTGGGCGCCGCCCTGCTCGTGCCGGACGAGGATGTGCCGGATCTCCGGGTAGTCGCCGAGGATGTCGTAGATCGGGAGGATGACGCCGCCCGGGTAGGAGAAGAGCGTGTCCGCACCCTGGCGGATGAGCGCCTCCATGAGCGCGTCCGCGCCGATGCGGGTCCTCTTCCTGCTGCGGACGTCGTGGAGCATCTGCCGGCGGGCCTGCTCGACGGCGTCCGCCGCCGCCGTGCCGTCCCCCGGCACATGGCTCCGACGCGCCGGCGTCCCGTCGGCCTGACCGGCCGGCGGCTCGCCCTTCGTCATCGTCATCCTTGGGTCCCTCTCCGTCCGGTGGGTCCCGCGACCTCCAGACATGCAAAGACCCTCGCCACCCGGCGAGGGTCCCTTTGGTTCTCGGTGGCCGGCGCCTCAGTGGCTGCCGTCCCTCCGCGTTCCTCCGTTCTCCCGCCGGGAGCCGGTAATGAGGAGGCCAAGAAGGCTCTCAAGCCCGAGCTGGAGCGAGCGAAGAAGGTCGAGAAGGGATACGCCCTGGGGAGCGAGGTCGCGCAGGGGCACGTTGACGCGGCGCCCATCAGCCGTCACGACGACGACGACGGTGTTGCGGTTGCGACCCTGGAAGAAGTCCAAGCGACCCGACTCCTCGAAGCCCGCCATGCGACGGGTGCGCGAAGGATACCCGCTGGGCGTGCGGGCGCGCAACCACCCCCCCAAGCTCCGCTACGGAACCAGGATCGCCCGTGCGCGGATCTCGCCCCGCTTGAGCCGGGCAAGCGTCTCGTTCGCGGCCTCGAGCGGCTGCTGCTCGTGGACCACGTGGATCTTGCCGGCAGCGGCGAGGTCGAGCACCTCGCGCATCTGCTGTCGGGTCCCGAGGAGGGACCCGACCACCGTCTTCTCGGTGGCAAACGCGAACCGGCCGAGGTCCACGTTCACGCCCGTGATGATGATTCCGCCCGGTTTCGTAGCCTGGATCGCCTGCCGGACAAGCTCGTTCGACGGAGCGAACACGAAGGTCGCGTCGACACCGCCGGTCCGGGCCAGCACCTCCCCGGGATCCTCCCGCGAGGCATCGATGACGTGCGTGGCCCCGAGCTCCTCCGCGACGGCCTGGTGCGCCGCGCTGCGAGCCACCGCCGTCACCGATCCACCATGCAGGAGGGCCATCTGGAGGACGACGTGGCCGACGCCGCCGACGCCGAAGATCGCCGCCGTCTTCGACGGCGTCAGGCCGGCCTTCGCGACGGACCCGAACGCGGTGATCCCGGGGCAGAACAGCGAGGCGGCGGCAACGTCGCTGAGCGAGTCCGGCACGAGGTGCGTGTGACGGGCGTCCGCGACCATGTACTCGGCGAACCCGCCGTCGATCGTCTCGCCGGTGATCTCCTTCGACTGGCAGAGCTGGTCCCGCCCGCTGAGGCAGAACTGGCAGTGACCGCAGGTTGAGAACAGCGGCTGCACGCCCGCGCGCGCCCCGACCGGCAGCCAGTCGACGCCCTCGCCAAGCTCCTCGATCCGGCCGACGACCTCATGGCCCGGGATGATCGGGAACTTCGTCGGGACGCCTGGCCAGTCGCCCTCGATCATGTGCAGGTTCGAGCGGCAGACGCCACAGGCTCCCACCTTGAGCAGCACCTGTCCTCGACCTGGACGCGGCCGCGGGACATCGCGGAACTGCAGCGGGCGCTGCTCGATCGGGCCGCAAGCCTCGAGGATCATGGCTTTCATCATGGTGTCACTCTCCGATCAGCTGGTTGTCCGTGGAGGTCCACGCGGCGGCGAGCGCCTCGAGGAAGCGCAGGTAGGCGGTCGCGCCCGGATCGGGATGACCCGCGCTCCGCGCGCCCAGCCACGCCGCACGGCCACGCTGGTTTTGCAGGCCCGTTGTCGCCTCCACGCCACCGCGGGCCGCGTCGATCATCGTGTGGAGCACGACGGCACCGGCAGACCCGGCAGCCGATGCCTCGAGCGCGTCGATCGAGGGGACCATCGCATCGAGGATGGTCTTGTCGCCCACCGCCGATTTGCCCCGGGTCGCGATGCTCTCGGCGACGGCACGCGCGAGCGTGACTGCTTCGGCGCGGCCCACGGAGCCGGTGTCTCCGAGCGCCTTGCCGCCGGCCATCAGCCCGCCGCCGACGAGCGCGGCCATCGTCGACGGGTTCGCGTTGGCCGCCGCGGCACCGGCAGCCTTGAGCACCTGGGCCGGTGTCGGGTCCGCGAGCGCGGCGAGGCGGGCGCGGACAGCCAGGCAGCCCGCTCCGACAGTGATCCCGAGATCGCCGTCGCCGATGGCCGCGTCGAGATCCCGCAGCTCATCGCTGTGCTCGGCCAGCAGCTCGAGCGTGCGGTCGATCAGCGCGATCAGCGCTACCCCGTTCACTGGCGGAAGAAGGGCGACTCGGCGGGGGCGTCGACGAGCGCCGTCAGCCGCCCGTCGAGGCGCATCACCGAGATCGATGCGCCGGCCATCTCGAGGCTCGTTGCGTACTCGCCGATGTACGGTCGGTGGATCGCCACGCCCAGGTCGGCGAGGTAGCGGGCTGCCCTCCGGTACATGACATAGAGCTCCTCGAGCGGCGTTGCGCCGAGGCCGTTGACGAGGACCGCCACGCGATCCCCGGCCGCGAGCCGAAGGTCGCCACTGATCGCGTCCAGGAGGCGAACCGTCACTTCGTCGGCCGTCTCAAGCGCGCCGCGGTGCACGCCGGGCTCGCCGTGGATCCCGATACCGATCTCCATCTCACCATCAGCGAGCTCGAAGGTCGGCTTGCCTGCGGCCGGGAGGATCGTCGGGGAGATGCCCACGCCCATCGTCCGCGTGGCGGCGACCGCGGCGGCGGCGGTGGCGGCGACCTCGTCGAGCGAGTCGCCCCGCTCTGCGGCGGCACCGGCGCACTTGTAGGCAAAGAAGAGGCCCGCGATGCCGCGCCGGTCCGCCGCGCGCTCGGGCGGCGCCGAGGCGACGTCATCGGTCACCAGGACCGTCCTCGTCGGGATCCCCTCGGCGTCGGCCATATCGGCAGCGAGGTCGAAGTTCAGGACGTCCCCGCCGTAGTTACCGAACAGGTAGAGCACACCGACCCCGCCCGACGCCGCGCGCGTTGCCGCCAGCGCCGCGTCGGCCGATGGGGAAGAGAAGACGTTGCCGATCGCGACGCCGCTGCAGAGACCCTTGCCGACGTAGCCCAGGAAGACCGGCAGGTGGCCCGACCCGCCGCCGGTGACGATGCCGACGTGGCCTGCGACCGGCGCGTCCGCACGGACGAGCGCCCGGTTGTCCTCGGATGCCGACTTGAGCATGCCCGGGTGCGCGAGGAGCAGACCCTCGAGCATCTCGTCGACGAACCGCTCGGGCGAGTTGATCAGCTTCTTCATGGCAATCCGCTCCTGTGGGTGGCGCCACTCGTTGCGCCAGTCGCTGGCGTCCCTCCGGCCGACCGGTCCCGGGTCAAGATCCAGGCTCCGACGTCGCCGCTCCCGGCGCAGGTGGGCGTCGCAACCGCGGTCGTCCCAGGCGGCCCGAAAGGACGCCCTGGTCGGAGAGCGTGTTCAGGCCGATGACCGCGATCAGCAGGACCCCCTGCACGATCTGGTAGTGGAAGGCGTTCCAGCCGATCTGGTTGAGCCCGCTCGCCACCATCTGCAGCGTGAAGGCCGCAACGATGACGCCGGTGACGGTCGCGTAGCCCCCATTCGGGTTCACGCCCGCCAGCATGCAGACGACGATCGCGACCAGGACGTAGGACGTGCCGTAGTCGGCACTCGCGCTCGCCGCACGGGACGCGATGATGATGCCGGCCAGCGAGGCGAGGAGGGCCGACCCGAGGTAGGTCAGTGTCAGGACGCGATCGTTGTCCAGGCCAGAATAGCGGGCGGCTGTCGGGTTGGCACCGACGAGCTTGAGGCGCAGGCCCGTAGCGGTGCGGTTGATGAACACTGCCGTCAGCAGCGCTGCAGCCATCAGCACGATGATGGCGACCGGGACGAGGAAGACCGTCCCGGTGCCGATGGCAAGGAAGATGTCCGGCATCCCGTAGATCGCCTGGCCGTTCGTCCACGCGACCATCAGGCCGTTGATCAGCTGCATCGTGCCCAGCGTCGCCAGGATCGGGGTGATGTGCAGCCTCGTGATGAGCAGCCCGTTGACCAGGCCGATCGCCGTTCCGGCGAGCATCCCGACCACGATGAAGAGGGCCGTCAGCACCGGGGTCACGGCGCTGGACTGGGAGGCGCCCGTGGCCGCGAAGAGCTGCGAGGTGACGATCGCGGACACGCTCGCGATGGACACGATCGAGAGGTCGATCCCGCCGGTCAGCATCGACAGCATGACTGCCAGGCTGAGCAACCCGACCTCGGCGACCTGGAACCCCATCGACTGGAAGTTGATGACCGACAAGAACGGCTTCGACATGACCGAGAAGACGATCATCACGACGATTGCGAAGGCCGCGAGTCGAAGCAGGCTGCGCTCCGGCATCAGCCGTTGGATGAGGGTCGACGCGTCGCTCATGCCGCTGCCTCCTCCTCCTCCTGGACGATCGTCCCCCGGCGGCGTCGCCCTACGGCGCTGATCGCCTGTGCCGAGACGCCGATCAACAGCAGCGCCCCGACCGCGGCTCGCTGCCAGGCACCGGGCACGCCCAGCAAGATCAGCGAGTTCTTGATCAGCGCGATGAGGACAACGCCGAGGACCGTCCCACTCACGGAGCCCTTCCCACCGAAGATGGATGCTCCGCCGAGGACCACGGCAGCGATGACGTCGAGCTCGCCTCCGACCAGCTCGTACGGGTTGGCGAGGCGCACCTGGGTGACGTGCATCAGGCCGGCGACAGCCGCGAGCGCACCCGCCATCAGGTAGATCAGCACCCGGAGGCCGGTGACCGGAAAGCCAGCCCGGCGGGTGGACTCGGCGTCGCCGCCAATGGCGAAGATCCCGCGGCCGACCAGGGTGTACCGCAGCATGAGGCTGACGGCGACACAGATCATGATCGAAGGGATGATCATGACGTTCAGGCGCGTGTCGATCGCCGCGTGGTCCGTGAACAGGTACGTCGTCGAGAGCGATTCCAGCCCCGGCGGGTAGGTGGGGAGAACCTTCCGGCCGATGAACGCCAGCATCACGCCGCGGATGATCCCTTGCGTGCCGAGCGTCGCGATCAGCGTCGGGAGCCGGAGCCCCGCAATGGCGAAGGCGTTCAGCAGGCCAAGCGCCAGACCGATGGCGATCGCGATCACGAACCCAAGCCAGGCGCTGTCGGCCGCGATGCCGGTCGAGTTTCCGAGGACGATGACCGAGTAGCCGGCAAAGATGCCTATCGCCATGAACGAGACGTCGATCCCACCCGAGATGATCACGATGAGGACGGCCATCGCGAAGACGACGTTCTCGAGCGAATTCGTCCCCACGTTCAGGAGCGTGGCAACACTCCAGAACGACGGCGAGAAGAGCCCGACCACGATGGCGAGGACGGCGATCGCGACGACGAGCACGCCTTCGTTGTTGCTGCCGCGGAGGCGCGAGATCCGGAAACGCCGGGCAGCGCTGGTCACGGTGGTCATGCGGCCAGCTCGTCGAGAATGGCCTGCTCCGACAGGCGGTCCCCGGTCAGCTCGGTCACGATCCGGCCGCGCCGGACGACCAGCACCCGGTGACAGACCTCGAACAACTCCGGCACGTCATCCGAGATCACGATGATGCCGATCCCTTCCCGACTCTTGGCCCGGAGCATCTCGAGAATCTCGTGCTTCGAGCCGACGTCCACGCCGACCGTCGGGCTGTTCAGGATCAGGACCCGGGGACTGCGGGCCAGCCACTTGGCGAGCACGACGCGCTGCTGGTTGCCACCGGACAGGCTGCGCGCGAGCGCCCGCGAGGTTGACATCTTCACGTGGAGGTTCGTGAGGGACGTTTCAGCGAGCCGGTCGGCGACGGACTGGCGGAGCAGGTTCAGGCGGCCGACCAACCGATCCAGGCTGCCTGCAATCACGTTGCGGGCGATCGACTGCTCGAGGAAGAGCCCCTGCTTGAGTCGGTCCGCCGGGACATAACCGAACCCCGCCCGGATGGCGTCCCGAACGGAGTTGAGGACCACCGGTTGTCCGTTGACGCGTATCGAGCCCGAGTCGGCCGGGTGGACGCCGAAGAGCGCTTCAGCGATCTCCGTGCGCCCGGATCCCAAGAGCCCGGTGATGCCGAGGACCTCTCCGGGCCTCACATCGAAGGTGACACCCTCGAAGTACCCGCCACGGCCCAGCCCTTCGACCTCCAGCATCGGCTGTCCCTCGCGCCACGCGGTATCACTGGGCGTGAGGTCGCTCAGCGCGCGCCCGGTCATTGCACGGATGAGTGCCGGGCGGTCGAACTCGGAGGCCTCGCCGCTGACGACGACTCCGCCGTTGCGGAGGACGGTGATCCGCTGCGAGATCCGCAGCACCTCCTCGATCTTGTGGCTGACGAAGACGAGCGCGACGCCGCTCTCGCGAAGCGCGGCGACGATCCGGAAAAGGGCACTGACCTCGCGCCATGTGAGGGCCGTCGTCGGCTCGTCCATGAAGATGATGCGTGCATCCTGGGCGAGCGCCCGGCAGATTGCCGTCAACTGGCGATCTGCAACAGAGAGGTCCTCAACGCGTGCGTCAAGGACGAGGCCGACACCGATCCGCTCGACGACCGGGCGCGCGATGCTCCGGAGATCGGACGGCCGAACCGCGCGCCGGCCGCGGGCGATCAGGGAGGTGATCGCGATGTTCTCCGCGACGGTCAGGTTCGGGAAGAGGGAGAAGTCCTGGTAGATGACCTCGATGCCAGCGCCGATCGCCTGGCGCGGCGTCAGGTGCGCATAGGTCTCGCCACCGACCTCGATGACGCCGGCGTCAGGCTTGACGACGCCGCTGATGATCTTGATCAGGGTTGACTTGCCGGAGCCGTTCTCGCCGGCGAGGCAATGGACCTCGCCGGGCCGGATCTCGAGCGAGACGTTGTCAAGCGCTGCGACGCCCCCGAAATGCTTCGAGATCCCGCGGGCGACGAGGAGAGGATGGTCTCCGCTCATGCGATCACCCTCACTCCTGCGTAGCGGCGCGGGAGGGGTGAAGGCCCCCGCCCGCGCCGGTTTCGACGCCGGCTTCGATCAGCTGCCGCGAGCGGCGACGGACCGAAGCCGGCGAAAACGGGTCAGAACGGATACTGCGCAGCGTTCGACTTGTCGACATCGACCCATGCGCTGCCGGCCCACGCGTGCGGCGTGCCGGCGATCGGCTGGATGGCTTCGTACCCGGTGATACCGAGGTTCAGGCCGGGCGTGATCTCCTGCTTGTTCGCGAACATCACGGCGAGGATGTCCTGGGCCTTGCCGGCGAGGGCGGGATCCCAGAAGAAGATCTTGTCGACCGAGTTGTCCGGCAGGTAGTTCGTCACGATCGACGGGATGCTCGTCCCCATGACGCATGTCTTGTCCTGGAGGCCGGCCTCCTGGATCGCGCGGCCGATGCCGGCGACGTCCGTGGCGGCGCTGCCCTCGAAGCCCTTGATGTCCGGGTACTTCGCGAGGAGCTCCTTGGTCTTCTGGTAGGCGACGTTGGCGTCCTCAAGTCCCTCGATCGGGTCGCTGACGCGCGTGATGCCCGGGTACTTCGCGGCGGCCTGGTCAAAGGCTCCCTTGACCCATTCCATGTGGCTCTGGGCGGTCAGGTGACCGACGAACGCGGCGTACTTGCCGCTCTCGCCCATGCACGCGGCGAGGCCGTCCATGATGTGCGCGCCGTAGGCGGCGTTGTTGAACCCCTCGATATCGATGTTGGTGTTCTTCTGGGTGCTGGCCTCGTGGGTGACCACGACGATGCCGGCGTCCATGGCCTGCTTGAGCACGCCCTCGAGGGACTCGGGCGAGTTCGGAACGACGGTGATCGCCGTCGGCTTCTGCGGGATCAGGTCCTGGATGATCTTGAGCTGCTTCTCCGGGCTGGCATCGTCGGCACCCGTCATGGTCGCATTGATACCGGTCGCGGCCGCAAACTCCTTGATGCCGGTCTCCATCCGGTCGAACCAGCCGACGCCGAGAAGCTTGACCACGGTGACGATCTTCATCGTGGCGGGATCGAGCGTCGCGGCCGCGGCTGCGCTAGGGGCGGCTGCGCTCGGCGCGGCAACGCTCGGCGCGGCAACGCTCGGCGCGGCGGCGCTGGGGGCGGCAACGCTCGGCACGGCGGCGCTGGGGGCGGTCGAGGCCGTCGATCCGCCGCACGCGCTGAGGACGAGCGCAAGGGTGGCCATTCCGGAAGCAACCCGTTTCATGTTTCGCATTCGATGAATCCTCTCTCCTGATTCTCGATGGTCAACTGGGTGGGATGCGACACGCGACCGGTCGCGACGAGGCGATGCAGGGGACTGGCTTCGTGCCGACGACGCGACTCGCTACGCTCCTCCTCCTGAGTCAATCACCGCCGCGACCCTTCGTGAGGCGGTGGACGGCAGCCATGACCCGCTTGCCTCGGCAGCCTCGAGCAGGGCGTCTACCCGGCTTCGATCGACTGCGTTCCAGGTGATGCCGTCGCGCTTCAGCGACGTCCCGACGATACAGCCGTCCACGACCCCAAGGATATCGCCTACCGTCGACGGCTTCACACCGGTGTTCGCGATCACCGCGGTATCCGGACCCACGGCGTCCTTGGCCGCGACGAGGTCGGTGAACGCCGCCCCCGTGCCGGTGACGGCGCCTGAGACGCAGACGGCGTCGGCCAGCGAGCTGAAGACGGCCGAGCGAGCGGCCAGCCCGATCTCGCGGGCGCCGAGGGGCACCGCGAACTCGGCCGTGACGTTGAAGAAGAGCCGGACATCGCCGGCGTCGATCGACCGCCGATAACCGAGCGAGGCCGCCGGATCCGTGTTCCAGATCCCGAAGTCGCTGGCATAGACGCCGGTAAAGACTTCCCGGACGAACCGCGCGCCTACCGCGTGGGCGAGCCCGATCGCGGCCTTGGGATCCCACAGGATGTCCACCCCGAACGGGATCGGGAGGTCGCGCTTCAACTCCGTGATCACCGCGGCCATGACCGAGGTGACCTCGGGGCCGACGGTCGTGCGGTAGGGGCGATCCCCCTCGTTGCAGAACATGATGGCGTCGACGCCCGACCGGGAGAGCACCTCGACATCACGGCCGACCGCGTCCAGCAACGCTTGCACGCCGCCCGCGGAATCGTGGAGCGGCTGGCCCGGCATCGGTGGGAAGTGGGCCATCGCGATGATGGCCTTCGGTTTCCCGAACAGCTCGGTGAAGACGGTCATGCGATACCTCCCGCGCGGATCTGGTTTGCGCCCCGAGTCAGATCGGTATCGACGAGCCTCGGTACGAGAGAACTGAGGAGATCGACGCACTGGGCCACATCCGAGAGCTGCGCGGTCTCGACCGGCGAGTGCGTGTAGCGGACCGGGATGCCGATGCCCACAGCCGCGATCCCCTCGGCCGTGGCCATCGTGACGAACGCAGCGTCGGTGATGACGCCGACCATCGCGTCATGCTGGATGCGGACGGCGGCGTCGGACGCAGCCTCCTCGACCGCCCGGACGAGGGCGGGATGCGGGATCAGCCCCCCGAGCGTGCCGCGCCCATGGAACGAGAGGCGCGACAGCGTCGGCCCGCCCCCCAGCCGGACGGCACCCTGGCCGGCAAGGTCAGGCGTGTCCGCCGCCGGTGCGATGTCGACGTTCACGACGATGTCGGGCGCGAACCGGGCGACGAGGGCGAGCGTCCCACGGACGTTGAACTCCTCCTGGGTCGTGAACGCGATCGTGAGCGGCACCCGCGGCGACGCGGCGACGACCCGGTCGAGCCAGGCGAGCACGGCCGCCACGCCGACCCGATCGTCGAGCGACTTGCCCGCGAACCGTCCGCCCAGCAGGTCGGTCCAGGCGGGCGCGTAGGTGACGGGGTCGCCGATGCGAATCCCGGCGGCGCTCGCTCGCCCTCCGTCGGTCACGCCGATATCGAGGTAGAGATCGGTTGCCGGCCGAGCGATGTACTTCTCCTCGGGTGGCGTCAGGTGGTGGCTCTTCAGCCCGACCACGGCCGGGATGTCGCCTGTCCTCGCGTGCACGACGAGGCGCTCTCCCGGAAGGACGCGCTCGGGCATGCCGCCGAGCCGGTGGACGCGGAGCATGCCGTCCGGGTCTATGCCGCGGACGACGAGTCCGAGCTCGTCGAGATGCGCGGTCACGAGCACGGAGGGACCGTCGCCCCCTGCTCCGAACGACACCGCGACTTGACCGAGCCGATCGACAACCGGCTCGAGCCCGCGGAGGCGCAGGTGCTCGACGACGGCGGCCGTGAGCCGGTCCTCGTTCCCCGCCGGGGCCGCGATGCCCGACAGTCGACGACAGGAGTCGAGCAGGTCGACGTCCGGGTCGCCAAGGTCAGAACGCATCAGGCCGCTCCCAGCTGGCATGGATATCTGCACGATTTCGTGCACTCAGCGAGTCTGACCGACATCGACGACCCCCGTCAAGTGCGCAAATGGGAGTGGCGCGACTTGATCTTGCTCGTTATCGTGTGATTCATGCGCGTCGTACAGCAGCCTGTGCGTGATGGACCTCGGCGAACGTTGACGGTCGTCGCCGCGATCGCGGCGGTCGGACCGCCATAGAGGGGGCGTGATGCGGACCGGACAGCGGAAGCGCGAGATCCTGCGTCGCCTGTACCTGACCGGGTACGTCGAAGCCAAGGAGCTGGCAGCGGCGCTGGATGTCGACGGATCCACGATCCGCCGAGACTTCGACGCCCTCGCGCGCGAGGGCCGTCTCCAGCGGACGCACGGCGGGGCGCGTCCCATGCCCGGGGCGATCGACGTCCCGTACGTGGTCAAGCGGGGCGAGAACCTGGACGCCAAGCAGGCCGTGGCGACGTTCGCGAGCCGCCTCGTCCAGGACGGCGATAGCGTCCTGCTCGACAGTGGGTCGACCACCTACCAGCTCGCCCTGGCGCTCGCCTCCCACCGCAACCTGACGATGGTGACCAACGACCTGCTGATCGGCCAAACAGTCGCCGACTACCCCGGCGTGCGCCTGCTGGTCACCGGGGGCGAGCTCCTGGCCTTCACCTACACCCTCGTCGGCGAGCGTGCAGTCGCGTTCGTGGAGGACCTGCGGGTCGACTGGACCTTCCTCGGCGCGGACGCGATCGACATCGGTAGCGGCATCACGAACACGAACACGCTCGAGATCCCGCTCAAGCGGGCGATGCTCGCGGTCACGCGCACATCCGTCGTCCTGGCCGACAGCTCGAAATTCGGCCAACATGCCCTGATCCGCGTCGCCGGCATCGACGAGATCGACCGGATCATCTCGGACGACGGGCTCGAGGTATCCGTCGCGCAGTCGTACGGCGCTCGGCTCGAGCTGGCACCCTTCGCCCTGCCTGAGATCGCCGGCCACGCAGGCGCCGGCGTCGCCTAGGTTTCCAGGAAGGACCCAACGGACGATGTTCCTCGGCGTCGACATCGGCACGGCCAGCAGCAAGGCTGTCCTCGTGGACGAGTCCGGTGCGCTGCTCGCATCGGCCGCCCGTTCGCACGAGACGCCCTCGCCACAGCCGGGGTGGTTCGAGCACGACGCCGACGGGGTCTGGTGGACCGAGTTCCGCGCCCTGGTGCGCGAGCTGCTCGCGGCGCAACCCGAACGAGGTGTCGACGCAGTGGCCGTCAGCGGGATCGGGCCATGCGCGCTGATCGCAGACGAGGCGGGGCAGCCTTTGCGCGCCGCCATCCTGTATGGCATCGACCGTCGCGCCGAGCGCGAGATCGACGAGCTCACCGACCAGCTCGGAGCCGAGGCGGTGCTGCGCCGGGGAGGGAACAGACTCTCTACCCAGGCGGTCGGCCCGAAGTTTCTCTGGCTCGCGCGCCATGAGCCGGCGACCTGGGCGCAGGCCCGGCGCTGGTACGGTGCATCGAGCTTCCTCGTCGGCCGGCTGACCGGTGAGTACGTGATGGACCACTACACCGCGAGTGCGTCGGACCCGCTTTACGACCTCACCGCGCTCGGCTGGTGGCCAGAGGGATGGGCCGCCGCAGCGCCGCGCATCGAGCCCCCGCGCCTCGCCTGGCCAGGGGATATCGTCGGCACGGTCTCTGCGGCCGCGGCCGCCGAGACCGGGTTGCCGGCCGGCACGAAGGTGCTTGCCGGCACGACCGACGCTCTCGCGGAGGCGTACAGCGTGGGCTGCCGCGCCGTCGGGGACACGATGGTGATGTACGGCTCGACGATGTTCCTCATCCAGACCGTCGCTCGGCCTGCGGCGCACCCGGGCCTGTGGGCCGTCTCTGGACGCACCCCGGGCACCTTCTCGATCGCGGCGGGGATGGCCACCTCGGGCCTGGTCACGACGTGGCTCGCCGGGATCACCAGCGCGGACATCGGCGACCTGGTGACCGAGGCGGCGCAGGTGCCGCCCGGCTCCGACGGACTCGTCCTGCTGCCGTACTTTGCCGGTGAGCGGACGCCCATCTTCGACCCGCAGGCCCGCGGCTGCTGGCTCGGGCTCACTCTCGGCCATACCCGCGGTCACCTGTACCGGTCGGTGCTCGAAGGCGTCGCGTTCGGGGTTCGCCACAACATCGAGGCGATGATCGAGGCGGGCGGGCGACCGCGACGCCTGGTCGCGGTCGGGGGCGGCACGCGCGGCAGCCTGTGGACCCGGATCGTGAGCGACGTCACCGGCCTGCCGCAGGATCTCCCCACGGCCACGATCGGCGCGCCGTACGGCGACGCGCGGATGGCGGCCGACGCCTGCGGGATCGACACGAGCGCCTGGAACCCGGTTGCCGGGCGGATCGAGCCGGACGCGGGCACGGCGGCGCGCTACGACGAACTGTACGGCGTGTACCGCCGCACGTACTCCGCGCTGCGCGAGGACATGCATCGCCTCGCGCGGATCGGTTGACGCGATCGCCCCCGGCGCCACCCGGGCACGCCGTACCGTCAGGCCTCGCTGACCTCCAGCACCGCCCGGGCCGTGGCGTCGTCGGTGACGAGGATGTTGACGAGTCGAGCGCGAAGAGCCCCCACGAGGGCCTCCGCCTTGGCGACCCCGGACGCCACCCCGATCACGCGCGGGATCGCCCGTAGCGACGCCGGGTCGATCGCCACGACACGCCGGCTCAGCTCCGTGTCGACCATCGCGCCGTCCATGTCGAAGTGGTGGCCGCAGACGTCGCCGACCGCACCGAGACTGCGCAGGTTCGCCAGTCCCTCGAGGGTGAGGTAGCCGGCCCGGAGGAGCGCCGACCTCTCCGGGACGAGTGCCCCGATGCCGACCAGCGCAACGTCCGCATGGGCGGCCGCCGCGAGTGTCTCCCGGACTCCCCGCTGGCGGAGGAGCGCGGTTGCCACCTGCTCGTCGTCAACGACCAGCGGCGCGCTCAGGTAGCGGCACCGGCCGCCGAAGATGTCCGCCATTCTCAGGGCGAGCTGGGCCCCGTCGACCTCGGCGTCGTGGCTGCCGGCCCCGCCCAGCATCTGCACGACCTCGACCCCCCGCGACTTGCCGCGCTCCAGCCCGGCTGCGACCGCATGGACGCCCGTCCCCCAACTGATCGCCAGGACGTCCCCATCGGCCAGGATCGAGTCGAGGTAGCGGCCGGCGAGCCGTCCGACGCGCTCGAGCGCGCCGTCGGGCCGCCCGCGCAGGTCGAGGACCTGGGCGTCCCGAAGGTGGAAGCGCCGGGCGAGCGCCCGGCCAAGGTCGTCGACGAGCGGCAGCGGCTGCCGGATCCGGATCTCGACCACCCCGGTCTCCAGGGCGTCGCTCAACAGCCTGGAGACCGTCGAGCGGGAGACGCCCACCCGGCGGGCGATCGACACCTGGTCGAGCCGGTCCCGGTAGTAGAGCGTCGCGACCTCGGCAAGGAGGTCGTCGCGACGGATGCTGCGGACCCTTCCCCTTGGCGCCGCCGGATCGGCGTCCACTAGCCGACTCCGTCGTCGATGGCGGCGATCGGGGTGCCTTCGGAGGCCGCCGCGCCCTCGGCGAGGAGCACCTCGACCAGCATCCCGGCGTACAGCGATTCCACGGGGACGGTCACCTTCTCCGTCTCCACGTCGAACAGCGCCTCGCCCTTCTCTACCCGTTCGCCGGGCGCCTTGTGCCAGTGGGCGAGCACCAGCTCGCCGGAGGCATCGCCAAACGGCGGCATAACGACCATTCGCCGCATCTTCAGCTCCTCAGCAGGGATTCAACCGCCGCAACCACCGCGTCCTCGTCGGGAATGAGCGCCCGCTCGAGGGCCGAGTTGGCCGGCAGGGCGATGTCTGGCGCCGCCAGCCGCCGGACCGGGGCCCGCAGCTGGCCGTAGAGCTCCTCGCCCACCTGGGCCGCGACCTCGGCGCCGAGCCCGCCGGTCCGGCAGGCCTCGTGGAGGACGAGGACCCGGCCCGTGCGGCGGCACGACGTCAGGACGGTCTCCATGTCGAGCGGCGCCAGCGTCCGCAGGTCGACGACCTCGACCTCCGTCCCATCGATCGCGAGACGCTCGGCGGCAGCCAGGGCCGTATGGACCATGTTGGACCACGTGACGACCGTCACGTCGCGCCCGGGCCGCTTGAGGTCGGCTGACCCGATCGGCACCACGTGGTCGCGACCGACGGCGTCACCCTTGCGGCTGTAGAGCTGCTTGTGCTCGATGAACAGGACCGGGTCGTCGTCGCGAATGGCCGCCTTCAGGAGTCCCTTGGCGTCGGCCGGGGTGCTCGGGGCGACCGTCTTGAGGCCCGGCACGTGGGCGAACCACGCCTCGAGGCTCTGCGAGTGCTGCGGACCCGCCCCCCGCCCGGTCCCCTGCTGGACGCGGACGACCATCGGGGCCGAGAGTTGACCGCCAAACATCACATGGAGCTTCGCTGCCTGGTTGACCAGCTGGTCCATCACCAGGGTGATGAAGTCCATGTACATGATCTCGGCGACCGGCCGGGCACCTACGACTGCGGCGCCGAGGGCAGTCCCGACGATCATCGCTTCAGCCATGGGAGTATCGATGACCCGGCGGTCGCCGAACTGCTCGAGCAGCCCTTTCGAGACTGCGTAGGCGCCCCCGTAGCGGCCGACGTCCTCGCCCAGGAGGATGACCCGCGGGTCGTCCTCCATCTCCTCGATGAGGGCTTCGCGGATTGACTCCCGATAGGTGATGGAGCGAGCCGAGGTGGCGGCGCCACTGCCCGCAGTGGTACCGGTCGCGCTCATCGCATGCCTCCGATCGGCGTCGCATACATCCCGGCGATGGCCTCGTCGACCGTCGCCGGGGGGCTCGCCTCGGCCTCGGCGACGGCAGCATCAAGCTCGCGCGCAATGGCCGTTTCCAGCGCCTCGAGCTCGGCCTCGTCGGCCGCGCCCGCCACGGCCAGCGCCCGGCGGGCCAGGACAACCGGATCGCGCTGCTTCCAGCGCTCTTCCTCGATCTTGTCGCGGTAGGCACTCGGGTCGGCCCGCGAATGGCCGAGGAAGCGGTATGTTGCCGCACCCAGGAGGGTCGGCCCGTCGCCACGGCGAGCTCGCTCGACGGCAACTCCGGCAGCCGCCCTCACCGCCATCACGTCCTGGCCATCGACGTCCACGCCCGCGATGCCATAGGCCGACGCCTTGACCGCGATGCTCGGCTCGATCGTGGAGCGGCTCCAGGGCAGCGACATCGCGAACTGGTTGTTCTCGAGGACGAACACGACCGGCAGGCTTTGCACGGCGGCGAAATTGACGCACTCGTGGAAGATGCCCTCGGTGCTGGCCCCGTCGCCGAAGAAGACGACGCTGACGCTGGGCTGTCCGGATACGGCAGCCCAGAGAGCGGCTCCGGTCGCGATCGGGATGTGGCCGCCGACGATCGCGTTCGAGCCGAGATGCCCGTGTGCGGCGTCGACGAGGTGCATCGACCCGCCACGACCGCGACAGGCGCCCGCCTCGCGGCCCATCAGCTCGGCGATCAGGCCGACGAGCGGGCCGCCGCGGGCGAGGTAGTGGCCGTGGCCGCGATGGGTGCTCGACACGTAGTCGTCCGGCCCAAGGGCGTCGCAGACACCCACGGCGACTGCCTCCTGGCCGATGCTGACGTGGCACATCGTGCTGGACAGCCGGTTCTCGAGGAGCAGCTCCAGGACCCTCTCCTCGGCTCGCCGGATGCGCAGCATCTGGCCGAACAGGCGGAGCAGTCCGGCGGAGTCGGAAGGCACCGTCGTCCCCGATTGCGAGGGGCCGTCCTCGGACCGCTGCAGATCAACGGTTGACATGCTGGACAACCTCGTGCATGAGATCTCGCATCGCCTCGTAGGAGGCGACATATCGGTCGAGATAGAAGCGGTAGGTCTCGTGGGCCTCCGGGTTCGGCTCGATACGCCGGGCGACCGAGACCATCGAACGAGCCGCAGTCGCAACGTCGGGGTGGACATTGCCGGCCACCGAGGCCAGGGCGGCCGCGCCGAGGCTGACGGCCTCGGGCACCGCGGTGAGGGCGATCGGCAGGCCCGAGACGTCGGCGTGGATCTGCATCCACAGGTCGTTGTTGGTCGCTCCGCCGCAGGCCACGATGTCGGTCAACTCGTGTCCGTTCGCCCGGAACGTCCTGAAGACGTTCTCCGTCCCGAAGCAGACGGCCTCGAGGATCGCCCGGTAGATGTGGGCCGGGGTGTGACTCAGGGACAGGCCCCAAAGCATCCCGCGCGCCTCGCCGTCGACATACGGCGTGCGGTTGCCCTGCCAGAAGTCGAGGGCGAGGAGGCCGTCCGAACCGGGCGGGATGCGCGCCGCGTGCTCAGCCAACCGATCCCAAGCAACCGCGCCGGTGACGACGGGGACGTCAAACCAGGACCCGTTCGCGATATCGCGGAACCAGCGCACGACGGAGCCAGTCGAGACCTGGCCGCCCTCGATCGTGTACTGGCCGGGCACCACCGCGTCCGTGTACGACCCGAACATGCCCGGCGCGTAGCTGGCGGTGCTCGTCTGGGCGAGGTGGAGGTGCGACGAGCCGGTGATCAGGGCGACGCGACCCGGCGCGACGACGTCCAGACCGACCTGCCCCACGAACGCGTCGGCACCGCCCTCGGCGACGGGCGTACCGGCCGGCAGCCCCAGCGCCTCGGCCGCCTCGGCAGTCAGGACGCCGAGGGTGTCGCCCATGTCGACGACGCGGGACGGGAGCCGGTCGACGAGGTCCGGCAGCCCGACCGCGTCGAACAGGCTGGTCGGCCAGCCGCCGGCGTGGCGGTCGTAGTAACTCCGGATCGCGGCCGTGTTGATGCTGACGGCCCACTCGCCCGTGAGCCGCCACCCAAGCCAGTCCGTGTATTCGCAGATGTGGACCGCGCGGCGATAGGTCTCGGGCTCATGTTCGGAGAGCCAGAGGACCTTGCTCAGCAGCCACTCCGCGGACGTCTTATCGTAGCCGCTGTACTTGAGCGCAGGATCGCCGGTGGCCGCGATTCGCTTCGCCTGCGCAGCGGCGCGCACGTCCATCCAGATGAGCGCGGGCCGAATCGGCGTGCCGTCCGCGTCCGAGACAACGACCGTGCAGCTCGTGCAGGCCACGGCGAGCGCACGGATCGCGCTCGGCGACACGCCGCTCAGGGCCACGGCCGCCCGAGTCGCTGCGACCGTGGCGGCCCACCAGTCCGCAGGATTCTGCTCAGCCCACCCGGGCCGTTCGTAGGTGGTCGCGTAGGCCGACCGGGCGAACGCGACGACGCGCCCGGACGCATCGAAGATCCCGGCTCGAACACCCTCCGTGCCGCCGTCGAGTCCAAGCAGGTAGGGGCCGCCGCCCACGTGTGCCACGCCGCGTCCTCGCTCGACTTGCACATTCGTCGCAATTCCGCACGAACGTGCAGGATGATGATAGGCGATGCGTGGCCGCCGCGGGTCCGTCTGGTACCTTTTGCGCTCCGTCGCAGCCGCAGCAGAGCAGACCAAGCGATGACCGCACCGCGCACCCTCGTCGAGAAGATCTGGGACGAGCACGTCGTGTCCGAGGACCCGGGCGCCCCGGCCGTCCTCGCCATCGACCTGCACCTCGTCCACGAGGTCACCAGCCCGCAGGCGTTCACGGGGCTCCGGAACCGCGGCATCGGCGCGCGGCGCCCGGACAAGACGGTGGCCACGGCCGACCACGGCACGCCCACGACGCCGCGCGGCCTCCCGATGGTCGACCTGCAGGCGGCCGCGCAGATCCGGCAGCTCGAGACGAACTGCGCGGACTTCGGCATCCCGATCCATGCGTTCGGCAGCGACACCCAGGGCATCGTCCATGTCATCGGCCCGGAGCTCGGGCTCACGCAGCCGGGCATGACGATCGTCTGCGGCGACTCGCACACGGCCACGCACGGGGCGTTCGGCGCGCTGGCGTTCGGCATCGGGACCAGCGAGGTCGAGATGGTCCTCGCCACCCAGACGCTGCTCCAGCGCAAGCCCCTGACCTACGAGGTCCGCGTCGACGGGCGTCTCGGCCCGGGCGTCAGCGCCAAGGACATCATCCTCGCCCTGATCGCCCGCATCGGGATCGGCGGCGGCACCGGCCACGTCTTCGAGTTCCGCGGCGAGGGCATCACCGCCCTGAACATGGAACAGCGGATGACCGTCTGCAACATGAGCATCGAGGGCGGCGCCCGCGCCGGCCTGATCGCGCCGGACGAGACAACCTTCGCGTACCTGCGCGGCCGCCGGCACGCCCCGCAGGGCACCGCCTGGGACGAGGCCGTGGCCCGCTGGCGCACCCTCCCCACCGACGAAGGTGCGGCCTTCGACAAGTCCATCGTGATGGACGCGTCCGCCCTGGAGCCGATGGTCACCTACGGCAACAACCCCGGCATGGGCATCCCGGTCACCGGCCGCGTTCCCAGCCCCGAGGACGCCCACGACCCGGCTGCCCGTCGCGGCCTCGAGCGCGCGCTCGAGTACATGGGTCTCGAGCCCGGCCAGGCGATCGCCGGCCAGCCCGTGAACGTCGTGTTCATCGGCTCCTGCACGAACAGCCGCATCAGCGACCTGCGCCTCGCCGCGAGCGTGCTCAAGGGCCGCCGCGTGCACGAGGGAACGCGGGTGATGATCGTCCCGGGCTCCCAGCCGGTGAAGGCCCAGGCGGAGCGCGAGGGCCTGGACGTGATCTTCAGGGCCGCGGGTGCCGAGTGGCGCGAGGCCGGCTGCTCCATGTGCATCGCCATGAACGGGGACCAGCTCTCGCCCGGGCAATACGCGATCAGCACCTCGAACCGCAACTTCGAGGGGCGCCAGGGAAAGGGCGGGCGCACGTTCCTCGCCTCGCCGCTGACCGCGGCCGCCTCGGCGATCAACGGCGTCGTCACCGATCCACGGACGCTGCCCGGCGTCGCGGAGCTCGTCACCGTGGGCGGGGGGTACTGAAAGATGGCCGAGGGCTTCCGCTCCTTCACCTCGCGGGTCGTGCCGATGAACGCGGAGAACGTCGACACGGACCAGATCGTCCCCGCGCGCTACCTCAAGGTCACCGACAAGGAGGGCCTCGCGGACGCGCTGTTCCGCGACTACCGGTTCAACGAGGACGGGACGAAGAAGGACCCGCCGTTCATCCTGGACCGGCCGGAGATGGCGGGTCGCAGGATCCTCCTGGCGGGCGACAACTTCGGAACCGGCAGCTCCCGCGAGCACGCTCCCTGGGCGCTCCGCTCGTGGGGCGTGCGGGCGATCCTCTCCACCTCGTTCGCGGACATCTTCAGGAGCAACGCGCTCAAGAACGGCGTGCTGCCGATCGTGGTCGATCCGGCGACACACGCGCGCCTGTTCGAGATGCTCGCGGAGGACGAGGGCGCGGAACTCCGCGTGGACCTCGCGGAACAGGGGATCCTGCTCCCGGACGGCATCACGCTGGACTTCGAGGTCGACCCGTTCAGCAAGATGATGCTGATGGCCGGCACGGACGAGATCGGCTACGTCCTGGCGAAGGAC
>Ga0209014_10000633_pt1 | contig 20582 bp, 17 predicted proteins | sample BarGraNGADG00212_FD_184491 | JGI IMG/M metagenome (GOLD analysis project Ga0209014, IMG submission 184491) | Arctic peat soil microbial communities from Barrow, Alaska - Barrow Graham LP Ref core NGADG0002-212 (SPAdes) (version 2) | ecosystem: Environmental > Terrestrial > Soil > Wetlands >...
CATAACCATTGGTTTCAGCTAACGACCGGAGAGCTCCTTTTTTTGCGTCGGTAACAGCGATAATTCTTTCAGCTGCATTTAGTTTCCCGACTTTCTTTTCCAGATGGTCCTTAAGTATTCTGAAAGCTAAAGCGGGTTCTGTGGTTGTCCCTGATTTAGAGATCACAACGATTGAATAATTTCTTCCATCCAGCAATTCAATGAGTTCTGACAGATAATCTTCACAGATATTCTGACCGGCAAAAATCACATCATGGTGATTATTCTTTAAGAGAGGGGCAAAGGAATGCGAAAGAGCTTCAACTACAGCCCTGGCTCCCAGATATGATCCTCCGATTCCGATTACTACAGTAGTATCGGATACCGACCTTAGATGTTTTGCGGTTTTTTCTATTTTTTCAAGTTGAACCAATATGTCATCAGGTAGCGAAAGCCAACCCAGAAAATCATTTCCCGGACCAGCTCCGGTATTAAGATTATCGAGGTGTCTTACAGATTGTTGAGCATGGGCAACGATTTCTTCAAATGAGATAAATTTGCTGGTGTTTTTCAGATTAATACTTAAATTTTCCTTCATTTCATTAAATTTTTCAATGCAGATAATAATTTTCCATTTCCTGTACCAAGGTTACAAAGTTAAGAAAAAAGCCGTCGGAAGGAATCCGGCGGCTTTTTAATAATGTTGGGAAATATATAGATTAGAATTTATCTTTTATGAATTCCACCTGCACTTGAAGAATGTGCATCTACATATTTAGGATCACCCTTATAGTTGATATCTCCAGCGCTGGAAGCTCTTGCAGTTATTCTTTCTGAAACACTGACATCGGCATCACCTGCACTTGAAGCTGAAACGTCTGCTTCCCTTGCCTTCAGATCAAAAGCATTCAGATCGCCTGCACTGGACAGATCAGCTCTGAGCATGTCCGTCTCACCTGAAATTGTTATGTCACCTGAGCTGCTGATATCAATATTGGTATTTTTTGCGTGTACTTCAAGTTTGATATCTCCTGCACTACTTGCTGATAGTTCCAGCCTGTCACTATTAATTGGTGTTTCCCCAAAAACATCACCTGCGCTGGTTGTTTTTACGGAATTTACCTCTTTCATGGTAACATAGACCCTCTTTCTTTCTGCTTCACGGATACTATATTCACTGTATACATTAAGAACTCCCCCTCTTACTTCAGTGAGAATATATTCGTGAAGATTCTCATCCGCTTCAACTGAAACGGTCTCATTATTACCCTGTTTAAGATAGACGTCAATTCCTGAACTTACTTTTAAGCCAGTGAAAGAATCAGTTTTCCTTTCTTTTGTGACTACATTTCCATGTCCTGTTACAGATTTCCAGAACTGGGCATGCGTGCAGGAAGTGATACCAAGGATGATAAAAGCAATTGTTAATGATCTGAGGTTTTTCATACTTCTGTATTATTTGTTTTTGAACTCTAATCCGGAATAAAGACTAAAAGAAATATGATTCGTTGCATTATAATGAATTTTTTTTAATGCCACTTGAATATTTTTAATCCGACAAAGAAAAACAGGGCCCCTGTTGCTATAAGGATCAAGATGGGTAATGCTACTTCATTATATCCGGCGCCTTCATTGAAAATACTCCTGATACCATCTGTAAGCATAGTTAATGGAAGATTCTTAATTACCGGGAGACTCCAGGCGGGAAAATTCTGATAACTGAAAAATATTCCGGAAAGCACCATCATCGGAAATACAACAAAATTTATCAGACCGTTACCTACCTCGGTATTTGAAGTATGTGACGAAACAAGCACGGCTATTCCGGCAAATGCAATATTCCCTGCAAGGAACATTAATATAAGGGCCGATATATTCCCCTGGATTGTCATTTTAAATGCAAAAAGTGCAAAAAGGAAGAGAACAAGCGATTCAATAAAATTCATTGTGATCCTTACTGATATAAGTGCAATCAGGAAATGAGATTTTTTCATTGGCGTTGCTACAAGTCTTCTTAGCAGCTTCTTAGATCTCTTTTCAATAATACCATAGCTTATTCCCCACATGCTTGACATCATGACACCCATGGCTATCAGTCCGGGTACAAGAAAATCAATATATCGTGTCCCGGTGACAGTGAGAGGTTTAATATCTGAGTTATTTTGAACCGTCTGAATTGTTCCATTCCCTACAATAGTACTGAGTTTAATATAAGTAAGTTGGGCATCGGGATTCATTGGATCGAAATGGTACTCAACCGAGTCGTTCTTTCCCAGCATGAGAACATTAATCGTACCTCTTTTAAGAAATCTTACTGCATCGGCCCATTTCATATTATAGAACAGGAAAATAGAATTTCCCAGTTTTTCATCTTTGATTATGTACTTCCATTGCCATGTAGTTGAATCCCCTGAGAGATTCTTTTCGCAATTATGTTGCAGGAAGCCGTTAATCATTGAACTGTCTGAACTCACGGGGGATTTATCAGGTATATTGATAATTGCAACTTTACGAATAACATCAGACTTCTTTGTGAAAGCAAGCCCCAGACCAAGCGACATAAGAATAGGGAAAAGTATTCCCCAGAACAAAACTCCTGGTTCCCTTATTATTTCACGGAACAGAGCAGATATCAGCTGCCATAGTTGATTAAAACTGACCAATCTATTCATTAATCTTTCTTCCTGTTAGTGAAACAAACAGATCATCAAGTGTTTTACGGCGGCATTCCATATGTTTGAGTGTTATATTCCTCGATTTCATAAAAGTCATAAAAGCAGGAAGCTCGGTTTCAAAATCAGAGAGGGTAACAAATCCTTTTTCACCAGTCTCGCCGGGATGAATAATAAATGCCAGATCAGATGAATTTAATTCCTCATAAATAAAAGCGTGTTCAGCAGTGAATTCAACAACTTTCTCATCTGTATCTTCTTCAAGGAGTTGTTGTAAAGTACCTTCCTTTAATATTACCCCGTTATCCATTATTACAATATAGTCGCACAGGTTTTCAGCTTCTTCCATGTAATGAGTAGTAAGGATCATTGAAGTCTCTGAACTCGATTTAAGACTCCTGAGAATTTCCCATATCTCACGCCTGGCATTCGGGTCAAGACCTGTGGTTGGTTCATCGAGTAGCAGGATTGCAGGACTGTTTATCAGCGCAATTCCTATAGCCAGCCGCTGTCTTTGTCCTCCTGAAAGATTGACAACATACGATTTCCTCTTATCTTCAAGTCCGACAATATTAATTATTTCATTAACACGTTCTTTCCCGAGATTAAAAAACCCGGCAAAAAGCAGTAATGTTTCTGAGACCCTCAGTTTATCAATAAACCTGGTTTCCTGGAGGGAAAGCCCTATGATCTTATGAAGTTCGTCTTCATTTCCCTTCCACTTTTTCCCCACAATGGTAATTTCTCCCTTATCGGGTTTTTGAATCCCTTCAATCATCTCGACCAGGGTTGTTTTACCGGCGCCATTCGGACCAAGAAGTGCAACAAATTGTCCTTTAGGTATTTTAAGATCAATACCTTTTACTGCCTGGACAGTTTTGAATGATTTCCAGACATTTTTTACCTCAATAACAGGATCAATATTCATTTGAAAACATCTGGTGTAATTTATAAGTTTTAATGCAGAAATTATCATCGGTCGTCATATTTTGCTAACAATCTGGCTAAACTATATGTTCAACTGATTCAAATAATGCTATCTATCATGCTTTAGTCAGAGTTCATATTCATCTGATAATGAGGCTATTTAAAAACTTAAGGTGTTAATCTGGTTGTTAATGAAATAACAATGCAACTTTTCATAAAATGTTTAGTTATATATACAAAGATTTAAAACGACTATTATGAGAAATATGTTAAAATTGATGCTGTCGATAATAATTATTATTACGGCTTCGTGTAGTAAAAAGAATTCAGATACCGGTACCGGCACAGGTATAGCCTTATCATTTAAAGCTGCAAAAACTGTTTCACCTGCAGGATTGGCTTCTTCTTCCGCAGTAACAAAAAGTGTTGCTTTGGGAGGTTTTACTTTCAGTGAAGCATTAATGGGTATTAAGGAAATTGAACTGAAGAGAAAAGAAGAACATTTTCGCGATTCTGCCATGGTTCATGATCCCATGAAGAAACATAAATTTTCTTTTGATGGGAAATACCTGATCGACCTACTGGCAGGGACATCGACTCCCGATATCGGGTTTACTAATTTTGTCCCCGGGACATATAATAAATTTGAATCAGAGACTGCACGTCTGATTGATGGAGGAAAGTCGATTTCTGTAAAGGGAACCTATACTGATCCTTCTTCAAAAGCGTTCAATTTTAATTTTTCAACCAAAGGTGAGTTTGAATTTGGATTTGAAAGTGATTCCGGTTTTGTTCTTACTGAAGGGAAGATAATGGAAATGCTTATAAATATAAATTTAACACAAATGTTTGCAACGGTTGATTTCACTCAGGGAACCGCTGATTCATCTAATGTAATTGTAATTGATGAGACAACTAATAAGGAGCTGTTTAGAATAGTTAAGCGTAATATTCGATCAACCGGTGAGATGCATGAAGATCACCAGATGGAGATGGAGCACAAACATGGTCATTAGAAGTTAAAAATTCTGATAGTATAAACCCGGAGAACTCCGGGTTTTTTTATGTTGTTCTGAACAGTCTGTCTCCGGCATGAACAGTTTAGTATTGCCCAATCTTCAGTTATTTTGTAACTTTAAAAAAAAATGAGCCTTAATAAAACCATAATTCTGATTTTATGTCTTGTGATGTTGATTGGTTGCAAGCCCCGGAAATCAGAACAAAACCAGAATAAATCATCGGTAGAATCAAAAACCAGTATATCAGGAAATTTTACAATCACCGGGGCTTACGCTCTCTATCCATTGGTGAAGAAATGGACTGATGATTTTATGAGGATCAATCCTGCTGTTAAAATTATTGTTGCATCAGGAGGAACAGGGAAGGGAGTAGCTGATCTGCTGGCAAAAAAGAACCAACTGGCAATGATCTCCAGGCCTCTGACCGATGAAGAGCAGACAAAAGGTATTTGGGTTGTACCGGTAGCTAAGGAAGGAGTGGCGCCGATTGTTAACCAAAAGAATCCATTTCTTAAAAGGATACTGGAACGTGGCATCACCCCCGAAAAACTGATCAGGTTGTTTACCGGTGAGAACCCAATGACATGGGGAGATCTTCTTGATACTACCTCAAAAGAAAAAGCCGTAGTTTATATCAGGGCTGATGAATCGGGTGCTGCTTCTGTCTTGGCTGGTTTTCTCTGGAAGGAAAGAGCTGATTTGAAAGGGATTAAGGTTTTAGGAGATGAAGAAATGATTGTAAGCGTTCAGGGTAACCCGCTGGCTATCGGTTTTTGTAATTTCTCCTATGCATTTGATTCAGTTACCGGTGATCGGTTAAGAGATATACAGGTAATGCCTATTGATCTTGATTTCGATAAAACAATAGACAAGAATGAGGTGCCTTTTACTAATATTAATAAAGCTCACAGAGGGCTGTGGCTTGGTTATTATCCGAAAAATCTGACTCGTGAACTTACCTTTGGTTCAATTGGAAAACCAACTGATCCTGCTATTTTGGCATTTCTTAATTATACTCTCACAACCGGTCAATCCAAGGTTGCAAAATCAGGTTTCTGTGAGTTAAATGATATTTATATCAAATATGCACTTGATAACCTGAAATAATTCTATTTTGTGCCGAAAAGTCTGTCGCCGGCATCACCCAGGCCCGGGACAATATATCCATTTTCATTAAGCTTCTCATCTAGTGCTGCAAGATAAATCTGTACATCCGGATGATCCTTCATAATTCGTTCCACTCCCTCCGGAGCGCCCACAACACAAACCAGTTTTATAGTTTTGGCGCCGTGGTCTTTCAACACCTGGATCGCATCAGTGGAACTTCCTCCGGTGGCAAGCATAGGATCGAGAACCATTACAACGGCATTTGGAAGATTGTCGGGGAATTTGGAATAATAAGTCATTGGCTTAAGAGTAACATGATCGCGGTACATCCCAATATGGCCTATTCTTGCAGAAGGTATAAGGTTAGAGATTCCATCTACCATCCCTAATCCTGCTCTCAGAACAGGAACAAGAACGACATCCATTGCCAGTACCTGTGTGTTACATCTTCCAAGTGGAGTTTCAATTGTAATATCTTTTACCGGCAGATCGCGTGTTATCTCGTATGCCATCAATCCTGCAATCTCTTCAAGTGTTTCCCGAAAATCTTTAGTATCTGTCTCCTTACGCCTTAATAGTGTAAGCTTGTGCGTTAAAAGAGGGTGTTTAAGCAGATTAAGCATCATATCAGATCATTATATTTTGGAAACTTCTCAAAGATAAAGCAAAATTGACCTGGTTGATGATAAACTGCTTGTAATTACTGTTATATTTCCCCCGGGCGAAGAGTTGTCTCTGCATATAACTTTCAGAAAATCAAGATTCTCATTTAATGATCTGGAGGTTGTTGTTGGCTGAAAAAGCATGAATCCGGAATCAGACAGACAATAAATCATATTGTCTTGAAATTTTATGACATTTCTGATTTGAATGACTTATTCAAATGAAATGATCTAGTTGATATGTATTCTGGAACAGGTTTATATCCAACAAAGACGAAATATTGCTGTCTTTTATGTAAAAAGTAAATATTCAGTCTTACGTTAATAACGTAGAATATTCTGAAAGCCACATTCATTAAAAACGATTTCCTTTTTATTTTTGGAATCCAGTTCCGGTAAATGCTCCATCCTTTTCTCACCTGATAAGTTATGTCCTCACGGTGATTAATTACAAGCTCAGATTTAAGGAATTCTTCATCGTAGCGATTTCGATTCCAGAAATGATGGACCATGGGTTTACCCCATATTTTCATTATTCCCTCATTTTTCTTACGGGTTGATAAAATATCGGCAACCAGAAATTGTCCACCGGGTTTTAGAACACGGTTTACTTCTTTAAGAAATGCCGGTTTATCAGGATAATGAAAAGCGCTCTCAATGTTAAGCAGAACATCTACTGAATCTGAAGGGATATGTGCAAGATTCTGAGCATCATCGACAATGAACCGGACATTATCAATCTTAGCGCGTTCTTTTTCATAATCAGCAATTTCAATGTTGGCTTTATTTAGATCAATTCCAGTAATGTTTAAAGGGTTATATTTGGTATATATGTACAGAGCCTGAACTCCGTTTCCACATCCGATTTCCAGGATTTCTTTATTTTTTATTGGTGAAAGCAATTCAATACAATAATCTGTAAGGTTTTTCTGTGCCTGCATGAAACTATCGGATTCTTTAACATAAAGAGGATAATGAAGCATGGTGTGCTCATTATTCAACCTTTTGAGAGCCAGGTTCATAGATTCATAGTATTGACCGTTAGTAAAACCGGTTCCAGATAGCTTAAGTATTTTCCGCATGAAATTCATAATGATCAGGGATTAAATTTGATAATTCGAACTACTCAAAGAGACTCTTAATTTTTTTGCTTCAGGTGAGCCATGCTTTTACATCGTCCTGGGACGGATTTTGTAGTCCGAGTTTGTTTTTTTTATTATAACCGCAAAGATCCTGGTGAAGCTTTGTGTGTTTTTCAACTTCCTTAAGTTTTGAAATGGTAGTAAAACCCAGTTTTTTCAGAGGGTCTATCCATTCTGCAGGTATTCCTTTCTCGATATATTTTTCTTCAGGGTCAGAAGCTGATTTCTTTTCCGGCTTCATCTGAGGAAATAACAACACATCCTGTATTGATGGCTGATTGGTGAGAATCATTGTCAGTCTGTCGATCCCAATTCCCATTCCTGAAGTAGGAGGCATACCATATTCAAGAGCTCTTATGAAATCGAGGTCGATGAACATTGCCTCATCATCTCCCTTCTCGGATAATCTGAGCTGGTCCTGGAACCTTTCCATCTGATCGATCGGATCATTTAACTCGGAATAGGCATTGGCGATCTCCTTCCCGTTAATCATAAGTTCAAACCGTTCTGTAACACCCGGTTTGCTGCGGTGCATCTTGGTGAGAGGAGATGTTTCTGTTGGATAATCAATTATGAAAGTAGGTTGTATGTAATTATGTTCACATTTTGCACTGAATAATTCGTCGATAAGTTTCCCTTTTCCCATTGATGCTGTATTTGGAACATCAAGTTTATCACAAACACCTCTTAGTCCGGCTTCATCCATCCCTGATATATCAATACCGGTATTCTCCATTATTGCATCGGTCATACTTATCCTTTTAAATGGCGGATTCAGGTTGATAAGTTTATCTCCATATATGATTTCAGTTTTTCCATGGAGATCGAGAGCAGCTTTTTTTACCAGCTCTTCAGTGAAAACCATCATCCAGTTATAATCCTTATATGCTATATAAATCTCCATTACGGTAAACTCAGGATTATGTGTGCGGTCCATTCCTTCATTACGGAAGTCTTTTGCAAACTCATAGACACCTTCAAAACCACCGACAATAAGCCGTTTAAGATAAAGTTCATTTGCAACTCTCAGATAGAGAGGCATGTCGAGAGCATTATGATGAGTAACAAAGGGTTTTGCTGCAGCACCTCCGGGAATAGGTTGAAGAACAGGGGTTTCTACTTCAAGATAACCTTTTGAGTTAAACAACTCTCGCATTGACTGGATTATCTGAGTTCTTTTCCTGAACACATCGCGTACATGAGGATTAATAATAAGATCTACATAACGCTGACGGTAACGCATCTCCGGGTCAGTAACCGCATCAAATAAAACTCCATCTTTCTCCTTGACTATTGGGAGCGGCCGGATCGATTTACTGAGAATTGTAAATTCATTGACATGAACTGTTGTTTCTCCCATCTGGGTTTTAAAAACATGACCTTTCACTCCGATAATATCACCAATGTCGAGAAGCCGCTTAAAAACAGTATTATACATCGTTTTATCTTCACCGGGACTAACATCATCCCTGCGAATATAGATCTGAATCCTGCCCGAAGAGTCCATCAATTCTGCAAATGAAGCATTCCCCATAATCCTTCGCCCCATTATCCGTCCGGCCAGGCAAACATCCTGGAAATTGTTTTTTTCAGCACTGTAATTGTCCAGAATATCCTGTGCATAAACATTTGTCTTATATTCAGCGGCAGGATAAGGATTGATGCCAAGTTTTCTTAGCTCATCGAGAGACGCTCTTCTGATTTGCTCCTGTTCACTTAAATTCAAATTACTCATTCTGATTTGAATATTTATATGCTTTTATCTCACTTGTGAATTTATCGCGAATAATTCTGGTTACCTTTCCCGGAACTCCATCTCCAAGAGTGTTCCCACCCAGTTCTATCACAGGAGTAACTTCCAGGGAGGTATTAGTTATAAAAGCCTCCTGTATAAATCTGATCCTGTTTTCCTGTAAAGCTTCCTCCCTGATTTTAATTCCGGACTCTTGTGCAATTCTTAAAATATTTTTCCTCGTTACTCCGGAAAGCACATCATTCGATTCAGGATGTGTAAAAAGTGTTCCATCAATCACAAAGAAGATATTTGAATGTGACCCCTCTGTAATGATTCCGTTTCTAACGAAAATGCATTCATTCAATCCGTTTTCGCGGGCTTCCTGGAAACTCATTGTATTGGGAAGTAGCGCCACAGATTTGATATCGCATCTGCTCCACCTGATATCTTCTTTTAACATCACTTTTATGCCGGTTTCCATTAACTGACTTTCAGGCACAAAACTCCATGCATAAGCATAAGATGTTGGTGGAACTTCAGGTGTTGGAAAAGAATGAGTGCGTTTGGCTGCACCTCTTGTTATCTGGAGATATACCATTGCCGGTTGGTTTTCAAGCTTATTAACTTTTATAAGATCATTTGCAATAGTCGGAAACGAATCTGCATCGGGCCAGTTAATTCTCAATTCCCGGAGACTTCTTTTCAGACGTGTTACATGGCTGTTCGTGTCATAAAAAAAACCTTCATACCATCTTATAACCTCATAGACACCATCAGCAAAAAGAAATCCCCGGTCATCAGGACTGATTTTTATTTCATCTTTTGGGAGAAATTTCCCGTTGAAGTATGCTGTTTCCATTATTTTATTGGTTCAATTATCTCTGTTCTGTAATTAATTGCCGATCTTGCCTCTTCTGGTGATGTTGCATTCCCGCAAGCTGCCTGGACAAATAATGATGCGCCTAATACTGTCGTTTCTTTATGATCGATTATTTTGAGAGGAACACCGGTATAGTTGGCTCTTAGCTGGTTCCATAGCCTGTTTTTTGATCCGCCGCCTACACAAAGAATGCTTTCAGTTTTATATCCACCGGCATTTTCAAGAGCTCTTTTCCCTTCGGCAAGTCTTGCAGAAAGTGCTTCAAGTATTGCCCGGAATATTTCGTCACGGGTCGATTCCATTGTAAGACCGAGTATCTGTCCACCGGGTTTGCCTTCCAGATCTTCATAAAATTTTGGGATGACTTTTACTCCATTGCAGCCTGATGGTACCTTTTCTGCACCTGAAATCATAACATCATAAACATCATCTTTGATGTCGCTGTATAAGTTTCTTCTGGCCCACTCAAGAATACCTGATGCAATCCACTGGTTCCCTATATTATACAAACCAGGTCTGGAGTCAAGTTCAGTTGTTATGCCGCTAACCAGCTGTTCTTTTCCAGATCTGTATTCTTCTGATCTCACCATCAATACTTCCCAGGTTCCCGAGCTGAGAACTGGCTGATTCTTTTCAGCCCCCGATCCGAAAATTGCAAATTGAGTATCATGACCAGTTGCCACAACGGGAATTCCCTCCGGAAGTGAAGTTTCAGCAGAAGCTCTGGAATTAACTTTTCCTGTAATCGTTCCAGCTTCTACAGGAAGCATCATCTTTTCAAAGGGGAATTTGATTTTTCCAAGAATATTTTCGGAAAAACTCCGTGTATTAAGATTGGTCAACATTGATGTACCAGCCATAGAAGAATCATTGACCATATTCCCTGTTATAAGAAATGAGAATATTGACGGCATGAAAAGAAATGAGGAACTCTTCCTGACAATCTCCGGCTTATGTTCGGCAAACCATATAAGTTTATTGATCGTATTGAATGAGAAAGGAAGAACCCCACTCTCATAATAAAGCTCATTAAGAGGCAAGTATTTTTCTATATCTGACATAATAGGATTAGTCCTCTCGCACTGCCAGGAGATTACCGGGTAGAGCATATTCCCGGATTTGTCAAATAGAGTTCCATCTACACCAAAAGTGGTGACTGTGACACCCACAATATGATTAACATTAATGTGACTGGCAACTTTTTGTGATGCACGGCACATTTTGGCCCAGATCTCTTTTACATCCCAAATTCTGTATGCTGGGTAATAAGGATCAGGGCTTGTATTGTTAGGAAATGATTCCGACGCCAGAATTTCACCTTTACTGTTGATTGCTATAACTCTTACATTTGTTGCACCACAGTCGAAAACAATCACGATATCACCTTTTGGCATTTGTAAAGAGTTAATCTCAAACGAATTAAAGAAATCTTGACTTTATTTTACTTTGAAAACAGGTATGCGTAGCTTAAAAGGTACTGGATTATCCCAGACCTTTTAAAAAAGCCATTGAAGACCCCGCGATAATTAAAACGAGAATATACAATGAAAGAATAATAATTAAAATAATCCCGATATAAGCAAAATAGGCTTTTAAATTCTTAATAGCCTTATGAAATGCCAGCTTATCAAGGTTTTGTATTGCATGTGAAGTGTGTTTTGAAAAACGGAATAGGAATAGAACCGGGAAGAAGTATACCAGCCCCAGAAAGAGAACAGGTATGAACATAAGAGAATCAGGAATTCCTAAACCTTTTTCTCCGGTACTAAACGCAGTCAGAAAAGTTCCTGCCATTAATCCTATTACAACAATCAGCCCCAGAAATATGAAACCGATAATGGCCAGGAACATGGCCCATTTTCTTGCGGTATTCAGATGTTTCAGGGTATCCTGATCTATTTCTATTTTCCTTATTTCAAGAGGTACTTCCATATTTAAGAATGTTAATTATTTATATAGCGCCCCATATGTCTGACATGCTTTGTAATCAGATCCTTCCTTATCCATGCCAAAAGCATTCCATGAACTTGGACGGAACACCTTTTCCTCTACCACATTATGCATGCAAACAGGTATTCTCAGGATTGAAGCAAGAGTGATCAGATCAGCTCCGATATGTCCATAGCTCGATGCGCTATGATTTGCACCCCAGTTTGACATTACAGAATAAACATCTGTGAATGGTCCTTTGCCGGTGAGTCTGGGAGTAAACCATGTTGAAGGCCATGTAGGGTTTGTCCTGGCTGTAAGTATTTTATTCATCTTTTCAGGAAGTTCAACTGTCCATCCTTCTGCAAGTTGAAGTACCGGCCCCAGCCCTTTTACAAGGTTGACTCTTGAAATAGTGATAGGCATAGAGCCAATAGTATCAAATTGTGATGAGAAACCGCCGCCCCTGAAATATCCGGTTTCCGCAGGTGCCCATTGAGTTGCTTCAAGACATGCAGCAGCATCTTTTCCTGTAATTTCCCAGAATGGTTTAATGACAGATTCTTTCTTATTTGTTTGTCTGCCTGAAAAATCGAGCGCTGAAGCTCCTGAGTTGATAAGATGAATGACTCCGTTTGAAGCAAGACCCTCAGGTTTCATTTTAGTAACTCTCTTGATTGCTTCGGGGCTCCAGTATGTGCGTATATCTGAGAACATCTGCGCCGTATTTGTAAGAAGATACCCAAATAGCATAGACACTCCATTCATGGCATCGTTCTCTGTTGCAACCAGATATGGAGGTCTGATGCCGTTCCAGTCAAATGATGAGCAGAGAATTGCTTCAAGAAAATCTCCGTTTGGCATATGATCAGTCCATTGCCGCTGACCCTGAAAGCCTGAAAGTATTGCATTATGACCAAGTGCTTCTTCTCCGAACCCTGGTTTTTTGAGTTTCGGATTGCCGACCATCAGATCGCGGGCAATGAGCGTCATTTTTACTACAGTTTCCCATTCCTTATCCTTTTCTTTTCTCGTCTTTGGAGAAGGATTAAAATCTTTCCCCTCTTTGCAGTTTTTCTTTGTCCATTCGAGGGCTTTTATAAATTCATCTTTATCAAAGATCTCTTCCTCTAACCGGCGGTTGAATTCACTCATATCGACATACTCATTGCGCATACCAAGATATTCCTGGAAAAAATCTTCACGAACAATTGATCCGGCTATTCCCATTGAAACTGAACCCATGGAAAGATATGATTTACCCTTCATCAATGATACAACAAGTCCTGCACGTACGAATCTCAGAACTTTTTCACTCACATCTTCCGGTATTGACTGGTCGCCTGAGTCCTGCACATCGCGTCCGTAAATCCCGAAAGCAGGCAGCCCTTTCATAGCGTGTCCGGCCAGCGCTGCAGCAAGATAAACAGCGCCAGGTCTCTCAGTTCCATTAAATCCCCAGATAGCTTTTGGAATATCACTATTCATATCTATTGTCTCGCTTCCATAACACCAGCATGGAGTAACAGTTAAGCTTACACCAACCCCATTCTTACTGAATTTTTCAGCACACATTGCAGCTTCTGCAACACCTCCTATACAGGTATCAGCAATAATAGTTTCAACAGGTTTGCCATTCGGATATTTCAGATTTGATGAAAGAAGTTTTGCGGCATTCTTTGCCATATTCATTGTCTGGGCCTCAAGTGATTCCCTGACTCCACGCATCCTGCCATCAATTACAGGACGTATTCCGACTTTTGGATACTCACCAATAACTGTCTGATAGTTTTGGTTTACCTTTAACTCATTATTAGCCATTTGATTTAATATTTTGTAAGTTTTAAATTCAAATTGAAGTTTAACAAATATAAGTTTTTTTCACAACAAATATTTTAAAAATAGTGCCATGGCAAGTTTGTAAATCTTTAAATTTTCTGCATCAATCTGCAATATCTGCAGGAAATTGTTGTTTTTATTTTCCCGCAGATTCCGCTGATCTGAGCAGATTATAATAACTTTGCTATCCTGAAAAAAGTTCATAAATGCAAAAAAGAAAACGTTTACCCGGCTGGCTGAAAATGCAGAGAGCCAGCGGAGAAACCTATTCGATGGTTAAGCATATAGTAGTTGATAATCATCTTCAAACTATCTGTACCAGCGGAAACTGTCCGAATATCGGTGAGTGCTGGAACAAGGGTACTGCTACTTTTATGATACTTGGTGATATCTGCACAAGAGCATGTAAATTTTGTGCTACAAAAACAGGGAGACCTCTACCTCCTGATCAAAATGAACCCGAGAGACTTGCTGATTCAATCAAAACGATGAGGCTTAAGCATTGTGTTATCACCTCTGTCGACCGCGATGACCTCTCTGATGGAGGAGCTTCCTTCTGGGCAAACACTATAAAAAGGATAAAAGAGGTGAATCCTTCAACAACAATGGAAACCCTGATTCCTGATTTTGACGGCAATACTGAATCGATTCAAATGATAATTGATGCAGGACCTGAGGTGATATCTCATAACGTCGAAACCGTAAAACGTCTCACCCCTGTTATCCGTTCAAAAGCAAAATATGAAAGAAGCCTTGACGTTTTAAGATATATCTCTGGCAAAGGGAAAACGGCGAAATCCGGATTTATGTTAGGACTGGGAGAAAGCGAAGCTGAAATCATTCAGACAATAGGCGATATTTATTTATCCGGATGTAAAATTCTGACTATCGGTCAGTATCTTCAACCGGGATCTGAATACATGGAAGCAGTAGAATTTATTCCACCGGAAAAATTTGAAGAATACAGGGTTATTGCTCTGGGACTTGGCTTTTCTTATGTAGAAAGCAGTCCCCTGGTCCGTTCCTCTTTTCATGCAGAAAATCATGTAAAAGCTCAATAAATTTAATTATATTAGCATCACTTAAAGAGGAAATTAAAAATTGAGCTATAGAGTTATATACAAGGATATTGGTCAAAAAGATTATAAAGAGACCTGGGACTATCAGACCGATATCTTTAACAGACTGGTCGACAGCAAAAAACCCGCAACCGTTTCTGGAGAATCAGACCAATACCCACTTCCCGGGACGCTGATCTTTGTAGAGCATCCTCATGTTTATACCCTGGGTAAAAGCGGATCGGAAAATAATCTGCTTCTCGACTTAATACAACTTAAGGCAAAAGATGCATCATTCTACAGGACAGACCGGGGAGGAGATATTACCTATCATGGCCCCGGACAAATTGTAGGTTATCCGATTTTTGATCTTGATATAATTAAGATTGGCCTTAAGGAGTATATTTACAGGCTCGAAGAGGCAATCATAAGAACAGTTAATGAATTTGGTGTAACTGCTTCAAGACTAGACGGAGGAACCGGGGTATGGCTTGACCCTGAAATTGCCGGGAAGGCAAGAAAGATTTGTGCTATCGGAGTCAAAGCAAGCAAATATGTAACAATGCATGGTTTTGCTTTCAATGTCAATACCGACCTGACGTACTTTAATAATATCAACCCTTGCGGCTTTACAGATAAAGGGGTTACATCACTACTTAATGAGTTGGGAGCCAGACAGGATTTTGAATCTGTTAAAGACAAAGTGAAAAGGAACCTGCAGGTAGTTTTTGATTTAAAATGGATTAAGGAGTAAAAAGATGGAAAAAAGATGGGTTGTGAAAGAAAAAGGAGATACTGCAGTTGTAAAACAGCTTGAAAAGGCTCTGGGTGTATCGGAATCTCTGGCGAATCTTATGGCTCAGCGTAATATATCCTCTGCTGATGAAGCGGCCGCTTTCTTCAACCCCAGTCTCGATTTCCTTCATGATCCTTTTCTGATGAAAGACATGAATATTGCCGTTGACAGGATCACCACTGCTGTTAAAAAAAATGAAAGAATACTTGTTTACGGTGATTATGATGTAGATGGGACTACTGCTGTTGCCCTGATGTATTCATTTCTGAAAGAGCAGTATTCAAATGTAGAATATTATATACCCGACAGATACAAAGAGGGTTATGGTGTATCTATTCAGGGACTTGATTATGCCTTCCAGAATAACTGCAAGGTTGTAATCACTCTCGATTGCGGTATCAAGGCAGTGGAAAAAGTAAAATATGCACGAACCAAAGGACTTGATGTCATTATCTGCGATCATCATTACCCGGGAGAAGAAATACCCAAAGCCATAGCTGTGCTTGATCCAAAACAGCCATCCTGCAGTTACCCCTATAAAGAATTATCGGGATGCGGTGTAGGATTCAAACTGATTCAGGCTTATTCAAGAGTGCACGGTATCCCATTCAATAAAATAGCCCACTATCTTGATCTTGTTGCTGTCAGTATTGCATCGGATATTGTACCCATTACTGGCGAAAACAGAGTAATGGCATACTTTGGTCTTAAAAGATTAAATGAAGCTCCATGTACCGGACTGAGAGAGATAATCCGCGAATCGGAAGTGACAAGGGCTCTTACAATTGAAGATGTAGTTTTTAAAATTGGTCCAAGAATAAACGCTGCAGGGAGAATGGAGACAGGTAGCAAAGCTGTTGATCTCCTTGTCTCAAGTGATACCAGGCTTGCTATTGGAATAAGTAAGGAGATCAATAATTTCAATATTGAACGACGCAGTGTTGATCGTATTATAACTACAGAAGCAATGCGGATGATTGCCGAAGATCAAAGAAAAGTTAATTCCAGAACAACCGTGCTTTATAATCCAACCTGGAAGAAAGGTGTGATAGGAATTGTTGCTTCAAGACTAATTGAGACATATTACCGGCCAACGGTCATACTTACTGAATCAAATGGTTTTGCCACAGGTTCCGCAAGATCTGTTCATGGATATGATCTTTACCAGGCAATTGAATCCTGCAGCGATCTTCTTGAGAGTTTCGGTGGACACATGTATGCCGCAGGTCTGACTTTGAAAAAAGAAAATATACGTCCATTCATGGAGAGATTTGAACAATATGTAAATAGCACAATCACTGAAGAACAACTCGTTCCACGTATTTTTATTGATACAGAACTCTCATTTTCTGAAATTAATGATGTGTTTTTTAAAACCATGAGCCAGTTTCAGCCATTTGGGCCCGAAAACATGTCGCCGGTCTTCGTTTCCAGGAATATATTTGATACCGGATCAGGCCGTATGGTTGGATCGAGCGGCGAACACCTTAAATTAGATCTTTGTCAGGAATCGACCGGGCAAAAAAGCTTCTCTGCTATAGCATTCAGTCAGGCCAACCATTTTGAGTACATAAAAGGTGGAAATCCATTTGATATTTGTTATTCGCTGGAGATGAATGAGTTCAGAGGAAACAGAAACCTTCAGCTTAATGTCAGGGATATTAAGACGCCTGTGAACATATAGGCTACTGGTTTCAAAACCAAACCCTGAATTGCATTTTAACTTCATCGGTGTTTTCCGCTGACATTCCATTCGTAATCAGAGAATTAATGCCATACTTTATTCTCAACTCTGCAAAATCACGGATCTTCCATCTTACCATTATATAGCTCCGGCTTCCTTCACCGGCTAATGCAGGTATACTAAAACTGTACAGAAGATCATTTTCGTATGTGTAAATTCTGGCGGCCCAGTCGTCAGTATTGAAAAGGCAATATCTGGCCCATAAAGTGATTGGAACTCTTTTGAAACCATAATTTATTTCCTGAAAGAGCAGAATCCCTTTGCTTCCTGAAGGATCGACAATCTTATAATCGATCCGGATTCCTAAATTCAGATTCTCAAGGACTGAATAACGGGATGATGCTTTTAAACTTCTTGTAATAACTTCATCCTGAATGGGAATCCCCGTTTGTTCAGCATTATCAACCATTGATAGCCGATAATTATATGAAGCATCCAATGTGAGTTTTTCTGAAGGTAAAAATTGGACTTTTACTTCCTGTCTTACCCCCCGGGAAGGAGCGCTGCAACGGTATTTTAACCAGGGGAATGACTGAATTGCACAACCTCCGCTTATAAAAAGATGTTTAGCAGCTTCAAATGAGAAATTTCCGAGAACGCCCTTTTCATTAGTGGTTTTTGTACCGGTTCCTGGTCCGTTTCCATAGAAAGTGGCATACCCCGGATTATAGTTTCTGAATAAGAAATTAATTGTTAGCCGGTCAGACGGTCTGAATGAAATTCCTTGTATGACTGCATACTTTTTATTATCATTTGCTGACAACTCACCAAAGAGCAAAATATTTTTAATCAAACTGTTATAATAAATCGAATAGAGACTATTCTTTTCCCCCGTAAAATCAAATATCTTCTCCGGATCATTCCCTGTAAGCAATATGGGAAGTGAAAATCTGTTTTCCGCCCATACAAGACCAACTTTCAGGTTATTCAGGTTGTATGAAATGGTTATTCCATAGGAGGTTACTGAAATAACATCTTTTTTGTTCAAAAGGGAAGGAGTATTGTGTACTCCTGCCAGATATAAATTTTCAATATAATTATTCGAAGAGCTTGAGGATGAGCCAAGAGTGGCGTCTAAGTAGTTTTTTGAAAAAAATATGGATAATTCAAGATTTTTTAAGGAAAATTCAGCCGCCACACCTCTGAAAAACTTGTTCTCTTCAGTTGATGTATAAGGCTTAATCTCGTCACTGGCTGACATATAACCTGGTGATGTCAGTGACATACCCCTCCGCATACCGGTATTTATGCTGGTGCCCTGACCAAACCGGGCTGAAAAGTCGCCTATAATAATTTTTTTTATCAGGCCAATACCGCTAAAGGCGATGTAAGCTGAAAGAAAATCAGGAAGGGGTGGATTCCCACTTAAAAATTTTTCTCCGGGATCTTTCTCCATTGTAAAGCCACCGGAAAATGCTCCGGAAGTAAACTTGTATTTTGTCAGAATTCTACATGCTGAACCCAGATAGGATGTATCATAATTCCCTGATTTCGTTGAGAGATTTGTAATCATTGAGTTTCTCCATCGGGCGGAATCAGAATTATTTACCAGATAGTATCCGAGTGTGATGAATGGCATTATCATCCCGACTGTCGCTTTATCAAATCCGGGGATAGCTGCTAATTCATATACAGAAACTATTCGTCCCGAGGAATGAACATATTCTACCAATGCTTTTACCTGGAAATCAGAAAGAAAGAATAACCTTGAAATCTCTTCCTCATCTGCGGCATTGATTTTTACAGGATTTTCGGCAAGTTCGTGAAGCCTGTCAATAAAGATTGAGACGGCTTCCGGATCTTCCTCATCAGCTGCAAGATCCTCAGCAATGTTGACAATAATATCAGACAGATTTGTTTCCTGACTAAAACAATATATCGGGAAGGAACACAGACACAATATTATCAGATATCTTGCCATACATTGATTAATCTAATGCCAGGTCTTTGTAGTTAATGGATTTTAAATTTTAATGATACAGATGATGTAACTCCAAGTTTTTCGTGAGTCACGAAACCTATATCCATCTGCATAATCTTTACCAGAAAACCTAATCCGAAACTGAATGAATTGTTATCCGTACAGAATCCACCCCGTAACCAGAGTTTTTTTGCTGCTTCATATTCAAAACCAGTTCTTACAATCAATTTACTGCCAGTACTCATTTCAGCTTCGATCCCTGCAAAAAGTAATTTGTTAAGATTGGTTCCGGCTCCAATCCTTAATGACGTGGGAAGAAAAGTCTTTCTTATTGAATTAGGTACAGGGTTGAAGATATGAATTCCCAGCCTGGTGTATTCGGAGGTAATTATCAGTAAACCTGCTTCGCAGGTAACAGATTGAATATTATTATATTCCGCTGAAGTTTTTTCAGAAAAATAATCCACCTGTATCCCGGCAGATAATTTATTGGAAAGTTTCAGTCCACAAGCGAGGCCAGTCATTTCCCTGTTAAAATCACTATATCCGAATTGTGAATAGATGGCTGCCACAGAGGCTTTTCCTGCAGGGAAAATTAATCCGGCAGACCGGGTTCCCATTTCCTTGATATTGAATCTGTTTTCGTAGTTGAATCCAACAGAGAATGAGTTATTGTAGGCCAGCGTTGCCTGATTATGGAATGAGGACCAGAAACCGTTCTTCATAACACAAACATACCCCGTTCCTGCTTCACCAGCTCCGGCTGAAGGACGATAAGGATCGCCGCCGGAAGCGGTTAAAGAAAGAAAAATAAAAAAAACAGAAACAGATATTTTGTGCAGCGAGCTCAACTGTTTCAAATTAATACCCTAAGATACTAATAAAATTAGAAATATGGAAATTGGTATAAGATTTTGACAAAAAAAGTAAAGTGCCTAAAGTGAGATAGAGTGCATAGAGTGTCTATAGTGTCTGGAATTGTCAACTCTAAGTACTTCAAACTTTAGGCACTCTAGTCACTTATTAGTTTGTTTTATATTGAAACTTAACACCCTTCAGCTCTTCATTGGCCTGAACGATCTTCTTTTTAAGTGACTCCTTATATTTTACAACCTCATTCATTATTGCATCATCGCCAACAGCAATAATCTGAGCAGCAAGGATTCCTGCAT
>Ga0209014_10000634_pt1 | contig 20558 bp, 17 predicted proteins | sample BarGraNGADG00212_FD_184491 | JGI IMG/M metagenome (GOLD analysis project Ga0209014, IMG submission 184491) | Arctic peat soil microbial communities from Barrow, Alaska - Barrow Graham LP Ref core NGADG0002-212 (SPAdes) (version 2) | ecosystem: Environmental > Terrestrial > Soil > Wetlands >...
TTGTTGACGAGCTCGGCGAAGCCGCTGCTCTCGCGGTAGTAGCGATCGGTCTTGGCGAGGTTGACGTAGCACGCGCTGCATGGCGCCACGAGCGTCGATGCGCCGTTGCGCTGCGCTTCCGCCAGTGCCAGATTGCGTGCGATCAGCGCGTGGCCGCGCAGCGGCGACAGCGTCAGATACTCGGTTGCGCCGCAGCAGTTCCAGTCATCGATCTCATGCAGTGCGATGCCGAGCGGGGCGACGATCGCCGAAAGAGACGCTGCGTACGCCCGGGCGCTGCCCTCGAGCGAGCAACCCGGGTAGTAGAGGTAATCGCCCATCAGATGGTCGCCTCTCGCTCCAGCTCCGCTGCCCGGTCGAGAATGGCGCGCAGGCCGCTGACACGCTTGATGCGGTGCGGAACGAAGCCCATCCTGCTGTGGCTGACCATGCTCAGGCCCATTCCGGCAAGGCCGGGCAGGCGGAGCGGGTAATGGCGCAGGTAGTGGCGGGCGACGAGGCCCATTTCGTAGCTGCGGCCGAAGCGATGGATATTGCTGACGAAGACGGTCGAGAAGTCCGATCCCGTTCGCTCAGGCGCAAGGCCTTCGCGAACAGCGATCGACTTGATGCCGTACATCACGTCCGGGATCCGGATGCTCATGGGACAGCGAACCGTGCAGAAGTAGCACGACAGGCACATCCACGGTGTGTTGCTCCTCAGGACCTCGTTGCGCATCCCGGCGCGGACGAGGGCGAACAGCATTCGTGGCGTGTGGTCCATGGCCGAGGCGGCCGGGCAGGAGCCGGCGCAGGTACCGCACTGGATGCACGACTCGATTCCTGGGAGCACGGCGCTCGCGCGCAGGACTTCACTCAGGAACTTTTGATCAGGTGTGCTGCCGGCAGCCGGCAGGGCGATCGCCGCGTCCATCGGATGACGCTGTGCCTCGACTGCTCAGCCGACTCCTGCAAGCTCGCAATTGATGAGCGCCCCGCGAGCCTTCTCGACGTTGTCGACGGCGAAGGCCATCTCGACCACGCCTGCGCGGCGGCCGACGGTCAGTGTGCTCAGGATGTTGACGCCTGCGCTGGCAAACCGCTCAGCGACATCGGCCAACCCACCCGGCGCATCCATCACGTCGACGACGATCGTCTCGCCCTCGATGAACTGGTGGCCGAGGCCCTTCAGGACCGCGTGCGCCTCCTCGCCGTGAGCCGTGGTCATGAATGCGCAGGCGATCGGTCCCGTCCCGGCACATGCGATGGCCGTGATGTCGATCCCGCGCTCACCCAGGGCTCGTGCTAGGTGAGCAAGCTCACCCGGCCGGTTGTCCAGTTGAACGACGAATTGGCGCTTCATGCTGCCCCTCCGATCGTGACCGGGACTCCAGCCCCTCACTGCGCCCAGTGACATTGGGTCCACGTCGGACTAGTGCCGGAGCGACCCCTCGCCAAGGGCCATTCATCCTTCCGCTAGGCAGTGCCTCTGGCGGCCTCCACGAAGACTGTGCCCAGGACGCGGGCGACAGTCGGGAAGGCGTGGATCGTGTCGGCCAGGACGTCGATCGGCGTGCGCGTCTTGATCGCCAGCACTGCCTCGTGGATCGCCTCTGATGCGCCCGGGCCGGCAATGAACGCGCCGATGAGCTCGCGCTTGCCCTTGTCGACGACGATCGTCACGTGGCCGGTCGCGTCGGCGACAAAGCCCTTTGCCGTCTGGGCCAGGTCGGCACTGAACTCGACGGCATCGATGCCGGCGGCGCGTGCCTCGTCGACGGTCATGCCCACGCCGCCGGTCTCCGGATCCGTGTAGACCGCGCGTGGAATGGCCCGGTAATCCGGCTTCACATCCTCGCCGAGTGCCATGCGCACGACCATCTCGCCCTGGTAGTGCGCGAGATGCGTGTGCATCTCGGGACCGGCCGGATCTCCGGCGACCCACACGCCGTCGGCCAGGCGCAACGTCCCGTCCCCTGGCAGCCTTCCGTCGCGCAGCGTGACGCCGACGTTCTCCAGGCCAAGGCCGTCGACGGGCACCGACCGGCCGACCGAGAGCATGATGTGCTGGCCGCGCACGGACGTGCCGTCGCCGAGCACGACCTCGTGATCAGCGTCGCCAATGCCGGCCACGACACGCTCCGCGCGCACCGGCGCGTAAACCTTGACCCCGTCCCGCTCGAGCGCGGAGCGGATGGCGGCCGAGTTGCGCGGGTGATCGCGTTGATTGAGCCGCTCGTGCGAATGGACGACAGAGACGGCAACACCGAAGCGCGCGTAGACCTGGGCGAGCTCGATGCCCGTCGGCCCGCCGCCCAGGACGACCAGACTGCGCGGCAGCTCACGCGTCGACGTGCCCTCGCGATTCGTCCATGGCCGCGCGTCGGCCAGGCCCGGGATGGGCGGCACGGTCGAGCTGCTGCCGACGGCAACAACGATGTTGCGCGCGGCGAGCACGCGCGCCTCCCCGTCGCCACCTGGGCTCACCGTGACTCGGCCCGGCGCCTCGATGCGTGCAGCGCCGCGAATGACCGTCGCGCCGGCGTCGTGTAGGGATTTGATGTGGCTCGAATCATCCGGCCAGTCGACGTGCTCACGGTCGATCATCCAGTCGCGCCGGTCAGACGCCTGGCGCCAGGAATGGTCCGCATCGAGGACGTGGATGCCCGCGTCGTGCAGCAGCGACTTCGACGGCATGCACGCCCAGAAGGCGCACGAGCCTCCGAATAGCTCCCGATCGACAACCGCGACCGATGCGCCGCGACCGACCGCGAGGTGCGCCGCGGCCTCGCCCGCCGCACCCGCGCCGATGATCACGAAGTCATAGACATCAGCCATCCGCGGAGGGTAGCGGCCGAACGCACGTCAGTCATGGTTCAAAGCGCCAACGGCCGGGATAGGCTGACCGGGTGAGCCTCGACTCCACGACCGGCCTGGTCGAGCTTTTCGTCGTCCTGGTTGCCATCGCGACAGCCGCGGGGCTCGTTTTCCGGCGCATCGGCGTGCCCTACACGGTGCTCCTTGTCGTTGTCGGCCTGGGCGGTGTGGTCGTCGCCCCCGAACTGCACGCCCAGGTTCCGCCGGAGGTGATCCTGACCGTCTTCCTGCCTGGCCTCGTGTTCGAGAGCGGCTACAGGCTCGACATCGACGAGCTGCGCCACAGCTGGGGCGCGATCGCATTCCTGGCCGTGCCTGGCGTGCTGATCACTGCCGTCATCGTTGCCGGAGTGCTGTCGTTGGCAGCGGGCGTGCCCCACGAGCTCGGCTTTCTCGTCGGCGCGATACTCGCCGCGACCGACCCGGCGGCGGTGATCGCGACGATCAAGCGGCTGCATGCTCCAGAGCGGCTCTCGACGTTGATCGAGGCTGAGAGCGTGTTCAATGACGGCACGGCCATCGTCGTGTTCACGGTCGCGCTGACCGCGCTTGCCGGAGGGCAGACCCTGACGGGCGCGGCGATCGCGCTGGTCGTCGCCGTCGTCGTCAGTGCCGCGATCGGGATCGTGGCCGGGATCGTTGCCGGGCGCGTTGCGAACCTGACCGACGATCACCTGATCGAGCTTTCGATCACGCTCGTGCTTGCCTACGGCACGTACATCCTCGCGGACTCGTGGCACCTGTCGGGCATCATTGCCACGGTCGTCGCGGCAATCACCTTCGGTATCCAGGCGCGCCGTGGCGCGATGACCGAGCGCGCTCAGGAGGCCGTTGAGACTGTCTGGGAGTTCGCGGCGTTTCTGCTTACGGCAGTGCTCTTCGTGCTGGTTGGACTCGCGATCGACATCGGCGCGCTGGGGACGGCAATCGTCCCGATCATCTGGGGAATCATTGCCGTCGTGGGCGCTCGGGCGCTGCTTTTCTACGGCGTGGTCGGGCCTGCGAATCGGATGCTGCGGGCGCCCGAGCACCGATTTCCGGCCGGCTGGCTGAATGTCATGATCGCCGCCGGCATGCGTGGCGCTGTGTCGGTCGCACTGGCGCTTTCGCTGCCCCCCGACATCCCCCAGCGCGCACTGCTGGTCGAGATCGCGTTCGGGATAATCCTCTTCACGCTGGTCGTCCAGGGCCTCGCGCTCGACCCGATCATGCACCGCAGCATTCCGCAGGAACCGGAGAGCGTGGCCAATTAATGTGGACCCGGCGCAACGCGATTCACTCAGGGAGTAGTACTTCTAGCGGCCACCGGGCAGTACGATCGCACTAGTCCAGAAACAGGGAACGCGCCCGCCCTTAGCGAACCGGGCGACCTTTCCACTCAGGTGCGCATCGATCAGCTAGCCCTTCTCTTCGCCCTCGTACTTGCGGCCAACCTGGTGCTGCTCATCGCACTCCAGTTGCCCCGCCTTGGCCAGCGATTTGGCATTGCCATCGATCCTGGCAACGGCGGCACGAGAGCGAACGGTGGGGCGGCCGGCGGAGAAGGCTCCGATCCTCAATCGATGATTCGCCGCCGGGAGATGATCGGCGCGTCCGACGTTCTGCCGGTTGCGCTGTACCAGCGCATGACGCGTGTCGTCAGCTTCATGTTCATCGGCGCGGCGATGGTCCTTGCCGTGGTCAGCGGCGTACCTGACATGACGGCGGTTATCGTCCTGCTCGCCTTCGGGCTGATTTTGATCGAGCTTTTCCAGGATGTCCTGCCCGCGTCAGCCATGGGCCGCTGGCGGTTGCCGCTCGAGGCCGTGATCGTGCTCGTGTTCGTGACGCTGCTGATTGCCATGACCGGCGGCCACGACAGCCCGTACTTCTTCGGCTACATCCTGCTCGTCGGCGCCGCGGCCATGTCAGCGTCTGATATCGGCGCCGCGGTGCTCGCCGTCATCTCGAGCCTGGCATATCTCGGCGCCGTCCTTCTGGATGCCGGCAGCGCGCCGCTGACGGACGTCGGCCGTGGCCAGGTCGCGTTCAACCTGATCGCGATCGCGCTGGTGATGTACGTCGCCTCCGTCATCGGCCGCGAGCAGCGCCGCGCGCGCGACGAGGCGCTCCGGTTGTCACGCTACGACTCGCTCACCGGCCTGCACAGCCGCGCCTACTTCACGACCGAGCTCGAGCTCGAAATCCTGCGCGCCGCGCGCACGGGCCGGCCGTTCGCAGTGGCGATGGTGGACCTCGACGGGCTCAAGGCCGCCAATGACCGATTCGGCCACGACTGGGGTGACAAGCTGCTGCGCGCCGTCGCCGACGTGCTGCGCGGCGACATTCGCGTGACGGACGCCGCGGCGCGCTACGGCGGCGACGAGTTCGTGCTGATGCTGCCCGAAACCGACTTGTCCGGCGCGATCCTCGTCGCCGAGAAGGTACGCGTCGACATCTCGCGCATCTCTTTGCCACACAACAGCTCGATCATTCGCACCTCGGCTTCGCTCGGCATCGTCACCTTCCCCGACGACGGACGGACGTCGGCCGAGCTGATGCGCCGCGCCGACATGGCCATGTACGAGGCGAAGCGGCGCGGGCGCGATCAGATCGTCCGCTTCGCGCGCGAGACGCCCGCGCCCAACTCTCCGCCCGCCGTGGTCAATCCGCCATCGTCGCCCGGTCCTTCACCCATCGTGGGCCGGTCCGCGCATCGCTACCCGGTCACGAGTGCCGGGGCGGCCGTTGGGCCGGGCACGGCTCACGAGGTCGCCACCGAGCAGCTGACCACCATCGCGCCGGCACCCTATCCAACCGCGATGCCGCAACCCCGGCCGCCGACCACTCCCGTCTCGCCGCCGATCTCGGCGGCGATCGATTCGACCCGCCCGGCCGAACCGTCGGGATTCGGTATTCCGCCCGCCTCGTCCGGACCGCCACCGTGGGCGATGCGCTAGCCGCAGGTCCGCGCGCGGCGAGGCAGGGGTCGCCGATTTCACAGGAGCGGCATGTAGCATCCGCCGGTGAGCGACACCCGTCCCAGGGCCGGAGCCGGGTTCGGCACGCGCGCGCTCGCGGCGGCGACGCGCACGCCTGCCGTCGACCAGCAACCAGACGCGGTCCCCATCTACCAGGCGGTCACCTTCAGCGCGGCGTCTGCCGCTGAGCTCGCCGACGTCCTGGGCAACCGCAAGCCCGGCTACTCGTATTCGCGCGTCGACAACCCGACCTCCCAGGCGCTCGCGGACGCCATCGCCGAGGTCGAAGGGACGGACGCGGCATACGTCTTCGCCACCGGGATGGCGGCCATCCACGCTGCGTTCGTGTCCGTGCTGCGTGCCGGCGATCACGTCGTGGCCTCGCGCCAGATGTACGGCAGCGTCCAGCACCTGCTCGACAGCGTGCTGCGCCGCTTCGGGGTCGAGACGACCTTCGTCGACATCACTGACCTCGCCGCGATCGAGGCGGCATTCACGGCGCGCACCCGGCTTCTGCACTTCGAGACGGTCGCCAACCCGACGCTGACCGTGGCCGATATGCCGGCCCTGATCGAGATTGGCCATCGCCACGGCGCGCTGGTCAGCGTCGACAACACGTTCGCCTCGCCGTATGTCTGCCGGCCGGCCGAGTACGGTGCCGACCTGGTCGTCGAAGCGCTCACGAAGTGGATCGGCGGTCACTCCGACGTCCTGGGCGGATCGGTGGCCGGCCGGCGCGAGCTCATCGCCGAGGTGCGCCGGACGCAGATCGACACGGGCGGCGGGCTCGCGCCGTTCAGCGCCTTCCTCGTCCTGCGTGGTCTGGAGACGCTCCACGTTCGCATGGACCGCCACGCGCAGACCGCGCTCGCGCTCGCGCGCCGGATCGAGGCGTCCGGTAAGGCGAGCGCGGTCTGGTACCCCGGCCTGGACAGCCATCCCCAATTCGCCCTCGCGCAACGCTTGTTGCGCTCCGGCGGCGGCATGCTCTGTTTCGACGTCGGCGACCGTCGCTGCGCCGAGGCTCTGCTCGACGCGTTGACGCTGCCGCCGCGGACGGCGTCGCTCGGCAGCGTGCGCACGATCGCGGTACATCCGCCGTCCACTACGCACCGCCAGCTGGACGCGGCGGCGCTGGCGGCCGCCGGCATCCCGCAGGGCTTGATCCGCGTGTCGGTCGGCCTCGAGGACGCAGACGACCTGCTGGCCGACTTCGACCAGGCGCTCAGCGTCGCGGCCAACGCGAAGGGCAAGCTGACAGCGGCGTCTGCCTGAGCGAGTTCCTTGACCACGATCACGCTCGGCAACCGCGCCGATTCCCAGCTCAACCCAATCGGCCGCCTTGGCTGGGCCGTGTGGCGGGCGCTGACCAGCGTCAAGTTCGCAGTCCTCCAGATCTCCGTGCTCGTCGTCGCCGGCGTGATCGGGGCCGTGCTGAAACAGATTCCGGCGGCCGCACTGCACGATCCGGCTGGATACGCACAGCAGCTGGCACTCATCCACCAGGCTTACGACCCACTGACCATCCTCGGCGTCAATATCGGCCCGGGCATGGTCGACGTCTTCGATCGGCTGGGCCTGTTCGAGATCTTCGCGGCGCCGTGGTTCGTATTCCTGCTGACCCTGCTCGTGGTCAGCATCATCGTGTGCACGCTCGATCGGACGCCCGACCTATGGCGCAAGGAGCGACTCGTTCGCGTCGACCAGGCACCGCCGTTCTACGACATGCGCATGGACAACCGCGCGGTGTTCAGCGCCCTGGATGAGACCGCGCTCGCTGACGTAAGGAGCGTTCTACGTCGATCTCGTTTCCGCGTCCGCGAGCAGCGCGTCGCCGAACCTGCCGGCGCCGACGTCATCCATCTCTACGGCGACAAGAACCAGTATTTCAAGCTCACGACGCTGTTCACCCACCTGGGTCTGATCCTGTTCCTGGCCGCGGCCGCGATCACCACCGCGTTTGGCTTCGAGACGGTCGTCTTCCTGGGCAACGGCCAGACCGCACCGGTCCAGCCCGTGGGCACGCCCGGCAATCTCGTGGTCAAGAACGTCGATTTCCAAGCGCCGATGCGCGCCGACGGCTCGTTCGCCGACTTCACCACCGATCTCGCCGTCTACCAGGACGGCGTGCAGGTCGCGCGCAAGACGATCCGGGTCAACGATCCGCTCGAGTTCGACGGCTACGCCTTCCACCAGAACACGTTCGGGCCCGCCGAGGACATGGTCATCCGCGACCCGACCGGCGCGCTCGTGTGGGACGGCCCCGTCCTGCTCGACGGCGCCCTGGCGGGCAAGCCGCAGGGTTTCATGACCATTCCGGGCTCGGACATCGGCCTGCTGCTCGTGCTCGACAACACGGACGCCGGCGATCCGGTCCTCGCCGTGACCGGGATTACGACCACGCCACAGGCTGACGGCACGAACATCTCTTTTCTCGGCGGTCTCGGTCTCGGCCAGTCGAGCGATCCCGCATTCACGGCAAACTATTCCGTGACCTGGACCGACGCGACGGCCTATACGGGCATGGTCATCAAGCGCGACCCCGGCCAGGGTCTCGTCTGGCTCGCCTACCTGAGCCTGATCACCGGCCTCATCCTGACCTTCTACTTCCCGCGGCGCCGCTTCTGGGCACGCTACGAGGGCGGCCGGCTGCAGCTGGCGATGCTCGCCGACCGCTACGTCAGTACTGATCGCGAGTTCGCCAAGCTCGTCGACGCGATCGGAGCTCGGACGGGCGCGAGCGCCCAGCTGTCGACGCCCGAGACGTAACCGTCCCGATTGTGGAATGCAACCATTTCCGGCGGAACGCCCCGGCTAGACTCGCCACCAGAGCCGTGCGACGCCGCGATGGGCTGGGCGCCGGGCTGCGACGGAGGGTCCATCGACCATGGTCATGGAGCTCGGCGAAAAGGCCGCGCACAGTAACGGGCATGCCGCTGACGGCACTGGCAGCGGCAACGGCCGCACGTCACCCGCGGCACCGGCCGTGAGCACGTCCCCGGCCTCTGGCATGACCGCGCGCCAGGCCGCGATCAGCGCAATCTCGAGCCATAAGGTCGCCCAGACCCAGAGCTACCTCGAGCATGCCGGCGCCGACATCTACGGCCAGTACGTGTTCGGTGAGGAGGCTCAGCGCCAGTACCTGGCCAAGCCCATCTTCGCCAAGCTGCGCGCCTCGATCGCCGGCCGCGAGCCCTTCGACCCACAGATCGTCGACGCTGTCGCGCACGGCGTGAAGGAATGGGCGATGGCCCGCGGCGCGACTCATTTCACGCACTGGTTCGTGCCCATGACCGGCTCGACGGCCGAGAAGCACGACTCATTCCTGACGCCCTCCGGCGACTCGGAGACGATTGCCGAGTTCAGTGGCAAGAACCTCGTCCAGGGCGAGCCGGACGCGTCGTCCTTCCCATCGGGCGGCATCCGGGCCACCTTCGAGGCCCGCGGCTACACGGCATGGGACGTCACCTCGCCGATCTTCCTCCAGGTCGAGCCGAACGGCGTCACGCTGACCATCCCGACCGCTTACGTCTCGTTCACCGGCGAGGCACTCGACTACAAGATTCCGCTGCTGCGCTCTCAGGACGCGCTGGGTAAGCAGGCGTTGCGCGTGCTGCGCTGGTTCGGCAACACGAGCACCACGCGCGTGTTCACCAACATCGGCCCGGAGCAGGAGTACTTCCTCGTCGACCGGCGCCTGGCGGAGCAGCGGCCGGACCTGTTGCTGACCGGCCGCACGCTTTTCGGCGCGCCGTCGCCCAAGGGCCAAGAGCTGGAGGACCAGTATTTCGGCCCGATCCGCGAGCGGATCCTGGCTTTCATGATGGACCTCGACCGCGAGCTGTGGCGCCTGGGCATCCCGGCCAAGACGCGCCACAACGAAGTTGCGCCGTGTCAGTTCGAGATGGCGCCGGTGTTCGAGGCGACGTCGGTCGGCAGCGACCACAACATGATCGTCATGTCGACGATGCGCAAGCTCGCGCACCAGCACGGGCTGATGTTGCTCATTCACGAGAAGCCGTTTGCCGGCATCAACGGCAGTGGCAAGCACAACAACTGGTCGATGGCGACCGACGACGGCGAGAACTTGCTCGACCCGGGCACGGACCCGCATGCCAACGCGCAGTTCCTGGCCTTCCTGCTGGCCGTCATTCGGGGCGTCAACGTCCACGCCGACATCCTCCGCGCGTCGATTGCCGATGCCGGGCAGGATCACCGGCTTGGGGCGAACGAGGCGCCGCCCGCGATCATGTCGGTCTTCCTCGGCTCGCAGCTGGTCGATGTGATCGGCCAGATCGAGCAGGGAGCCGCCTCGCAGTCAAAGCAGGGCGGCATGGTCGAGCTCGGTGTCACGTCACTGCCCGACCTGCCCAAGGACGCGACCGACCGCAACCGGACGTCGCCGTTCGCCTTCACCGGCAACAAGTTCGAGTTTCGCGCGGTGGGATCGTCGGCGCCCATCTACTGGCCGCAGACCGTGCTCAACACGGCCGTCGCCGAGTCGCTCAAGCAGCTGGCCGACGAGCTCGAGGCGATTCCGTCGACAGATTTCGACGGACTGACCGCGATCCTGTCCAAGATCGCGCGCGAGCACAAGCAGGTCCTGTTCGAGGGCAACGGTTACTCGGCCGAATGGCACGCCGAGGCCAAGCGACGCGGGCTGCCCAACAACCCGACGACTGTCGATGCGCTGCCCGCGCTCTCAACGGCGAAGGCCAAGGCGCTCCTCTCGAGCTTCGGCGTGTTGACCGAGCGCGAACTCGCTGCACGTGCCGAGATTGCCTGGGAGCGATACGTCAAGGTCAGCAACATCGAGGCGAGCTGCGCGCTCGACATGGCCCGGACGATGATCCTGCCGGCAGCCGTGCGCTACCTGGGCCAGCTGTATTCCGTCTCTGGCGCTTCCAAGGCGGTTGCCGGGCTGTGCTCGAAGGTGGGCTCATTGATCGACGGCTTGAGCGCGGCGATCGACGACCTCGAACACGCCCAGCATTCGGCACACACGGAGACAGACGTCCACGACGAGGCGCGCGCCTTCGTCGAGCGCGTAATCCCGGCCCAGAACGAGATGCGCCGCCTCGCCGACGAACTCGAGACCGTCGTTGCCGACGACCTGTGGCCGCTGCCCAAATACCGCGAGCTCCTGTTCCAGTACTGATGGGAGCAAACCCGCCGCTCTTCTGATTCACTGGCGCGCATGACTGATGTAGCGCGTTTCGTCTCTCAGCCTGAAGGCTGGCAACCCAACGAGTATCAGCGCACGCTCCTTGGACGGCTGGGCGAGAGCGACCCGGCGCAGGTCCAGGCCGCGACGCCGGCCGAGATCCGCGCGCTCATCGCGGAGACGGGCGATGACCTGCGAACGCGGCCGGCGGACGGGGAGTGGTCCGTCTTCCAGTGCATCGGCCACATCTGCGACGCCGAGCTGGTCATCGCGGGTCGCTATCGCTGGATCCTGGCCCATGACCAGCCACAGATCGTGGCCTACGACCAGGATCTGTGGGCGAACCGCTTCCATGGCCGCCAGGACGAAGACTTCGAGCTGCTGCTGTCGACGTTCGAGGCGCTCCGGCGCGCGGACATCGACCTGTGGAAGCGGACGCCGGCCAGCGACCGCGCTCGCTCCGGCGTGCATCTTGAGCGCGGCCCGGAAAGCTACGAGCTGACCTTCCGACTCACCGCGGGTCACGACCTCGTGCACATGGACCAGGCACGCCAGGCGCTGGCGCAGGTCCGCGCCCGCTGACCGGCCGGCCATGTCCGACGATCGTCAGCGTTGCTCGTGGGCGAACGGCGATCCGCTGTTGCGTGCCTACCACGACGACGAGTGGGGCCGGCCGGTCAGCGACGACGCGCACCTGTTCGAGATGCTGACGCTCGAAGGCTTCCAGGCAGGGCTGTCGTGGCTGACGATCCTGCGCAAGCGCGCGGCGTTCAGGGCTGCGTTCGCCGGCTTTGACGCGGCCGCCGTGGCGGGTTTTGACGATGCCGATCGAGCACGGCTGATGGCGGACGCGGGCATCGTCCGCAACCGGGCCAAGATCGACGCCACGATCGACAACGCGCGCGTCGTTCTTGCCGTCGCCAACGAATACAGCTCGTTCTCGCGCTATCTCGCGACGCAGGTTGCGCCGCCGCCAGCCCGTCTGCCGGCAACCGCGACGCCGGGCAGCCTGCCAGCGACGACGGCCGCGTCGGACGCGCTGTCGCGCGACCTCAAGCGCCGTGGCTTCCGCTTCGCCGGCTCGACGATCGTCTATTCGTTCATGCAGGCAGTCGGGCTTGTGGACGACCACCTGCCCGACTGCTTTCTCTATCCAGGGCCATGACCACGATCGTTCCAGCCAAGCGGAACTACCGCTGCGATCAGGCACTTCTAGCTGATCAGGCGAGTTAGGCGGCGACGCACTTCGCAGCCGCCGCCGTTCCGACTTACCCGATCCTTGCTCTCGAGATAACAGCAGGCATGCGGGCGATCATTCCGCTTGGGCGGAATGATCGTGGTACGCCTGATGAACGGACCGGCTCGGAACCCGTCGACTAGGAGTTGCCCGGGAAAACGAGGCTGAGCGGGCCTTGCCGACCCGGCTCCGGCCAACGCTCGGTGACCATCTTCTGCTGCGTGAAGAAGCGGACGCCGTCCTCGCCGCGCATGGCCAGATCGCCAAAGGCTGACGCCCTGGCGCCGCCGAACGAGAGGTAGCCGGCCGGCACCGGGATCGGCACGTTGACGCCGATCATGGGCACGTCCGCTTCGAGCTTGAAGCGTCTTGCCGCGCCGCCGTCAGTGGTGAAGATCGCCGTCCCGTTGGCGTACTTGTGGTTGTTGATCAGCGCGAGGCCCTCTTCGTAGGTCGAGGCACGGACGATTCCCAGAACCGGACCGAAGATCTCTTCCTGGAAGATCTCCATCCGCTGCTCGACGTGGTCGAAGAGAGTGACGCCCATGAAGAATCCGTCGGGTGCGTTGGGATTCGTGAAGTCTCGGCCGTCGACCACCAGCTCGGCGCCCTCCGCCTCGCCCTTCGCGATCCAGTCGATGATCGACTGCCTGTGCTCCTGTGCGTAGATCGGACCCATGTCGACGCCGACAGCCATGCCGTCGCCGATCTTGAGCTTGGCGACCCGTTCGAGGATCTTGCCGCGCAGGCGATCTGCGGTGTCGCCGACCGTGATCACGAGCGTCTGGGCCATGCACCTCTCGCCTGCGGAACCGTAGCCGGAGGCAACGGCGGCATCGGCGGCGAGGTCCATGTCGGCGTCGGGCAGCACGAGCATTGCGTTCTTGGCCGAGGTGTACGCACCCACGCGCTTGCCGCGCTTGATGCCCTCCTCATAGACGTAGCGCCCAACTGCCGTCGAGCCGACGAACTGGATGGCCTTGACGAGCGGGTGCTCGACGATCGCCACGACCGCCTCGCGGCCGCCGTACACGACGTTGAAGACGCCCTCCGGCAGTCGGGCGGCCTTCCACAGCTCAGCCTGAAGCTGGGTGGCGCCGGGCGTGTGCGATGACGGCTTCAGGATCAACGTGTTGCCGCACATCAGCGAGATCGGGTAGATCCAGCACGGGACCATGACCGGGAAGTTGAACGGCGTGATGGCCGCGGTGACGCCGAGCGGCGCGCGCAGCGTGAACGTGTCGACCTTGGTCGAAACGTTCGGGGTCATCATGCCCGCCAGGTGGACCGGCAGGCCGCACGCGAACTCGACCGTCTCGAGGCCGCGCATCACTTCCGAGAGGGCGTCGGGGAAGGTCTTGCCGTGGTCGCGCGTGATCAGCCGCGCCAGCTCCTCGCGGTTCTCGTACATCAGCTGGCGGTAGGCGAAGAAGATGTTGCTGCGCGCGATGAGCGGCATGTCGCGCCAGGCCGGAAAGGCGGCGGCTGCGGCCCCGGCCGCCGAGTCGACCTCGGCCTTGCCGCCGCGTGGCACGCGCGCGATGACCTTGCCCGTCGCCGGGTTGTAGACCGGCCCCGTAGCGTCGAGTGGCACCGAGACCGGCTGGCCGCCGATCCAGTGCGACAGGATGGGCGTGGCGACGCTGCGCTCGGGTGTCTCGATAACCATGTTCACGTGCCTCCGGCGGACTTGATGTGCGGACCTGAAGCCGTGATACGAAACAGGGTCCGGACAGCGCAAGGGCCGTGTGTACCTGTGACCGGACATAGGTCACGATCCATGGGCATACCGATTGTCGTGTTGACTGCTACAGGAGAACGGCGGACGCTCGGCTCGTGATGCGGTCGTTGCTTCTAGGTCTCTCGCACCTGTTCGTCGCGGCGTGCTCGTCGGCGGCGACCGCCGCAACACCGTCAAGGACCCTGGGACCGGGCGAGCAATGGGTCCCGGCTGCGCCAGCATCAGATGTCCTGTGTCCGCTGCCCCGGGAGATCGGTGGTGCTGCACTCGTCCTGACCGGTTCACCGAGCGATCCGCGACTGGTGTGGCTACTGCACGTCGGTCAGCAGTTCGAGCTCGACTGGCCGGTTGGTTACAGCGCTCGCTTCACGCCGAAGCTCGAGCTGATGAACGAGAACGACCAGGTCGTCGGTCGCGGGGGGATGTGGCGCTCGGCGGTTGTGAAACGGCCCCTGGCGTGTGGAGCATTGAACTGCCGGGCCAACTGCCGACGAGCACTGAATACCCGCCCGCCGAGTCGCCCATCCTGCCCCAGAAGTAAACCGCCGCTTACGAGCCGGTGCGACGCGAACCCATCATCTCGCCGCCGTCGACGCCGATCGTGTTGCCCGTCATCCAATAGAGCCGCGGCGAGGCGAGCGCGACAAGCGCCTCGGCCACGTCTTCCGGCCGCGTCAGGCGACCGGCCGGGTTGCGCTCCTCGGCCACGCGTTTGAGTTCCTCGTGGCCAGGGATGCGGCGCAGCGCGGGCGTGTCGGTCACTCCCGCCCGGATCGCGTTGACTGTTATCCCGTCGTGAATGAACTCCAGCGCGAGCTGTCGGACGTGCGCCTCCAGTGCGGCTTTCGCGGCAGACACCGGGCCGTAAGTCGGGACTGCGCGGTGCGCACCCTCCGACGTCATCGCGAAGACGCGCGAGCCGTCGCCGAGCAGCCCGGCATGGAAGAGGTCGCGCGTCCAATAGACGAGCGAGTGGGCCATCACGTCGGCGGTCATCTCGAGCTGCTTCCGGCTGACCTCGCGCTCGTCGGGCGAGTGGGACACGTAAGACAGGGTCGTGCCGAATGCCAGCGAGTGGAGCAGGACCGCGATGAAAGGATCATTGCCCAGCGCGCGACGCTCGTCGAAGAGAGTCTTCGTCGCCTCGATGACGCCATGGCGCTTGTCGTCGTCGGCCGCGTTGATGTTGTGGAACACGACCGGGACACCGGTCGCGGCGATCCCGTCGCGAACCTCCATGGCGCGCGCGAGAGTGCCGCGCAGGTCAAGGTGGACGCCGATGATCGGATAGCCAGCCCGGGCCAGCGACAGCCCAGCGGCGCCGCCAAAGCCGCTGCTCGAGCCGAGGATCAGTGCCCAGCGTTCGCGCGTGTCGGTCATTTCATCCATCGCGGCCGAGTTTAGTAGCCTCAGGCCAATGGCCAATGCCGACGTGGCGCTCGACTCCGACTCGAAGCCGCCGGTCGACGACACGCCGACTGACGTCAGCCCGAACCGCACGCTCTGGCTGCTCAGCGCCGCGCACGCCGTCAACCACGCTCAGGCCGCGCTTCTGCCGCTGATTTACCTCGCGATCATTCCCGAGTTCCACATCGACGCGGCCGCGATCGCGCTGCTCGTCGCCGCCGGAAACGTCTCGTCCGGCTTGGTCCAGTTCACCTTCTCGGCACTGACGCGGATCATCTCGCGGCGTTGGCTGCTGACGATCGGTGGCGTCATCTTTGGCGGCGGCTTCGCGGCCCAGGCGCTCGCGACGGGCTTTCCCGGCTTTGCCGTGGCCAATGTCGGGTCGCGCATCGCGGGCTCCCCGCAGCATCCTGTCGGCAACGCGCTGCTCGCCGAGCAGTTCCCTGAGCATCGTCGGGGCTTCGCCATCTCCGCACACATCGCTGGGGGAAACGTCGGGACCGTGGTCGTTCCGCTGCTCGGCGCGTGGCTGATCGCCGGCTACGGCTGGCGCTGGACCGTGGTGCTCTTCGGCATCCCGGCGATCCTGGTCGCGCTGGCAATGTTCATGTTCATCCAGGAATCCGGGAACGATCGCGCCGCGGCGAGGGCCTATGGCTCGTTGCGCTCGACGCTGCGCGCCATCGGGCACGATCGGAACCTGGTCCTCGTCTTCATCTCCGGCGCGCTGGGCGGCGGCGGTCGTGGCCTTGGCGTGCTGAACGTCTTCGTGCCGCTCTACCTCAGCCTCGTGCTGGGCCTCGACGCGGGCACAGTCGCGCTGATGTACACGGCACTTGTCGTGCTCAGCGTGCCAGGGCCGATCATCGCCGGCTCGCTGTCCGACCGGTTCGGGCGCAAGCCGCTGATATACGCCGCGTATGTGGGCGGGGCGGTGTCGCTGGTCGCGTTCCTGCTCGCCGGCTCGAACATGCCGCTGTTGTGGCTGACGATCTTCTTTCTGGGCATATTCAACTTTGTCGAGAGCCCACAGCTCCAGGCACTGCTCTCGGACATCACGCCGCCGGCCTGGCGCGACGCAGCCTTTTCGGCGTACTTCACGCTCGCCTTCGGTGTCGGCTCGCTGTGGGTCGCGCTATACGGCACCGTGATTGCGGTCATGGGCAACTCGTCCGGGATTCCCGTCACGTTCCTGTTGATGGCCGCCGCCTTCCTCGCGGCCTCGTTCGTGGTCATCCCCATCCGCCTGCGCGACGAGGACCGGCCGAAACGGGCGGCCGCTTAGCCACGCTGCGATGAAACTGGCGCGCTACCCGACGCTGTACGAGCTGAACACGCGCGTCCGGCTGTCCGAACTGGCTCAGACGTTGGGCAGGCACGCGACGCTCGATGACATCACCGACGCCGAGCTGGAGGCGTTTGCCGCCGCGGGATTTGACATCGTCTGGCTGATGGGCGTCTGGCAGACGGGCGAGGCCGCCCGAGCCATCTCTGCCGCTGATGACGCGGCGGTCGCCCATTACAGGAGCATCCTGCCCGACTTCGCGCCGGCCGACATCGTGGGGTCGCCTTTCGCCGTGCGTGAGTATCGCGTCCATGCCGACTTCGGCGGCGACGACGCGCTCGCGCGGCTGCGCACGAGGATGCGCGAGCGCGGCCTGCGGCTGATGCTCGACTTCGTCCCCAACCACGTCGCGCCCGACCATCCGTGGGTTAACGAGCACCCGGACTTCTTCATCGAGGGCGACGAGCAGAAGCTGCGCCGCGCACCAGGAAATTGGACTCGTGTGGCGACCGGCACGGGCGAGCGGATCCTTGCGCTTGGCCGTGACCCTTACTTCGCCGGTTGGAGCGACACGCTGCAGCTGAACTGGGCAAACCCTGCGCTCCAGGACGCGATGCTCGGAGTGCTGCGCCGCATCTCGAGCCAGTGCGACGGCGTGCGCTGCGACATGGCGATGCTCGTCGTGCCCGACGTCTTCCTGCGGACATGGGGCCTGCACTCGGAGCCGTTCTGGCCTCTGGCCACGACGGCAATTCACGAAGAGCATCCCGGCTTCCTCTTTCTCGCCGAGGTCTACTGGGATCTCGAGTCGACGCTCATCGAGCAGGGCTTCGATTACGCATATGACAAACGGCTGTACGACCTGCTGTGCGATCAGCGCGCGGCGCCCGTGCGCGAGCACCTCAAATGGCAGCCACAGCGGGACCACCTGGCGCACTTTCTCGAGAACCATGACGAGCCGCGTGCGGCCGAGGTCTTCGGGCGTGACGTTCATCAAGCCGCGGCCGTGATCACCTACTTCGCGCCGGGGATGCGCTTCTTCCACGCAGGCCAGCGCGAAGGCCGCCGAATACGCGTCCCCGTCCAATTGGGCCGCGCACCCGACGAGGCTACCGACGAACAGCTCGCGGCCTTCTACAACCGCCTGCTCGCCTGCCTCGCCCAGTCTGTCTTCCGCGGCGGCGAGTGGCAGCTGCTGGACATGGCGCCGGCATGGGACGGAAACGGCACTCACGCCGACTTCGTCGCGTTGGCATGGACGAACGGCGAAGAGCGAAGGCTTGTCGCCGTGAACTACTCCGATCACCAGTCTCAGGCCTACATTGCCCTCCCGTGGACAGAGACAGGGGCACGGACGTGGCGGCTCAGCGACCAGCTCGGCGAAGCCGTCTATCACCGTGACGCTGCGGACTTCGCCGAACGCCGGCTGTATCTGGACGTCGGGCCGTGGGCGTACCACGTCTTCAAGGTCGAGCGGCTCGACTAGCCCTCGGGGTGCGGGAGCGTCTCCTCGCCGCGCTCAGGTGACCAGCGGATGTAGCGCTTGCCCTCGCCGAAGCTGATGTACGAAGCGGTCAGGATGTCGAGCGCGAAGAGGTGGAAGGGATCGGTCGGGCGCCAATCGATGACCGCCTCCTGCGCGTCTGCGAATCGGTCGCGCAGCTGCTGTTGTTCGTGGGTGATCTCGCGCGCAGTGCCGTACAGCTTCACGTCACCGCGCTTCGGGGTGCGCTGCTCCTGGCCGTTGACGACGGTGATGCGTGGATCGCGGCGCAGGTCGAGCGCCTTGGCCGAGTTGGGCATCATGCCCAGCAGCAGCTCGCCGTCGACGAAGTAGACCTCGCACGGGCTGACGCGTGGCCAGCCGTTGGCGCGCAGCGTGCCCAGGATGGCCAGATGATCGTCGTTGAACGCCTCGAAGGCGAACGCGGAGATCATGGGTGCCGCACTCTCGAAGTCCTTCCAATTCATGCTCCGAGTCTAGAGACCGACGTTTGCTGGGCGCCGGGATGGCTCGGATATACTTCTGAGCCGCCCGGCGCCTCTTTCTTTGCGCCGTGGTGACCCTCGGTCGGGGCGTAGCGCAGCCTGGTAGCGCACAGCGTTCGGGACGCTGGGGTCGGAGGTTCAAATCCTCTCGCCCCGACCACTTACGAATATTCCAAGCTCCGCCGGGAGCGCCGCACCGAGGCCGTGGCGGATGGCATGTTCGCTGAGGTGCACGGTCGCCTCGCGCATGCCGAGCACCTCGATGCGTTCAAAGACGGCTGATGCCAGCATCCTCCGTCCATCTCCCGCGGCCGCCCTGCGCCAGGTCTCGGGCAATTCCTGGAGATATCGGACGGCCACGGCTGCCGGTACGGCCTCGGGGGCCTTCTGCTCGGCGAGCGCCGCCTCTCGTGCATCGAGGGCGCGCATTGTCCGATCAAGCGCTTCCGAGTCCCGGTCGCGTCGGTAGCGGTTCAGCGCCCGCTCACGCTCCCGCTCGATGTCGGCGTTGCCACTCCGGACAGGCGCCGGCGTTCCCACGAGCTCACCGACGACTGCCGCGATGGTCGGGGCCTGCACTGCGGCGTGCTCGAAGAGCGCCTCCACGATCTGCTCATACAGCTCCATCCGATAGGCATGTCCGTTGGTGCGACCAGCGGTGCGCCGCGGCGCCGGCTTGGCGGCCACAAACGGCGGGCACGGCTCGCGGTGCCGGTAGTAGCCCGCATCGCCGGTCAGCCGCCGGCCACAAGCGGCGCAGTGGAGCATGGCAAGCGCGTACGGCCGGCGCGGGTCAGCCGGACGGCCGGTGTTCGTCGCCCGTCGCGCTCGATGCGCCTGCACTGCGTGCCAGAGCGCCTCGGAAACTACCGCCGGCCAGTGGCCGACCGTGCCGTCGCGCAGCCGGCCGACGTACAGCGGCGAGGTCAGCATCCCGCGCAGCGTGAAGAGCGGCAGGCCGACCGCGGCCGCGACCGCTCGGTCAGAGAGCCCGGCCGCCGACAGCTCGAACGCGCGTCGGACAGTCTGCGCCGCTTCGGGGTCGGGCTCCAGCAGCTTGGCGGCGTCGCGCCGGAAGCCGAACGGCGGATGGCCGCCGGGGTCGCGCTGGCTGCTCCGCTTGGTCGCGTAACCCTCGCGGATGCGCCGCGACAGTCGGCGGCTGTAGCGCTCGGCGTCTTTGGCCTCGTCCACGAGCTGGTCCCAGTGCCGTTCGCACGAGGACAGAATCTCCTCGTCGCAGAAGTAGACCGCGACGCCGGCCGGGTGGAGGTCGTCTTCGAGCAACTCCAGAGTGCGGCGCAGGTTGCGCTGCCAACGCGAGACGTAGCCGACGAGCAGCACGTCAAAGGTCCCGGCGCGTGCCGCGCCGAGCATGGCCACCATCTCGCCCGAGCGGTACACCGTGCGCCCGGAATGCGCCGCGTTCCATGCCAGCCCGGTGTCGATTAGCCCGAAGCGGCGCACGGCACCGTCCTGCAGCGCCGCCTGCGCCTCCGGGCCGTAGCGGTCGAACTGGCCAGTGGTGCTCTCGCGTATCCAGCGCGCCGCGCGCAGGCCGGCCAGCGCCTCGATGGCGCCCGGCAAGCGATTCACCGGGAGTCCTCGGCCGGCACGATGGTCAGCGCCGGGCGCCGTGCCGTGCGCGATCGGCGCTCGGCCGCCCAGCGGTCGCGCACAATCTGGACGAGTGCCAGCACAAGCGGGTCCACGGCTGGAGTGTCGCTCGAACCAGACCGGCTGGGAAGGGTCGATCGGCGGCCGAGCCGCACCATAACAGCGGCGCCGGCCGGCTCGGTGCCGCTATTTCCCGCCGCCGCCGCCGCCGCCGGCCCGGTGCCGCTATTTCCCGCCGCCGCCGCCGCCGGCCGCGCGCGGCTATGTCCGGCCGCCGCCGCCGGCCGCGCGCGGCTATGTCC
>Ga0209014_10000635_pt1 | contig 20556 bp, 20 predicted proteins | sample BarGraNGADG00212_FD_184491 | JGI IMG/M metagenome (GOLD analysis project Ga0209014, IMG submission 184491) | Arctic peat soil microbial communities from Barrow, Alaska - Barrow Graham LP Ref core NGADG0002-212 (SPAdes) (version 2) | ecosystem: Environmental > Terrestrial > Soil > Wetlands >...
GCGGGAAATCCGCACGTCCGGTTTGATGAGCGGGGATGGGAAACGGGGCGGCGCTGTTGCGCCAGTGCTCGCGCCCATCCTCGACTCTACCGGCATTCTTCGAAGAACGTCGGCAAGGACGCCGACGTGGCAACCGGGGGTACCCTCTGGGTCGCCCCCTGGGTCTGGTCGCTCTACGGATGCAGCATGATGACCAGCTAATCGCCGATCAGGCTCATCTGGCGCGGGTCCACCGCCGGCGCCTTCTCCATCGGACGCTCGAGATCGTCGTGGTTGGGGTTGAAACCGCGGATCAGCTTGTTCAAACGCAGGGAGGCTTCCCGGATTTCAAACAGCAGGCTACAGCGCGGGCAGGCGCCCCGGATGGCGCCGGGCCCATCGACCGCGGGGTTGTATCGCTTGTGCCGGCCGCAGCGGCCGTCAAATTTGCGGGCTCGGATCTTCAACGGCTAGACTTTATCGACCTTGACCACCTCGGGGACCACCACCTCGGCGGCCTCCGGCTTTTCGGGATCGCCCTTCAACGCAGTCTTAAAATGACGAATCCCTTCGCCCAGCCCTTTGGCCAATTCCGGGATTTTCTTTCCCCCGAACAGCAGCACGGCGACCCCCAGGATCACCAACAGTTCCGGGAAACCAAGTGATGGCATCCGATTACCTCGCTATCTCTAGACGCTTTCATTGTACCCCGCGTTACCGTGAAGCTCGCGGTACAATCCGAAGTGAATGCCGTCCGCTCGCCAGGTCAATTGGGCGAAGTTTCGCGCCTCCGCCGTGATTCTGGCGGGACTGCTGATTTTGGGGACGCTGGCTTTCCTGCTCACCGGCGGCACCATCCTGGAGCCCAAAACTCAAATCTACCTCTTCCTGCCGGATGCCACCGGCGTGGCGCCGGGTTCTCCGGTGCGCGTGGATGGCATCGGCGTCGGCAAGGTTATCCTGGTGGAACTTTCCGGTTCCAATGAGGCAAATCGCGTGGTCAAGGTCACCATGAGCATCGGGCGCGACCGGTTGGCCAGCATCACCGGCGATTCCACCGCCGAGACCGCTACCGATACGATCATCGGCGATAAGTTCATCGATGTGACCAGCGGAACCGGCGCCAGCCACCTGATGCCGGGCGGCGAACTCCAGTTCAAAGGCTCGGGAGATTTGATGCAGCGCGTGGATATCGCCCAGTTCCAGAAGCAGATGCACCTGATCGAGGTCCTGCTGGACGACATCGAGCAGGGCAGAAGCCCGCTCGGTGAGTTCATCATGGGCGAGACCATCTACAACGACCTGCGCAAGCGGATCACCGAACTGCAACGCGGCATACACGTCGCCGCCGACACCACGACGGCCGTCGGGCAAGCGCTCTACACGGACACGTTGTACCGCCAGATCACCGAACCCTTGCGCCAGTTGGACGAGAGCCTGGCGCGCCTCCAATCGGGGCAGGGAACGGGCGGAGCTCTGCTGCGCGACACCCAGCAGTATGAACAGGCGCTGGCGCAGGTGGCCGACCTGCGGCGCTCCATCGAGAGCCTGCACGGCGCGGAAATGATGACGTCGGATCGCGCCTATCGCGATTGGACGCGGCAGGCGGCCGCCATCGTCCGCCAGGTGGACGAGTTCAACGCCGGACCGATGCTCACCACATCGGCCGTCTACGACAACTTACAGGGAATGGCGAAGGAGTTCCAGGCGACCACCAAGGAGTTTCGCGAAAATCCCCAGAAATTCCTGCGGATCAAGCTGTTTTAGAAAAGCCTTTGGCCACAGATGAACACAGATTAGCAAAGACCTTGAACATTCTTCTGCTAATCCGTGTTCATCTGTGTTCATCTGTGGTTGGTTGCTTTGCTTTCGTGGCAGCAGGAGCCCGCGGACGTCGCCCCGGGTTATGATGGGTGCGTAGGCCCTCAGTTGCCCCAAATTTCCTTCGAAATCGTCGCCGAATGCCCGCACACCCGTGCCCGTGCGGGATTGCTCCATACGCCGCACGGGACCATCGAAACGCCGGTATTCATGCCCGTCGGCACGCAGGCCACGGTCAAAGGACTCACCCAGCGCGACCTGGCCGAAGATCTGGGCGTCGGGATTCTGCTGGCCAACACCTACCACCTTTACCTGCGCCCCGGACACGAACTCATCCGCCGGATGGGCGGACTCCACAAGTTCATGTCCTGGCCCAAGGCCATCCTCACCGATTCCGGTGGATTTCAGGTGTTTAGCCTGAGCGGCCTGCGCCAGATCGACGAAGCAGGAGTGACTTTCCATTCCCATCTGAACGGCGACCGGCACGGCTTCACGCCGGAATCCACCGTGGACGTACAACTGGCCTACGGCAGCGACATCCTGATGGCGCTCGACGAGTGTCCCGAGTACCCCGTGAGCCACGAATACGCGCGCCAGAGCATGCAGCGCACGGTGCGCTGGGCGCAGCAGGCGAACCGGCATTTTCTGCGCCGCATCGCCGAAAGCCCCACCCGCCACGCCCTGTTTCCGATCGTGCAAGGCTCCAGTTTCGCGGATCTGCGCCGCGAATGCGCCGCCGCCCTGGCCGATCTCGATACCGATGGCTACGCGATCGGCGGCCTGTCGGTGGGCGAACCGCGCCCGCTCAGCCTGGCAGCGGTGGAGGCCACCGAGGAGATCCTGCCGCGCGGTAAGCCGCGCTATGCCATGGGCGTGGGCATGCCGGCGGAATTGCCCGAGTACGTGGCCCGCGGCGTCGACATGATGGATTGCGTGCTGCCGTCACGCAACGCGCGCAATGGATATTTGTTTACTTCCGAGGGCCGCGTCATCATCAAGCACGCCCGCTACAAGGAGGACGAACGGCCGCTCGACCCCAACTGCCCCTGCTATACCTGCCGCACCTATTCCCGGGCCTACCTTCGCCATCTCTTCCAGGCCGGGGAGATTTTGTTCCCGGTGCTGGCCACCCGGCACAACATCCAACGGTACCTTGACATCATGCGCGAGATCAGGGACGCTATAAGATCGGGATCATTTCCGGAATACTTGAGGTGTGTGCGCTCGGCCTCGCACGAGGCGGAGTAGCGCCCTAGTGGTTTAAACTTGGTTTATAACGTGGTTCTCAACTTGTTTCTTCAATCGGCGTCGTCCTCCAACTCCCTGCTGGGATTCCTCCCGATCCTTCTCATCTTCGGGATTTTTTATTTTCTGCTCTTTCTCCCGATGCAGCGGCAGCGCAAAAAGACGGCTCAAATGCTGTCTGGGTTGCAGAATGGGGACAACGTCCTGACCAGTGGCGGGATCGTCGGCACCATCGTCTCCCTGGATAACGATACGGTAGTGTTGCGGGTGAAGCCCGACAACATCAAGATTCAGGTGGCGCGCAGCGCAGTGTCCAGCATGGCATCCGCGCCGTCTTCCAGCGAAGGTAAGAAGTAGTACTCTATTTAAACAGGCTGCAATATTCCCATGAAGAACAATCTAACGGCGCGAACCGTGGTCATCGTTGTCACGCTCCTGATCTGCGTGTTCGGCATCATCGGACTCCCCAAGAGCGGCGCGGATCTCGCCAAGAATTTCCGCGACAACATCCGGCTCGGTCTCGATCTCAAGGGCGGCACCCACCTGGTTCTCGAAATCCAGGTGCAGGACGCGGTCAAGGCGGATGCCGATCAGACCGCGGAGCGCCTCAAGGAAGACCTCAAGAAGCAGAACGTCGCCTGGAACAGCATGGACACCCCGGACGTCGCCAAGGTGGAAGACGCCGACAACGTGGCCATCACCATCAAAGGCATTCCCGCCACCCAATCCAGCGCCTTCCGCGGAATCGTGTCCGAGCGCTATACCCCCTACATTCTGACCGCCCTCAATTCCACCGATTATTCGATGAAGCTGAAGCCGACGGATCTCAACGATCTCAAGGTGGATACGGTGAAGCGCTCCGTGGACACCATCGGCAACCGTATCGACCAGCTCGGGCTGGCCGAGAAATCCGTGCAGCAGTACGGTAAGGCCGGCTCCAAGTTCGAAGTGCTGGTGCAACTGCCCGGCGTGGACGATCCGGCGCGCGCCAAGGAACTGATCGGCACCGCCGCCGTGCTCGAAATCTGCGACGTCAAGGAAGGTCCATTTCCGAGCAAGGAAGGGGCGCTGGCCCAAAAGGGCGGCATTTTGCCCATGGGCACCAAACTGGTTCGCTCCAAACCCCGTGGGACACAAGACGGCGAGCAGTGGTACCTGGTGGCCAAAACCCCGGTCATCACCGGCCGTGAGATGCGCAACGCGCGTGCCGGCCAGGATGAATTTCGCAAATGGGAAACCAATTTCAGCCTCTCCCAGGATGGCGGCCGCCGCTTCGGCCGTTACACGGAAGCCAACATCGGCAATAAACTCGCCGTGGTCCTGGACAACCAGATCGTCAGCGTGGCCACCATCCAGTCCAAGATCGAGGACTCCGGGCGGATCACCGGCCTGGGCAGTGAAGAAGAAAGCGTCGATCTGTCGCGCTACCTGCGTTCCGGTTCGCTCCCCGCGGGCGTGCAGTATAACGAGGAGCGCTCCATCGGACCCTCGCTGGGCGCCGATTCGATCCACCAGGGGATCGTGGCCGGTCTCGCCGGATTGCTGGCGGTGGTCGCCGTCATGCTAGTGTACTACAAGCGCTCGGGCGTCAATGCAGTGCTGGCGCTCGCGCTCAATACTGTGATCCTGTTGGCGGCAGTGTCGTATTTCCATGCAGTTCTGACCCTGCCCGGTATCGCCGGAATCATCCTGACCATCGGTATGGCGGTGGATTCCAATGTGCTGATTTTCGAACGCATCCGCGAGGAATTGCGCACCGGCAAGAGCGTGATTTCCGCCGTGGACAATGGCTTCCGCAAGGCATGGTGGACCATCGTCGACACGCACGTCACAACGGTGGTATCCTGCGCCTTCCTTTTCCTCTTTGGGGAAGGGCCGGTCCGCGGATTTGCGGTAACATTGACCATCGGCTTGATCGCTAACGTTTTCACCGCGGTTTTCGTGTCGAAGACCATCTTCGACTACGAACTGGCAGGTCGCCGCCAGCTCACGGAGTTGAGCATCTGAATCCGTCGTCGGGTTTGGGAACAAAAGTCGGGTTCGGGAACAAAAGGTAAAGGGCTGGTGTCCAAGTAGATGACGAACGCCAGCACGGCAAGGTTCGATGGAATTATTTAAGAACACGAATTATGATTTTCTCGGCAAAAAGTGGCCGTTCATTATTGCTTCGCTGGTGCTCACGGTGGCCGGGTTTGCCAGTATCCTGATGCAGGGCGGGCTCAAGTTCGGGATCGATTTCAAGGGTGGCACCCTCATGACCGTCAAGTTCTCCCAGAAACCCCCGCTGGAGAAGATCCGTAGCGCCTTCTCCCGCTCGGGCAAGATTAAGGGCGAAGTCAGCGTACAGAACTTTACGGATCCGCAGACCCAGAACGAAGTCGAGATCGGCACCGAACTGGTGAACGAGAAGCAACTCGCCGCCAATCGGCAGGCCATGGCAGAAGTCCTGGCCGCCACTTTCGCTCAGCCGGGCAGCGGCAAGCTGGACCTGAACTCTGCCAGCAAGGATGCCTTGGCTTCCCGCCTGCGCGACCCGTTGGCCCGTAGCGGCGTCCCCATGGCGGAGCCGCAACTGCAAAAGGTGGTCGCCGACATCCTGGATTTCCGCGATACGCCCCCCCGTTCCGGATTAATCGCGGATCTCGGTCAATTATCATCGCTACCCGGCGTGAATGCTGGTATCATGGGCACTCTCAAACAGGAGTGCTATCTGGCACCATACACCGTGAAGAAGACGGAAATGGTAGGCCCCAAGGTCGGGGCCGAACTGCAAAATAAGGCCGTACTGGCGACGCTCTACGCGCTGGCAGGTATGCTAGCCTATATTGCGTTCCGGTTTGAGTGGATCTACGGGCTCGCCGCCGTGATCGCGGTTTTCCACGATACCCTGATCACCATCGGACTGTTCTCGATTTTCCACGAAGAGATTTCCATGACGGTGATCGCCGCACTGCTTACGCTGGTGGGCTACTCGATGAACGATACCATCGTGATCTTCGATCGAATTCGCGAGAATTTGAAAATCATGCGCCGGGAACCGCTGGAATCGCTCATGAACAAGAGCGTCAACCAGACGTTGAGCCGGACCATCATGAGCGCGGGCCTCACGTTCCTGACGGTAGTCGCGCTGTTTATCTGGGGCGGTCCTGTATTGCACACATTTTCGTTCGCTTTGGTATGCGGGATCACTGTAGGCACGTATTCCTCGGTATTCATCGCCAGTCCGATCGTTTTGTTCTGGCATAATTACACCGATAGCCGCAAACGGACGGCCCCGGTGCTGGCCGCGGCAGCGCGAACCGACGCCGCGCGCAAGAGCCCGTCGAAGGCGGTCAAGTAAATTAACCGCGGCCGGGCACTTTTTGTCCGCCCGCGGAGTCAAAGGGAAAAGGGAGCTTTGTATGTTCGAGCAAACATTCGTCGAAGGCAAGACCAAGACAACCTGGACGGTACTCAGCGCATTCATTGCGCAGACTGTCTTCCTCATCATCGCCGTCATCCTGCCGATGATCTATTTCGATGTCCTTCCCAAGACACAGTTGACCAGTTTCCTGGTGGCGCCGCCACCCCCGCCGCCGCCGCCGCCACCTCCGGCCGCCGTCCCCGCTGCCGTGAAAATCGTCAAGGTGATCCCGCGGCAGTTCGACGCCGGCCGGCTGATGGCGCCCAAGAGCGTTCCCAAGGAAATCGCCACCATTAGGGAAGAAGAACTTCCGCCCGCTACCAGCGGCGTGGGCGGCGTAGTTGGCGGCGTCGCGGGCGGCGTGGCCGGCGGTACTCCCGGCGGCGTGCTCGGCAGCATCCTCGGTTCGGTTGCCGCCCCCAACTTCGCCCCGCCTCCGCCTCCTCCGGTGAAGGCGGCGGCGCTCAAGCGCATTACCATCGGCGGCAACGTCCAGCAGGCCAAGTTGGTCCGCCAGCCGAAGCCGGTCTACCCGCCGCTCGCCAAGCAGGCGCGCATTTCGGGCGTGGTTCACTTGGCTGCCATCATTTCCAGGGACGGCACGATTCAGGATCTTAAGGTGATCAGCGGCCATCCGCTGCTGATTCCGTCCGCTCTCGAAGCGGTGAAACAGTGGGTGTACCAGCCGACTCTGCTGAATGGCGAGCCGGTAGAGGTGTCGACTCAGATCGACGTGAACTTCACGTTGAGCCAATAAGGAAGTTCCGGCGCGTTCTCGGGCCGGACGGAAACGTACAAATCAACTCGCAGGAGAGACTAAACCTATGCTTTTGCAATTACAAATATGGTCGCTGTATTTGCTTCAGGAAAGCGGCAGCACCGTTGGTTGGGATCCCGCCTCCCTTTGGCACCAGATGGGCCTCATGGCGAAACTCGTCGTCATCGGCCTCTTCATCATGTCCGCCTATTCCATCGGCGTCATGATCGATCGCATGATGGCTTACAGCGCGGCCCGTAAACAGTCGCGCCAATTCGCTCCGGCGGTCGCCGGCGCGCTGCGCGAAGGGAAACTGGACGAAGCCGTAAAGATTGCCGACCGCTTCAAGAAGAGCCACCTGGCCAAGGTGGTTGTGGCGGGCCTACAGGAATTCCAGGCGCACCAGCTCAGCTCGGAGATTCCGGGCGAGGAAATCGAGGCGTCCAAGCGAGCTCTCGAGCGCGCCGAAGCCATCGTTCACGCCGAACTGAAGCGCGGCGTCAGCGCGTTGGCGACCATCGGGTCCACCGCCCCCTTCGTGGGTCTGTTCGGAACCGTGGTCGGCATCATCAACGCGTTCAAGGGCATTGCCGCCGAGAAGTCCACCGGTCTCGGCGCCGTCGCCGGCGGTATTTCCGAAGCCCTGGTGACCACCGCTATCGGTTTGTTCGTGGCCATTCCCGCGGTTTGGATGTACAACTTCTTCACCAACAAGATTGAATCCTTCGACGTGGAGATGGGGAACTCGAGCAGCGAACTGATCGACTACTTCCTCAAGCGTTCGCAGCGCGGCGTCCGCAAGTAATCAGATTCATTAGGATCGGCGAGTTGATTTGCGGGGAGCCCATCCGGGCTCCCCGGCTTCTGCCGAATTCCTGGGAGAGATACGATGACGGGAGAGAAAGTAAAATTTAAGGCGCCGCCGCCGGTAGCCGACATCAACGTCACCCCGATGGTGGACGTGATGCTCGTGTTGCTCATCATTTTCATGGTCATCACACCGATGCTGTCCAAGGGCGTCAGCGTCGAGCTCGTGAAAACCAATCATCAGATTCCCATGAAGGACGCCGATAAGAGCGATGCCATCGTCTGCGCGATCACGCGAGAGGGCAAAACCTTCCTGAACACCACTGCCATGCCGCCCGAAGAGCTGCCGAACCATGTCAAGGATCTCCTGGCCAATCGACTGGATAAGACGGTTTTCGTCAAGGCCGATGCGCGCTCCCGCTATGAGCGCGTGGTCGATGTGGTGGACAACCTGCGTGCGGCCGGTGTGGACCAGTTGGGTCTGCTGACCGAACCGGCGCAGCAAAAGGGCACGATGGACAGCGCAACTCCAGCCGCGCCGTCCGGTAAGTAGTCAACAACAACGTTTGTTAAAGGAGCAATCATATGTCAATGGCCGTTGGCGGGTCGGGTAGCATGAAATCCGACATCAACATGACGCCCATGATCGACGTGCTGCTGGTGCTGATCATCATTTTCATGGTGATCACGCCTCTCACGCCCAAGGGACTTGAGGCTCTCGTGCCCCAGCCGCCTCCTCCCGGTCAGAAGGCGAACGAATCGGATCTGCGCACCGTGGTCATCACGATCGATGCCAAGCACAACCTGGCCGTCAACAGCGAGGCCACCGATGAGGCAAAGCTGGGCGGCCGTCTCGAGGAAATCTTCAAGACCCGAGCCGAGCGTGTGGTCTTCGTCAAGGGCGACCCTTCCATAGACTTCTCGTGGGTGGCCAGGGCGATCGACATCGCTCACGGCGCGGGGATCGATAAAGTCGGTCTGATGACCGCGAAGGTGGAGGCCGGGCAATAATATGCGCAAGGTAATGTTGGTCCTCGCCGTGGCCGCGCTGGCGGTCCTTGGCATGAGTTGCAACCAGCTCAAGGCGCGCGATCAGCTCAACAAGGGCGTGCAGGCGTTTACCGCCGCCCAATATCCGGAGGCCGTCGAGCGCTTCAAGACCGCCGTCGAACTCGATCCTGGGTTTTCCGCCGCCCGCCTGTATCTGGCCACCGCCTATATGCAGCAGTACATCCCCGGCTCGGATTCGCCCGAAAACAACAAAATGGCCGTTGCCGCCTTCGACAATTTCAAGAAGGTGCTGGAACAGGAACCGAAGAACCCGATCGCCATCGCCTCCATCGCTTCCCTCAACCTCAACCAGAAAAAGTGGGACGAGGCGCAGCAGTGGTATGACAAGCTGATCGCCGTTGAACCGCAGAACGCCGATGCCTACTACAGCATGGGCTTCATCGCCTGGTCCAAGTGGTATCCCGTCTACGGCACCGCCCGCGCCAACCTCGGCATGAAGCAGGAAGACCCCGGCCCCATCAAGGACAAGAAGGTCAAGGAAGAGCTCAAGCAGCAGTACGGCCCGGTGATCGAAGCCGGTTTGCAGGCGCTCGACAAGGCGCTGCAAATCAATCCCGAGTACGACGATGCCATGGCTTACGAAAACCTGCTGGTCCGCGAACGCGCCGACCTTGCCGACACCAAGGAAGAGTACGACAAGCAGCAGAAGATCGCCGACGATTGGGTCCAGAAGGCGCTGGCTACCAAGAAAGCCAAGGCCGAGAAGAAGAATAAGACCGGCGGCAGCATCGTCCTCGAACCGAATCAGAAGTAAGCACCCTCCATCTCCATACCCGGGAACAGACAAGACTGCCATGGATTTCCGGCGCCTTTTGCCGGAAATTCGCTGGCAGTCCTGTCTGTCCCCGGTTTCCCGGTTTCCCGGCTCCCTCTTCGTTTTTTGGGGTCCCCTGCTACAATCGAATGAGCGTGCCCTCCGAGTCCATCAGTCTCACCGAGTCCGGGCCAGTACCGCATCCATCCGACCCCGTCGAGCAGTTGTACGCCGAATTGGAAGCCAAGATCCGCGAGTACCGCCCCAAGGACGATCTCGCCGCGCTCCAAAAAGCCTTTCGCTTCGCCAGTAAATATCACGAGGGCCAGACCCGCGATTCCGGCGAACCGTACATGGCCCATCCCGTCTTGGTGGCGCACATTCTGGCCGACATGCGGATGGACGTGGTGGCCATGGAAACCGGTCTCCTGCACGACGTGGTCGAGGAGACCAGTGTCACCGTCGAACAGGTGCGCAAGGAGTTCGGTCCCGAGGTGGCGCGCTGCGTCGATGGCGTCACCAAACTCACCAAGCTGGATGTATTCTCGGCCGAAGACCGGCAGGCCGAAAGCGTCCGTAAGATGCTGCTCGCCATGGTCGAGGATATCCGCGTCATCCTGGTCAAACTGGCCGACCGCATCCACAACATGCGCACCCTGGGTTACCTCAGCCCGGAGCGGCGCGAGCGCATCGCGCGCGAAACCATCGAAATCTATGCGCCCATCGCGCACCGTCTCGGCATGGGCAAGGTACGCGGCGAACTGGAGGATCTGGCGTTCCAGCACCTGGAGCCGGATGCCTATCGGGAGATCCTCGGCGCCATCGAATCCAAGCGCCACTCCAATGAGGAGTTCCTCGCCGAAATCCGCCAGACCGTGGAAAGCGAACTGCGCCGCGAAGGCATCCCCGCGCGCATCGATGGCCGCCTGAAACGGCCCTACTCCGTCTTCCAGAAACTGCGCCGCCAGAAGATCTCGCTCGACCAGGTCTACGATCTCATGGCGCTGCGCATCCTCACCGACTCGGTCAAGAACTGCTATGCGGCGCTCGGCGTGATCCACAATAAGTGGCGCCCCATCCCGGGACGCATCAAGGATTTCATCGCCATTCCGCGGCCCAATCTTTACCAATCCCTGCATACCAGCGTGGTCGGCCCGCACGGGCAGACCTTCGAGGTGCAGATCCGCACCGAGGAGATGCACCGCATCGCCGAGGAAGGCATCGCGGCCCACTGGAAGTACAAGGAAGGGCGCAAAGGCCCGGCCGCCGACGACCAGCGTATCGCCTGGCTGCGCCACCTGGTGGAATGGCAGCACGAAGTGCAGGATTCCGGGGAATTCATGTCCACCCTCAAGGTGGACCTGTACCCCGAGGAGGCCTACACCTTCACGCCGCGCGGCAAGGTGATTGTGCTGCCGCGCGACGCCACGCCGATCGATTTCGCCTACGCCATTCACTCCGATGTGGGCAGCACCTGCGTGGGGGCCAAGGTCAACGGCCGCATCGTGCCGCTGCGCTCCACTTTACGCAACGGCGACATCGTGGAGATCATGACGCAGCCCGGCCATGAGCCCAGCAAAGACTGGCTGGCCTTCGTCAAGACTTCGCGCGCGCGCAACAAGATCAAGCACCTGATCAACGCCGGCGAGCGCGTGAAGGCCATCGAGATCGGCCAGAAGTACCTGGAAAAGGAAGCCCGCCGCCTCGGGGTCCAACTCAGCAAGGTGACCAAGGCCGATATGGAGCGGGTGGCCGGGGAGTACGGGCTCAGCAAGATGGAAGACCTGCACGCCGCGCTCGGCTACGGCAAGTTCTCGGCGCGACAGGTGCTTTCCAAAATCGCTCCCGGCGTGGTCAAGGAGGAGGTCCCCGAGCCCAAGCCCGCTCCGGTTCCCGATAGCGCCACGCCGTATACCGCGCCCGGCGCCCGGCGTGCCGATGGCGACGGCGTCATCAAGGTCCGCGGCCTGGATGACCTCATGGTCTACCGCGCCAAGTGCTGCAATCCGATTCGCGGCGAGGCCATCGTGGGCTACGTGACGCGCGGCAAAGGAGTCGCCGTGCACGCCAGGATGTGCCCCAATGTGCAGAGCCTGCTCTACGACGTGGAGCGCAAGATCGAAGTGGAATGGGCCCGCGCCGCGGAGGACTCATTCCCGGTCCGCATCGTGGTCCACACCGACGATCGCCCCGGCATGCTCAATCAGCTCACCAGCGTGCTCTCCGCCGAGAACACCAACATCCGCAGCCTCGAAGCCAGAGGCGCGACCGATCACGATGGCGGCGTGGTCGAAATGACGGTCGACGTGCGCGACAAGAAGCAACTCGAGAAGCTGGTAGCCGCCATGCGCCGCATTTCGGGCGTACGCGACGTCGAGCGGCTCTTCAACTGAAATGCCTCTATCCACCGACCCCGAACACATCGCCATTTCCAAATCGAAAGGAATCAAGATCGATTGGAAGGATGGCCACACCAGCGATTACGGCCTCATCTACCTGCGCGACAAGTGCCCCTGCGCCACGTGCAGCGGCTCCCATGGCACCCCCCCACGCCCTGCCGAGGCGGACAATCCATTCCCGATGTTCCAGCCGGCGCTCAAGATGCTCGGCGTGGAACCGGTGGGCAACTACGCCATAAGGATCAACTGGAGCGACGGCCACAACGCCGGCATCTACTCCTGGGAGCACTTCCGCCGGATCTGCCAGTGCGAGGAATGCCGCGCCGGGCAGGGCAAGTAAAGGGTTTTCAGCCGCCGCGACGCTCCATCGCCCGCCAAGCCGCAAAGATTCTAATTTGCGTTCGTTTACTGAACCTGTCCGGCAGCCCCTCAAGGCCGGAAGATGTCCCCGACCGGGAGTTCGTGTTGGGGCGACGCCAGGGGCGCCACTTTCTCGGACTCGCTGTAAGCGATGACGGAGCGGTAGCCGCCCGGCTCCGGCTCGCGGTGGACAATTAAGCGGCGGCCAGTCAAATCCAGGACCCAGTACTCGACGATTCCCGCCCGGGCGTAGAGCCTAGCCTTCACCGTGAGGTCGAACCGGAGCGTGGTGTCGGCTATTTCCACTACCAGGGCCAAGTCGGCCGGTTGCGGAGGGCTGGTTTGGAAGCTCGTAGTTGCCCGTCTGAGAACGATCAGGTCGGGCTCAGGTTCATTGGTGGGATTATCCTGGGGCGCCACGTCAACGGGCGCTTCTGGATTGACTCTGCCGCGCCCGAATGTATCTACCAACCACTGCATCATCGTGACCAGGGCATTCACGTGAGGGCGATTTTTTCCCATTTTGGAGATCAACTCCCCATCGATCAACTCGAGCTTTTGCTGGTCCCAAACACCGCTCGATTCCAGAGCGGCACATTCGGCGCGGGTCCAGCGTTTGCGGGGAGGGCTCAGCGGGGCTGGCGGATCGGGCGCGATGGTTAACGCGACGGGCATGAGGTCGTTGCTCTATTCTATCGCTTCTCCGCCATCCCCAAACCAAAAAAGGGCGGTCCGTTTCCGGACCGCCCTTTTTCGTTAAAAAACCGAACTTCTTACAACAGCCGGAAGTTGACTTCGATTTGCGCCTGCACCGTCACCGCCTTGCCATCCTTGACGCCGGGCTTGAATTTCCACTTCTTGACGGCTTCCATCGCCTTTTCGTCCAGGCCCAAACCCAGGCTGTGCAGCACGCGCATGTTGACCGCCTTGCCGGACGGGTCTACCTCAACGTAGAGCAGCACGGTGCCCTGGTATTTCGCCTTGCGGGCTTCTTCGGAGTACTCGGGTTCCACCTTAAAGAGCAGGGTAGGAGCCGTCACGCCGCCGCCCACGCGGAACGAGCCGCCGCCAAAACCGCCGCCCTCACCGGGGCCGAAACCACCGCCCTTGCCGGAACCAACGCCGCCGCCGGAACCGCTGCCGATGCCGCCGCCGGAACCCGGCCCGTTGGAAAGCGGACCGATCTTGGCGAGCGGATCGCCGTAGTTCAAGCACGTCGGGCAGTCCGGCAACTTCACATCCGGCGGAACGATGATGCTGGGCTCCATCATCAGCTTGGGATTCAGATTGTTTACCACCGCCATCGGGGGCGTGAACTGGCGCAATGCCTGCTTCGGCAGGCGCCCCTTGCTGGCCGGCAACGGAGAGCGATCGCCGCCACCGCCGCCACCCTGCATCGTATTCTTCTTGGGGGCTGCATCGGGAGGCGCCAAGTCGATCGGCGAGATGAGGGGCACGTATTGCTTCACCTTGTCCTGCACCGCCTTGGAAGACGCCACCGTGAATAGCACCACCGCAAACATAACCTGGAAACCCGTGGACATCATGAAAGACTTCTTCTGGCGTCCGTAAAGGCCCCAGATGTCTTTCACGGGAACTGGCTTCGAAGTCAGGACTAGTGGTGGCAGTTTGGGTGGGTTGATCATGTCCTTTATGTTTTGAATAAAGGACTTATACCAAGGCTCGTCCATCTCAGGAGCCAGTAAACGCGCCAGATGGTCGTTGGGGTCGAAGAAAGGATTGTTCGGTTGCGACAGGTCAGCCATGTTTATCCACCAGCCCTCCCTGGGGAGAACCGCTGTCTACGCTATATTGGACGATAGCTGAGGTCAAGGCGTTACAGCTTTTGGTAATTCCGCGCTCAGAAATCTCACTGTGATTCTACCACAACTAAATCATCGGCAGCCTGTAAATTCAGCTACATAGGACTAGATGCGGTACTCAAATGCTCGGATTCGGGAAGTTCCAATATTTGGAATATTTTTCTCGACCGTTTGAATCCCTCGCAACGTGGCAAAATCGATAGTGATGAAGATTACTGTCGAACTTAAGCCCGTCGGCCAAGTGGAGGCGGAATCCCTGATCGTGCCGGTCTTCGAGGGCCGCCGAGATGCCCGTTTCGGAGCGGCCGCCTTTTTTGATTCAGGGGAAATCGCCGGAAAACCGCTCGAATTGACCCTGCTCCACCATGCGCCCGGGGTACGCGCCACGCGGGTGCTGCTGGCGGGGGCGGGCAAGCCGGAAAAATTCGACGCCGCCGAAATGCGCCGGTTGAGTGGGGCCGCCGTGCGCTATCTGAAGGCCAAATCGATCCGGACCGTCGCCATCGCGCTCGATCCCGAATTCGCCGGCGAGGACTTCGCCTCGGCCGCGATCGAAGGCGCCATCCTGGGCGATTTCGAGCCCGACCGCTATAAAACGGGCGACGACAAGAAATCGATCGATGGGTTTGCTCTGGCCGCCGATACGCCGGGCCTGGAAGCCGCTGCCCGGCGCGGGCGGATCCTGGGCGAAGCGCAGAATTTTACCCGGGACCTGGTCAACCGGCCGGCCAATCGCCTGACTCCGCTCGCCATGGCCGATGCCGCGCGTGCCATGGCGGCGGAATTCGGCCTGGAGTGCGAAGTGCTGGATCGCGATTGGATGGAGAAACTCGGCATGGGCGCGCTGCTCGGTGTGGCCATCGGCAGCGCCCAACCGCCCGTGCTGATCGTGCTCGGTTACCGGCCCGCCACCGCCCAGGGGAGCGCTCATCTGGGCCTGGTGGGCAAGGGCGTCACTTTCGATACCGGCGGCATTTCCATTAAGCCCGCCGACGGCATGGAGAAGATGAAGTACGATATGGCGGGCGGCGCAGCCATGATCGGCGCCATGCGTGCCATTGCCCAGCTCCGGCCCGCCATTCGGGTGAGCGCGTTCGTCCCCTGCGTGGAGAACATGCCCGGCAGCCGCGCCCAACGGCCCGGCGACATCGTGACCGCCATGAACGGCAAGACCATCGAGGTCATCAATACCGATGCCGAAGGCCGCCTGATCCTGGCCGACGCCCTGACCTACGCGCGCCGTCAGGGCTGCACCCATCTGGTGGATGCCGCTACCCTTACCGGCGCCGTCGTAGTGGCCCTGGCGCATCTCAACGCCGGCCTCTTCGCCAGTGAAGATGGCATGCGCGACCGCGTGCTGGCGGCGTCCCGCGCGGAAGGCGAACGCATGTGGCCCCTGCCGCTCGAAGACGACTATAAGGAGTACCTCAAGAGCTCGTTTGCCGACATCGCCAACGTCGGGGGCCGCTGGGGCGGCGCCGTAACAGCGGCTCTCTTCCTCAAGGAATTCGCCGAGGATACGCCCTGGGTCCACCTGGATATCGCCGGCACCGCCTGGCTCGACGAGCCCAAACCCTATCTGGCAAAAGGCCCCACCGGCCTACCCGTTCGTACTCTGGTTCGTCTGGCCATGGACTGGAAGGACTGAGGGGATCGACAGCGCTCAGAAGCTGTAAGTGAATCGGTTGGCAGGCGAAAGCGCCTGCCCCACCATGCACGCAAGGCCTTGTGCACCAAGGTGGGACAGACGCTTTCGTCTGTCAACCCGGCTGCCGCTCGCCGGACACGCTGGCAGGCGCCATTGGGCGCGCTTCCCGAAAAGTGCCTGAAGTAGCCGCTCAGCCTCCCTCCTGCGGTTGACGCCCGGCCGCAATCAGGGTCTCGCCCCAGCCGTTGAGAGTCTGCACGCGCACTTTGAGGGCCGGTGCGTTCACCACCACCGGCTGGTAAGCGATTTCATAGCGCGCCAGGAGGTTGAGACAGGCATGTTCGATCATCTCGACCAGTTCCTCCGGCACGCAGTTCCGGCACCAGGTCTGGGTACGCCGGCAGAACTCCTGTAACTGCTCGTTGGGGCCGGAAGCGATCGCCTGAACCGGGATGCGTGCGCTTGGCAGATTCGTAATCAGACCGTCACCGGCAAGGCGCCTTCCTCGCCGCTGCTGAAAACGATCGCGTGGCGTTTGCCGCGCGATTGGCCGCCATCCTGTTTGGTGGCGCGCCAGACGGCGGTCCATAGGCCGGTACAATCCAGCCGTTTGGGCGTCTCGCGCAAGGCCGCCGCCAGCGCATCGGAGTTGGTGGTGAACAACGGCGGTTCCGGATCGCGAGGTGGCGGCGGTTCCCCGTCGTCAGTCTGGATATACGGCAGCACACTCCATAAATCGCTGGGCCGTTTCCACTATAGACAATGCAGCACGCCCTCGAAAAAGGCGCCGGCCGCCGCTTCGCGGGAGCGCGGAATCACGAAAACCACGCTCATGGATTCGGGCAGCGGTTTCGCGGAGGTTTGGTACGACGTGATATATTGAGCGCGCTCGCTCAGTATGAACTGCAACGGCGCTACCTTGGGTTGCTCGCGCATATCTTCGGCGGCGACGGCCAGCATCAGGCGCCGCAGCCCCTTGAGGCTCTCGCCGGCAAGCATCCGCCCGGCAACGTGCCATCGCTCTCCGGCCGAGGGCGGCGCGTTGGCGGCTTTGATCTGCGCCAGGGCGGCGAAGGCGCGCTTGCGAACCTTGGCATCCGGGTCGGAGATCATGGGCCGCAGCGCTTCGGTGAATCGCGGGTCGCCGGCCTCTCCCATGACCCATGCCGCCGAGGAGCGAAATAGCGCGGATTCATGTCCCGCGAGCCTCACCACATCCGCCAGCACGGAGGATTCCCCCAGGTAGTAGAGCCCGAGCAGCGCGTTGCCCACTACCCGGTTGTTGGCGTCGTTGGCCGCGAAATTCAACAGCGTGCGAGCTTCCGGCGAGTCCACTCCCCACAGCGATTCGATGGCATTGGCCCGCACCCGCGGGTCCGATTCACCGAGCCTTGCCATCACTCATTTCGCACTCCGGCTGTCGCGGCCGATCACCTTTACCGCTTTGGATCGCAGGTAGGTATTGGGATGCCGCATCAAGCGCATCAGCGAAGGCATGATGTGTCCGGCATCGGCAATCTCGCACAAGATATCCATTAACCTTGCCGGATCGGCAACGTGGACCGCGCTGCCCCCCACCCCGCTGTCCGCCAGACTGCGTGCCAGCGCCACGTCAATCATGGGGTCCACGCGCCGGGCGGCGCGCCCCAGCGCCATAGCCTCCTCCCGGCTCAGGCCGGGATTGCACAGGGCCTGCAGCAGCATTTCGTTGGCCACCAGCAGCGCCACCAGGTATTGCGCGCCTCGCGAATCTCCCGCGGTCTTCAGGATCTCGATGGAAGTAGCGCAGAAAAGCTCGCGATTGTTGTCCAACAGGTCGCGGATTTGCTGGCGGCTCGCGGTCGCGTCGACTTCAAAATTTCGCACCAGGTTGTCCAACGCCTTGCGAATATCGTCGAAGGAAAGTTGCTTCGCTGCGGCGTAGATCGGCACATTTATTAGATCGACCGCTTGCCCGTGGAACTTTAGGCGGGAGCTTAAACGTTTTCGGGGACACGACGTTGCAGGGGCTTTCGTGTCAGGGAAACCGGGGACAGACCGGGACCCAGAGGGTACCCCCCACGCGCCGCAAACACCGCGGCTTGGGACAGTCTGGTCTGTCCCCGGTTTGCGGCATATTCCTGGCAAGCTTTATAATCAAACCAATGGCAAAAAATAGCTTTGGCGCCGCCGCGAAACTGCGCGTCGGCACGGCGGATTACGATTATTTCCGTCTCTCGCATCTTACCCGGCAGGGTGTCGGGAACGTTGGGCGCCTGCCCTTCTCCATCCGGATTCTCCTGGAGAATCTGCTGCGCAACGAAGATGGCAAGCGCGTTTCCGCGCAAGATGTGGCCGCCGTGGCGGGCGGTGACGGCGCCGGCGTCAAAGAGATCAGCTTCATGCCGGCGCGCGTCCTGTTGCAGGATTTCACCGGCGTCCCCTGCGTGGTCGACCTGGCCGCTATGCGCGACGCCCTGGCCGCCATGGGCGGCGACCCCAGCCGCGCCAATCCGCTGCTGCCCGCCGACCTGGTCATCGACCACTCCGTCCAGGTGGATCACTTCGGCGGCGTGGATGCGTTCGACCTCAATGCGGCCCTGGAATTCCAACGCAATCGCGAACGCTACATCCTGCTGCGCTGGGGCCAGACGGCGTTCCGCAATTTCCGCGTGGTGCCGCCCGATACCGGAATCGTCCACCAGGTGAACCTGGAATATCTCGCTCCGGTGGTCTTCCGCAATCCCGAAGGCGCGGTCTACCCGGATTCCGTGGTGGGCACGGATTCGCATACCACCATGATCAACGGCCTCGGCGTGCTTGGCTGGGGCGTGGGCGGCATTGAGGCCGAAGCCTGCATGCTGGGACAACCCGTCTCCATGCTGCTGCCGCCCGTGGTCGGCTTCAAGTTGAGCGGCCGCCTCAAGGAAGGTTGCACCGCCACGGATCTGGTCCTGACCGTTGTCCAAATGCTCCGCAAGAAGGGCGTGGTCGGCAAATTCGTCGAGTTCTACGGCGCCGGCCTGAGCGCGCTCAGCCTGCCCGATCGCGCCACCGTGGCCAACATGGCGCCCGAGTACGGCGCCACCATGGGCTTCTTCCCGGTGGACCGGGAGACCCTCGAGTTCCTCAAATTCACCAACCGCGACGCCGCCCTGGTAGCGCTGGTGGAAGCCTATACCAAGGAACAGGGCCTGTTCCGCACCGACGAGACCCCGGACCCGGTGTTCGCCGACAGCCTGGAACTGGATCTCTCCGCCGTCACGCCCTCCATGGCCGGGCCCAAGCGCCCCCAGGATCGCGTCGAACTGCCCGGCGTGAGAGAGAATTTTCACGCGGCGTTCCCCAACCTGCCGGCCCCAGCGCCCGATACCCTCGGTCACGGCGCGGTGGTCATCGCGGCCATCACCAGTTGCACCAATACCTCCAACCCCAGCGTCATGCTGGCCGCCGGCCTGGTGGCCAAGAAGGCCGTCGAACGCGGGCTCAAAGTGAAGCCATGGGTCAAGACCAGCCTGGCGCCCGGATCCAAGGTGGTGGCCGATTACTATCGCCAAGCCGGCCTCATGACCTACCTCGAACAACTGAATTTCCACCTGGTGGGCTTCGGCTGCACCACCTGCATCGGCAACAGCGGTCCGTTGCCCGATGCGGTGACCCTGGCGGTGCAGACGGAGAGCCTGGTGGTGGCGGCCGTGCTCAGCGGCAACCGAAACTTCGAAGGCCGCATCAACCCGCTCATCAAGGCCAACTATCTGGCTTCGCCGCCCCTGGTCGTGGCCTATGCGCTGGCCGGCACCATGGATATCGACCTGACCGCCGATCCCCTCGGCCATGACCCCGCCGGCCAGCCCGTATTCCTGCGCGACATCTGGCCCACTAATGAAGAGGTGGCCGCCACCGTGCGCGCCGCCATCAATCGCGGCATGTTCGAGCACGAATACGCCCACGTCTTCGATGGCGACAAGAACTGGCAGAGCCTGTCGATTCCCGAGGGTGGCATCTACCAGTGGGACGAGACCTCCACCTACATCAAGAAGCCGCCCTACTTCGACCACATGGTGGACCCTGGCGCGCCCCTGCAGGATTTCCACCAGATGCGTGTGCTGGCGCTGCTCGGCGACTCCGTCACCACCGACCACATCTCCCCCGCCGGCTCCATCCCCAAGGACGGCCCCGCCGGAAAATATCTCATCGCGCAAGGCGTGCAGCCGGCCGATTTCAATTCGTTCGGCGCGCGCCGCGGCAATCACGAGGTCATGGTCCGCGGTACGCTTGCCAACATCCGTCTGCGCAATCAACTGGCGCCCGGCACCGAGGGCGGCGTGACGCGGCACCTGCCGGATGGCGAGCCGATGTTTATTTACGACGCGGCCATGCAATACCAGCAAGATGGCGTGCCGCTGCTGATCGTCGCGGGCAAGGAATACGGATCCGGCTCTTCGCGCGATTGGGCCGCCAAGGGCGTCCTGCTGCTCGGTGTCCGCGCCGTGATTGCGGAGAGCTTCGA
>Ga0209014_10000637_pt1 | contig 20535 bp, 22 predicted proteins | sample BarGraNGADG00212_FD_184491 | JGI IMG/M metagenome (GOLD analysis project Ga0209014, IMG submission 184491) | Arctic peat soil microbial communities from Barrow, Alaska - Barrow Graham LP Ref core NGADG0002-212 (SPAdes) (version 2) | ecosystem: Environmental > Terrestrial > Soil > Wetlands >...
GTGGAGCTGACCGGGTATGCCGATCACGTGACGGCCGCGCCGTAAGCCGCGAGGCGCCGGCGCGACCGCCCGGCTCAGCCCTCGTCGCCCGCGCGGGCCGCTCGCCGCTGGACCGCGACCAGGGCCAGCCAGCCGAGGAGGATCGTGGCGCCGTAGGCCACGCACCAGGTGCAGATCGCGCCGATCACGAAGAGCTCCAGGTAGACCAGGTAGAGGGCGATGACGATGCCAACCAGCCCCTGCGCGTACCCGGCCAGCAGGAGCCGCCCGTCGCCGGTCCGCCACCAGGCCGTGATCAGCGCGAGCAGGACGCCCGAGAAGAGGACCCCGAAGTACGCGACCGGGATCCCGAGCCAGTGGCTGTACTGGCTCTGGGCAACGGCCTCACAGCCGCCCCCGACCAGGCAGACGGGCGCCGTGCCCGCAAGCTCGGTCGCGCTCAGGTAGAGCGAGATGATCAGCCCTGCGGCCGCCAGGCCGCCAAGCAGGAGGGCCGGACGCCCGCGCGCCACGAGCGCGACCTCAGGGCGCGGTCGAGGCCGCCGGCGAGGCCGAGGCTGCCGGGGCCGGTGACCCGGCGGCGATCAGGGCGTCGATGGCCGGCCCCAGGGTCGTCATCGGCAGCGCGCCCCCCTTCTGGAGCTTCCCATTCAGCGCGATCGTCGGTGTCTGGTTGATGCCCGCGCTCGTGCCCTGCGCCGTCTCCGCCTTCACGGCCGCCACCATGTCGGCTGCACCGTTCGCCATGCAGGCGTCGTATGCCGTGCGGTCGGCGTTCACGGCATCGGCGACCGAGGCCAGGAACGCGGCGGAGAAGGTGCCCAGGTTCTCGCCCTTCGGATTCTGGTTCTCGAACAGGTAGTCATGGAACGGCCAGAACTTGTCGCCGGCGCAGCGTGCTGCCGCGCCAGACTGCTGCGACTCGCCATCGGCCGCGCCCTTGTCGATGAAGGCGAAGTCGCGGTAGATGAGCTGTACCTTGCCCGTCGCCACGTATTTGTCGATCAGGTCCGGCTCGACGGTGGTCGCGAACGCATCGCAGGCGGGGCACTGGAAGTCGGACCAGACCTCGACCTTGACCGGCGCATTCGCCTGACCGAGCGCTCGCGGATTGGCGGGATCGATCAGCGCGACCGGGGCCGGGCGGAGCGGCTTGACGAGGGTGCCGACCGTGGCCTTCGGGCTCAGGACGCCGGACGCGAGGACGACGACGACAAGCCCCACGACGACGGCGGCCGCCGTGATCAGGGCCATCGGCGACTGCCAGGCCGGCCGTTTGACGGCGACGGTGCGCGCCGAGGCAAGGCGCTGGTCGCGCCGGGCGGCGTCCCTGCGCTCCTGCCGCGTTGCGGGCGGGCGCTGCGCACCGGGCTTTTTCGGCGGGCGCGCGCCGGTCGAGCTGGAATTCGTGGACATGCGGACTCTCGCTGCGGGGGAGGACTGGACGGGTGGGGACGTGGACGCAGCGTACCCCGTCCGACGGCGAGCCGTCCTCCGAAGGTGCGCCTATGCGCGGGCGACCGGGCCCGTTTCCGGGCGTGCGGGCTGCCGCGGAGGAACTGGCCGCAGGTAGAGCGAGAGGATCACGACGAGATACGAGCCCCAGGCCGCGAGCGCGATGATCTCCGGCGTCGACGAGTAGCCGAACAGGGCGCGCAGGAACAGGCCGACCCCTGTCTCGTGGGGCAGCGTCGCGCTGATGTCGAACGCCGTCTGGGCACCGAGCGTGATCCAGCCGATCTCCACGAACTCGTGCACGGCGCTGCCGAGAAGGCCGGCCGCGATGAAGACGAGCAGGACGCCCGTCCAGCGGAAGAACCGCCCGAGGTTGAGCCGGCGGCTGCCGCGATAGAACGCGTAGCCCAGCCCGACGGAGATGAGCAGGCCCACGGCCGCCCCGGCCAGGACGCTCTCCGCGCCCAACCCGCCCACTGACGCCGTGGCAGCGGTTGCCTGCCCGACCAGGAAGAGCGCCGTCTCCAGGCCCTCGCGGATGACGGCCGTGAATGCGAGGAACGCCAGGCCCCAGGCGCTTCCGGCCGTGAGGACCCGGTCGAGCGCGCGCTGGAGCTGGCCCGCGACCGAGCTGGCCTGGCGCCGCATCCAGAAGAGCATCCAGGTCACGACTGCCGCGGCGAGCAGCATCGTGGTCCCTTCGAAGACCTGCTCCCAGGGACTCGGAAGCTCGCCGAGCGTCGCGAAGATCAGGAGACCGAGCGCCGCGCTGGCCGTCACGGCGGAAGCCACGCCGATCCCGACTCGGCGAAGGTGACCAGCATTGCCGGTGCGGGCCAGGTAGGCGCAGATGATGCTGACGATGAGGGCGGCTTCCACGCCCTCGCGCAGGCCGGTCAGCAGGCCGCTCGTGAATGCGCCGATGTCGAACACGCGGAGGCTCCTCGAAGGGGACGCACGGAACGGTCCGCGGACTGGCGGCGAACGCAGGCGCGAATCTAGCGCTGCGGGCGATGACCGGTCAAGCGCCCTTGCGTGGAGAGGTCAAGGCCGCTTGCAGACGTCTCGTCGACCCGGGATCACTCGCGAGCGGGCACCCGGTCAGGCGCCGCCGCCGGTCGCCGCGCGGATGGCCGCCCGGATCTCGTCGCTCCCGACGATGAGCTCGAAGCTCGCCGCGATCCGGCCCTGGGCGTCGACCACGAAGACGAACGGCTCGACGGGGATCCCGTAGGCCTTGGCCAGGTCGTTGAACTCGAGCTGGCCGGTGCTGTAGTCGGGCATCAGGCGCCCGCCGTAATTGGTCATCATGTGCGGCTCCACGTGGACGAACGCGACGTCCGGGAACTCGTTGGCGATCGCCTTCATGTTCTTCAGGAGCGGCCCGCAGGCGGTGGTCGGGCAGTACGCCGGCGAGTAGAACGTCAGCACGAACGGCCTGTGCGCGGCCAGCAGCTGGTCGACGGAGAACTGGTAGAAGCGCGGGTCGGGGAAGACGTCGGTCGTGATGCCGTAGAGGTTCTCGCCGGCGTTCGGATCGGCGGCGGTCGGCGTGTGGATCGATGGCGCGGGATCGCCGATCGCGGGGGTGGAGCCCCGGTCGACGACGCTGAAGGGGAAGTCGGCGGCGCCGATCGGCCCCGTCGCCTTCTGGAGCGCGATCGTGCCGGTCCAGGCGCCGGGCACCGGAAACGAGACGTCCACCACGAAGGCGCCCTTGTTGCCCACGGAGACCCAGATGAAGTACCCGTCGACCGCGATCGGCGGGACCGCGGGGTCTGCGTCGCGGAACGTGAAGTGGGCGGTGACGTCCGGGAAGGCGAGCTCCCGGTTGTTCGGGTCCGACACGGTCATCACGAGCCGGTTCGCTCCGACGCGGATGACGGTCGTGGTGAGCGTCGGGAGCACGGTGGTCGACCCGGCCGCCGGCGAGCCGCTCGGCGGGGCAGGGGCCGCCGGCGTCGCGGCCGGCGTCGCGCTGGCCGGGGGGCTCGCCACGGGGCCAGAGCTCGCGGTGTCCCCGGGAAGCGGGCGCGCGACGAGCGACGCGATCCGGTCCACGAAGACGTCGGGGCCGGCACCGAACCAGATCCGGTCGCGAAGCCGGCCCGCGGCATCGACGAGGAACGCGTCGGCCGTGTGCGCCATCGCGTACCCGTTGGCTGAGCCATTGTCGATCCGGGCGTACTGGACACCCCACGCATCGGCCGCGCGACGGATCTCGGCAGCGGTCCCGGTCAGCCCGGTGAACCCGGCGTCGTAGAACGAGAGGTACTGCTTCAGCGCGGCTGCGTCGTCACGGACCGGGTCGATCGTCACGAAGACCACCCGGACCGGGACCGGGCTCCGTTTCACGGCATCGCGAACATCGGCAAGCGTCGTGGGGCAGACGTCCGGGCAGTGCGTGTACCCGAAGAAGACGAGCGCCGGCGTCCCCCGCATGCTCGCGAGGTCGAACGGCCGCCCGTCCTGGTCGGTCAGCGCGAGCGCCGGCGCCGGGACGACCGGCACGATCGCGGTCGGCCGCTTCAGCGGGTCGGGGGTCGCGGCCGGCCAGGCGATCCGCCCGTCCCCCGCCGGCGTCGCCGGCGGCCCGCCGAGCGCGACGCCGAGCAGGCCGACACCGATGCCGCCGGCCGCGGCGATGGCGAAGACCACGCTCGCGATGACCGGCAGGCGGTTCGGGGACGAGCGACGCGAGGGGGACGTCATGGTTGGGCGGATCTAGCGCTCAGCTCGCGCGGACCTGGGCCTTCACCGTGATCTGCCCGGCCTTCTCGAACGTCAGGGTCAGATCGATCGTGTCGCCGACCGCGAGGTCATGGGCCAGGCCGATCAGCATGACGTGGTAGCTGCCGGGCTTGAGCTGGAGGCTGCCGCCGGCCGGGATCTCGACGCGCGCGACCGGCCGCATCCCCATCATCCCGCTACCCGACGCGGCCGGCGAACCCATGGCCACGGTCTCGTGGACCTCGACGGTCGCGGCCGCGGGGCTCGAGGCGCCGACGAGCGCGTCCGCCGTCGGGCCGGCGTTCGCGATCGTGGCATACGCCGCCGCGGCGCTGGCCATCGCCGAGGAGGAGCGCGCCCACGCGTCGGTGACGCTCACCGCGGCGGAGGGCGGTGCGGCAGCCGAGGAGCATGCGGCGAGCAGCGCGACGCTCGCGACGACAAGAGTGAGGCGGGTCAGGCGCAGGGTGTGCATGACGGTCTCCGACTGGCGCGGCGCGATGAAGCGGCTCGGCCGATCGTAGGGTGCGCTCCGGTCCGCGGGGATGGGCCGAACGGCTCGAAGCGGCGTCCAATCGAGACCGCGTCTCATTCCGATCGAGATCGGGTATCATTCGGACGCATGCCTGATCCCACGCTGCTCGAGATGGCTATCGAATCGGCCGGTCGCCGGCTGACGCTGCCCCGGCGCGCCGTCGCGGCCCTGATCGACGCCCGGGACGGGGCGTTCTCGGCCGCCGACCTGGTGGCAGACGCGCGCGGCCAGCGGCTGGGAATCGGGCGGGCGACCATCTTCCGCGCCATCGATCTCCTCGCCGAGATCGGAGCGCTCGAGCGGATCGACCTGCCGACCGGCGACCACGCCTACGTGCCGTGCGGCCCGGCCCACCACCACCATGTCGTCTGCCGACGCTGCAGCCGTTCTGTCGAAATCGGCGACCTCGGCCTCGCAGCGCTCGCCCGGGACATCGCCCGCAAGACCGGCTACCGGATCGACGAGCACCGCCTCGAGCTGTTCGGGCTGTGCCCCGACTGCCGGCGCGTCGGTGCGCCGGCATGACGCGGGCGGGCTTCACGCGCGTGCGGGTCGGGGTGATCGTCGTCGTGCTCGCGCTCGTCGTTGGCGCCTGCGGCGGTCGAGCCGCCGCGACCGGCGCACCGGGCGGGTCGGTGATCCCCTCGCCGGCCCCGGACGCCGTGAACGTCGTCGCGACGACGACCGTCTTCGCGGACCTCGTGCGGGAGGCCGGCGGCGCGGCGGTCCGGGTGACCAGCCTCGTGCCCGCAGGCGGTGACCCGCACACGTACGCGCCGACGCCGTCGGATGTCCGGTCGATCGCCGGGGCGGACCTGGTCGTGATGAACGGCCTCGGGGTCGACGACTGGCTGAAGCCGCTCCTCGCCGAGGCGAAGCGGCCCCTCAGCGCCCTCGTCGAGCTCGGACCCGATGAACCCGGCGTGACGTACCTCGCGGGAATCGGGGGCGCCGCGGCGGGCGGCACCGGGGCCGTCAACCCGCACCTCTGGCTCAACGTGGCGTACGCGGAGCTGTACGTGCAGCGGATCGTGGCAGCGCTCCAGGCCGCGGCGCCGGCGAAGCAAGCCGCGCTCCGGGTGTCCGGCGATGCGTACCTCGCGCGCCTCGCCGCGCTCGACGTCGCGATCCGGGCGCAGATCGCGACGCTTCCGGCGGCGAACCGCAAGCTCGTCTCGTACCACGACGCCTTCCCGTACTTCGCGGCGGCCTACGGGCTCACGATCGTCGGCACCGTGGTCCCGGGCCCGGGCCAGGACCCGAGCGCGGGCCAGGTGGTCGCGCTCATCGACGCGATCCGGGCCAGCGGGGTCAAGGCGATCTTCAGCGAGGCCCAGTTCAACCCGAAGGTCGAGCAGCAGCTTGCCGCCGAGGCCGGCGTGACCGTGGTCAGCAACCTCTACAACGATGCCCTCGGGGCGCCACCGCTGGACACGTACGAGGCGATCATGCGCTGGAATTCCGACCGGGTCGTCGAGGCGCTCCGATGATCGAACCGCACGCCGCCGACGCGCGGGCGGCGGCCGATCCGACAGCCGAACCGATCCCCGCCGATCCCGGCTCGCCCGACCCGCACGACCATCCGCACCCGGCAGAGCACGCCCACCCGGCGGGCCGGGAGCTGCCCGCCTACGGCACGGGACACGAGCTCCGGCACGCGGCCCACCATGCGGCCGTCGTCCTCTCGGAGGTGACGGCCGGGTACGACGAGCGCGCGGCCCTGACCGACATCACCGTCGCGGTGGCGACCGGGACGCTGCTCGCCGTGTTCGGGCCGAACGGGGGCGGGAAGAGCACCTTCCTCAAGGTGATCGCGGGACTGCTCAAGCCCTGGAGCGGCCACGTGCACGTCCTCGGCGCCGAGCCCGGCCGCGAGGCGCGCCGTGTCGCGTACGTGCCGCAGGCCGAGCAGGTCGACTGGGAGTTCCCCGTCTCGGTGTGGGACGTGGTCGTGATGGGCCGCTACCCGCGGCTCGGCATGTTCCGGCGGCCGGGCGCCGCCGATCGTCGCGCGGTCGCCGACGCGCTGGAGCTCGTCGGGATGGCGGACCACGCCCAGACCCAGATCGGGCGCCTCTCCGGTGGGCAGCGCCGGCGGGCATTCCTCGCCCGCGCGCTCGCGGCCGACCCGGACCTCTACCTCCTGGACGAGCCGGTGACCGGCGTCGATCCCACGACCCAGGAGGACCTGATGCGGATCCTCGAAGCGGAGACGCGGCGCGGAAAGACCGTCATCGCCACGACCCACGACCTCGCTGCGGCCGCGGAGCATTTCGAGGACGTCCTTGCGCTCAATCGCACGGTGATCGCCCACGGACGCTCGGACCTCGTGCTTGACCGCGACGTGCTGTCGCGCACCTACGGGGGCCACCTGCTGGTCCTCGGCGGCGAGCCCCTGCTCGTGGACGACGCCCACCATCACGATCAGCCGCCCGGCCGCGAGCAGCACTTCCACGACGGAACGCACCGGTGAGCCCGGAGCCGGCGGGATGATCGACGCGCTTGTGGCACCGCTCCAGTTCGAGTTCGGGGTCCGGGCCCTGCTGGCGGCCGCGCTCGTCGGGCTCGTGTGCGCCGTGGTCGGGAGCTACATGGTGCTGCGCGGGCTCTCGTTCATGGGCGACGCGATCAGCCACGCGGCGTTCCCGGGCGTCGTGATGGCGTACCTCTTCGGTGGCTCGCTCTATCTCGGCGGCGCGATCGCGGCCGTCGCCACGGCGCTCGGGATCGGCTGGATCAGCCGTCGCGCCCGGCTCCGATCCGACGCGATCATCGGCGTGCTCTTCGCCGGCATGTTCGGCCTGGGGGTCGCGATCTACAGCGCGATCCCGAACTACGTGGGCGACCTGTTCGGATTCCTGTTCGGGGACGTGCTGGGGATCGGGCTGGGCGACCTGATCGGGCTCGCGATCCTCGGCGGCATGGTGATCCTGGTGATCTGGGCGCTCTGGAAGGAGTTCCTGTTCGCCACCTTCGACCCGCTGGGCGCCGGGGCGTCAGGGCTCAACGTCAACCGCCTCGACTACCTCTTCCTGGGCCTCATCGCGCTGACGATCGTGGTCAGCATCCAGGCGGTCGGGATCATCCTCGTGGTCGCCATGCTGACGACGCCGGCGGCCACCGCACAGCTCCTGACCGCCCGCTTCGGCCGGCTCATGGCGATCGCGATCGCGATCGGGATCGGGTCCGGGATCGCCGGGATCTACGTCTCGTTCTGGCTCAACCTGGCCTCCGGCGCGTCGATCGTGCTGATCCAGACCGCGATCTTCTTCCTCGCGCTCGCGCTCGGGCCGCGGCGCGGGCTGCTGCGTCGCCACCCGGCGAGGGCGGGCGCCGAAGGTACCTGAAACCATCCGGGCTCGGCCTGCCTCAGACGGTGCACGGGCGATTCGCTCGCCTGCTCGCACCGCCGGGGGAATCGCTTCATGTCAACCGTCACAACGGGCCGGGCCATGACCGCGAGACGCACATGCGCCTGAGCGCGCGCACGTGGGTCGTCCTGGGCGCCCTGCTCGGGATCCTGATCGTGTTCACGACCGGCCAGGTGGTGCCCGCAACCTCGGACTACCAGGCGCACATGCGGGTCTGGCTCGCCGGCCGGGCGACCGGGATCACCGCGTACGTGCTGCTGACCGTGCTGGTGAGCCTCGGCCTGATCCTGAGCCACCCCACGAACCAGTCCACCTGGAAGCTCTCGAAGCGCCTCTTCCCATGGCACGAGAACCTGTTCGTCTTCGTCGTCGCGTTTCTCGTCGCGCACGTCGTGAGCATCATCCTCGACCCGTACGCCGGCGTCGGGATCGCCGGGTCATTCGTGCCGGGGCTCTCCTCGTACCGCAGCGCCCCGGTCGCGCTCGGCACGCTGGGCCTCTACGCGGCGCTCGTCTCGGGGATCACCGGGCGGTGGTCCGGCCTCCTGCCCAAGGGCCTGTGGCTCAAGCTCCACCGCTTCGCGCTCGTCGCGTGGATCGTGTCGTGGCTCCACGGACTCCTCTCGGGAACGGACAGCTCCGCACTCGTCCTGCTGTACGTCGGGACGGGCCTGCTCGTCATGCTCGCCGGCGCGTATCGCTACTGGGTCTCGAAGAAGTCGCGGCCCACGTTCGCATCATCGCTGCCGGACGCGCAGCGCCAGCTTCCCTCCCGACCCGGGCCGGGAGCCGGGGAGCACGGGTCGCCGCCCCGGGCCACCCCCGCTCGCGAGATGGCGCTGCGTTCCGCGAGCCCCGACCACCCAACCGTGCACATCGGCCAGGCAACCGCGCCCGTCGGCGCAGCGCTCATGGAGGACACGCAATGAACAGCACCGTCAAGGTCGTCGCGCGCCGCGCGGCCGTCACGGTCGGCGTGGTGGGCAGCCTCGGGCTGGGTGCCGCCGCGATCGACGCCGCCGCCCAGTGGACGGCATCCGCCGCGCCGCTGCAGGCGCCCCCGGTCAGCGCCGAGAGCCTCGCCGCGCAGCTGGCCAATGAGCAGGCGCGGGGGACCGACCTCGAGACCCGCCTCCAGGCGGCGATCTCCCAGACGTCGCAGCTCCAGGCCGCCCTCGATGCGGCGAAGGGCCGGATCGCCGCGGACGACGGCACGGCCAGGACCCTCCGAGCCCAGGTCGCCGATTCGCAGCGAAGGCTGGCCGCCCTCAACAAGCAGGCCGCCGCCGCTGGCGCGGCGCTTCAGGTCGACGCTGCCCGACAGGCGGCCGCGGCACGGCAGGCGGCTCTGGCGTCCACCCCTCGGCCACCGGCGGTGACAGCTCGACCGACGACCGCCGCGCGCCCGAGCGTCGCCGGTACATCGACGCCGGCGCCCACGGCCCACGCGACGACGGGGGCGTCCGGTACCCCGGCGCCCGGGGCGGGCGGAGATGACTGAGGCCATTCGCACGCTTCCGGGACGGGCGCCGGGAGCGCGCCCGGCTCCCGCGCTCGGCTCGCGTCCGGTTCCGGCGCGAACGGCGGGAAGCGCGACCATCGGCCTCGTGCCGCCGAACGCCGTGGCACGTACCGCCGTTTCGACCCGTCGTCCGGTCCACGTCGTCGTGGCGGTCGGGATGACCGCCGGGCTTTACGCCATCTCGCTGGCCGGCGTCGCCATGCTCCAGTCCGCCTCGGACCTGCAGCTTGCCGCCGACCGCGCGCCGGCCGCCGATGCGGTGGCGGGGCTCAAGAGCGCCCACGACGCGATGGAAGCCAGCCTCGGCACGCTCTCCGGGGCATATGCCCATGCCGCCGACGGCTACAAGGGGATCGCCAATGGGATCGTCGGGCACGAGCAGGCGCTCGCCGCGCTCGGCCAGCAAGTGCAGGCAGCCGCGGGGTCCGCAGCCGCGCTCTCGGTTCCCGTCATCTCGCTCGCGCCGGCCCGCCCGAGCGGACCAGCGTCGGCCTACGCCCCGCCGGGGGCCAGGATGAGCGGACCGGCTGCTGCGGCCCTCGTCTCGGCCGGTCCGGCTCCGAAGCTGGCGCCCCTTCCGGTGGTCTCCGTCAGCGCGCCCGTGGTCAGCAAGCCGGCCGTGAACGCGTGCACGACGGCGTCGGGCAAGCCCTGCTGAGCGCGACCCTGGCGACCGAGGCCGGGCGCGCTGGCGTCAGCGCCGGCGTGACCGAGCGTGAGAGCGCCGGCGTGACCGCGGGCGTGCCCGACCGTCAGAGCGCTGTCGTGACCGCCGGCCCGTCCGACGGCTCGTCGCGATTCGAGCGGCGTGCGATGGGGTCGCCCCTTCGGCTCACCGTGGTCGGCGTGGACGCGGCTCGCGCAGCTGCCGGCTGGGCCGACGTGTCGGTGGCGATCGAGGAGATCGAGCAGGCGCTCTCCCGTTTTCGCGCCACCAGCGACCTCGTGCGGCTCAACGAGACGGCCGGCAATTCCGCCGACATGTCGGTCCACCCGCGCCTGGTCGCGGCCCTTGCCGCCGCCGAGCGGGCACGGAGGATGACCGGGGGAGCGTTCGACCCGCGGATCCTGCGCGACCTGGAGCGGCTCGGCTACGCCGGCGTTCCGCTGGAGATCGTCGCGGATACGGACGCGCCGGCGCCCGGCTCAACGGAGTCCCTGGGGGTCGCCGGCCCGGCGGCGGCCGATGGCTTCGCCCGGCCCCGAGCCGGTGCCATGGCACGAGGGGGGATCCGTCCCACGTTCCCCGACGGGCGATGGCTCCACTGCGACCCCCGGGAATCCCGTGCAGCGGTCGCCGCCCCGGTGGACCTCGGCGGGATCGGCAAGGGGCTCGCGATCCGCTGGGCAGGGAAGGTCCTGGCGGCAACCCTGCCCGAGCTGCAGGAGCCTGGGACGGGGGCGCTCCTCGAGGCCGGCGGCGATCTCATCGCGCGCGGCGACGCGCCCCAGGGCGGGCCGTGGATGGTCGCGATCGAGGATCCCTCCGGAGGCGAGGAGCCCGCGATCGTCGCGCTCCGGGACGGCGCGATCTGCACCTCGTCGATCGCCGTTCACCGCTGGCGGACCGACGACGGTCGAGACGTGCATCACCTGCTCGACCCACGCACCGGCGAGCCCGGCGGAGCGGGCCTTGCCTCGGTCACGGTGTCGGGACCGGACCCCGCCTGGGCGGAGGTCTGGTCGAAGGCGCTCTTCCTGGAAGGGGCCGCGCGGATCGGCCCGCGCGCCCGTGCCATGGGCCTCGCTGCCTGGTGGGTCCGGGAGGACGGATCCCTCGAGATGACGCCGGCTGCCCGGCAGCGCACCGCCTGGGTTCGCAGCGAGGCCTGACCTCGCTTCGGTGTGGAGGCCGCGAGGCTTCAGGCGGGCACTGCCCCTTCGGTCAACCCGTTCCCGGCGGTGCGCTCAGCGCGATCCCGGATGCCGAGGAGCATCCGGCGCTCCATCGGCAACGACGCCGCCTCGACGAGGGACCAGGCGAACCGATCGAGACGAGCGCCGCGGGTTCGCCGCCGCCCTCGTACGAGCAGGCGCGTTGCCCCGCCTCCGTCCGGCTCGAGCACGAACGACCACGACTCGTCCACGGCCATCGGCACGTCCGGATCGACGTGGGCAGGCCCCCCGGTCGACGGGTCGCGCGCGACCAGGACGAGGGAGTGGCCGGGGTCGATGGCCTGAACGAGGAAGGCCGGCATGTCGCCCTTGCGGAGCGAGACGATGTCGCCGACTGCGAGCGCCTGGAGCTCCGGCACGATCGAATCGACCGACGTGATGTCGCAGCCGGCGAGGTTCTCCAGCCAGTCGTAGCTGTAGAGCCCGCCGCGACCCTGGCCCAGCTGGAGCAGCCACGGCCAGATCGCCTCGGGCGGCGCCGCGATGGTGATGGCGCGCGTGTGCCGGATGTCCGGGTCCGCGACGAGGTCGTCGCCGGGGAGCGGCCGGTAGATGTCGTTCGGGCGGGCGCCCCAGCCGCGCATCGCGGGCGAGAACCAGCGTGCCCAGGCGATGGGCAGCGTCACGGCGGCACCGAGGAACGCGACGGGAACGAAGCGGATACGCATGGACATACCTCCACCCGTAGCGTCAGGCGGCGCCAGCGCCTCTGGTAAGTGCCTTCCCGCCCGCTCGAGGGGACCTGCCGGCAGGTGGTGGGATGCCCCGTGCCCCCCGCGCTGCCGCGGACCGGGGGTCGTGCCGCCGTGCGGGGACCCTACCCGGTGACGAACTCGCCGCCGTCAACGTTGATCACGTTGCCGCTGATCCAGTCGGAGTCCGTTGACGCGAGCGTGACCAGGGCGTCGGCGACGTCAGCGGTGGTGGTCAGCCGCGCGTGGGGGTTGCGCGCCAGCGTCTTCTCCACGACCCGCGCGGCCTCCGGGATCTTGCGAAGGGCCGCCGTGTCCGTGACGCCGGCCCGGATCGCGTTGACCGCCACGCCCGCGTCGAGCCGCGCGAACTCCATCGCCAGCTGGCGGCAGTGGGATTCGAGCGCAGCCTTCGCCGCCGAGACCGCTCCGTACGAGGGGATCATCCGCGCCGATCCCTCCGACGTCATCGCGAAGACCTTCGACCCGGCCTCCAGGAAGCCGCCGCGCCAGAGGTCCTGGACCCAGAAGACGATCGAGTTCGCCATCACGTCGAGCGTCATCTCGAGCTGCTTCCGGCTGATCCTGCCCTTCGGGTCATCGGCGAGGAACGGGAGCAGCGACCCGAACGCGAGGGAGTGCATGACCACGCGGAGGTACGGCCGCCGCCCCTCGGCGAGCGAACGGTCGAAACGGGCGCGAAGCTGGGCGAGCGCGTCGGCCCGCTTCTCGTCGTCGGCCGCGTTCATGTTGATGAACAGCGCCTCGGAGCCCGCGGCAACGATCGCGGCCTTGACCTCCTCCACGTGGGTGAGTCCCGCCCGGAAGTCGAGGTGCACGCCGGCGATCCGGTAGCCGGCCCTGGCCAGTGCCAGCCCGGCCGCCTGGCCCATCCCGCTCGATGCGCCAAGGATCAGCGCCCAGCGCTCGCGCTCATCCGGCATTCGAACCCTCCCATGCCCGCCCGTCGACCACCGCGGGCCAGGCCGCGCGAGTCTACCAGCCGGGCAACAGGCGACTCGCCGGGCGCGCCATACTCGCGGTCGTGCGGATGGAGCTGACGAAGCGAGGCGACTACGGCGTGAGGGCCATGCTGGCGCTCTCGCGGGCCCCTGTCGGGCGGCTGCTCTCCGTCCGCCGCATCGCCGAGGACATGGCGATCCCGGTCCGCTTCCTGCCCCAGGTGATGGGCGACCTGACCGCTGCCGGCCTGGTCAGCGCCGAGACCGGCCGGGCGGGCGGATATCGGCTCGCGAAGCCAGCCGACCAGGTCTCGCTCCTCGATGTCGTGGAGGCGATCGAGGGAGACGGCCGCCGACGATCCTGCGTCCTGCGCGCGGGCCCGTGCGGGCTCGACGGCTTCTGCGACGTGCACGACGTCTTCTTCGCGGCGCAGGACGCCCTGCTCGATACGCTCGCCGCGGCCCGCCTGGACCAGCTACCCGCGCGCCGCGGCGGCCACCTGCCGGATGCCGGCGAGGGCGGCAGCCGCAAGGGCGAGTGACGTCGCGACCGACGCGGCGACCAGCACCGCGCCAGCCGTCGACGCTCCCGGCAGCTCCCCCGGGAGGCCCACCGCGAGGAGCGCAGTCCCGAGGTTGAGCCCGAGCATGCGCGCGGTCGCGACGCGTCCGAGCAGCCGTCGCTGGCGGGCGTGTACGGGCGGGCCGCCCGGGCCGATCGACGGCAACAGGTGGCTCCAGCTCGCCACGAGCGCCTGGACCACCCAGCCGAGCGCGAGCGGCGCGGCCACGTCCCGCACGGACCAGCCCGCCGGCGTCGCGCCGACCACGAGGACGCGGCCCGCGGCCAGGCCCACCGCCAGCGCGAACCAGCCGACCGCCGCGACGAGCGACCAGCTCGTCAGGCGGTGCCACCCCGCCTCCGTCGTCCAGCGTCCGCGGCCGCGAACCGCGGCCACCGCGAATCCTCCCAGCCCGGCCGCGCTGGCCAGGGCGGCGAGCGACCCGGACCGCGCGATCAGGTCAGCGGCAGGGCCCGGCCCGCCGGAGATCGCGAAGCCGAGCGCAACGAGCGGCACGCCGACGACGAGGCCGACCACCGCCACGACCGACGACGCCTGCGGTCGCATCCGCCCGCCGAGCACGGTCGGGAGCAGGTGGACGAGCGTTCCCGTCACGACGAGGCTGACGAAGCCCAGCAGGTTCAGCCAGGCGTGGGCTGGCTTGAGGCCGGCCCACGACCCGATCACGGGCAGCCACCCGCCGACGTAGAGCGTCCCGAGCGCAGCCCCGACGAGCACGTTCGCGAGCGCGGCGCCGTACGCGAGCGACACCAGCGGCCGCCGCGGCCCGAGCGCCGTTCGCAGGGGCAGGAACGTCGCCGGGAACAGCCCCACGATCCCTGCCAGGTAGGCGCTGCCGCCGAGAGCCGGGAGCCATCCCCCGCCGCCAAGAGCCCGGCACGCGACGCCGATCGCGCCGCCGCCGATCAGCGCCAGCGTGGCAACCCGGAGCCGAGCGGGCGCCGGCGGAGCCGCGGACAGCGCGGCCGAGAAGAACGGCATCGCCGACGCGATCGCGACCCCGGCGCCGCCCGCGAGCAGCAGGTGAAGCGGCAACCACGCGCCCAGGCGCGTGGCCTCCGGCAGCGCGAGCGAGGCGAGCGCGGCCGCGACGAACCCGCCGGCAGCCACGATTCCGCCCGCGGTGATCCGGCGGTCGGCATTGCGATCGAGACGGGTCGCAGCCGCGGCGGTCATCGCCGTGAGGCTATCGCGGGCACGGTCGGCATGGCTTCCCTCCTTGACAACACTAACTGACTTGGTATTATATTAGGCGCGAGGGGTCCCGGTCACGGGACCGCCGGTCGAAGGGGCTGATCGCCCGGGCCGGCGCACCGAGACTCCATCCGCGGCGGGTGCTCAAGCCCGGAAAGGACCGTCACCATGAAGGCCAATCTCGGCTGGACAAGCCTTGTCGTCGCGCTGGGGCTTGCCCTCGCCGCGTGCAGCAGCGGTAGCGCCCCGACCTGGACCTACGCGACAGCCCCGGCCGCCCCTCCGGTCGGAATGACGACGGCGAGCGTCCTGGGTGCGGGCCAGCCATCGCCCGCACCGTCCCCCGCTGCGGCGGTCGCTGCGTCGCCCGCGGCCAACTCCGCGCCGGCGGCCATGCCCGGGATGGGCGGCTCGATGATCGCGGCCACGGCGCCGGTCGCCAACCCGGGCGCCCCGGCCTACACGCTCTACCCGCCCGAGGCGCCGGCGCTCCTGCCCGGCACGGTGCACGACGTCGACTTCCCGATCATCGAGACGGACATGACGGTCGCGACGGGCTTCGTCGTCCATGCGTGGACGTTCGGCGGGACGGTGCCCGGGCCCGCGATCCGCGTACACCTCGGGGACACGGTGCGGGTCCACCTGACGAACCGGGGCCTGATGTCACACTCGATCGACTTCCATGCCAGCCAGACGGCGATGGACCACCAGATGATCGAGATCAAGCCCGGCGCCACGTTCACGTACACCTTCACCGCCGACTACGCGGGCGTCTGGATGTACCACTGCGGGACCGCGCCCACCCTCCAGCACATCGCGAACGGGATGTTCGGGATGGTGATCGTCGAGCCAAAGGGCGGGTTCGCGAAGGTCGACCACGAGTACGCGTTCGTCCAGAGCGAGTGGTACCTGGGCGCGCAGGGCCAGCCGGCCGACTACCTCAAGGCGGCCGCCGGCGCGCCGTCCCCGGACTTCGTGGTCTTCAACGGCGTCGCCAGCCAGTACAAGGACCACCCGATCCCCGTCGCGGCCAAGGACCGCATTCGGATATTCGTCCTCGACGCCGGCCCGAACATCGACAGCTCGTTCCACGTGGTCGGCACGATCTTCGACACGGTCCACAAGGAAGGCGTCTCGCTCCTGAAGGGCAACCCCGAAGGCTGGGGTTCGCAGGCCGTCGACCTCTCGCCGGCCCAGGGCGCGATCATCGAGCTGGCGATCCCCGAGGACGGCAGCTACGCCTTCGTGACGCACGCGTTCAACTTCGTCGGCCGCGGCGCCGTCGGCGTCTTCAAGGCCGGGACCGGCGCCACGATGTCCCACTGATCCGATCCCGTCGGCGGCTCCGGCTTCGCCCATGTCCCTGGGCGGGGCCGGACGCCGCGTTCGTGCTCCCTATTCGGGCGCATGGCGACCTTCGCGCGTCGCCGCCGCGATCCCCAGGACACCGACCGCGATGAGCGCGGCCCCGCCGAGGAACGCGGGCCCCAGCACTTCGCCGAGGACCAGCACGCCGAGGACCGCCCCGACCACCGGCTGCGCAAAGAACGCCGCGGCGGACACGGCCGGCGGCGCCGCCGCGTATCCGCGGTACCAGAGCGACCAGGCGATGGCGGTGGCGCCGATCCCCAGGTAGAGGACCGCCGCTGCGGTGAGCGGGGTTATGGGCGGGAGGGTCCGCCCCGCCAGCTCGAGCGGGACGAACGGCAGCAACAGGACGACAGCCACGGCGCTCGCGCCCAGGATCGCCCGGAACGCCCCGACCGCCGCCACCAGCGGGCGCCCCACGCTGCTGAAGAGCGCCCAGGTCGCGGCCGACGCTACGAGCAGGAGGTCGCCCAGCAGCGCCCTGGGGAGCGTGATGCCGCCCGGCAGGACGGCCTGGGCTCCGGCCAGCCCGCCGAAACCCGCGTTCCGGGTCGCGAGCACGGCCACCCCCGCAAGGGCGACGACGCAGCCCGCCCACGCGATCCGGCGGACCCGTTCGCCCTCCAGAAGCACGCCGAACACGAGCACGAAGGCGGGAGTGGTCGTCGTGAGGAGCGCTCCCTCCGCCCCGCCCGTCAGGCTCGTCCCGACGAATTGCATCACCATCGTGACGGCCACAACAGCGCCGGCCGCCACGATCCGGCCTTTTGGTGCCGCGGCGAGCCCGAGCCGTCCCCGGAAGACCACCGCGAGCACGGCGACTCCGATCACGAGGCGCAGCACGCCCAGGGTCAGCGGCGGGATCGCGTCGAAGGTCGCCGCCGACACGACGTACATGCCGCCCCACAGGGCAGCAGCCGCGAGAAGGTCGACGACCGGGCCGCGGGACGCCGCCCGGGCCGAGTCTCCGTGGCGACCGGCGGGCCCCGCCAATCAGACCGTCCCGGCCGCGCGCAGCGTCGCGATCTGGGCGGGTCCAAAGCCGAGCTCGGCGAGGATCTCGTCGGTGTGCTCGCCGAGGAGCGGCGGCGGCGTTCGCACCGTGGCGGGTGTCGCGCCCAGCACGAACGGCGGCGCCACCTGGCGCATGCGGCCCAGGAGCGGGTGCTCCATCTCGACGATGGCGCCCACCGCGGCCACCTGGGGCGAGGCGAATGCCGCCTCGAGGTCGTTGATCGGACCGGCCGGCACGTCCGCCGCGGCAAGGCGTTCCAGCCACGTGACGCTGCCCTCGCTCGCGAACCGAGCCGCGATGACCGGGCGGAGCGCCTCGCGATTGGCAACGCGGGCACCGTTCGTCACGAACCGCGGATCATCCGTCAGCTCAGGCGCACCAATTGCCTCACAGAAGCGCGGCCACTGCCGCTCGCTGCCGACGGCAACGGCGATCCATCCGTCAACCGTCGCGAACGTCTCGTACGGGACGATATTCGGGTGGGCATTCCCCCGCCGGGTGGGCGAGACTCCGGATACGAAGTAGTTCTGGGCCTGGTTGGCGAGCCACGCGAGCGTGGACCCGAGCAGCGAGATGTCGATCCGCTGTCCGCGCCCAGCGGCCGGGGATCCCGGTCGATCGCGCCCGGCGAGCGCCCCGAGCACGGCCACCGCGCCGAGCATGCCCGTCGTGAGGTCGCTCACGGCGACGCCGGTCTTCGTCGGGAGACCATGCTCGGCATCGGGGGCGCCGGTGATCGACATGAGACCGGAGACCGCCTGGACGATGAAGTCGTAACCGGGCGCCGTCGCGTCGGGGCCGGTCGTCCCGTATCCGGAGATCGCGAGGTGGATCAGCCGCGGGTTCAGCGTCTCGAGGGCGGCACCGTCGAACCCGAGCCGGGCGAACCCTCCGACCCGGAAGTTCTCCACCAGGATGTCCGCGCGCACGAGCAGGCGGCGCAGGACGTCGCGCCCGGCTTCGCACCGGAGGTCCAGGCGGATGGAGCGCTTGTTCCGGTTCGCCGCCAGGAAGTAGGCCGCGGTTCCGGCGTCGTCCGGGCCGGCCGCGCCCGGTGCCACCCACGGCGGGCCCCAGCCGCGCGTCGCATCGCCCTCGAGCGGCTCGACCTTCACGACGTCCGCGCCGAGGTCAGCGAGCAGCATCGTGCAGTAGGGCCCGGCGAGGACCGTGCTGCAGTCCGCGACGAGGATTCCCGCGAGGGGGCCGGCGGCGTGCGGGTCGGTCATTGCCCGCGATGGTAGCCCTGCAGATCCTCGGGTACGATCCGTCCATGACTGCGTCCCCGCCACCCGCCCAGCTCACCCTGATGACCGTGCATGCCCACCCTGACGACGAGACGATCGGGACGGGTGGCGTGATGGCGCGCGCCGTCGCGGACGGCCATCGCGTCGTCCTGGTGACCTGCACGCGCGGCGAGCTCGGCGAGATCGTGGACCCGGAGCTTGACACTCCCGACAACCACCGCCGCCTCGGCGAGATCCGGGCTGCCGAGCTGGAGGCCGCGATGGGCGCGCTCGGCGTGACCGAGTGGGAGAACCTGGGATACCGCGACTCCGGGATGATGGGGCAGCCGGGCAATCACGATCCCCGCAGCTTCTGGCAGGCGGACCGCGACGAATCGATCGGCCGGCTGGTCTGGATGGTCCGCCGCTACCGTCCCGACGTGATCACCGGCTACAACAGCTTCGGCGGCTACGGGCACCCCGACCACGTGAGCGCGCACAAGGTTGCCGTCGGCGCCTTCTACCGGGCCGGCGATCCCGAGTGGTACCCCGAGCAGGTGGCCCCGGAGCACGGCGGGGCCGGGCCGGCCGAAGCGGACGGGGGCCTGCAGCCCTGGGCGCCCGCGAAGCTCTACGAGCAGGCAATGGGACGCGAGCGACGCGAGGCGATGGCGGCCCGGATGGAGGGGGCCGGGGTGCGGTCGTTCTGGTCGCGTCCGGATCCCGCGGACGCGACGGCCGTGGCGGAGTGGGAGACGTTCATGCGCCGCTCGACCGTCGCCGACGAGGAGATCACGACGCGCGTCGACTGTTCCCGGTTCTCGGCCCAGCGATGGGCGGCCCTCCTGGCCCACCGGACGCAGCTCTCGATGCAGAGCCCATTGCTGGCGATGGGCCGCGATGCGATGGCGCAGCTGATGGGCGAGGAGACGTTCATCCTGCGCGCGGCACGGGTGACGACCAGCTTCCCGGAGACGGACCTCTTCGCCGGGCTGGCGTAGCCGGACCCTCGCGCGCCGGACCTCCCGGGTCCACCTGCGAAACCGCCCATCGAGCCCGGCCGTACCAACCTCCGGGTGACTTGCAGGCAATGTCGAGGCAAGGATCGGCCTCTCTGCCCGAGCGACCGCCCGACCCCTGAAGGGAGATCCTGGAGAGATGCCGGCCAACCCGCCCGAGAAGGCGGGCCGTGAAGATCAGTCGCTGGTCGTGTCGGTGGAACCGGTGACTGCTGGTCGGGCGATCCCGATGCCGCTCCGCGTCCTCGCCCTCGCCGTGGTGGTCGGGGTCATCGCGTTCCTGGCGGGCTCCAATGTCGGTGCCGGGCCGGCTGTCGGCATCCCCGAACCCACGGCCATCCCGTCGCCGTCGTCAGCCTCGCCTTCGCCTTCGTCGTCCACGGCCGCATCCTCGCCGGCATGGCGGGGGCTGAGCGACTTTGCCTTCACCTTCGCGTTCCGTCCGGAGCGACTGATCGCCCAGCTCCCTGGCGGCAGCGGCTGCGTCACCCGATCCGGCTCGGTTCCGGGTCACACCGCCTCGTCTGCCGGGCGAACGCTCGTCGTCGTATGGCTGAGCACCTGCCCGATCCAGCCGAGTCGGCGGGCATCATTCCTGGGCCAGCTGCTGAGTGCCCTGGCGCGCGAGATCCCGAATTCGAGGGCGAACACCTCCCGGGACGACAATGGGATCAGCGTCACCGACTTCGGATATGCGCAGGGCGCTTCCACGGGCACGGTGACCGTGGTGGCCGACCCCGCCGGTCGGGATCTCGTCATCTCGATGACGCTCGAGGAGCCGGTCGTGCCATAGCCCACCGGAGGTAGCCCACCGGAAATCGCAGCACGTGATGATCACGCGGCGTATGGGTCGGTTGGGGCGAGCGACGGCGGCTGGATGGCGGACCCGACCGGATTCGAACCGGCGATCTCCTGCGTGACAGGCAGGCATGTTGGGCCGCTACACCACGGGTCCACGGCCGGCAG